>Ga0209577_10000572_pt1 | contig 37122 bp, 28 predicted proteins | sample GraSoiAngelo_109_FD_185874 | JGI IMG/M metagenome (GOLD analysis project Ga0209577, IMG submission 185874) | Grasslands soil microbial communities from the Angelo Coastal Reserve, California, USA - 14_0903_12_20cm (SPAdes) (version 2) | ecosystem: Environmental > Terrestrial > Soil > Grasslands... | reverse complement strand
CAACGCATCCCGGTGAAAATCGTTTTTGACCCGGCGCAGTTGAGCGAGCATGAGTTGCGGCCCGGCATGTCGGTTGAACCGAAGGTCTGGATTCGCAAGTAAGGTGGTCATTGGCCAGTGTTCAATGCCTTTGCTTGCTGCTCACTGACCGCTGACCACCGACCCCTCGTTTGCAAACCCGTCTCGTCCAGAAGCCTGAGGGCCATGTGCGCCGGCCATCCATGGTGGCACGAATCTGCGCTTGTCTCGCGACATCCGGAGATAGCTCTGGGGCCAGCGGGGGAAGGCTTTCTCCAGAATTTCCAGGAAGAAGATTTGCATGGCGCTGCTGCTCCACAATACTTCACATTCCGGGCTGAACGCCAAGAATGCCTGCAACAGATACTGCTCGGACCAGAAGCATCGATTCTTAAGCACGACCTCGCGCGGATAGTCGGAAGGCAGGAACACGTCATGCACCTGCACCAGAACTCCGTTTTGCAGCCGAGGTAGGATGTCCAGGTATTCGTAAACCACGTCGCTGCCAATACTGACCACATGGCTGGAGTCGGACTTGCTGCACCGGTTTGGGAACGACTTTCATTCGTCCGTCAAGGTCGCTGTCCGGCAGCCGATGCGATCGGGGAAGGGATCGATCGTGATGAGTTCACTCGGAGTGTCTCGCTCGGCCAAGTTGGCGTGGAGCGCTGCGGCCATCACGCGAGTGCTGAACCCGCTGCCAACTTCGATAATGCGCGCCGGTCTGTGTTTGCGGACGAAAGAGTAAGCTATCTCGGCATCGACCCCCTCGAAGAATCCATTGTTGTAGCGATAATGGCTGCCGTTTTCTTTTTCCTCTTCTGAGAAGGTCCATTCCGTACCGTATTCGGATACAGAGTCGCCCAGTAATTCACTTTGCTGTTTCAGGCGCAGGTCCAACCCCGCCGGGAGGGAGCGAACTGGCCACTCACGATCCGCCAACGTTGCAAGATCCGGCACGGGCCAGTAGTAATGATTCGGGCTCACGCTGATACCTAGGTTCTGCAGCGTTTCGAAAAGCACGGACAGCCAGGGAAAGCAGGGCATCGTTCTCATGCAGTTTCCTGGCCACCTTGCAGAGGACTCCGTTGTCACGGTTGTGCTCGGGATGCAGCTTGCCGTTTCTCGGCCGATTACTCCCGTGATGGGCGGGGCGGCACTGGATCAGGGAACTTGTTCGCCAGGGGTGTTCCAGAACTAGCAGCGGAATCCAAGTGGCTCGTGGTAATTGCTGCAATTGATATTCGGATGACATCAACTCGCCGAGGTTTACAGCAGCAGGAGAGAAATGCCGCAGCACACGCGGGCCTTCGCCGAACCTGCTCTTTGGTCCGGGTTGCTGCGGCCGGGAGTTGCCGCCCTGCTATTTAGCGGGCGTGATACTCGGTCGCAGTTGCGGGCTTTGGGGATTGGAGAGAGCATCCTGGGCTGCCTGAGGAAGCTTATCCGCATTCGCTAACAGCAGGCTGACCTGCCATAGCTGCGTGTTGGAGAGCGCCTGCTGAAAGCCGGGCATGCCGGTCATGCGAATTCCTCCCGAAACTTTCCAGAAGGTTTCACCGGGTGGATCATCGGTCACGCCCTGGCCACGAAAGAGCTCGGGAGGTTTCGGATACATGCCCTTGGCGATAGCGGTCTGGGGCTGCGCGGGAAGGCCGTGACAAACAGCGCAGTTGTCGCGATAGATCTGGGCTCCCGCAACCAGGTTGGACTCATTCCAGGGCAGAGGTACGTCCTTCGGCATTTCCTTTTCTGCACGCGCATGGAGCACCTTGTGGGTGAGCATATTCTCAAAAGGCATGGCTTGCGCCGACGTAGCGACGGGCGCGCTACCCGAATCGAAATACACGTATACCGCAAGCGGTACAGCGATTAATCCGAGGAGCAACCCGAAGACGAAGGCTTTCACCGGCTTTCTCCTGAGAGGTGAAAAAGCATTGTCTCACGATGTTGTGATGAAGAGGTAATCAGCGTGCCTTCCCGAAACAGGAAAACCGGGGAGCCTCGTGTGAGAGCACTCCCTTGTGGAAAAAGAAGCATTCCTCAAGACATCGCACGAAATCGGGACATTGTCACTCATGGTGACAAAATATCCACAAAGCTTCATGAGTGTGCTCTGGTTTTTGGATAGACACCTAGCGGGCAATTCGTCTTCCAAATGAAATCCCGAAAGAAGCGACGTTATTTTGGTTTGCTTGCCTCGCGAAGGGGGCGCAATGGATTTCTGGGATGTGCCGGCGTCTATGGCTTGGAATTTCTCTGAACTTCAGACTGCCGGCGCGCAGGAAAACACCGCGTGGTGAGTTGAGGCGTTGCCGGCTGAGTGCTAAAACGTATTCAGTCCTGGCCGGGCGATTCCGTACTGCTTGATCTTGTGATAAAGCGAACTCCGGGGAATACCAAGCCTCTTGGCGGCAGCTTCCACCCGGCCCCCCTCCAGCAGAAGCACCTCTTCGATGTAGTGCTTCTCCATTTCCTCTAAGGTTCTCACCCCTTCGCTTTCGCCAAACCGCTCCATTTCCGGCAGCTCGAAGTGCAGGTCCTTTTCGTTTAGAACACGGCTTCCGCTGAGAAGAACAGCGCGCTCAAGAACGTTGCGCAGCTCCCGTATGTTTCCTGGCCATTGGTACGACTGCAAGCTGCGTATTGCATCGGTGGTTATTTCAACTCGCCCGGTACCCAAATCGACCGCCAAGCGATCGAGAGTGTCCTCGGTGAGAACTGGAATATCTTCCACCCGTTCGCGCAGCGGCGGGGTGGTCAAAGGAATGGTGCTGATCCGAAAATATAAGTCAGCACGAAAGGATTTCTGCTTCACGAGTCTTGCCAAATCCTGGTGAGTCGCCGCGATCAGACGAATATCCACCCTCCGGTCGCGAACATCACCCAACCTTCGAAACACTTTGTCCTCAAGCACCTTGAGCAGCTTGGGCTGGACGTTCAGGTCCACGTCTCCAATTTCATCCAGGAAAACCGTGCCCTTGTGCGCGATTTCCAGGAGTCCGCTCTTGCTCTGGACGGCTCCCGTAAAAGCTCCCCTCTCGTGCCCGAACAACTCGGTTTCCAGGAGGTCGCGGGAGAGCCCGCCACAATTCAAGTCCACAAAAGGCTCGGCCGAACGCCGTCCGTTGTCGTGCATCCACCGCGCCAATACTCCCTTGCCAGTGCCGGTTTCACCTTGAATGAGCACGGGACTGTCAGCGGCAGCGATCCGGGCCGCCAGTTCAGCCAGTTTGAGGATCGTGGCGCTGTTGCCGAGGAAGGGATTCATAGTCCCGCGCGAGTAACGCACCTTCTCCGCCGCCTGTTTCTGTTGGTTGCGCTGGTTCTCCATGCTTCTCTGGATGAGCAGGACAAGGGCGGAGAGATTTGCCGGCTTGGTAAGAAAGTGTTCGGCGCCTAGTTTGACCGCGTCCACCGCCAGGTCAATGGAGCCGTGGCCGGTAAGAATGATGATAGGGACGGTGGGATCGATGCTCTTGAGGCGTGGCAGCAGTTCCATGGCATTGCCGTCAGGCAGCTCGTAATCGAGCACGACCGCATCGGGCTCTGCGGTCCGCCACGCCCGTTCCCCTTCGGCACAGGTCCCTGCGGTCTCGACCTCGTAGCCTTTACCGCCGAGATAATTGCAGATTAGGGAACGAAATTCTGCATCATCGTCGACAACCAGAATCTTGTTTCTAGCCACTGCTTCCTCGCTCGGTAGCTGTCGCGGCCGAATACTCTGTCAAGTTTTTGTCATCAACAACAATCTACACACCTCGATACCGAGGCTCCTCAATTCGGGTTCGAACCAGACGGGCGAGCGCGTCAAGACTAAAAGGTTTCTGCAGAAAGCTTGCTCCAATGGCGGTCGCATCATCCGTCGGCGTGCGATCGGCGTATCCCGAGACAAGAATGATGGAGAGCTGCGGCCGCACTTCCAGTGCCGCCTTGGCCAGCTCGATTCCTCCCATCCCAGGCATCACCATGTCGGTGATTAGCACATCAATCTCACGCTGGTAGTTCTTGCAGACCTTCAGCGCCTCGGTTGCGTTGCCGGCCTCCAGGATGGCGTATCCTTTCGATTCCAGGTATACGCGGCTCACAACGCGAAGGGCTAGCTCGTCTTCCACCAAAAGAATGGTCTCGGTGCCGCCAGGGGCGATTTGGGCACTCCGGGAAACCGGTTCGGCAGCCTTGGGGACATCAATCCGAGGCAAGTAGATTTTGAAGGTGCTCCCCTTATTCAACTCGCTGTCGACCCAGATAAATCCGCGGCTTTGCTTCACAATGCGGTAGACGGTTGCCAAGCCCAGGCCGGTGCCCTTGCCAGACTCCTTGGTGGTGAAGAACGGCTCGAAGATATTCGCCTGGGTCTCGGCATCCATGCCAATTCCCGTGTCGCTCACTGCCAGCATCACGTAGTTTCCGGGAGGGACATCGCCGAGGTGTCCGGGAGAGGACCGGGTGTCCAACTCGACATTCTTGGTTTCAACGGTTAAATGGCCGCCCTTGGGCATGGCGTCGCGGGCATTGACGGCCAGGTTCATGATTACCTGCTCAATTTGTCCGCGGTCTGCCCGCACTTTTCCCAGGTTCGTCCCCAGCGTGGTCACCAGCTCGATATCCTCGCCCAGAAGGCGTGGCAGCATTTTCCCCAGGTCAGCCGCGACGTAATTCAAGTCAAGCGTGGTTGGTTCCATCACCTGGTCGCGGCTGAAAGCAAGCAGTTGGCGTACCACGCTGCCGGCCCTGGAGGCCGAGTCTCGTACTTGCCCGGCATATTGCATCACCCGCGCAGGATCATGGGGGCTCTCTTCTAGCAGCTGCGCATAGCTGCTGATAATCATTAGAAGATTGTTGAAATCGTGAGCTATCCCACCGGCGAGTCGTCCGACCGCCTCCATGCGTTGAGCATGCTCAAATTGCTTCTGCAGCAGCCACCCTTCGGTAGTGTCTTCGACGAAGACCTCAAATCCGGCAGGCTGTCCGCGCTCGTCCATGAATTGCCGTCCTGCTAGTCGCACTGTAATCGCAGTTTCATCGTTGCGCTTCCACTTCGTTTCATAGCGGGTGCTCGTGCCGGCCAGTTCAAATCCCGAAATGGCGTGGTTGTATTCTGCGGAGTCCAGAAAAATGTCCGTTACCGCATTTCGTCCCACCACGCGTTCCCGGTTCTCGTAACCGAGCATGGCGACGAAAGCGGGATTCGCCATGATGACTCGTCCCTCCTTGTCAACGCGGAAGATGCCGTAGGGCGCCCCGTCGATGATGGAGCGATATTGCTCTTCCGACCGTCGCCGCAATTCCTCCGTCTGCTTTCGCCGGCTGATGTCAAAAAATGTAACCACGCCACCGACTACTTGTCCTTCATGCAGCAGCGGGTAGGACCAATACTCCACGGGAAAACAGGTACCATCCGGCCGCCAGAAAACCTCATCGGCGAGCTGAAAGGGCACACCTTGGCGCATACTTCTTAAAACGGGGCATTCTTCTTCCGGGTAAGGACTTCCATCTGCCTTGGTGTGGTGCACCAGAGCGTGCACATTCTTCCCTTGTAACGCGTCTGCGGAGTCGTACCCCAGGATCCGAAGGGACGCGGCGTTTGAAAAACTGTACTTGCCCTGCAGGTCAATTCCGAAAATACCCTCTGGGGTGGAGTCGAGAAGCAACTGCAGTTGTTCTTTACTGTCCCGAAGTTCCGCGTCGGCCCGCCGCTGTGCGGTGACATCGCGGGCCAGTACGAGCTGCGCATTCACGCTGCCAAACACAATCGGCTGAGAACTGATTTCTACATCAATAACCGTGCTATCCCTCTTACGGTGTTTCCACAAGGCGTTGTAAGTCTCACCCGGGTCCACCCGCCGATCTACGCTCTTCACAAAGCGTTCCAATTCTTCCGCCGGACGTATGTCCTTGACGGTCATGGAAAGGAATTCCCGCAGAGAATAGCCGTAATGTCGAATGGCGGCGTGGTTGACTGCGAGAAAGCGTAGCGTTTCTGAATCGAAAACCCACATCGGGTGGGGGTTGGAGTAGAAAAGCAGCCGATATTGCTCTTCAGATTTGCGAAGCTCCTGCTCGGCCCGGTCGCGCTCCTGGCGCAACCTTCCCTCTTCCAAAGCTCTGCGAACGGCGACCGGGAGACGATCCAGGCTGTCTTTGAGGACGTAATCATTGGCGCCCTCCTTGATGCATTCAACCGCAAGTTCGTCACCCAGTGTGCCGCTAACCAGAACCAGTGGGATGTCGCGACCCGAGGACCGCAACCAACGTAACGCTTCCATTCCACTCCAACTCGGTAGCCGGTAATCGCTCAGGACGATGTCGTAGGGATTGGCGAGCGCCTTTTCGATGAACTGCTCTGAACTGTTAACGACATCCACTTCGGTCGCGAGTCCCGCGCTCGTCAGTTTGTGAATACACAGCTCTGCGTCGGCTCGATTGGCTTCAAGCAGCAGAATCCGTACTCTCCCCTTCTGGTTCGCGCTCGGTTCGTTCATGAAAACTTCGGGTACCCGGCCGCGCTGTGAGCCAACTAGTCTCGCTTGGATCTGGGTCCATTCGGACCCGCGACTGCCCGGAGGATCACCTCAGGGGCGTATCCGAACAGGTTCTCCGTATGAGAGTCGACGACAAGAATTCCGCGATTTTCGTTGGCGATCTTCATTGCGACTGGCGCCGACTCAATCAGGGCACGGAAGGGGCGGTAAAATCTTCCTTGTCACATTCAAGGTAGACCTGTGATCTGTCCGTTTTTACACGGTAGTCGGAGCGCGGGCATAGCGCGCCGATTTCACCTGACCCCGAAAGGACCCCAAATTATTGAAAACACCCCAACTTATTATTGTTTCCCAGTCACCAAGGTTCTCGCTCAAAAATTTCTTTCTTGTTACGAATTCGGAACAAGATTGCCCTGACAGACAAGATTGGTTTGTTATTGCCTAGCCCTCTGTAAACTTTCTGTAAGCGCGTTGTAAACGCTCTGTAAAACAATCGTGAGGTCCTGGGTCATGCTTTCACCAAGGGATTTGGCCGAGAAGCCATTCCCTCTCCTTCGATTTTTCATTTCTCAGGATTGCCGCATAGGGGTGCCGTTCGCGAGCCGGGCATGGCTGAAGACTCCTCGGGTTACCACTACCCGCTCAGCAGCCTCTTTGCCCAGCCAACTACGACTGGCTGGGACGGTCATCGTTAACTGACGAGCCGATAGGGTTCTATCGCGAGAAGGGCTACTTGAAGGAGATTCCAAATCCTCTCCGCTGAACAGGTAGAAATCCTGCGCGGAGAACTGGACCAGTTGATGGATCCGGGACATCCTGGGTGCCACCTGTTCCAGCAGTATCACTCGAACGAATCCACGGACCCAGACCGGATTGGCTTCCATGCGCTGGGTGCGTGGCGTGTCCTGCCCGCCTTGCGGTGGAATCCTGCATTCCTGGTGCCGGCGTCTCAGTTGCTCGGCGGCCCGGTTCGCTTCTGGCACAACCAGTTCTTCGCGAAGCCCGCACGCATGGTGGACTGGTGGCATGGCACCAGGCCACGTCGCGCCACAGTCGTCAAGGTTTTGCGGGAGGGCGTGAAGTCGAATTCAGACAAGCCGCTGCTCCAAGCCGTGACGGCGATTCGCCGGGGACGAAAGATGGACCGACAGTTCTTTCCGCTCCGGTTCGACCCAGGCTCGGCCAGAGTCAGCTTTGGAGCCGCGGCGAGCCGCGTTCCTACTCACACGAACTAAGGTTAGGGTTAGAGACGGGGCTTGCCCCGCTCAGCGTGCTGGTTTAGGTCTGCGTTAGACCGCATCTCGGCAGAATGTCACCTGTGCCTATTGCCTGAGGATTGATGAGACTGTCCGCCGCCACCGCCCGAACTGCCACGCCCTCCGCCTCTCGGTCCAGGCTGGTACCCGCCGCCCCTACCGCTGGAACCTGAATAGGGACCTGCTGATCGAGGAGATTGACGCGGTGTCACAATGGGCCGCCTCAGGTCCAGCGGAGGCCGGTAACCCCGATTGGAATCGCGATACACAGATGGCCGGCCTTCGTTGCTGGGTGCTTCGCGTCGCGAAGGGAAGCGATTCCAGGAGTCATTGCCTGGCCCGCCTCGATTCGGAGATTCTGAAGCGCCCGCCGCCGGAAACCGGCGCCAGCCATCGTTCCGGGAAGGTTCTGCGGCTCGAGAACTACGATTCATCGAATTGTCGTAACCCGACGAGGACCCGTTTGCGCTCGGTGGACGAGGCGCCCGCTCTTCACGCGGCTGCTCTGAGACAGGGGGACGATGTACCATGCGCCCGCTGTTTGAGTCGGAGAAACGGCGCCAACCGGATTGATCGGAGGCGCCCGGTCTTGCGCGCTGTGGGTTCCCGTTTTGCGAACGCGAAGAAGGAGACGGTCTCGCCCGGGACGAGCCTTGCTCCTGAGCATCCGGTCTCCGGTTCTGTGCGATATCTGTGCCAAAACGGCGCCAGCCTTCTGAGGAACCCGAATTCATCGCTTTACCAGAATTCCCGGGATTCCTGATTGCCCCGCCTTGATCCATCCTACCCTGCATCGGCCTTGCCACGTTTGCTTGCGCGGACCCTGATCCTGACCGCATCGCTCGAAAGCGGCCTGAGCGCTGGATCGACTGCTCGACTTGCGCCGCCTGGCGGTCGAAAGACTGCGGTGCGTTCGGACGAGACTTCATGAAGAAGCGCTCCTGTCCGCCATGTAGCGTTGAAGGATTCGCACCGCGGTTCGAAGCCGACAGCGTCTCTCGCGTGGGAACGATAGGCAGGTTGCCGGTCATCATGCGGCCTTGGCGGAACATTCCACCCTTCATCGGCAGGGGCGTGAAACGTCCAGTTCCAAAATGCTCCGAGGGAACAGTCGAGATCGCGTGCTGGAAACGTTCGTTGGTTGCAGCCAGGCGCAGGTTGGAATAGCGGTTCCCACCGTGAAGCGGCCCGATGCCATCGAAGCGATGGCCGCCCCTATAGTTATAAATGTTAGTAATGTTGGTGACGTTGACGACGTTAAAACGTGATCTGTAACGGCCGTACCAGGGGAAGAACCGATCACACGGCCCAATCGGCAGCCATCCCACTGAGCCAAAGCCAAAGGAAGCTCCCCAGCCACCGCCGCCGAATCCGAAGAAAGATACGTACGCTGGCGCCCACAGCGGCCGATAGTGCGGATAGCCGAAAACCGGCCCCGGCCACCACACCCACGATGCGCCATACATAAACCAGCGGCCATAGTGGTAAGGAGCCCAGCCCCAGGGTTCGGAAGATACCCAAGTCCAACCCCAGTATGGTTCCCATACCCAACGGCCTACGCGATAGGGCGCCCAATCGATTCCGACCACCGGAGCCCACACCGGACCATAGTCGGGTACGTTAATCCAATGTCCATAGGCATCCAGATCCTCCGAGCCCACGTAGTAACGGTTGGTGTGGCTCCAGGCTTGCGCGTTGCGGATTAATCCGTTGCGATCGCTGTTCCAGGAGTCCCAACTGTCCTGGGAAGGCGCGCCGGCGACCTTGTACTGCGTGTCATCTCCCGTGCCGCGCACGGTGACCGCTTCACCTTTTTCGACTCGAGTGCTGCCCTGAGGCGTAGAAATCTCCGCCTCACCCTTGCGAACGATCAACTGGGTCTCACCGTTGGAGTTCACTTCGATGCGATAAACGCCTTCGTTCAGCGCCGGACGGATGGCTACATTCGGAGTATTAATCTCAACATCCGCTTCCGTGCCTTTGAGGACGTTGTAATTGGCGAGCCCCTGTCCCAGTTGAATCTGGATATGGCTTCGCTCAAGGGTTGCGATGGTTGCCTGCGAATGGTCACTCAGGCGGAGAATGTTGCCGTAGTCGAGTTGCACCTCGGCGCGGGAGCGTTCTCCCGTAGAAACCTTGTCGCCGCTGACCAGGGGCTGATTCAGCGCCGCGGCTGCCCATTCTCCGGAGTCGCCGCGCTGCGTCGAAACGTCGCCGTGAATCAGGCTGACGCGTCCGATACCTGGCGAGAGGTCGACCTGCGCACTGGAATATGACGCGCTGAACAGTGTCATCAACAGAATCGAGAATGCAGCCAGCAGTCTCGTTTTCATGGCCCACCTCACGGCGTGAACACCGCTCGCAAACGGGTGTCGCGCGCTGTTCGAGATGCAGGTGCTGTGCCAGACGATGGCGCTGGCTGCCGGTCGTAACCTATTGCTGTTCAGTGGCTTACGGGGATGGCGATCGGGGCGGATTCAGGAATTCTGGCGAATTGGTGGCCGCCTTCGGCCAAGGTGGTGGATTTCGGCCACCCGCGTGAATCCGGTGGAGACGGGTCCTTTCACCCGCCCGGCGCGGGTCGCCGACCGCACCCACAACGTATTATGTCCCCTCTCCTTCGTCGGCAATTCCCATTTTCGAGAGCCGATAACGCAACGCGTTCCGCGACAGACCCAGCATCCGCGCGGCCTGGCTTTTGTTGCCATTGGCTCTGCGCACAGCCTCGCGGATCATCTCGTCTTCCCACTGCTCGAGCGTCATGCCTTCGGGCAGAAGAGAGGTGCCGGCATTCTGAGGCCGCGCGCGAGGAGGATCAAAGTGAATGTCGGACGCCCCTAGCACAGGCCCCTTGGCCAAGGCGAAGGCGCGCTCAACAATGTTCTGAAGCTCGCGGACATTCCCCGGCCAGTAATAGTCCATCAGCATTCTCATCGCCTCCGGACTCACAGTGGTGATTTCCTTGGCGGATTCGCCCGAGGAGCGAGCCAGGAAGAGGTTCACCAGTTCCGGAATATCTTCTTTGTGTTCACGGAGGGGCGGGATATCGACAGGCACGACATTCAGCCGGTAGTAGAGGTCTTCGCGAAAAGTGCCCTGCTCGAGTGCCTCGCGCAAATCGCGGTTGGTTGCCGCGATCAGGCGCACATCCACTTTCAAGGTTCGCGTGCCGCCCAAGCGCTCAAACTCGCGTTCCTGCAAGACGCGGAGAAGTTTTACCTGGGTGGCGGGAGGCACGTCGCCGATCTCGTCAAGAAACAAAGTTCCCTTGTCAGCGAGCTCGAATTTTCCGGGCTTACTGGTCGTGGCGCCCGTGAACGCTCCTTTCTCGTAGCCGAACAGTTCGCTCTCCAGCAGGTTCTCTGGAATGGCCGTGCTGTTGATCTTGATGAACGGTCCGGATGCGCGCCGCGAGGTTTCGTGAATGGCGCGGGCGATCAGGTCCTTTCCGACGCCGCTTTCTCCGCCGAGCAGCACGGTGGAATTCGTGGCCGCCACTCGTTCCACGGTGGCCAGCACTTTCTGCATCTTCGGGCTGCGCGCCACGAGGTTTGGGTGCTGATAGCGCTGCTGCAGCGCTTCCCGAAGCGATCGATTCTCTTCGCGCAGACGGCGAACATCCAGCTCCTTGTGGATGACCATCCGCATTTCGTCGAGCGAGAAGGGTTTCAGTACGTAGTCGCTGGCGCCCGCCTTCATTGCTTCGACGGCGGTTTCGACGGTGCCAAACGCAGTCATCACCACCACAGGCAGCGCGGCATTGAATCGCTTAACAGCCTGTAGAAATTCCAGCCCGTTCATGCCGGGAAGCTTCAAGTCGGTGACCACCAGGTCCACGGACCCGTTCTGCAACAACTTCAAACCTGACTCAGCGTCTTCGGCGGAGAGCATTGTGAAACCATCTTCGCCGAGGCTGAGCTCCAGGATGCGCCGCATCTTGGCCTCATCCTCGACAATCAAAATGTTGCCTTTGGCTGTCATCCCGAGGCCAGCGCCCCTTCCTTCCGTACCGCCTGCTCTTCCGCGGGAAAAAAGACCACGAAACACGCGCCTTGATTCGGCGCGCTCTCAACGCGGATCGAGCCGTGGTGCTCGTCCAGAATTTTCGAGACAATCGAGAGCCCGAGTCCGGTCCCGGTTTTCTTGGTGGTGACAAACGGATTGAAGATCTGTTCGCGAAGGTCGGCCGATACGCCAGGCCCGGTATCCTCCAGCCGGATCTCTATTCCCGGGCGATCATTCCGGATGACCTTGGAAACCTGCACGCGAAGCATCCCACCTTCGTTCCCCATGGCTTCATAGGCATTCTGGATCAGGTTCACAAACGCCTGTTCACAGAGATTTTCATCGAGCGGCGCGAGCGGCAAGTCATTCTGGTACTCACGCGCCACTTCAATTTTCCCGCCGTGCCACTGCTCCGCCACCGACTTCAGCGCGCGGTCGAGCAGTTCGGTTACTGGCCGGGGGCTGGTTTCGGGGTGCAACGGCCGGGCAAAATCAAGGAAGCGGCCAACCATCACGCTGACCCGGTCGACCTCGCCGGAAATGTAGCCGGCCAGTTCGCTGGCGAGCGGATTGGACGCTTCCAGCTTCCGATTCAGCATTTCCGCCGAACCCCGGATCACGCCCAGGGGATTGCGAATCTCGTGAGCCAATCCTGCCGACAGTTGCCCCAGCGCAGCCAGCCGTTCCGATCGTCGCGCCTCGGCCTGAGCGGTTTGTAACTGGCGATTGGTTTCCGCGAGCTGTTCTGCCAGTTGCTGATAACGCTTGGTCTGGCGCCGATTCTCGACCGCAAATCGGTTCACGACGAGCGCGGCTACAAAAAAGAACAGAACGCGTAGGACGAGTTCGGTGATGGCATCGGCGGTCAGTTCATATTCCTGAAGTGCAGGATAAAGGAAGGAACAGTACAGCCCGGAAGCCAGAAGCGTCCACAAGAGGGTCATGCGCAGGCCGAAATAGACGGCTGCCGTGACTACCGGCAGGTAATAAATAGGATAGTAGCTGCTGTTGATGCCGGGCCCGCCGGTGCTGGCAATCAGCAGTGTGGAGAAAATCAGCTTGAGCAGAACGGCGTAGGAGCGTCCCCATCGCGGGAACCGCTCAACCAATCTGCCCTCAACCACTTGCACGATGCCGATGGCAAGCAGCGTCAGTTCTTTGCGAATGTTCCAAAGCGGCGGCAGGACGGCCAGGCCACCCAGAAAGAGAAGCCAGACCACATCCAGCCAATTGATCCTCCTGTGGTCGCCTTTGCTCAACGCCCCGTCACCTCGAATCCCGCCTAGCCGTTCCAGTCTATCGCGCCAGCCGGAACGTGAGGCTCCAATGCTCAAGCCAGTGTTCAGGTGAGCGCACCCCTCCGCTCGAGAAGGATGGCGCAGGACCCTCCGCTCTGAATTCGGAAAACCATCAGTTGGAACAGGCTTTAGCCCCTGGGAATACAGGGTCCAAATGTCGCTGGCATCTCAGCGGCTAAGGCTGGTTCCTTTGGCTGGTTCCTTCGTAAGAGATGAGTTATGCAGGGCCCAAGGCGCTGCGCCAGCCTGCCGGGGAGGCCTTATTGAAGCGTCTGCCCGCTTCCAAGCTCTATCGAAAAAACTGATACTCCAATACCGTTATTTGCTTCTAACCCGGCGCTCTGACGATTGACGCGCCCCTGTCCGCTTGTCTAGAGTACATAGGCTAGTAAATGAGGTCTGTGACAGGTAGGCGATGGCCATTCTGACTAATTCGAATCGAATTATCGGCGGGCTAGGCTTACCTGCGCTGGAGCTCCTCCTTAGCGTGGCCATTCTTGGCCTGGTGCTTGCACCCAGAGGATCCGGCGGATGAGGTAGCCAAAATCAAGTTTCTGAAAGGGCCATCATCCACCAAACGATGATGGCCCTTTTGTTATTAGATCGAAAATTGGCCCTGATTGGGCCGGGAGGACAGACTTGTCGAAACGAGAGCGGATCCAGATATTCGACACCACGCTGCGCGACGGGGAACAAGCCCCCGGTTACAGCATGAATAAGGACGAGAAGCTGCGCATGGCGCGCCAGCTCGATCAGTTGGGCGTGGACGTGATCGAGGCGGGCTTTCCCATCGCCTCTGAAGGCGACTTTCTGGCCGTGCAGGCGGTAGCCCGCGAGATTCGCCGACCTACAATCGCCGCCCTGGCGCGTTGTTGTCGCCAAGACATAGAGCGCGCCTGGCAGGCCCTGCAAGGAGCCGCCCACCCTCGCATTCATAGTTTCCTCGCCACATCTGACATTCACCTTCATCACAAGCTAAGAATTTCTCGGCAGCAATGTCTGGAACAGGCCGGCGATGCGGTCCAGCAAGCGAAGTCGCTCTGCCAAGATGTGGAATTCTCCCCAGAGGATGCGACTCGCTCCGATGCTGATTTCCTCTGCCAGGTGCTTGAAACTGTTGTCGAAGCGGGGGCCACCACGGTCAACCTTCCCGACACGGTGGGCTACACCGTACCGTCCGAATATGCCGAACTGATCCGGACCATACGCCAGCGAGTACGCGGCATCGAGCGCGTAATCATCTCCGTCCATTGCCACAACGATCTGGGATTGGCGGTGGCCAACTCGCTAGCCGCGGTGGCAGCGGGCGCCCGGCAGGTGGAATGCACGATCAACGGCATTGGCGAACGCGCCGGGAACGCCTCGTTAGAAGAAGTCGTAATGGCGACCCGTGTCCGTCCTGACCGGTATCCATACCAAACCGCTATCAGGTCTGAGCAACTGTTTCCGTCCAGCCAATTGTTAAGCGAAATTACCGGCGTGGCTGTACAGCCGAACAAAGCCATCATTGGCCGCAACGCTTTTGCCCATGAAGCGGGCATTCACCAGGATGGGATGATCAAGAACCCCCTGACTTATGAGATCATGACACCGCAGTCGGTGGGGGTTCCCAGCGCGCGCCTGGTCTTGGGTAAGCACTCCGGGCGGCACGCGCTCGGTTTGCGCTGCGAGCAGCTGGGTTTCCAGTTCAGCCTTCGCGAACTGGACGAGATTTACCGCGACTTCATCGTGCTGGCCGACACGATCAAAACGGTCGAGGACCATCATGTACTGGGGTTGATTCGCAAGCGGCGCAAGCAATCCTTCTATAAGTCGGCAGCTGCAGCCCAATCAGAGGGTGCGCCGAGCGCGAGCATCGTGGACGGCCGGGTTTTCGATCGCGCACCCGTTGCGCAGTTGGCAAATGAAATGAAAAATGAGCAACCCAGGTTATTCCCGGCTGAGCAGGAGCAGGACGACTATCTGTGGGGCGTCTGAATTCAACCTGGCACTAAAATTAGGAAGCAAGAAACATGAAGAAGACCGGAGCACAAATTCTCTGGGAATGCCTGGAGCGCGAGGGCGTAAAGCACGTCTTCGGCTATCCCGGCGGCGCAATTCTGCCCGCCTACGATGCACTGAAGCACAGCAGCATTCATCACGTATTGGTGCGCCATGAGCAGGGCGCCACGCACATGGCTGACGGCTACGCCCGCGCGACTGGCGGTGTAGGAATAGCGGTAGCCACTTCAGGTCCCGGCGCCACAAACATGGTGACCGGCATTGCCACAGCCATGATGGATTCCTCGCCGATCGTCTGCATCACCGGCCAGGTGGGCAGCAAGCTGATCGGCTCCGACGCTTTCCAGGAAACTGACATCACGGGTGTCACTCTACCCATCACCAAGCACAACTACCTGGTAACGCATGCCGACGAAGTGGCTCGCACGGTGCGCGAAGCCTTTTACGTGGCCCGTTCGGGCCGACCAGGTCCGGTCCTAATAGACATCACCAAGGATGCTCAGCAGTCTTGCTGTGAATTTGATTGGGACGCGGCCAAGCCGCAGTTGCCCGGCTATCGCCCTGACCTCTCGCCCGCGCCCGAGGAGTACGCCCAGGCATGGGAACTCATTCGCAACTCCAAACGGCCCGTAATCCTTGCTGGTCACGGCATTCTGGTCTCCGGCGCGGAGCGGGAAGTCCGCGATCTGGCGGAGCGCGCCGGGATTCCAGTTGCGCTCACTCTGCTGGGTCTGGGAGCGTTTCCCGCCTCTCATCCATTGAATCTGGGCATGATGGGCATGCACGGCGAAGCCTGGGTGAATCACACCATCCAGGACGCTGACCTGTTAATCGCGCTTGGCATGCGCTTCGACGATCGCGTGACCGGCAACCTCAAAACCTACGCCTCCAACGCCAAGAAGATCCACGTCGAAATCGATCCTGCCGAGATCAATAAGAACGTCAAGGTGGATGTGGCGCTGGTGGGCGATCTGCGCGAAGTCTTGCATGAACTCCTGCCCAAGGTTGAAACCGTCGACCGCGGCGAATGGCTGGACTACATCGACCGCCTAAAAGGCGATTCCGCGGTGCGCGACATCCAGAACCTGCCCGACAGCGGGCACCTCTACGCCGCTCACGTCATTAATGACCTGTGGCGCGAGACCCGCGATGGCAACACTGTGGTCGTCACCGATGTCGGCCAGCACCAGATGTGGGAAGCGCAGTACTACAAACATGAGCAGCCGCGCTCCCTGATCACCTCCGGAGGCTTGGGCACGATGGGATTTGCCTTGCCGGCGGCAATCGGAGCCAAGGTCGCGCGTCCCGCAGCCGAAGTGTGGGCCATAGTCGGCGACGGCGGTTTTCAGATGACGATGTCGGAGATGGCCACCATCGTTCAGGAAAACCTGAAAGTCCACATCGCCATCATCAACAACGGTTACCTGGGTATGGTGCGCCAGTGGCAGGAATTCTTCTACGAGCGCAATTACCAGGCGACACCGCTGCTGAATCCGGATTTCGCCAAACTGGCGGAGGCTTACGGCATCCGGAGCATGAACGTGAAGCAACGTTCCGAGGTCGTGCCCGCGGTCCAATCGGCGCGCCGGCACGAGGGCCCGGTTTTGATTAATTTCCAGGTCGAGCAGGAAGACACGGTTTATCCGATGGTTGCAGCCGGAGCGTCTTTGCACGAAATGATCCGACGGCCCAGCTCAATCGTAGAAACTGCTGCTGACGAGTAAAACATAATGCTGAACACATTCGTTGTATACGTCGAAAACAAGCCGGGCGTGCTGACCCGTGTGGCCTCTCTATTTCGCCGCCGCGCCTTCAATATTGATTCGCTGACGGTGGGACGCACGGAGAAGCCTGAAGTCTCACGCATGACGATTACGGTGGACGCCGACTACGACCAGGCCCGCCGCATCGAGGCTAACCTTTACAAGCTCGTCAACGTGCTGCTGGTGGAGAACATCACCCAGGAAGCCGCGATCGTGCGCGACCTGGCCATGATCAAGGTGGCGGCTACGCACGAAGCACGCTCACACGTGCTCGAACTGGCCAGCGTTTTCCGCGCGCGCGTGGTCGATGTCTCTCCGGAATCGCTGACCATCGAAATCACCGGCGCCGAAGACAAGATTGACGGCCTGCTCGACGTGCTTCGTCCCTATGGTGTATTGGAAATGGTGCGCACCGGCATTGTGGCTATGCGCCGCGGCAGCAAGTCCTCGGTTCCCTTAGCGCCGGTCAATGGCCTCGCGCAAGCCGCGGCGGCAGGCGACGAAGATGTTTCCTGTTCGGTTTAACGAAAACAGATTTCCTGAGGAAGGTACAGCTATGGCAAAGATGTATCACGATAACTCTGCTGATCTGGCGTTGATTCGCGCGAAGAAGGTGGGCATCATCGGCTACGGTTCTCAGGGCCACGCCCACGCGCTTAACCTGAAAGATAGTGGAGTCGATGTGCGCGTCGGCCTGCCCTCGGCCAGCGAATCGCGCGCGAAGGCGCAGGCAGCCGGTTTGACCGTGTTGTCCATTTCCGATGTGGCCGCCTGGGCCGACCTGATCATGATCCTGGTGCCCGACACGGCGCAGCCTTCGGTCTATAAGTACGACATCGCGCCGCACCTTTTGCCGGCCAAGACGCTGATGTTCGCCCACGGGTTTAACATCCGTTTCAAAACCATCACCCCTCCCTCGAACCTTGACGTCTCGATGATTGCGCCCAAAGCTCCAGGCCACCGCGTGCGCGAGGTATTTCTCGAAGGCGGCGGAACTCCCGCGCTGCTCGCGATTCACCAGGATGCCAGCGGAACCGCCAGGCAGTTGGCCCTGTCCTACGCCAAGGCTCTCGGCACGACCCGAGCCGGCGTTATTGAAACCACCTTTGCCGAGGAGACCGAGACCGACTTGTTCGGGGAACAGACGGTTCTGTGTGGTGGGGTAAGCGCGCTTGTGAAAGCAGGGTTCGAAACCTTGGTCGAGGCCGGCTACCAACCGGAAATCGCCTACTTCGAGTGCCTGCACGAGTTAAAGCTGATTGTGGATCTGATGTATCGCGGTGGCCTCAACTACATGCGCTACTCGGTCAGCGACACGGCCGAGCACGGGGATTACACTGGTGGTCCGCGCATCGTCACCGACGAGACGCGTCAGACCATGCGCCAGATGCTGAAGGAGATTCAGAACGGAACCTACGCCCGCAACTGGATCAAAGAGAACGAATCGGGACGCGAGTGGTTTGAAGCGACCCGCGAGCGCGAGCAGGAACACCCGATCGAGCAGGTGGGCGCCCGCCTGCGCGGCATGATGAGCTTCCTCGATCCTGTTACGGTGAAGGAACGTCGCAAGCGGACAGCTGTGTCCACCTAGAGTGCACCTGGTTCCCAAGGCAACGGTAGTATAGTAGTAGGAGGTCTCCGCTAGCCGTGTGTCAGGTTCTGGACCCGCGACCTTACGCCTGCGACCTTAGACCTTTCCGGGGTGAGGCATGGGGCCCCTCCTCGTGCCGCGCCCCGTGTACGGCCAAGCAAGGATCGATGCTCGCCCACATCCTCCCCGTACACATTTCCTGCCCATCTCGCGCCTGGAACGCGATGCTGGTCAGCGACTCGGGCGGAACTAGCTTGGTTTTTCATGCCCTTCGGGCACAACGCATATGGAAACGTCTAGGTCTAGGCAGCGACCTAGTCTAGATCCGTTTCAGGAGAGCTTAAGCTAGCTGCGCCTGTCTGTCCCTCCTACGTCAGGTTATTCCTGTAGGAAACTGCGTATAACCCTGTATTCAGTGGCCGGTACGGCCAGCGCATAAGCCAATTCTCGTTCAAAACCTGTAATTTATTTTGTTCCCCCTACATTTTTGCGCCTCTTTAGGTGCCCTTTCTAGCGAGAAGGCATGGCGTAAGAAATTGAAACATGGCCGCTCCCAAAGAGTAAACGCATGGCACTTTTGGCCCATTACCCTTTGCGCGGGGTGAAAGTAAAAAACTAACAATGGCAAACGCAGTTGGGCGGCTTAGCATCAAAATGAATGTTGTGCTGTCAGGTTTCATGACGGAGCTGTCTCGATTCAAGGGAATTCTTGTCTGCGTCCTCATCGGAATTCCGATGACTGGCATTGCGCTGGCCCAGGACTCGGTCCAGGCGCGGGGAAACGAATCTCAGACCAAGCCCGGTGTCGCCAATCTCTTAGATACGCGTGGATCTGCTCCACCACCTACCTCATCTCAGCCCCAGGATATCTCGGACCAGCAAGCTCGAACACGGGCGATCCTGGCTGATGTGCTGAAGGCGCGAACCCCGGTACACGTCTCACTAGTGGAGCCGGTTGACGCGCGTAAGAATCAGCCCAGCGCCGAACTGATCGCGAAGACTTCTCAGGAACTCAAGTCGGAGGACGGACGAGTAGTCGTCCCTGCCGGAGCGACGATTGTCGGTCTCATCAGGCAGGTAACGCTGCGTTCCCCAGATGGACAGGAAGCTAATATCGAAATCGCCGTCGATCATGTCTTGCTGACCGATGGGAGTAAGAGTTCACTGGCGCATGCGCTCCAGCTTATCGGCCGTTCGCAGCCGACTAAATCCAATGAATTGCCCATCGATCAGCAAGCCCGCACGGCGGAGGCCATGCGAGCCTTGGCCAGCCCAGCTTCCATGGGCGGCGGCATGCTTCGAGATGGAATGAGCCTAATGGATGCGAGCGGAGATCCTGGGCAGAGAATGGGAGCAGCCAAATCCTTGACTTCGGGAAACGAGGGGGTGGTTGCACTGCCGGAGCTGTATCTGTCTGCTGAGGTGTCTGGCAAAACGAATACACCCGTTTTGAACGCAAAGTACACCCGACTTCGCCTGAGCAGAGGGACTGACATGATCTTGAGAATAAACGAGCACTGAGGCATCCTCGAGTCGTCGCTCTTGAGCGTCAGGGATGAGTCAGGGCTAGGGTCGTGTCCATTCTGAGACAATGATCTAGGACGCTGTCCCACCCGGTTTTCCCCGCGACCGACCTGTCCCTCGACCTTCCAGAGGGACGAAAGTTCAATATTTATAAAATCCTCGGCCGCTCTTGCGGCCCAGCCAGCCGGCATCCACCATCTTGATGAGCAGTGGGCAAGGGCGGTACTTAGGATCGCCCAGGCCTTGGTGCAGCACGCGCATGATGTCGAGGCAGACGTCGAGGCCAATGAAATCAGCCAGGGTCAATGGGCCCATCGGATGCGCCATCCCTAGTTTGAAGACTTCGTCTACCGCTTCGGGCGCGGCCACGCCTTCCATGACCGCGTACATGGCTTCGTTCAGCAAGGGCATCAGAACCCGATTGGAAACGAAGCCGGGGGCGTCGTTCACCTCAACCGGGGTCTTGTCGAGCCTCGCCGCGAGATCGCACACGGTCTGCAAGGTCTCCTTCGAGGTGGCGAGGCCGCGGATCACTTCCACCAGTTTCATCACCGGCACCGGATTGAAGAAGTGCATGCCAATCACTTTTTCCGCGCGCTTGGTCAACGCAGCCAGCTTAGTGATCGAGAGGGAAGATGTGTTGGAAGCCAGGATGATTTCCGGGCGGCAGATTCGGTCAAGATCGCGGAAGAGTTCGGCCTTGATTTCGAACTTCTCATTCGCGGCTTCAATTGCGAAATCACAATTTGCGAGCTTGCCGCGATCCAGCACGGCAGTGATTCGCCTCAGCGCGGCAGATTTGTCGTCGGTAGTGATTTTGTTTTTGGCCAGCTCGCGATCAAGATTCTTCGTGATGGCTTCAAGAGCGCGTTCGAGAAAGCGCTGTTCGATATCGCAAAGCACTACCTGGTAGCCGGAGCGGGCAAACACGTGGGCGATGCCATGGCCCATGGTTCCCGCGCCCAGCACGCCTACTTGACGAATATCCATGATTGCCTCTCCTCACCGTAGGAAAACGGAGAAGTCTAGCAGAAAGCATAAAGAGACTGCGGTGATCCTAGGACTCGCGCAACCCACCGCCGGGAAAAAAGTTTCGCAATTGGTTAACGATCGTTGTGTGAAACGAACTCTCGATTTTCGTGAACAGCGAGCAGCAAACTCGCGTTGCCCGCGCATCAGACCTAGCATAACCGGGTAACAACAGGAGGGCGGCCCCGAAAGGCCAACCGGGCCGCCTTCCGAAGTTGGATCGGAGGCGCCCGGTAGGAGGACATTTATGGCGCGAGCAACGAGGATGGCAGCGCTGGCAACGGCGGTGATGCTCCTGTTCGGCGGGCTGGCATTGGCGCAGCGCGATTACGACGATGATGATGGCTATTCGCGCGGTGGCGGGGCGCAGGCTCGGCAGTATGGATATCAGAGCGGCTACCGGGATGGCGTACGCAAAGGGCGCGAGGAAGGGCGCGAAAATGATCCTTTCGACGATCGCACTCCCGACTGGCGGCAGGCTACGCGCGGCTACCAGTCATGGATGGGACCTCGAAACTGGTTCCGGCAAGGATATCAGGAAGGGTATCGCAGCGGGTTCGAAAGCGGCTACCAGAGCATGAACCGGCGTCGTGGTGACGGCGATGGCGACGGTGATGACCGCTATCGGGGCGGCAACTACGGATGGTATGGCGGCGGTTACGGCAGTCCGGCTTATAACACCGGCTACCAGGACGGCTCGACGGTCGCTCGCCAGGATAGGGGGCGCGGAAAGCGGTTCAATCCGAACCCGCGCGGACCTTATGACGATAAGGACCACGGGTATCGCAGCGATTACGGGGACAAGAACGCGTACAAGGCGCAGTACACGAATGGTTATCGCGCAGGATACGAGGCGAAATACAACCGAGGGTACTCGGGTTACTAGTCAGCTCACTCGGGCCGGCACAACCAAGCCGCCGCGAATCCGGCGGCTTCGTACGGGACTGTTCCAACACACCGCTCCAACTGAGCTTACCCATTTTCCCAGCGCCCAAGCGCGGGACTATTTTTCCGGCACCCCTGCGGGCTTGTTTCTGGGCATTCCTGTGCCACCGTCCAGCGCGGAAGTTGGTTCTCACCCGCATACGGAAGGCGTACCCTGATACTTCTTTACGATCCCTTGCTGGCGACTCGCAGGCGGGTTTCGGCGCGTTCGAGGGCGTTCTGGGCGCGTTCGTAGTCGGTCTCCGTGTTGCCGCTCTTCAGGCGCTGCTCGGCGCGTTCTTTGGCTTCCTGAGCGCGCTTCACGTCGATCTCGCCGGCACGCTCGGCGTTTTCGGCCAAGATCGTCACTTTGTCGGGCAGAACTTCGGCGAAACCCCACGCAAGCGCAATATGGTGCGCATAGCCGTGGTTGCGATAGGTGATTTCGCCTACGGCCAGTTCGGTGATCAGCGGCGCGTGACCGGGGAGTACTCCGATGTAGCCGTTCCTGGCGGGGATTTCGATCTCCTCGGCGACGTCGCGGACTACGAGTTTCTCGGGAGTGACGATTTCGACTTGGAAAGTGTCCGCCATAGAAGGCTCCAGGTTCTCGGGTTTTGCCTAACGCCCAGAGCCTAAAGCCGTGAGCCTTTCTTATGCTGTGGCCGATGCTGTTTTTAGCTTTTCGGCGGCTTCGAGGACTTCATCAATCGTCCCTTTCATGTAAAAGGCCTGTTCGGGGATCTCGTCGTATCTGCCTTCGACAATTCCGCGGAAGCCTTTCACGGTGTCGGCAATCTTCGCGTAGCGGCCCGGCGTGCCGGTAAACTGCTCGGCTACGTGGAAGGGTTGCGACAGGAATTTCTGGATCTTGCGAGCCCGAGCAACGGTGAGCTTCTGGTCTTCACTTAGCTCATCGATACCGAGGATTGCGATGATGTCTTGCAGATCCTTGTAGGTCTGGAGCGTCTTCTTCACGGATTGCGCGACGTCGTAGTGATCCTGGCCGACGATGCGTGGATCGAGAATGCGCGACGTGGAAGCTAAGGGATCGACCGCGGGATAAATTCCGATCTCCGTCAGGGAGCGCGACAACACCGTGGTCGCGTCCAGGTGGGCGAAGGTCGTCGCCGGGGCTGGATCGGTCAGATCGTCGGCGGGTACGTAAATTGCCTGCACGGAAGTTACCGATCCCTTCTTGGTGGATGTAATGCGCTCCTGCAACTCGCCCATCTCGGTGGCCAGATTGGGCTGGTAGCCGACGGCGCTGGGCATACGGCCCAGCAGGGCGGATACTTCCGAGCCGGCCTGGGTGAAACGGAAAATGTTGTCGATGAAAAGCAGGGTATCGGCGCCCTCGATGTCGCGGAAGTATTCGGCAACCGTGAGGGCGGTGAGCGCCACACGCAAGCGCGCGCCGGGAGGTTCGGTCATCTGGCCGTAAATCAAGGCGGCCTTCGATTTCGAAGGATCGCCCGGCTTGATGACGCCGGACTCGCTCATTTCCAGCCAGAGGTCGTTGCCTTCACGGGTGCGCTCGCCGACGCCCGCAAATACGGAGAAGCCGCCGTGCTGCTTAGCGACATTGTTGATCAGTTCCATGATCACGACGGTCTTGCCGACGCCCGCCCCGCCGAACAGGCCGATTTTGCCGCCTTTCAAGAAGGGCTGGATGAGGTCAATGACCTTGACGCCGGTTTCGAACATCTCGGCGGTCGTGGCCTGCTCATCAAAAGCGGGCGCGGGACGATGAATCGGCATGGTCTGCGTATGCTGGATGGGGCCTAGCTGATCGACCGGCTGCCCAATGACGTTCATCACGCGGCCCAGAGTGCCGCGACCGACCGGAACAGAGATCGGCCCGCCCAGATCTGAGGCTTTCATGCCGCGCACCATGCCGTCAGTCGGCTCCATGGCGACGCAACGGACACGTCCTTCGCCCAGGTGCTGCTGCACTTCGAGGACGACATGGATCGGCGAGGGGACCTGGAAGCCGTCGCTCACCACGCGCAGCGCCTGGTAAATCGGCGGCATGCGTCCTTCGGAAAATTGCACGTCCACGGCGGGACCGGCGACTTGAATGACTCGTCCAATGTTTTCAGGCATAAGAAATCAGTTCCCAGTTGTTAGTTCTCCCTTGTCAATTGGCTTTTGGCTCTTAGCTTTTAGCCTTTAGCTAACGGCTAAGAGCTCTACACGGCGGCGGCTGCGCCGCCGACGATTTCTATGATCTCCTTCGTGATCTTGGCCTGCCGGGCGCGGTTCATGGCCAGGGTCAGCGAGTCGATCATCTCGCTGGCGTTGTTGGTGGCTGCGTCCATGGCGGTCATGCGGGCCGCGTGTTCGGCGGCAATCGACTCCAGCAGCGCGCGAAAAATCTGTACGCCTACATACTTGGGCAGCAGGCTGTTGAAGAGTTCCGTCGGGGACTGCTCATAGATGTAGTCCACCTTGGCAGTGGCAAACTTGGCGGCTTCCGCATCAATCTGGCTGGTGTCTGCCGCACGCAGGCCGACTCCGGCCGCTACCGCGGCCTTCCGCGCTTTGGCCTTCTCCTCTTTGGTCATTTCCGCGGCTTGGCTGACCACGGTCCAGCCGATGTGCTCGACCGGCAATATCTGCTCAACCACCAGCCGCTGCACCATTACCGACTTGAACTCGTTGAACAGGAGATATACGGAATCGATGTCGCCATTTCTATAACGCTCGATGACGCGTTCGGCAATTTCTGCGGCCACGGAATAATCCAGCTTGTTCAAAACTCCAACTTGCTCGCCGACGATCGTCACAGAGGAAGCCGAACTGGCTTCCCGCTCTCCGGTGCGTACTCTGGGCTGGGCTTTCGGAAAACGGCGCCGCATAAAATCCCGGCCCTTGCGGCCGATGGCCTCAATCTCGACGTTTTGGCCGGCCTTTGATTCCAGAAAGTGCATAGCGGCCTTCAGGATGTTGGTATTGAAGGCGCCCGCCAGCCCCTTGTCGCCGGTAACAATGATCAGCAGGACCCGTCGTTCCTCCCGTTGAGCCACCAAGGGGTGGCGCGGCTCACCGGTTTCCGGGTCAAGAATCTCGGCGCGCGAGACCAGCGACTTGAGCACGTTGGTCAGCATCTCGGCGTAGGGGCGCGCAGCCAGAGCCCGATCCTGGGCGCGCCGCAACTTGGCCGCCGAAACCACCTTCATGGCCTTGGTAATCTGCCGCGTGTTGGTCACGCTGCGGATACGGCGCCGAATGTCGAGAATGTTGGCCATGATTTAGAAGTCGTTTGCCGATCGGGAGCAGAAAACAAAGTGCTTATTGCAGAGCCAAAGCAACACCCCAAACCAGACTCTTCAGCGGGCTTCAAGCCGTGCCCTCAGCCCTATCGATTGTGAAACCAGTTCGATTCCCTTCCCGTATTCCTCCTACGTCCCAACCGCCAGCTTTTCCTGGCGGGTCTGCAGAAACTGCTGCTTGCAATCCTTGATCAGCTTGGTCATTTCCTGCTTGATGCTGTCTTCGAGGATCTTCTTTTCCATGATGGTGCGCAGCAAGCCGGGATTCGTGGTTTCTACGTACTGGTAGAGGTCCTTTTCAAATTCGCGCACCTGCTCGACTGGCATGTCGTCGAGGAAGCCGCCGGTTCCGGCGAAGATGACCAGAATCTGCCGGGAGAAGGGCAACGGCGAAAACTGGTCCTGCTTGAGGATCTCGACCAGTCGCTGTCCTCGGGCTAACTGGGCCTGAGTGGCCTTGTCGAGATCGCTGCCGAATTGGGCGAATGCTGCGAGTTCCCGGAACTGAGCCAGTTCCAGCTTCAGGGTTCCGGCTACCTGGCGCATAGCTTTGATCTGGGCGCTGCCGCCAACACGGCTCACGGAGAGCCCCACGTTCACCGCGGGGCGGACGCCTTGATTGAAAAGATCGGTCTCGAGATATATCTGGCCATCGGTGATCGAAATCACGTTGGTGGGAATATAGGCGGAAACGTCGCCGGCCTGGGTTTCGATGATGGGAAGCGCGGTCAGCGAGCCACCGCCGTTCTTGTCGCTGAGCTTCGCAGCGCGCTCCAAAAGACGCGAGTGGAGATAGAAAACGTCTCCGGGATAGGCTTCGCGGCCGGGCGGCCGGCGGAGCAGCAAAGAGATTTCGCGATAGGAGGCAGCGTGTTTTGAGAGGTCGTCGTAGATGCAGAGCGCGTGACGCTTGGAATCGCGGAAGTACTCGCCCATGGCGCAGGCCGAATAGGGAGCGATGTACTGCATGGGAGCCGGCTCGGAGGCAGAAGCCGCCACTACGATCGTGTACTCCATCGCACCGTAATCTTCAAAAATCTTGACTACCTGGGCAATCGAAGATCGCTTCTGGCCGATCGCGCAGTAGATACAAATCAGGTCGCTGCCCTTGTTGTTCATGATCGTGTCGAGCGCGACCGCGGTTTTCCCGGTCTGGCGATCGCCAATGATCAACTCCCGCTGGCCACGGCCGATGGGGATCATGCTGTCAATGGCCTTCAAGCCGGTGGCCATGGGCTCACGCACGGGCTGGCGATCGATCACCCCGGGGGCTAGGCGTTCAAGCGGAATGTGTCTGTCGGTCGTGATCGGCCCTTTATCATCGATAGGCTGACCGAGAGAATTCACCACGCGGCCGATTAGAGCGTCGCCCACCGGCACGCTGATGATGCGGCTGGTGCGCTTGACCTCGTCGCCTTCCTTAATCTCGGTGTAGTCGCCAAGCAGCACCACGCCGACCTGGTCTTCTTCCAGGTTCATGGCGATTCCGGCCACACCGTGCGGGAAGGAGAGCAATTCTCCGGCCATGACCTTGTCGAGGCCGTGCACGCGGGCGATACCGTCGCCCAGTGTGATAACTGTACCGACCTCGTCTACCGCGATCTTGGATTCATAGTTCTCGATCTGCTCGCGGATAAGCTTGGTAATTTCGTCTGCTTTGATTTGCGCCATAAAAACCAGTGTTTCCAGTTTCTAGTTTCAAGAACCGCAATCAGCCCTTGGCAATTACATTTCGCCCCTCGACAGCAATCCCGAATTCAGTCGGGACCTCGAATAGCTAAATGCCAAGTGCTAATTGCTAAGTGCTGCTCAACTGCGCTCGAATTCTCTCGAGTTGTCCTTTGATCGAACCGTCGTAAATCGTGCTGCCGAGCTTTACGATTGCACCACCTAGAATCGAAGTGTCACGCGCATAGCGGGCGCGCACTTTCTTTCCGGTCAAAGTTTTTATCTGACTCTCGAGCGCCCGGCGTTCCGAATCGCTTAAATCGCGGGCGCTGGTAATGTCCGCCTCGGTGAAACCCAGGCGCTGATTCAGTTCCTGCTCGAAATCTTTGATGACTTGATCCAGCAAGTTGATGCGGCGATGGTCGATCAGGACGGCAATGAAATTCCGGACTGGGCGAGAGGTTCCTTCTCGCTTGACGATTGCGTCCAGCAAGGCGCGTTTCTGCTCGGCTGAAATGGCGGGGCTCTCCCAGACACGACGCAGTTCCAGGCTGCTCTGAGCGGTTGCGGCTATCGCGTGAAGCTCCTGCACCGTTTTGTTGACGTCCAAGCGGTCGCCCAGTACAACATCCACGAACGCCCGGGCGTAGCGACTGGTGAGGGCTGACATTTATTCCCCCCTGTCCTTTCGCGGCCCGCCATTGGAACTCGTGCTGCTCAGTTGGCCAGCGAAGGTTCGTACCAGCGCCTGATCGGTGTCCGGGTCTACGCGGATCTGCCTTTGCGCCAGCGCAACCGCCAGGTCGGCGGCGTAAGCTTTCAGCTCGCGACGTGCCACTTTGGCGGCAGTGGCGATCTCCTGTTCCGCCGATTCGATGATCTTGCGCGCATCTTCTTCGGAAGCAACTTTAATGCGGGCTTCTTCCGCGGCGGCGTCTTTCTCGGCAGCGGCTCGCATCTCTCCGATTTCCACGTCCAGCTTGGACAGTCGAGCCTCAATCTCGGCCAACCGCTGCTTGGCTTCCTGGCTGGCCTTTTGCGCCTCCGCCATTGCCTTCTGGATGGAAATGGTGCGGTTGCGGAATACGCCCGGCAAGCGAGAACGGGAGAGCCAGATGACGGCGGCGGCGATGACCCCGAAATTAATCAGTACGGCCAACCAGTAGGCATGCTCCGGGCTGAGACCGGTAAGACGGGCCAGCAACATCACCGAGGAAGATCTCTTGAATTGCTCGGTTTGATTCTTCTCTTTGCCCGCAGCCTCAGGAGATCGTCTCGCCGATTCTGACCCGCGGCCGCTGGCCTGGCCAGGGCTCGGTTCCTGCGGGGCAGAATGGGGTTGCTGGTCGGCTGCGAAGCGTCGCTCCGCCCGGACGGGTAGGGCGCCCATCCCCACAAAAGCAACCGGGAACAACAATGTCAACGTCAGCGCGAGAAACGCCGGGCGAACACCAGAAAGCCTGATCATCGGCCACCTGCGCGCGATCCGGCGATTGCGGGCTCCAGCACGGCCCGAATAATCTCAATCGCGAGAGCCCCGGCTTCCTGCTGCAGGCCTGCTTGTGCAAGCTGTTTGTCTTTTCCTATCGCGGCACGAGCTGCTTCGACCTGCTGGTGGGCGCGGGAGCGAGCTTCGGCAACCGCGGCAGAACGCGCCTGCAAAGCCTGCTGACGCCGGCTTTCCTGGGCCTTGAAAATGGCGAGCCGGGCTTCGCGTACGTGCTGTTCGTATTCGGCAGTGCGGGCCTCGGCGGCAGCAATGTCGGCACGGGCTTTCTCCATGGCGCCTTCGGTTTTGCTGCGGCGCTGGCCGAGAACTCGAACCAAGGGCCTATGGACGAGAAAGGTATAGGTGCCATACACCAGCACCATGACGATGACGGTGGGGATGGACCCGAGCAGTAATCCGCCTAATTGTCTGAGCGTCTCGTCCATGTCCAGAGTTGATTAGAACTCTCGAGAGAAAAGAAGGCTATAAAACCAATAAAATTAACATTCTACGGGCATAGTGTCAACGCGCGGAGGTTCCCAGCGTTCTATATTGGGCCCTTTGGACCGCTAGTACAATGCTCCGACAATGCTCCGGAAAAACCTTGACTTTCGGCCGAAGGGGTCTAGCATAGAGGTATCACCTCCGATCCAATTCAGGATCGAATGGGCCGATAGCCAAGGAATGTCACCGCTTCTTGGTTGTCGGCCCATTTTAATTTTGGCCCTAGGTTCTCGGCTCTAGGAAAGACGGCGCCTACTACTCGACGACAAACTCTCTTACTTGGCGGACGAGCGACTGCGGAGCTTCGGCTTCGAGTTCCACTAAACCGTCTTTGTAGTGCCGGGCATAGATGCGGGAACGCGCTTCCAGCAGCGCCAGAGTCTTGCCCTCCTTTTGGGGCACCCGCAAATGGATGCGGGAGAGCGGGTCTTCTCCGAGTGCCTGGTCGATGCGGTCCAGCAGCGTGCTCAGGCCGATAGACTTGAGAGCCGAGACGTGGACGGTTCGGTAATCGTCGCGCAAAGCGTCGCGCCGGGCCGCAGACAGGAGATCAACTTTATTCATCACGCGCAGGCGTGGCTTCTGGTCGGCTTCCAGTTCTTTCAGCACCAGTTCGACTTGCGCATCCTGCTCGGCTGAAAGCGGGCTGCTGGCATCTGAGATTTCGAGAATCAGTGCGGCCCGCTCGACTTCTTCCAAGGTGGCGCGGAACGCGGATACCAGTGTGTGGGGCAGGTTTCGGATGAAGCCGACGGTATCGGAGAGCAGCACCTTGCGCTTGGACGGCAGCTTGACCGAGCGGATCGTGGGATCGAGGGTGGCGAACATTTTGGACGAGGCCAGAACTTCGGCCCGGGTCAGAGCATTAAACAAGGTCGACTTACCGGCATTGGTGTATCCGACTAGTGCGAGGGTAGCTACTGGCACCGATTCCCGGCGCTGGCGCTGTTGAGCGCGGATGCGGCGCACGTTTTCCAGTTGCGATTTTACGTGGCGGATGCGGCGATAGATTTTGCGGCGATCGGTCTCAAGCTGGGTTTCACCCGGGCCCCGAGTGCCGATTCCGCCGGCGAGCTGCGACATCTCAATACCGCGTCCGGTCAGCCGGGGCAGCAGGTACTCTAGTTGCGCGAGCTCGACCTGGAGTTGACCTTCACGGGTTCGGGCGTGGCGGGCAAAAATGTCGAGAATAAGCTGAGTCCGGTCGATTACGCGTCTGTCCACTTCCCGTTCGATATTGCGCTGTTGGGACGGAGACAGATCGTGATCGAAGAGGATGAGATCGGCGGAAACCGAGGCGGCAGCGCCTTTGATTTCCTGCAGTTTTCCTTTGCCGATCAGAGTGGCAGGATCGGGTTTGTCGCGGTGCTGCAGGAATTCGCCGGCGATTTCAGCTCCTGCGCTGCCGGCCAGCGCACGTAATTCCTCGAGAGATTCTTGGGCGCTGAATTCCGGAGCCCGCGGAGCTCTTGCGCCCGCAGAAAGGCTGGTTGCAGCGTCGCGCGCAGCCTGCGAAGCGGCCGTGGGTGCGGCTTTCGGGGTCTTCGTTGTTCCAGCAGGCGCCCGCCGCGTTCGGTACTCGAGCCCGACCAGAAAGGCGCGCTCGCGGGGCAGAGCACCAGTTCTTGACTCGATGGACGAACCCCGCAGACGCTTCCCCAATTCTGTGGAGCGAGAACTTCGCAAACGGGAACTGCCTTAGCCTTCCGTGCCCGAAGGGGTCACGGCAGGAACGATTTCCGGCTGATGCGCCGGGGACGAAGTGGCTGTTGGTTTCCCCTCGTGAGAAAGCGGGTGCGCCGACCTGCCCATCACCACAGTAGAGATGGCATGCTTGAAGATCAACTGCTCCTGGTTGTTGGAGTCCAGAACGACCGAGTATTTGTCGAAGGAGCGGATCCGGCCCGTCAGCTTTACCCCGCTGAGCAGGTAAATGGTGATGGGGTTCTTCTCCTTACGAGCAGTGTTGAGGAAAGAATCCTGAATGTTCTGTGCCGGCTTTGCATCCATGCCGATCTCCTTTTCGAGCCGCTATACCAGCAGTTCCCGCGCCGCATGGAAGCAGCTCGAGAACCGGGAGGGACAACTGGGCGCGTTCGCCTGCGCAGTCAGGAACTGCGGGGGGAGCGGGCCCTGACAATCTCTGTACGATAAGCGTAGTACGAACACTTTTCAACCCAATAAGGAGTCGTTTGGACCTTAGTGTACAATCCGCTCGCTCAGGTTTCTTTCGGTTTTTGGGCCATTATCGCCAGCGCTCATAACACCGCTTCGTGGAGGAATTGCATGGTAGTTCCCAACTTTCTTGCCATGTTTTCCGGGCCCAGCATTACATTCCCGGGCGGAGACGCCACCAACCTCATGATTCTTCGCTGGATTCATTTTCTGGCGGGCATCACCTGGATCGGGCTGCTTTATTTTTTCAACCTGGTCAACGTTCCGTTCATGAAGGAAATGGATTCGGCGAGTAAGGCCAAGATTATCCCCAGCATGATGTCGCGGGCGCTGTGGTGGTTTCGCTGGGGAGCCGTGGTTACCGTGCTGGTAGGGCTGGCGTATTGGGGCAATGGGATAGTCGGTGTCGACGCGAGCAATGGCCGAGGCGCGGGATACGCTGGCGCCTCTGCCGGCCACGTGATGGGCACGTTCTTCTTGATCTGGACGATCGTGTTCGCGGTGATGTATGCGGCGATCATGGTGGTGAAGATCAACAACGGGCCCGTCCTGGGGGTGATTGTGGCCATCGTCGTAGCCGCGGGAGCTTACCTGTTTCTCGATTTCAATAATCACGGATGGGAGAGTAATCGGCTGCTGTCGATCGGCGTGGGCGGCGGCATGGGTTGGGTCATGATGCTTAACGTGTGGGGCATCATCTGGAGGATGAACAAAAAGATCATCGCCTGGAATAAAGACTTCGCGAATAACGGCACGCCGATCCCGCCTCAGGCTGCAGCGATGGGACGCATGGGCTTCCTGGCCTCGCGCGCGAATGCCTGGCTCTCGATTTTCATGCTGTTCTTTATGGGGGCAGCAAGCCACTACCCGATGCTGGGGAGATAGCCTCAGAACACTTAGTCCTCTTACGCCTCCCGCCCAAAAAACGCAAAAATAAGGCCGACCCATTGGGGTCGGCCTAGAGTCCCCTTAACGATTCCTCCGCAGCTAGAAGATCAGCTTTAGGCCGAACAAAAGGCGGCGCCGACCAATACCGTCGTAGGTTAGGTTGGAGGAAAAGGTTCCCCCTCCCTGGAAGTTGTTTCCGCCACCGTTGAAGTTATATGCCGTGCTCTGGAACGGAGAGGGAGTAGCGGCGCCCGAGTCGTCCAGCACGGGATCGGGAACGCCTCGGAACTGCGTGTTCGTGATGTTGAAAGCGGTTGCCTGGAACTGCAGGGTTAGCTTCTCCCCGATTTTCGTGTTCTTGTAGATGCTGAGGTTAGCGGTGTTAATCGGTTGCCCGCGCAACGCGTTGCGTCCAGCACCTTTGAACGGAGAACCGAAGAAGGCCGCTGCCGTGTTGTCGTTCACGATCCAATGAACCGCACTCATCGTGGTCGGATTTCCGGTGACAAAGTCGGTGATTCCGCAGTCGGGCAACGTCGAGTCCGTGCACAACCCTGCAGTGCCCAACGGGGCGGCAGCATTCGCTACGATCGGCCGACAAGCGTCATAGGTGCCGCTCATCGTGGCTGTCGGGTCGCACAAGGTACTGTGGCGGAATTGTATGGTCGTGTAGGGCTGCCCCGAGGCATACCTGTAGGCGGTGTTCAACTGCCAGCCACCCATCAGATGGCCGAGGAACCCCGTCTGCGACCTGTGGAAGGGGAGTTCGTACACCATGGTCAGGCCGAACAGGTGCGGGAAATCAATTCCGGAATTCGCCCTTTCACCGCGGTCTGTGTTGAAGGGATCCTGAGCAAAGGACAAGGTGTTGCCGCCCGAAACGCTGCTATACACCTCGCTGGCATTGTCCATGGTGTGGCTGTAGGTATAGGAAGCAGTAGCAGAAACGCCGTGCCAGTTGCCGATCCGCAACTCCGACTGCAGTCCGTTGTACTTAGACCAGGCAGTATTACGGCGCTCCCCGACTCTTCTGAAATTGCAATTAGCATAACCCGAACTGAACCCCGGGGTCCCGGCAGTTGTGCAGGGCGTAAGACCGGGAGGAATGAGGTTCCCGAACCCATTGGCAATTAGACTATTCAGCGCCGGGTTTCCATTGACGGTCTGAAAGTTCCCAACGCCGTGATTACCAACATAGCGCACTTCACCGACTATCTTGCTGCTGAATTCGCGTTGCACTCCGAAGTTCCACTGCTCCGAGTACGGATTGCGGAAGTTGGGTGCTACGGTGGTGTGGTTGCGGATTCCGGGATTGATTCCGGCCGTACCGACGAATCCGCCAGATTGCAGAAACGGTAATATGTCGGCGCCCGTGAAGTTTCCACTGCTCGGCAGGGGAGCGACGGTGGTCACTGCGTTCACAGACGGTGAACTGGTCGCAACATTCAAGAACATGTTATAAAACGTGGGGTCATAGCTGATACGAAAACCGCCGCGCAGCACCGTTTTGTCCTCTCCGAACAATCCTTTCCCCATACGTGGCGTCCACGCGAACCCAACTACGGGACTGAAGTTGTTGAAGTCTTGCGGAACGCTGGGAACGGTAGTCTCGCTGGCCGGGAAGGTGTTATCCCAGAGAGGATTGGCACCGGCCTGAACCGCGACTGTGCGGTCGTGCAGCAGATTGACAGCTTGCTGATTCCACTCCCAGCGCAAGCCGAGATTCAGAGTCAGATTATCCTTAATTCGCCAATCGTCCTGGAAATAGGCCGCCACGTCTTTTTCGCTGAAGGGCAGCCTGGGATCTCCGACTGTGATTCGCGTTTGCACCGGGTTGTTGGCTACAAGGGCATCAAACGAGCGGAAGAAGTAGATGGAGTTATTGTTGGGCAGAAAAACGTTTGGGGAGCGTTGCTTGTCATATTCGCCGCCGAATTTCAGCGTGTGCCGTGCTTTTTGCAGCGAGAGATTGTCCTGGACTTGGTAAACGTTGATGATTCGCCCCTGAGGGAAACCGGACGCCACCCCGAAGCTTACACTGTCCTCGGGATTGCTCCCCAGCATTCGGATGTTCGCCGGACAAGCCAGTGGGGTTTTGTCGTTACAACTCGCAACAGAACCCTCCTCAAAGAAGAACCGGGCGCGAGAGTAGCTGAAGCGTACCTGATTGACCAAGCTGTTCCTCATATTGCGGACCCAATCTAGGCCGATCTGCTGATCGCGCGCCGGCACTGTCTGCCAGTCACCGACGTCAACCCCATTGCCGAAGTTGACTCCTTCGCTGAGGCTCTGCTGAAATACGTAACGTCCGAAGAAGTTATCCTTGGAAGTTACTTTCAGATCTATGCGGCCTGTCCCTTCGTAGTCGTTGAATGGACTGGGCACAAAACGGGTGATGTTGCCAAACTCGATGGGAGCCGATGTCACTCCATCAGAGACTGTGACATTTTGAATGTTGGTGAATTTTGGATTGCCCTGAGTGGTGATCGCGGCCGGACCAATCTTGGCCAACAGAGGACCCGCGGGACTGTTGGGGAAAGCTGCGAGCAACTCCTGTACGCCATTGGAGGTGGGTGTAATGCCGCCCGAGGTACTCGGCGATCCCCCGGTGCGCAGCCGCTCGAAATTGGTCGAACCAAAGAACCACATCTTATCCTTCATGATCGGGCCACCGACCGTACCGCCGAAGCGATTGTTCACGTATTGTGGAATCACGGCCTTGGTACAGCCGTTGCTAGCAGTGGGGGCAATCCCGCTCGGGCAGAAGCCGAACAGAGGCGACTTCTCCTCATTGGTCATGGAACCGAAGGTGTTTCCCTGCCAGAACTCATAACCTGTGCCGTGGAACTGATTGGTGCCCGCCTTCGTTATGTAGTTTACGACTGAACCAGAGTTGTGGCCGTACTCGGCGCTGTAATTCGTGACGACCTGTATCTCTTGAAGGGCGTCCTGATTGCCGAAGAAGATCGAGGGACCGGCGATGGAATTATCATTGTTGGCCTGACCGTCTATTTGAAAGTTGTTCGCCCGTCCGCGCTGCCCGTTGGCTGAAAAGCCCTCGCCATTGGTGTTGCTAAAACCAGAATCGCCGGTGGGGGCAAATCCAGGAAGGAAAAGCGTAAGCGTGTCAAAGTTGTTGCCGATGGGCAGGCTGGCTGTCTTCTGTGTGTCGAAGCTGTCTGAAATCTGGCTGGTGGTAGCTTCCACCAAGGGAGCGCCACTCTCGACCGTGACCGTTTCCGTAGGTGCCCCTAGTTCGAGTCTGACACTGCCCAACGCAGTGTCGGCACCGACCTGCACGACTAGCCCTTTCGATTCGAAGGACCGGAAGTTCTTGGCTTCGATTCTCAGGCTGTATTCGCCGGGCGGCAGCGTCCGTAGCGAGACCAGGCCGCTCGCAGTGGTTTCAGTTGTGTATTCCCTGTTTGTAGCCAAATGTCTGGCGCTAACCTTGGCTCCCGAAACCACGGCGCCGGAAGGGTCCTCAACCGTGCCGGATATCGATCCCGTCACAATTCCCTGGGCAGCCGCAAATGTGCCACAGAACAGCACTGCTAGGAAGGCCATAGACAGACCAACCTTTAGACGAAAGCTGTATTCCATCGAAATCTCCTCTGTCGAAAAGTTCCTGATTCCAAGAAGTGAACGTGAACCGACGCGGTTACTCCGCGGTCCGACCGAAGCACGCCCACACCCATGGGAACGATGTGCGGGTAGCGGCAAGTTAGGTTCCAAAGCGATAGACACTAAACCTCATTGTTTACAGTTGATTCCGATTGCTAGGTCACAACAGATACGAGAATATGGATAGTTTGGCCGAGGTTCTATGGTTTTTGGTAGGGGGCAGTGCAGCTGGCAGCATCTGTAACAATACGAGAATGGATCGGGAAGCTTTGTACAAGGGCATCAAACTGTTCAATGGCTCGCAATTCTTTGAGGCGCATGAGGTATTGGAGGACGTCTGGCGAGTTGCTCCCGCCGCCGAGAGGAAATTCCTGCAGGGGCTAATTCAGCTGGCGGTTGGGTTGCACCATTATTCGACCGGCAACGTAGTCGGTGCCCAATCGTTGCTCGCACGCGCCGCACGGAACCTTTCCGGGTATCCGGCCGACTTCGCCGAGATTCGCTTGGACATCCTGCGTCGAGCCGTCTTCGGGTGGCAAACGGCCTTGGAACATGGGGTTCCGCCGCCCCCGTTGCCGCGACTCGAAAGAACAGAGTGTTAGAATCACTTGCTCTCGTGAAGCATCCCTCCAGGCAAAAGCAAAGTGCTGCTGGCTTTCGTGCTAAGCGGCCCGAAGCCGTCCCCCTGCTGGATCTGTCCCGCCAGTACCTTGCAATCCGTCAGGACGTGCTGGTGGCAATCGAGCGGGTTTGTGCGTCGCAACACTTCATTCTCGGGGAAGAGGTAGCTGCCTTCGAGCAAGAGGTTGCCTCAGTCACTGGAGCTACTTCCGCAGTCGCGTGTGCTTCCGGGACCGATGCGCTGTGGCTGGCTTTGATAGCAGTTGGCATTCAGCCCGGAGATGCGGTTCTGACGAGCGCTTTCAGCTTCTTTGCTTCAGCAAGCGCCATTGCCCGGGCGGGCGCGCGACCCGTGTTTGCTGACGTGGATCCGGACACCCTGAATCTCGATGCCGGCCGTGCCAGGGCAAAGCTGGAGACCAGCAGGCCCGACATTCGGGCCTTACTGCCGGTTCACTTGTACGGGCAATGTGCCGACATGGATGCACTTCAGAAGCTTGCTGAGGAGTTCAAGGTTCCCATCATTGAGGATGCGGCACAGGCGATTGGAGCGGCTTGGCGCGGGCGGCGGGCCGGATCGTTGGGCCTCGCTGCAGCTTTCAGTTTTTATCCTACCAAGAACCTGAGCGCTTACGGCGATGCCGGGCTGGTCACAACCAGCAATGTCGAGTATGCCGAGCACATGCGGCATCTGCGAAATCACGGCAGCGCGAAGCGTTATTACCACGATGAATTCGGGGCAAACAGCCGGCTGGATGCTATTCAGGCGGCGATTCTGCGGGTGAAGTTGCCACATCTCGACGAATGGAATTCACAGAGGCAAGCGCGGGCGGCCATCTACGAGCGGCTTTTCAGGCAATCGGGACTTGTTGACGCGAAGGGCTCGTCTCCGATTCGGCTGCTGCACGTTTCTCCGCATGCGCGCCACGTCTTTCATCAATACGTGATCCGCGCGACGCGACGCGATGAGCTCCGTGCATTTCT
>Ga0209577_10000571_pt1 | contig 37159 bp, 41 predicted proteins | sample GraSoiAngelo_109_FD_185874 | JGI IMG/M metagenome (GOLD analysis project Ga0209577, IMG submission 185874) | Grasslands soil microbial communities from the Angelo Coastal Reserve, California, USA - 14_0903_12_20cm (SPAdes) (version 2) | ecosystem: Environmental > Terrestrial > Soil > Grasslands... | reverse complement strand
CGCAGGTAAGACGCAGGACATAGTTCAGTTCGCGCGCGAAGCGATCTCGAATGCGGTCCGTCATTCCGAAGCGAAACAGGTGAACGTTTCACTCCTCGCCTCGGGGGAGGCCGCTCTGCTGGAGGTCTCCGACGACGGGATCGGCTTCGACGTCGAGCACGCCGGAGGACGCGGCCACGGCCTTGCGAACCTGCACGCGCGCGCAGAGGCCCTCGGGGGCGAGCCCGAGATCGAGTCCCAACCGAACGCCGGAACCTGGGTGCGCGTGCGCATCCCGCTCTAGGAGCCTGCAATGGCTGAAACCACGATCCGCGTCATGCTGGTGGACGACCACGAGATCGTTCGCCAGGGCATCCGAGCCGTCATCGAAGCGGCCGGAGGCCTCACCGTGGTTGCCGAGGCGTCGGGAGTCGCGGAGGCGATCGATCGCGCGAAGTCGACGCTTCCGGATGTCGTCGTGATGGACGTTCGGCTGGCCGACGGAAGCGGCATCGAGGCGACTCGTGAGATCAGAGCCGCCCGCCCCGAAACCAAGGTTGTGATGCTCACGAGCTTCGCCGATGACGATGCGCTGTTCGCTTCGATCATGGCCGGTGCCGCAGGCTACGTTCTGAAGCAGGTGCGATCGAACGACCTCGTGCGATCGATCCGCGCAGTCGCCGAGGGCCAATCGCTTCTCGATCCCGCGGTCACGGGTGCGGTCCTCGAAAGACTTCGTAGAGGCAAACAGCTCATGATGGACCCCAAGCTTGCGCGCCTTTCTCCCCAAGAGGAACGGATCCTGAGCCTCGTCGCGGACGGCAAGACGAACAAGGAGATCGGAGAGGATCTGAAGCTGGCCGAGAAGACGGTCAAGAACTACGTCTCGGCGATCCTGTCGAAGCTCGAAGTGTCGCGCCGTGCGGAAGCTGCAGCCTATTTAGCTCGCCGCACCACGGATCCCGGCGCAAGGTAGGTCTCCCGCCGCCGAAAGGCCCACCGATAAGGGGCCGTTGTGCCCTGCCCCGAAAGTTCTTGACGCGGCAGCCTGGTGCAAGAGCAGGAGGAGGCGCAAATGTTCGTCTACTACTACATCCACGTCGAGCGGCCATTCGAAGAGGTCGAGCCTGCACTCCTTCGGATGATCCCCGGCCTCCGTGGGTGGGCCGAAGACGCCTATCGGGACGGTGAGCACCTACGCACACGGGTCGGCACTCGTGGAGGGATATTGGCGAAATCCGTCGAGGTGACGGCCGGCTCTCCCGTTCGCGGAGCGTCGGAGACCTGGATCCCGATCCGATGGGAGGCAACGGGCGCGCCGTCTCTCTTCCCTTCGCTTGAGGCGGACGTCATCGCAGCTCACGTTGGATCGTCACTCACACAGATCGCCCTTCGGGGAACGTACCAAGCGCCCTTCGGAAGGGTCGGCGATGCGCTCGACCGTGCCTTGCTTCACCGGATCGCCGAAGCGAGCGTGAAAGCGTTCGTGGATCGCATCGCAGAGTCCATCGAGAGCGACCTGCTCCCAGGTGTGACCGAAAGGAGAGCCTGATGGCGGCGCCGTGCGTTTTGGTGGTTGAGTCGCAGGAACAGGACCGCCGGCTTATCGAGGGCTGGCTGGAAGACGCCGGAATCGACGACGTGATGTTCTGCCCGGGCCCGAGCTCGCCGACGTACACGTGCATCGGGAGCGACGGCGGATCCTGTCCGCTGTCGAGTGCAGCGGACGTCGTGGTCATCGACTTACGCCTTCGATCCGATGAGATGCTGGCCGGTACACCCGCGTGGCAGTTGCTTCTCTCCTACTACGAGCAAGGCAAACGGATCGTCGCGATCTCGAGTGATGCCGCATCTGTTCGCCCTACTCCGGACGAGCAGTTGCGAATCGTGCGAAGGCCGCTGGAGCGTGAGTCGTTCATCGACGCTGTGAACGCGTTCGTCCACCCCGCGTACGCGAGGGAAGGAATGCTCGCTTAGAGCGAAAGGAGGAGGCTATGAAGATCAAGGATGCAGCGGCGGAGTTCCTCGGTCAGAAAAGGATCGCCGTGACCGGTGTGTCACGAACGCCGAAGAGCCACGGGATCAACATCGTCTACGAGCGGTTGCGCACGCGCGGGTATCAAGTATTCGCAGTCAACCCGAACGCGGAAACCGTTGAGGGTGACACCGCATATCTGGAGCTGAAGTCGATTCCAGGTGGCGTCGACGCCGTTGTCATCGGAACGAGATCGGAGATCGCAGAGCAGACGATGCGGGAGTGCGTTGATCTCGGTATCAAGCTCGTTTGGATGCATCGCGGGCCGGGACGAGGAAGCGTTTCCGACGCTGCGACACAGTACGGGCGCGCGCACGGCATCACGGTGATCGACGGCGGATGCCCGTTGATGTTCGCACCGACCGCAGACGGCGGGCACAAGGTGATGAAGGCGCTGTTGACGCTCACCGGCAAAGTGCCGCGAACCGTCTAACGCCTCGTTCCCTGCCATTTTCGGGGGCGAACGTGAGGAGAACTCCTCAGGTTTGCCCCCTTTGGCCGTCCTAGGGTTCGAGTTGTTGCGATCCACGGCCAAAAGGGGTGCGTCATGGCAAGCAGCAAGCGAGTGTTCAGGACGATCGACATCGAGCTCGAGACCGATCTGCCGCCGCAGGTCGTCCTCGACGCCGCGCACGATTTCTCCACGCCGCGCCGGTCGCTGATCTTCAACGCCGTCCAGCCGAAGTACTTCATCGTGCACTCGCTCGGCGACGGCACAGCAGACGTGACGGAGGGCACGCGCGCGGGCCCGATCGTCAACTGGGAACGTTGCGACTACGACTGGTCGCAGCCCGGCCGAGTGACGGCGATCGTCAAGGACACCAACATCTACGCGATCCCGGGCAGCACGTGGGAGCTCAATGCAACCCGCGTCGACGGCAAGACGCGTGTGCACATGATCTGGACGCGCGCGTTCAACCGGCGCTCGAAAGGTCTGCTCTTCACCTTCGCCTTTCGAACGTTCGGCGAGAAGCTCTTCGGCACGTATGCGCGCGAGATCATCGAAGGGCTGGAGAAGCTCGAGAACCAAGCAGCTGCCGCGTAGGACGGCTCAGCGTTTGGGGCGCGCGGCCTTCGCGGTCGCCGCAAGGCCGGCGACGAGCACATCGAGGCCGAACTCGAACCGTTCGTCGGGACCGCCTTCCACAAGGAGATCCGCCAGCGCGACGGTGTTCGGGAACGCGTCGGGCGGCAACGAACGGAAATACCCGCGGTACATGTCGATGACGGCTTCCATCGAGCCGCCTGCGCCGTCGGGCATCGGGATCTCGCCGTCGGCCTGTTCCATCGCGTGCGCGCCGACGTACAAGGAGAACAGGTCGATGACGAGCGCCGCCGTGCGGTCGGGGATGCCGGCCGCGCGCAGCAGACCGAGCGCCCACTCCGAGACCCGTAGCGCGTTGGGGCCGAGCGGGATGCGGCCCATCGTCGCCGTGGCGATGTCCTTGTGGCGGAGCAGCGTGCGACGCATCTCTCGCCCGAGCTGCTTGACCTGTGCCTGCCAGTTCTTCGGGTCCGGCTTTGGGAGACGGATCTCGCCGGCGACCGTGTCCAGCATGAGATGCAAAAGCTCTTCCCTGTTCCGGACGTGCCAATAGAGTGAGGCCGCGCCGGTGTTGAGCTCGTCGGCGACCCGGCGCATCGTGGTGCCGTCGACGCCTTCACGGTCGACGACGCGGAGGGCGGCCTCAACGATCATGTCGCGCGAGAGGTGGGTGCGGGGAGCCTTGGCAGGGGCGATCCAGGGCGGCTGCGGCGCCGTTGGTTCGGGAGGCTTCGATCGAGCGGCCATTTGACACGAACAGTGTACCGCGATAGAACAGTGTTCGTCTAGCGAACAATGTTCCACCGAAGGCAGGATCGATGACTGCATCTCCGAACGTGATCCCGGCTCCGCCTCGGTGCCATCGAAGCCATGGAGGCGGGATCGGCCGGAATTCATCCGACCCACCGATGAGTTCATCGAGGTGCGGTCGTCAGAACGGATATCAACGAAGTACCGTGGACCCGCGATAACTGGGGGGCGTTTGTCACATCTCCCGGTCGGCATCGGTCATAGTGACGGGCGTTCAGGGGGCTCAGAACGATGAAAAGAGGCGCGCGATGACGAAGACAATCGAGGCAACCGGAGTCGTCAAACGATTCGGCAAGACGCTTGCTCTGAACGGCTTGGACCTGGTCGCGGAACAGGGAGAGATCCTGGCCGTGATCGGTCCCAACGGCGCGGGCAAGACCACGTTCGTGCGCTCCGTTGCGACGTTGATCCGTCCCGACGAGGGGACGCTCCGTGTGTTCGGGCACGACGTCCTTCGCGACCCCGGCGCGGTGCGGCAGACGATCGGATTGGCGGGGCAGTTCGCAGCGATCGAGCCGGCGATGACCGGCCGAGAGAACCTCGAGATGGTCGCGCGACTCTTCGGCCAGAGCAAGCGAGACGCGCGCGCAAGCACCACGAAGGTCCTCGAGCAGATGGGTTTGTCTGATGCCGCGGACCGGCTCTCGAGAACCTATTCGGGCGGGATGAGAAGGAAGCTCGACCTGGGCGCGAGCCTCGTTGGTTCGCCGAGGCTGCTGCTCCTCGACGAGCCGACGACGGGTCTGGACCCGCAGAGCCGGCTCGACCTTTGGGACGCGATCCGATCTCTCGTGGACGAGGGAACCGATGTCCTGCTCACAACCCAGTACCTCGACGAGGCTGATCGTCTCGCGAGCCAAATGGTTGTGATCAACCACGGCAAGGCGATCGCAGCGGGGACACCGGCGCAGCTGAAGCAAAGTGCAGGACGAAGCGTCATCGAGGTCGCCGTTCGCGAACGCGACGACCTCGCCGAGGTGGCGAAGGTTCTATCCCAGGTCGACGGCAGCGAACCGCAGATCGATGAATCAACGCGACGCGTCACGCTCAGCGTGGAAGGTGGCGTCGAGCTGCTCCAAGACGCGCTTAAGCACTTGGAATCCCTGAACATCGTCCTTGACGACGTGGCTTTGCGTCAGCCGAAGCTCGATGAGGTCTTCCTCGCGCTCACGGGTCAGGTGCTTGAAGAAGAGGAAGAGCCGAAGGGCCGTAAAGCCCGCGGTGCGTGAGATCGGAGACTGTGATGGCAACCGCAACCGCAACCGCAACCGCAACGCTCACCGGTAACAAGGCCTCGTTGCTGTCGAGCACGACAGTCATCGCGCGCCGCACGTTCCTCAAGTTCATCCGTACGCCTCAGCTCGTCGTCGTCGGGACGGTCCAGGGCGCGATGTTCCTGCTCATCTTCCGTTACGTGTTCGGCGGCGCGATCCAAGCAGGCGGCGTCAGCTACGTGAACTTCCTCGTTCCGGGCTTCATCACAACGGGCATCATCTGGCAGGGCATGATGTCGGCCGGAGCCATCGCCGAGGATCTCGATCAGGGATTCTTCGACCGTCTTCGGTCGCTCCCGATCCCACGCGCAGCGGTCCTGTCCGGACGCGCGCTGGCCGACACGGGAACCCAGGTCTGGGGTCTCACCATCATGACGATCATCGGGTTCGCGATCGGGTTCCGTCTGGGCGGATCGGTCGTGAACGGCATCCTCGCGTTCTTGCTGATCGTCTTGTTCTCCTTCGCGTTCGAGTGGGTCTTCATCACGCTGGGGATGTATGCGGGGAACGCGCAGGCGGCGCAGGGAATGTCGTTGATGCTCGTTCCCTTTACGTTCGTGTCGAGCGCGTTCGTGCCGGTCAGCTCGATGCCGGGGCCACTCCGAGCCGTCGCCGCGCACCAGCCCGTGACCTACATGGTCGACGCCGTGCGCACGCTGGCGCTCGGTCCAAAGACTCCGGCTGCGTTGGGGCACACGTCCGGCTTTTACATCGTGCGCGCGCTGCTGTGGTCGGCCGCCATCGTGGCGGTATTCGGAACGATCGCGGTCAATCGGTACCGCAAAGGCTAGCCTCCACTCTTATTTAGCCAGCGTGGATCGCCTCGCGACGCGGCATGCTCGCCGGCAACGGTAGAGCGGTTCACGTCGGCGCTAACCGAAGAAGAGCTTCAGCCGCGTCAAGCGCGCCTCGCTTCCGGTTACATGTCGGGGGCCGGCGACGCGATCTGGAAGTAGTTGCCGTCGGGATCTTCGAACGTCGCCATCAAGAACTTTTCCTCGGGGCCCCCCGGGTTGTACGGCTCTTGAACGACGGTCGCGCCCGTGTCCTTGATTCGCTTGAACTCGCCCTTGACGTCGTCCGTCTCGAGGTTCCACATGATGCGGCCCGGCATCTCGTTCCGGCCTTTCACCTCGGAATGCGCGCCGATCATGAAGCCTGCGCCACCGAGGTCCCACCCGGTGTATCCGCCGTCCTCCCATGTCGGTTTCCCGAGAACCTTGGTGTAGAAGGCGGCAAGCACCTTCGGGTCCTCCGTTCCCATCATGATCGTCTGCAACTTGGGCATATCTGCCTCCCCTCGTTTTCTCCGCTCAAGGGTAGTCTCCCCACCCCGGCGGCCATCCAGTCCAACCTTGATACATATGGGGACTGATGGCGGCGAAGAAAATCATCGTTGAGCTCGAAGGCCGTGAGGTCGCGATCTCGAATCCGGACAAGGTCTTCTTCCCGCGCGCGGGGTACACGAAGCTCGATCTCGTCAACTACTACGTCGCCGTCGGTGAGGGTGCGGTGCGCGGCGTGGCCGGCCGGCCGATGGCGATGAAGCGGTACGTGAACGGCGTCGAAGGCGACTTCTTCTTCCAGAAGCGCGCGCCGACGTCACGGCCCCATTGGATCGAGACGGTGGAGCTGCGGTTCCCGTCGGGGCGAACGGCGGAGGAGAGCGTCGTGCGCGACGCCGCACAGCTCGCGTGGATCGTCAACCTCGGTTGTGTCGACTTGAACCCGCATCCGGTCCGCGCCGACGATCTCGATCATCCCGACGAGCTCCGCGTGGATCTCGACCCGATGCCGGGCATCGAATGGTCGCAGGTGCTCGATGTCGCGATGCTGTGCGGCGAGACGCTGCGCGATTTCGGGTTGCAAGGCTGGCCGAAGACGTCGGGCTCGCGTGGATTCCACGTCTACTGCCGCATCGAGCGGAACTGGACGTTCCCCGAAGTCCGACGGGCCGCCGTCGCCCTCGCCCGCGAGGTCGAGCGGCGCGCACCGGGCATTGCAAGCGCCAAGTGGTGGAAGGAAGAGCGCCAAGGCGTCTTCATCGACTACAACCAGAACGCGAAGGACCGCACGGTCGCATCGGCCTACTCGGTTCGTCCGACGCCGGACGCGCGCGTCTCCACGCCGCTCCACTGGAACGAGGTCCCCGACTGCGAGCCCGCGGAATTCACGATCCAGACGGTGCCGCAGCGATTCGCGGCGATCGGCGACCCCCACGAAACGATGGACGACGACCGCGGCTCGTTGGAAGCACTTCTGGATCTCGCCGAGCAACATGAAGAGGCCGGATTTGGCGACGCGCCGTGGCCGCCGCAATATCAGAAGCAGCCCGGCGAGCCGACACGCGTGCAGCCGTCCAAGGCGCGCGCGCCGGCGCGACGCGAGGGCATCGTTCCGCCTCCGGCGCCGGGAAAACAGACCGGGCCTACCGGACGGCGACGCACGACGGCGCCGCTGATCGAGATCGCGCGCGCGGCGACGCAAGCTGAAGCGCTCGAGGGTCTCGAGCGATGGAAGACGAAGCATCCCTCCGCCGCCGCGCTCCTGCAACCCGCGGACGTGATGGTCGATCAGATGCGCGGACGCTTCAAAGCGTGGTATCGCGTGCGGGTCAACCTGCGGAACGTGCCGGAAAAAGAACGTCCTCCGCAGGAAGCCCTCGAAAGCGACTACGACCCCTCGGTCGAATGGCGAGGGTTCGACGGCTAGAACGTGATGCCGAGCGCTGCGATGCGAACCGGATCGGCGATCATCTCGATCTCGACGATCTTGCCGCGCACAACCTTGAACGCGAACGCAACACGAGCAACGCCGCCTTGCGCCCAGACAAGTCCGGGCTCGCCACCGACCGTCGCCGGCTGAGCAGCCCGCGCGCGGCCTGCGAACGTCTTCGTCACCGCATCGGCGCCGCGAACCTCCGCATCGGCGCCCATCGCGGCCGCCGCGGCGTCGGCCCGGCAGACCACGTCGGGATCCAGCAGCTCGAACAAACCCTCGAAGTCGCCGCCGCGCGCCGCCGCGAGGAACGCGTCGACGACCGCCCGTTGGCGCGCGAGATCGGGCTTCGTCTGGGCACCGCGCACGCGCCGGCGCGCGCGGCTTGCGAGCTGTCGCGCCGCCGCCGGCGACCGGCCGACGATCGGCGCGATCTCTTCGAACGGCACGGCGAACATGTCGTGCAGGACGAAGGCAAGCCGCTCGGCAGGATCAAGCGTGTCGAGCACGACGAGCAGCGCCAGGCCAACTGAGTCGGCCATCAACGCCTCATCCTCCGGTCCGCCGTGCTCGACCTCGGCGACGTCGGGAAGGCCGTCGTCGATCGGATCTTCTCGGCGTGAACGGCGGCTGCGCAGCATGTCGAGGCAGATGCGCGCGACGACGGTCGTCAGCCACCCGCGAAGGTTGTCGATCTCGGTCGTGTCCGCGCGGCTGACGCGGAGCCAGGCCTCTTGGACCGCATCATCTGCCTCGGCGGCCGAACCGAGCATCCGGTACGCCACCGACGTCAGATGCGCTCGGTCGGCTTCGAACCGGTGCGCCAGCCCATCGCGATCGCTCAAAGCAGATCCCCTCTCCATCTCATCGTAGTGACGGATCGAGGCCGCCGAATGTGACCCGGCCCCCGAGTCACATCCTCGCCAACCGTCTCCGTCATAGTGGTGAGCGCAGGACCCACGAGACCTACAGAGATCGCGCAAGCGACGCCATCGGGATCGGCTTTCTCCGATGGCACGGACGTTCGGGCCGGCGCTATGGTCCAAGTCAGATCTCCAGGGAGGTTGCGATGATCACAGAACGTCTCGACCCGCCCCAGCTGCTCAAGATCCCGGAGATGGCGAACGTCTCCGTAGCGACCGGCACGCGGATCATCCACATCTCCGGACAAACGTCCGTCGGGACCGACGGTCAGATCGTCGGAGCCACGCACCTGGAGCAAGCCCGCAACGTGTTCCGTAACGTGGAGACTGCGCTTTCTGCAGCGGGGGCAACGGTTGCCGATGTGGCCAAGTTCAACACGTATGTCGTCGACTACAGCTGGGAGGTGCTCGAGGCGATCATCACGGCGAGCAAAGAGACGTGGGGTGATCAGGTCCCGTTGACGGCGAACACGCTCGTGGGTGTCGCTTCGTTGTGGCTGCCGGGCCTTCTCGTCGAGGCGGACGCGGTGGCGGTCGTCTAGATCGAGCGTGCCGATGGATACGAACGCCGACCCGGCCAAAGTGCTGGACCGCCTCATCTCGAAGGAGCTGTCGGGCAAGCGGGGCCTCGACGCGTGGACGTCGTTCCTGCAGGCGCACGCGTCGCTGATGCGCGCCCTCGAAGCCGACCTCGAGAAGGAGACCGGCCTTGCCCTGGCCGATTTCGACGTGCTCGCTCAGCTCGCGAATGCCGGCGGAGAGCTGCGCATGACCGAGCTGGCGAACCGCGCCCTAATCTCGCGGTCGGGCATGACACGGCGGATCAACCGGCTGGTCGATGAGGGGCTCGTCCGGCGATTTGCCGCCCAAAAGGATGCCCGTGGTGTTTGCGTCGTGTTGACCGACGAAGGGATGGCCCGGCTATCCGAGACGGCTCCCGTTCACCTGAGAGAGATCTCGAAGCTCTTCGTCGACAAGCTGAACGACAGCGAGCTGGCGGTGCTGGCGCGGGCCTTGAGCAAGGTGACGCTGGACTGTTCGTTCGGCTGAGCCTCGTTCAGCGCGCGCCGATCGCCAGCTCGCTCGGGACCACGTTCACGGTCAACGTCGACCCGCTCCGATAGAGCGTGATCGCGGTGCGACGGCCAATCGCGTCGGAGTCCATCGCTCGGAGCAGGTCTTCCGGCGCGCGCGCGGGCACACCGTCGATGTCGACCACCAGGTCTTCGGGTTTGATCCCGGCGCGCGCGGCGGGACCGCCCTGGATGACTTCGACCACTTCGATGCCCGTGTCGCGGTTCAGCTCGCGCGCGAGCCGAGGCGGCAACGGGCGCGACCCGGTCGCGACGCCGAGGTAGGCGCGGCGCACCCTTCCCGAGCCGATCAGCTCGGCGATGATGCGGCGCGTATACGTGTTGATCGGCACCGCGAGCCCGAGCCCCTGGCCCATACCGGGCCCGACCACCGCCGTATTGATCCCGACAAGCCCCCCTCGCGCATCGACGAGCGCGCCCCCCGAGTTCCCGGGGTGGAGCGCCGCGTCGGTCTGGATGACATTCTCGACGAATCGCGTCACCGTTCCGTCGCGGGTCGGGAACGATCGTCCGAGCGCGCTCACGACTCCCGCAGTGACCGAGCCGGCGAAACCGAACGGGTTTCCGATCGCGACGACGAGCTGCCCAACCTTCAGCTTTGCCGCGTCGCCTAGCGCCGCCGCCTGAAGGTCGGCACCGCGCGCGCGCACGACCGCCAAGTCCGACAAGGGATCGGTGCCGACGATCTCGATGTCGAGCTCGAGCCCATTCGTGAACGATGCAACGCCGCGGTCGCTGCCTTGGACGACGTGCGCAGACGTAAGGATGAAGCCGTCTGGCGTGATCACCACGCCCGACCCGCCTCCCTCGGCGAGCGCGCCGCGCACGCGGCGAGAGACACGGAGGTTCACAACGGAAGGCGCGACAAGCTCGGCGACGGAGGTCACGATGCGCGAGTAGGCATCAAGCGCCTCGGCTTCGGAAGGCGAGGCGTCGCCCGGGGGCTGATCTCCGGCGTCAAGGATGGCATCGACGAATCGGATCTCCATGTCGACCTAAGACGCCCTCTTCGCCCTAGCTATTCCAAAGCCTCAAGGGCTGGGGCGGCCGCGGGCCTCCGGTTAGGATTCGCTCGAGGTGGTCACGACATGACGATCCTGTCGCCAGGGCCGGTCCCCAAGGGAACTCGGTCGCTGGCCGACGTCGGCAACATCCGTCGTGTGGCCGTCGCGACCGATCGGTCGGAGACGGCCGACCGAGCGGTGCAATGGGCCGCCGCATTCGCGATGAGCATCGGCGCCGAGCTGCTGATCATCCAAGTGCTTCCGACGGGCGCGCGCGGGACGACGGAAGCCGGCGCCGCAGCCGGAACGCGCGCGCGCAGCGCAGCATCAGAGCTCTCGCGCATCGCTGCGGAGCTCGCCGGCGTCCGCGGCAAGGCCAGGGTGTTCGTCGACGACGACGCAGCGAAGGTCATCGTCAGTACGGCCGAAGAAGCCGGTGCCGACGTCCTCGTCGTGGGCAACGCCGGTATGCAGGGACGGACGCAGTTCTTGCTCGACAACGTTCCGAACCGCATCTCGCACAGCGCGCGCTGCACGGTCATCATCGTCAACACGGGGTCGATCCCGGCGGTTCCGGGCAAACCGCCTCGCGAAGACGCCGAGGAAGAGCCGGAGCCACCGTTATTGCTCGCCAGAGCCACGCGGATCGCGAGCGTCATGGCGAGACACGGGCTCCGCGAGCTGTTCGGAGCGAAAGGACAAGACCAACGCGCGCGAGCGCGCGGCCTCCGGAGCGCGCTCGAGGAGCTCGGTCCGACGTTCTGCAAGCTCGGTCAGATCCTGTCGACGCGGCCCGATCTGCTCCCGCCGGCGTTCATCGAAGAGCTGGCGTCTCTGCAAGACCACGTGCCGCCGCTTCCGGAGCGCCGCGTCGTCGAGGTCATGGAGCAGGAGCTGCGCGTGCCGTGGGAAGACGTCTTCGCGAGCATCGATCCAGAGCCCTTGGCGGCCGGGACGATCGCGCAGGTGCACACCGCGACGTTGCAAGACGGAACGCGCGTCGTCGTGAAGATCCAGCGGCCGGGCGCGCGCGAAGATATCGAACGCGACCTCGGGCTGCTCGAGATGTTCGCGCGCAAAGCGGGCGGACGCCCCGGTCTGAAGCAGGTCGTCGATCTCGAAGCCATCGCCGAGCACCTTTCCTCGTCGCTGCAACGCGAGCTCGACTTCTTGACCGAGGCGACGAACATCGAGCGGATGCGCGCGATCCTCGAGCCGTACCCGCGTCTCGCCGTGCCGGATGTGTTCGACGCGTACACGACGCAACGGCTGCTCGTTCTCCGATTCATCGACGGTGGTTCGCTTCGCACCGCCCCGGAAGGACGGGAACGCAAGGAGGCCGCGCGGCAGCTGCTCGAGTCGTACTACCGGCAGGTGCTCAACGAGGGGTTCTTCCACGCCGATCCGCATCCGGGGAACCTGCTGTGGTTCGACGGGACGATCTACTTCCTCGACTTCGGCATGGTCGGAGAGATCGGCGCCGATCTGCGGCGCAACCTGATGATGCTGCTTCTGGCGTTCTGGCAGGAGGACGCCACCTTCCTCACCGACATTACGCTGGTGATCGCCGGACAGGATCAGCGGCAAGACATCGACGTAGGTCGCTTCGAAGCGGAGATGAGCGAGCTGCTTACGCGATACCGCAACCTCTCGCTGCGCGACATCCAGCTCGGACCGATCTTGCAGGAAATGACCGAGATCGCGATCCGCCACGACGTCCCGCTGCCGGCCTCGCTGACCCTGACGACGAAAGCGCTCGCCCAGGTCCAGCTTGCCGTCGCAGAGCTCGATCCGGAGCTGGACCCGTTCGCGGTCGCAGGATCGTTCTTGGGGCGCAACCTCCTGGCGAAGGTGCGAGAGGGATTCGATCCTCGCAGCCTCTTCTACGCGTCGCAGAAGCTCTCGCTGCGCGTCTCTCGGTCGATCGAGGCGCTCGAGCGGCTGACCGGCGCGCGCCCGGGACCGAAGCTGCAAGTGCACTTCCGGGGGATCGAGGGCCTCGAGACCGACGTCCGTCGCGCCGGACGGCGGCTGTCGCTCGCGTTCTTGTCCGCCGGCGCGCTCATCGGAACCGGGATGCTCGCCGGACACCCGTCCCTCGCGTCGTGGGTGCCGATCACCGTCGGCTCGGCCGGCGGCGCGTTCAGCCTTGCTCTGGTGATCGATCTGCTCCGTCGCCGGTAGCGCGCGCGCCCGTCGGTTTGTTCTTGATGGCGCGCACCACGCGACGCTCGACGATGAAGGCGCCGGCACTCATGACCGGACCGAGGAGCGCGCGATCGAGTGCCCGAAGCAGCGCGCGCAGCGGGCGTCGCCGTTTCTTTGGGCTCATCGCGCTTCCTGCTCGTTGACCACCCTGGATGTTCGCTTGTCTGCATGGTTGTCGGCCGGGAAGGGCATCCTATCTACCGACCTCGGCGCGTCCGACAGCGTCGGATCTTAGTAGGCGACGAGTTGCCCGAACATCCCCGGGTGCAGCGTGCAGTAGAACGAGTAGACCTTCCCGCGGGTCAAGTGCGTGTGGAACCGGACGGGCACGGTCTGCCCAAGTCCGGCCAAGTCGCTGTCGAAGAGGCCGCTCTTGTCGACGATGTTATGGCGTTGGAGATCGAGATTTGTGAACGAGAGCTTCTCGTCTCCCGCCTGCACGAGGACTATCGGCGTCCAGTAGGTGGTCGTGTACGAGCCGGGCCCCGCGACGGCGGTAGCGCCGGAGCCCACGTTCGGCGGCGGCGGGAGCCCTCCGCCTCCGCCTCCGCCGCTCTCACCGCCTCCCGGCTTGAACGCGACGATGAAGCCGTTCGGCAACGCGGTGATGCCGACCGCGGCGTAGACCGTGTTGCGCGCGATGCTGACGCCACCCCAGGACAGAACCGGGTTCCCGGCGGCTGCCGAACCGGCCGCGATCGGCCGATGGAGGAGCGGCACGCCGGTCTGCGAGTCGTACGCGTCGAGGAACCCTTGCAGATCGACCGTGTACGCGATGCCGTTGGCGACCGAGACGGGCTCCCCCCAGTGCGCGCCGTCGGCGACGGGGGACACCCACCGCGGCGCACCGTTGGACGCGCCGATCGACCATACGTACCCGCCGAGCGTTATCGGACCGTAGATCGAATGGCCGTCGAACGCGGTCGACCCGACGATTCCACCGACGGACGAAGGCGGTCCGACGATCGTGCTCCATGCTTGCTTCATCGAGTCGGCGTGGAAAGCGAAGTAGATGCCGGACTTCTGTCCGGCCCCTACCATCCTCGCTCCGGTCGCGTCGGTGAAAAGGTTCGGAGACGCGCCGAAGTCGTAGTCCTGGTCCATGCACGATCCGAGCCCCTGCGGGTAGTAGGGCGGCGGGTTGCCGGGGATGTCGTAACAGGGCAGCTGTTGCATCTCCGGGACGTATTGGTCCACCGTCCCGTTGAAGTGCCCGACGATCTCGCCGAAGGTCGCGTGGGTCCGATCCATGTCGACCTTGATCACCGCGTTGGTATAGGGGTGCTCCGCTTGGGGCTTGAACGGGTTGGCAGTTCCGACGTAAAGCATCTTGGTCGTTGGGTCGATCGCCGGCGTGCTCCAGATCCCGGCGCCCGCGTAGTTGTCCTCCGGTTGATGAGGCGGATGGATCGTCCACACTTTCTTGACCACGTCGCCTGTGGCCGCGTCGATCAGCACGAACGACCCCTGGAACGCGTATCGGTCGCTCTCGTCGCCGAGCTCTGCCGCGCCACCCGACACTCCCTCGAACACGAAACCGTCGAACACGGTGGGGCTCCCGTACACGTCCGAGCCCGGCTGCGTGTCGATGACGTTCAAGACGTCGCTTCCGAGCGTCCACCGCGACGACCAGAGGAGCGCGCCCGACGCCTGGTCGAGTGCGATGACGTACGGTCCTAAGCACTTCTGGCCCGTGCATTGGCCGCCGCCCTGCGAGTGCGACGCCGCGTGCGACACGGCGGCGTAGACCCGGCCGTCACCCGGCACCGTAACCGACGAATTGATGCTGCCTCCAGCGGGGACCTGCCGTTTCCAGACGAGCGCGCCGGTGTCGGCGTTCATCGCGAAGACCCAGCCGTCGTTCGACCCGACGTAGACGCAGCCGTCGGCGACGGTCGGCGTGCCCGTGAAGTCGCCGCTGCCACCTGCTTGCGTCGAGGAGAACGTCCACGCCGGCGCAAGCTGCGTCGCCTGGAGCTGCCCGATCGTGTGCTCCGCAGGCTGCGTGCGTGTGTTGGCCTGATCGTGCCCGTACATGCGCCAGTCGCCGCCGGGGTGCACGCTGCCCGGGTACCGCGAGTCGTCGGCGCAGGCCGCTGCAGCGTGCGTCTGCATCGGAACGGCCACGAAGACGGCGATCGTTGCCACCATCGCCAATAGCGTGAGTCCGCGTCCGGGGCGCATGTCTAGGGGCCCCATGGCTTGGAGGCCAAGTCCTTGAAGAGCTCGCGCCTCGTTCGGTATCCGGGGATCGCGTTCGAGCGCAACGGCGCGCCGTGGCGCGGGTCGGGGGTCATCGGGTTGACGAGATACGCGTCCCGGATCTCTTGCACCTTGTCGCACGAGATCGCGCGCAGCGTCTTCTCGGGATCGACGCGGTAGACCCTCGCCGCGTTGCGGCCGAGGATCGCGTTGCGGATCGTGCCCGCCGGATTCGGAGCACGTTTCGATGGGTCCTCCACCCAACCGTCCAATCCGTACGGGAGGTGATACGAGTCGGCGATCTTGCGGCCCATCTGGAACGTTCTCATGGCCGAGATCACCGTCTGGGGGCTGCCGAACCAAAGGCTGTCGGTGCCCCACACGACGCGCTTTGGTCCGACGTAGTAGATCAGCTTCCCGAGCAGATGCGAGGCTTGGACCGGATCGTGGTACACGCTCGCCCAGACCGCGCCGATCTCGGCGTACACGTTGGGCACGTTGGCGTGCTTCGTTGAATCTCCGTCGCCCGCGGTGCCCGGCTTGCCCGGATGGCCGCCGGTAGCGAAGTGCCGCGCCGACCAACCCATCTTCCGCAAGCTCTTCACCAGCGAGTTGGTCCCGAGCTGTGTGTCGTCCCACGAGTCACCCGGGTACGGGCCGATCGTCTCGCTCTGGACCGAGAGGGAAGCGGTCAGCCCGCCCGTGTAACCGGAGTGGTACACGATGATCGAGACTCCCTTGCCGTTCTCGTAGTAGTCGTGCGCGACCGGTCCCACGTCGCGGGGGGATGCTGCGTGCTGGTCGAACGCCGGCAATGCGAAGCCCTTGTGACAGCAGATCGTCTTCGGCACGCCATACCGGTTGCCGACCTCGATCACCTTCTCGACGAACTGGCGACCGACCCGATCGTCGAGGAACCAGCCGCTCGCATACGGAACGTCACCCCAGGGCGTGTACACCTTCCACGCGCGCAAGATGTCGTGGTGCTTCGCGGCCGCTTGCTCCATGTGCGCGAACTCTTGCTTCATGAAGACGGGGTCGGGGCCGTTCTTGTACGACGTTGTGCCGAGCGAGCCATAGTTGGGCATCACGAACGCATGCATGACGCTTCGCGTTGAGCGCGCGAGGCTGTTGATCGTGCGAACCGTCGTTGCCGCGACTTCCGTTGGGAGAGGATTCAGCTCTTGCGACGACGGAACCGCGGAGAGGACGGCGACGTTCGTCGCGGAGTCGAGGAACACCTCTTTGATGTAGTAGTAGCGCGAGAGGTACTCGATCGGATCGACTTCGTGGTGCGCGTCGTACTGGGGCCCGTAGCCGGGGACCGGAGAGGACTGCGGCCACACGGCTGCGAAGAAGGCCTCCATCGCCGGATTCGTGACGCGCCATTGGCCGGCCGAATCGACGTGATGCGTCTGGATGTCGAAGATGAACTCGCCGGGAAGGTTATTGAGCTGGTACGGGTGTCCATGGCTGTCGGTCGCCCCATCGCATGCCGGCTCTCCGATGAGGGGGTCGCCGATGGCGTACGAGCCGAAGCGAGTGCCCCGGATCTGATTGATCGCCCAGAAGCCGACGGCGTACGCAGCGGACGTGCGCAAGAATGAGCGTCGGGACATCCCAAACTTGCGCGCCAGGCGGTCGGACTCGGCGCGCGCGAGCCGCATGATCTGCCGCTGCTCTTCCGTCGGCTCCGGTGGGATGAACTCGCCGTTCGAGTTCGGCATCACGTCGACCGGAAGGTCTTCCCCGAGGTCGGGCCACCACCGCTTGCTCTGCATGCCGAACTCGTTCCCGTGGCTCATCGGTCGGAGCCTCCGGCGTGCGACATGGTCACTGCGCGACGGCGTCGAACACGCCGCGCATCGACGGATGGATCCGGCAATAGAACGTGTAGATCCCGGGGACGGCCGGCGTGAACGTTGCGTACGCGCCGTCCCTCAGGGCCTGGTCGAACGGTTTGTTCTGGCCGAAGAGCTGGCCGCTGGCGGGCGAGAAGAACAACCCGTAGCCGATCTCGGTGGAGTCGAAGTCCGCGCCGTTCTTGTCTCCGACGCCGTAGGCCGTCGGATAGTCGAGCCCGTAGGAACCGCTGCACGGCTGACGGCAGCTCGTGAACGTGTGCCAGATGTCGGCGACGGTGTCGAAGTTGACGAACGTGAGCGGCTTGCCTACGTGCACCTTGGGAATCCCGGTCGCGCCGACGACGCCCTGGTCGGCGGTGCCGTACGTGAAGTTCACCGTGTCGATCTGGCTCACGAACTGGTTCGACGGTTTCGCGTTGATCGGAAGCACGCCGGCCCCGCCGAAGGTGCTCGCTTCGCGCAGGTGTCCGTGCGTCACTTGTCCCCGGATGCACAAGACGAGCGGCCCTTGCGCGGCCTCATCGTTCGGATGACAGCTCGGCGTCAACCATCCCGGTGTCGGTGTCGCCGTGTCGGGGAAGCCAGCCTCGATCGAAACGGGTTGGTCGAAGATGTCGACGCCGGGACCGCCGTGGAGCACATCCGTCGAGTCGTTCGGGGCGACGAACGCGACGACGATGCCCATGTTCTCGTACCAGGAGGCAAGGTCTGAGTCGTAGACGGCGTTCAGCCTCAGGATGTCGCCGGGTTTGATCTTGACCTTCCATCCGAGCGTGGCGCCGGTTACGCCCATCGAGAAGTCCCACGAGTCGCGCGGTCCGCCTGCGCGCGCCGTGTCACCGGGCGGGTGCTGCCACGCGATCGCGTCCGAGACGAAGATCGGCTTCTCGACACCTTTGCGCACCAACGAAACCTCGTCCCGGATACCGCCGGGGTGCAGATGCCCACCGATCCCTATCAAGGTTCCGGCAAGGTTCGGCGTCACTGTCCAATCTGCACCGGCGACCTTGCCGTGCATGTCGACTCCTTGCTGCGGTGTCACCGTTCCGTATGCGTCGTGCCGCGCGCAATTCTCCAGCGGCCATGAGCAGACCAAGTTCCCGGTTCCGTCGTTGAAGCCGGTGTTGAGGCGCGCGAAGCTCGAGCTATCGACGTGGCCGAAGCCGCGCTGGACGTTGTACACGGGGTTCGCCGGCGTGTTGTTGGCACCCGGAGCGATCGGTTGACGCTGGACGTCGAGCCAGATCGGCTTCACCGGAACGATGTGGTGCTTCGGTGCGTCCGCGTCGGCGATGTAGTCCACGTCGTACGTGATCCACACAACGTGCGGGTTCGGCGTTGCGTTGTGAACCATGTACAGCAACGCCCATGAGTCTCCAGCGCCGACGTGGAGCCCGTACCCCGGTGGGAATGTTGCGATCGTCTTCTCTTCGCCTGCGGCGAAGAACGGCCCGTTGCCGTACTGCGGATTCAGATTGAGCCACGTCGCGTGATGGAGGTGAACGATCGAGATATCGGGAGCCTGCCCCGTTTCGTCAACGAGGTCCGGACGGAAGCGAACGATGTATCCCGAGTACGCCGGCTTCTCTATCGTTACCGGCTGGATCAAGGCGTCGTTTTGCCCGGGCTTCGCGAGGATGGGGCCGAAAGCGAAGTGCAGACGAACGCAATCGCTGCCGTAGGAGCGCCAGAGCTTCGCCTCATAGGCGTTGGTAGCCGTGCACGGGGTCTTGAGGACTTGGCCCGCTTGGATCAAACCGGGTTCGGGCGTTGGCGGCCCCGCGCTGCGCGCGATACCGATAACGAACAGCAGGATGAGGAAGGAAGACAAGGCAAGTACTGCTGATCCGCGCTTCGACGTGAGCGTCCTCATGTCGGCCCCTCGGCAAGCCGGCGCCCACCACCGCTCGCTCACAAATCGGAATTAAGGCACGAACAGGGCGGATTGTTGTCATTCCTGACACGCGTGTCAAGCGAGCGGGAGGTGGCCGGGTCGTTGCTCACGTACGGCCAGCGCAAAGAGGACCAGGCGTTGAGTTGCCGGCCTCGGCCGGTCCTTATTGCCGAAACCGAGAGGCTGCCTACTCGCCTGCGAGAACGGACGTAGCGATCCTCCGCACGCGGTCCGGGTCGGCGATCGCGATGATCTCGACGATCTTGCCGTCGGCGACCGTGAAACCACGTGTTCCGCTTGAACCAGAACATCGGAACCTCGCGAGGAAGAGCCGCCTCGGCCGATGCTGCGCGCGCGCCTACCCGTCCGCGGCTTGAGGGATCTCTGTTTCGGGGCGTGCGGCGACCGGTTGTGCGGGCGTCTTCTCTCCTCCGGGGTTTCTGACGGTCAGGCCGTGCTCTCGCAAAGCATGCACGCCGAGAGCGACGCACAGCGCGATCGACGTACCGAGCAGCACACCCGCCACGGCGTCGGATAGCCAGTGCGCGCCGAGATATGCGCGCGAAAGCCCCATGATGAGAGAGAACGCCGCCGCCACGGCTCCCCACGCGTAACGGCGGTTCCCTTCCGGGAACAGGGCGATGACCGCGGCGACCACTGTGACGGATGCAGCGACGGCATGACCCGAAGGGAACGATGTGCCGCTGGTCGCTACGAGCGAACCGGGAGGTCGCGCGCGATCGTAGACACTCTTGAGGAGCCCGATCGACGCTTCGGCGAGCACGATCGATGTCGCGAACGCCGCGAAGTGCCACCATCGGCGTCGCACACCGAGGAAGAGGGCGATCGCAAGCCGAACCGGAAGTGTCACGTACACCAGACCCAGGTAGTTGAAGATCTTCGCTACGGCTGTAAGCGAACCGGACCGGATCGCGATCATCTTTCGCAGGAAAGAGGCGTCGGCGTGCTGGATGTGGCCGCGAGTCGCATCGTCGGCGACGAGGATGAACACTGCGGCCGTCATCATCGCGAGCAGCAAAGCCGAAATCGCGTCTCTCCGCGGGGCGCCGAGGAGAGGATGCTCGTGCGTTGGCCTCGGGCCGGCTACACGGGACATGACGCTCCTCTGCCACACAGCGCCAGCCCTACGTGCCGCTCGACGTAATCCACGAGCATCGAGCGGGGGATGAAGGAAAGAGCTTCGTCGGCATCGAGGATGAAGCTGGAGGGCGCTCCGGGCCCAAAAGCGAATGCGTATGTCGCGCACCCTCCCTCGAACACGTAGCTTCGGAGCACGTGCACGCGAGGCGTCAGCTCGAGCGGCTTTTCGTAACGTGTGGTTCCGGGTTCATCGCTCGGGACTTGCTCAGCCCCTGAAACGTCGCAGCGATCGGTAAGGGTTACCGTCACCGCTCGCCGTCCTGCTCTGTCGGAGTCCAGCCAGAATTGCGCGCGCCCAGTGGTGATGATGGCGCCGGCCAGCCTCCACCCCGACGGGAGCGCTTCGATGCACGGTATGGATGCCGCGCTCGGGACCGCTTGGGCCGCGAGGATCAACGTATTGCTGGGCAGGCACTCCGATGGTTTCGAAACCGCGAGGTTCTGGACCGGGAAGAAGGCCTTGATGCCTACCTGAGAGATAAGGGCGATGACGAGTACCATGGTTGCAGCCGTCACGACACGCCGCACGCTCCAGCGCTGAATGGCGATCGGCCGATGCGCCGGCGCGAGGGCGCGGAACTCGCGCAAGAGGTCCCGCCCATCCGCTTTCATGAAGGTGCGAAGCTGGGATGGGCTCGCGACTCCACGGGTCGCAGCGAACGCTTCAGCGATCTCCTCGGGGCTGAAGTATTTGAGCGCCTTGTTGTAGACGCGCTCGACGTCGGATCGAACGGCAAGAACGAGCATCATGTTCGCCAAGTCGACGGCCTGGCGCCAGGGAGACGGCCGCACCTGCGCGAACGCGGCGTCGATGAGGAGCAGCTTGCCATCACGCACCATGAGGTTCCCGGGCTTGATGTCGCGATGGGCGACGCCGCTGTCCCAGAGCTTCCGGACCATGTCGAGGCCCTCATCGATGATTTGGTCGTCGACGACGGCTTCCCCGATCTCGACGGCGCCTTGGAAGAACTCCATCACCATCATGTATTCGCGCTCAGGCGTGATCTCGACGATGCCGTACGGCGTCGGAACCGGGATCCCCGAGTCCCGCAGAAGGCGCAACATGTAGTCCTCGTACTCGACGAATCGCCGAACGGTTTGGAACGGCGTTTCGTCTTCGAGCGTGCCGTAGAGGATCGTCCGCCACATCTTGTACCAGCGGTCTGCTCGCACGTGACTGCGCGCGTACAGCTTCGCGAACACGTACGTCTTCGCGTCGCCTTCGACCTCAAGCCGCAGCGGGGTTGAGCCGCCCGAGGATTCGAGACCCACGGGCTTGGCGCCGATGGCGGTGAGGCCGAGCTGGTCTCGCACCGCGTCTCGGATCGCTTCACCGCGCCTGCCCGTTACGTCGAGGTGGGCGGTCTTCCCTCTACGGTATGCAACGGGGAACACCTCGTTCGGGGTGAAGATCCGGAAGGCGAGCACGCCGACCGCGATGGCCAACACGGTCCCCATCAGGACGTCGGCCGGGTGGTCGACGGCCAAGTACAGGCGTGAGAGGCCGAAGATGGCGACGACGACGAACCCGATCTTCTTTGCCAGCGAGCGCGCGCGGCCGGCCACGACGAGGCCGTAGGTGATGCCGACGAAGATGATGGTCACCATCATCACCGGAGGCGACGGCGTCGAGTACCCGCCCCATCCTCCGATGATCGAGACGCCGACGGGCCGCGGGCGCGCGACGTTGTCGTACACGAGAGCCGCGATCTCGGTGAGCACGAAGAGGCTTCCGAGGAATACGAAGAGATGCCTCCACCGCCGGAAGATCATCAGCGCGGCCACGGTGCCGAGCCCGAACACCGTGATGCCCCAACCGGAACCGGCGGCCTTTATAGCGCGCGCAACGTGCGTGAGCCACGGTGTTCGGGTGCGCGCGATCTGCAGTAGTACCCACGTGTTCGAATGTTCGAATGGTCGAAGCAACGGCGTGTGGAACGAGAGGACGATCGTGATCGCCAAGAAATAGATGGACAGGATCAGCCACACCTTGCCGCTCATGCCGATCTTGCGGGGGAGGGGAGGCGGAGCACCGGACGGACGTCGCTGACGCCGGGCCCGTTTCGGCTGTGGTGTGCGCGCGCCGGATCCGCTCGTACGCTCAACGCTGATCTCGTCGGTCCGAAGGTCAGCCATGGTTCATCTCCAGCAACCCTTGGTCGCGCAACCACGACTCCGCGATCACCCGCGGGTTCTGGCCGGGGACGCGCGCGTTCAGTGTGCGGAGAACATCGGTCGAGAGGTGCGCGGAAACCTCGTCGATCGCGAGCGCGAGCGCTGCGCCGCCACGCTCGAGCACGTCCTCCCGCACGACGGGCGTTACGTTTTCAGCAGGCTGCAGGCTCCGATCATCTGTGAGCTCGACCAGATCGCCGGCGATGCTCGGGTCGGTCGAGAACAGGAGGGCGACGTCGATCTCCCGGCTCTCGAGCGCTTGGAGGGTCAGCGGCCCTCCCGAATCCAGCGGGATGAATTGCTCGAAGTGGAGGCCGTACCGCTGTTGCAAGCCGAGCAAGCAGAACGGCCGCTGCGGACACTCTGGGGGACCGCCGAACCGAAGCCGGCCGGCCACATGCGTGAGGTCGCTGATCGAATGGAGCCCGTATCGCGCAGCGGTTCTGCGCGTGACGACGATCGCATTGCCGTCCTGCGCGGGGGACGCCGACAAAGCAAGAACTTGTCGGCCGGCGAGGGCGGCAACGAGCGATCGGTACGTCGTGTCAACATCTGCGCTTGCCCGCTGCTTCCCGAGGGTGAAGAAGGCAAGCGCCGAACCTTGGTACTCCGGAACGAAGTCGACGAGCCCGCGTGACAACGCGGGCTCTACCAGTTCGCGCGTTCCGATGTTCGGCCCAATGTCGACACGAAAACCCTGCCCTTGAAGCGCGAGTCCGTAGACGTACGCGAGGATCTCGCTTTCTGGGAAGTTGAAGGACGCGATCCTGATGACATCCTGCGGCGCACCTTGACCACGAGGAGCGACGCGCACGGACGTGCACCCGACGAGCAAGAGGACACTCGACACCAAGCCGGCGCACGCGCGGCAGAGGATCCGGCCTTTCATGACGCAGCGGCGGTGACACCGACTATTTCCGCCGGCGGCGGCTTTCGCCATCTCTTCGCGCGCTGCCAGATGATGTAAGTGAATCCACCGAGGGGGATCTGTATGCCGAACGTTAAGACGCGATAGAGGAGAGCCGCCCCCGTTATCTGCGCCTTGAAGACGTCCGGAGGAACGTCCGCATGGTTACGGCCGGCGGCATACAAGCCTCCGATGAGGGCCAGCTCGACGAAACCAACACCGCCGGGAGTGAGAGGCGCCGCCGACACCAAACGTGCGAACGCGAAAACGCTCAACACTTGCACGGCGCTTATCTCTTTCTCGGAGACCCCCACATGTCGAAGTGCCAGCAACAGGACGAAGTAGAGCGCGAGGTGGCTCACGATCGTGCTCAGCGTGAGCTCGGCCCAGCGCTTCGAAACAAGCACGATCGTTTGCTTGCGGAATTCGACGGCACGCTGCCCCCAGCCCGAAACCGGTGCCTTCCGCACCAGTGCGCGAACCTTCGACCACGCTCGCCCTAAAGACTCGCCGATCGAGCGCGCCATCGCTTTCTTCCACAGGACGAGCGCGAACATGACGACGCTCCCAGCCAGGATAGCCAGCCCGATGACGGCGGGGATCAGGAGTGCGGTCGTGGCCTTGCCGGATATTGCGAGCAGCCCGAGCGCGAACACCGGTAGCCCGAGCTTCATGAAGGCGTTCCAGATTCCCGTGGTTGAGATCAGCAAGGCGATCTCTGAGCCGGTGAAGCCCCACGAGCGGAACATCTCGTACGCGACGCCGATGGAAACGACGCCGCCACCCGGAAGGATGTTCGCGATGGTCGTCGATGACTGGTTATTGACCGCCGCCTGTGCGAACGAGAGGCCGGGCATGGCGGCAACCATCTGCCACCAATAGGTGAAGAGGTTGAACAGCATCGCGAGGACAAGCGAAAGGAACTCGAGCCACGTTAATTGGGTGATCGTCTTCCAGACGCTTGAGTAGCTGGCGATCTTTGGAAGGATGAGCGCGAAGATCGCGACGACGATGACGACGGAAATAGAAGCTTGGATGATGCGCTTGACACGCTTCCGCTGATCGCGTTCGTCCCCCGGCATCGGGGCCCCCGTCCGCCCGCTGCGATCCTCATCATGAGCAGACACCTTGCGACGAGCAAGGTCAACCCCTCTATATGTCGCAGGGTGCGACAGGCGTTGCGCGAAGTCGCATCAAACGCCGAGAGGATTCTTTCTAGCGCCATCAGCGCTAGCGGATCAGCCTCTGCTTAAGCCAAAGGCACATATCGGGCCAGTGTGGAGCAGGAGAATCAAGCGCTTAGGCCGCGGCGTCGCTACCGCGAGTTGATCACCCAAGCTCGAGGTCGCTTCGTCTTCTGGATCCGAAGTAGAGTGCCGCGTCGATGGGACGCTGGAGCCGCGACGAGTTGGAGAAAGCCTTCGAGGCGTACCTCGAAGCGGGCGCGCACGCTGGCACGTCCGGCGACTGGAGCGAGTGGCCGGATATCTTCGCGGACGACGCGACCTACATCGAGCACCATTTCGGAACGTTCCACGGCCGGGACGAGATCCGGAAGTGGATCACCGAGACGATGGGTCAGTTTCCCGGAAACGAGATGGACGCGTTCCCTGCCGCGTGGTTCGTGATCGACGAGGAGCGCGGGTGGGTCATCACCGAGATCCTGAATCGGATGAAAGATCCCGGCGATGGCAGCGTCCACGAGGCATCCAACGTGACGATCTTGAAGTACGCGGGCGACGGTAAATGGAGCAGCGAAGAGGACGTCTACAACCCCGCGCGCTTCATCGAGATGATCCAAGCCTGGTCCGAGCGCAAACAAGCGCTCGGGCAGCAGTAGCGGCGACCCTTCGGCCCTTCTAATCGGGAAGAGGGTCCGATGCTGCAGGATGCGCGCGCGGTGTACGGAACCGGGCAGGGCCGACGAAGTGGAGAGTTCGGCCCCGAGAACTACTAGAGGGCGCCGGAGTTGTAAGACTCCCCCCTCGCGGTCGGTTGGTGAACGTTGACTGAACTGGGTGCATGGCATGGATCCAGGCACTGATGGCCTCCGAGCAGGCGCCGATGGCATCAGGCGCTGCTGGTGGTCTGTCGGCGATGCTCTCTACGAGAGCTATCACGATCTCGAATGGGGCAGGCCCGTCGCCGACGATGTTCGCATCTTCGAGAAGCTCTGCCTCGAGGGCTTCCAGTCAGGACTTAGTTGGCTCACGATTCTTCGCAAGCGCGAAAACTTCCGCCGAGCCTTTCGTTCGTTCGACGTCGATGCGTTGTCCCGTTTCACAGCTCGAAGCGTGGATCGTCTCATGCTTGACGCCGGCATCGTTCGGAACCGCGCGAAGATCGAGGCGACCATCAACAATGCACGACGGTGTCGCGAACTGCAGAAGGAAGTCGCAAGTTTGGCAGGCTACATCTGGTCGTTCGAACCCAATCCGAAGACTCGCCCGAAGGTGCTCGACAGATCCGCGTTAATGCAGCTCGGAGAGAGCCCGGAGTCGAAGGCGCTGAGCAAGGATCTCAAGCGGCGCGGCTGGTCCTTCGTTGGGCCAACGACTGTGTACTCCATGATGGAGTCGGTCGGACTCGTGAACGATCATCTCAAGGGCTGTCGCTTCCGCTCCGATGTGGAGAGGGATCGCGCCCGTTTCGTGCGTCCTAAAGCCCGCAACGGCTGATCGGCGATACGGGGGGCTGACGCGCTAGTTCTGACCGAGTGCTTGTTTGCGTTCGGACCAGGTTTGGATCATCTCGATCAAGCGCGCCGGGTTATAGACGTGTTGGTGCCTTATGGATGCTTCCATCTCCGGGATCTTCATCCGGTTCAAGATCTCGCAGATGATCCAGCCTCGCTCCCCGTCGACGACGTACCAAGCTGCGGGGAACGCATCCATCTCGTGCCTGGGGAATTGAGCCGTGGTCTCTGGGTGCCTTCTCTAACGCGAGTCGATACGAGCGGTTCCCGGAGGTGTGCGCCAAGCGCGCGCACCACCGAGGCCGCTCCAAGTTGTCGGGCTAGGACAGTATCGGCCCCCGACTAGAAAGTTTGCTCGTGCCTATTAAGCAGGTGCCTGCATGTGGCCGAGCTGTACGAGGAAGCCGAGCTGATCCCAATAGTCGTCTTCCTCGACGATGCGAGCTTTTGAGTCGAACGTGAAGACCGAGCAGTACGGAAGGGCGATGGTCTTGCCGGTCGCCGGCAGCGGACCCAACGTGCCGTCGTTCTTGCCGTGTCCGACGAAATGCATGGCAACCGAGTCGCCGCCATCGATGAATCGCACGTCTTCGATCTTCCCGTCCGGGAATGCGGTCGCCCACATGCCCCAGTTTTCCTTCACGGCAGCGCGGCCCTTCAGCGTTTCATTGCGCGCGTGATCAACGAGAACCGCTTGATCGCCGTAGGCTTTCGCGATCGCGTCCAGGTCCTTGCGAGCGTTGAAGGCGTCAATAAGACCCTTCAATGTCTCGACATTCTTCGACCCCATGTTGTTGCACCCCCCTGACGTCGCCACGAACGGGCGACCTGGCTCTGACCCTAGGCTTCTCCTTCGCGCCCCACCAGGGTTGTTCTGCCTATGTGAAGTCTTCCCAGCCGGCCTCGCCGTTGCGCCATTTCGCATCTCGGCCGGTCGGACGCAGCGTCGGCGAATCGGGAATGACGCAGCGTCGGCGAATCGGGAATACAGTCGCACGGGGAACTATGTGATCCGGTATTCACGCGAAAACACCGCTGAACGAGCCGGGGTAGAGCCTGACTACCTCATCCGGCTTGTGGAGCTCGGCATTCTTACGCCGGACGAATCCGATCGCTTCTCTCCCGGCGATGTCCGCCGCGTGCTGATGGCCAGATCGATCGAGGACGCGGGGATCCCCCTCAATGAAGTAGGCGACGCGATCCGACGTGGAGCTTTGTCGCTCGACTTCGCCGACGCGGCCGGTTTCGAGCGGTTCGCCGGCTTCGCCTCCGAGACGTTCCGACAAGTCAGCGAGCGAACTGGGATCCCGCTCGAGCTATTGATGGTCGTCCGCGAAGCGATGTTCATTGCGCAGCCTGCACCCGACGATCGGCTCCGCGAGGACGAGATGACGATAGTGCCGTTCATCGAGCTGCAGATCTCCGAGGGGTTCCGGCCGGCGGCCATCGAGTCCCTTCTCCGTGTCCTGGGGGACAGCACACGCAGGATCGCCGAGCAGGAGGCCGCGTGGTGGAACTCCGAGGTGATCGAGCAAGCCGGAGCCGCGGGCGAGGGCCCGGAGGATGTCGGGAACGTCGATCTCACCGATCGGATCGCCCCGCTCACCGATCAAGCTCTCGTGGCCATGTATCACGCTCATCAGGCACGCACCTGGACGTCGAACCTCATCGAAAGGTTCGAGGCCTTGATGCAGAACGTCGGGATCTACAGCCGTCTCGAGCGGCTCCCGGCGATGTGCTTCCTTGATATCACCGGCTACACGCGCTTGACGCAGGAACGTGGCGACGACGTTGCCGTGGGCCTGGCGACGAAGGTCGCCAGGCTCGTCGAGCGAACCTCTATCGGGTATGGCGGAAAGCCGGTCAAGTGGCTAGGGGACGGTGTCATGCTCTACTTCGACGACCCCGGCCCTGCCGTGCGCGCCGCATTAGAGATGGTGGAAGGTCTGGCGTCTGCCGGGCTGCCGCATGCCCACGTCGGCCTGCACACGGGACCAGTCCTCTATCAAGAGGGGGACTACTTCGGCCAGACCGTGAACCTCACCGCGCGGATCGCCGACTTTGCGCGGGTCGACGAGGTGCTCGTCACCCAGGCGGTCGCCGATGCCTCGAAAGAAGATGGGATCGCGTTCGTGGATGTGGGCGACGTGGAGCTCAAGGGCGTGTCCGGAACAGTGCACCTGCTGCGGGCCCACCGCTCCCGCGATGATCTCTAGAGAGAGTCAACGTAGGCAGCGAGCTTGTCGAATGCCATCCCCCATCCCGCGGCGCCCGCGGAGTCATCGGGGATGCCGGCATGCGTCATGACCATCTTCGTTCGGCCGCCGATGTCCTCGAGCTCGATGGTCACCTCGGTCGTATCAGGATGGCCTTCGGGCATTCCCATGTCTGCAGGAGAGATAACGTTGCCGGTCTCGTCCGACACGGATTCGGTGTAGACGAGCCGCTTCGCGGGGACGACCTCGCGGTACTCGCCGGTGAACCACATCTGCATGATGCCGTTCGGAGTTTGCATCTCCATACAGATAAGGCGACGGCCACCGACGCGTACGTCCATCCTCGCGGTCGGGATCGAGGCGCCGCTGGGTCCGTACCATTGCTTGAAGTGTTCAGCCTCAGTCCACATCTTCCAGATGAGATCGACGGGAGCCTCGAAGAGACGCTCGATCACAACCGAGCCCGGATCGCGCTTATCAGTCATCGTGCTCACCGCTTCCTTCCTCGCTGCTTTAAGTCTCGGATGTAGTCGTCGAGCCGGTCGAACCGTTCTTCCCACACCGGCCGATATTGTTCGGCCCACGTCGAGATCTCCTCGAGCGGTGCAGGGTCGAGGACGCAAGGTCGGAACTGCGCGCGTTGTCCGCGAACCACCAGGCCGGCACGCTCCAACACTTTGAGGTGTTTCGAGATGGCAGGAAGCGTTAAATCGAACGGTTCCGCGAGCTCGCCGACGTTGGATTCCCCTTGGGCGAGCCGAGCCAGGATCGCGCGCCGAGTCGAGTTGGCGAGCGCAGCGAAGGTCTCGCTCAGCCGTTCTTCGGCGATCGTCGTCGTCGGCATGGATCCCTCCCATATTTAACTTCTTAGTTAAATAACCATCTTGGAAAATACAATGGTCCGTGGCTCGCGTCAAGAGGGAACGCGGACGGTGCGTGGAGACCTTCGCCGAGCCCGTTCGGCTGGTTGGACTATCCGACCTTGATGCCCTGCCCGCCATCGACCGATAGGAGCACACCAGTGATGAACTTCGCCTCGTCTGAGGCGAGGAAGAGAGCCGCGTAGGCGACGTCCCACGCCGTTCCTTGCTGCGCGCGAAGCGGGACCATGGCGTCGCGTGCGCGGATCAAGTCGTCCTTTGAAGCGCCCGTGGCTTCGGCGAAGCCCTCGATCGCCATCGGCGTGTTCATCAAGCCGGGCAGGATGGCGTTGCACCGCACGCCGTGTCGTGCGCTCCCGATAGCGATCTGTTGGGTGAGCGCGTTCACTCCCGCTTTCGAGACCTTGTAGGCGAGCATGCCGGTAGACGCGATCGAGGCCAGCGACGAGATATTGACGATCGATCCCGCTTGCTGCCGGCGCATCTGCGGGAGAACGTGCTTACAGGTGAGGAACATGGTGGTGAGGTTGACCTCGATGATTTCCTTCCACACAGCAAGCTCCAGGTGCGTCGCTCCGGCGTCTCCCCGCCCGATCCCGACGTTGTTGTGCAACACATCGATCCGCCCGAACGCCTCGACGCACGCCGCTGCCATTGCGCGGCAATCTTCTTCGCGAGTCACGTCGGCCTCGAAAGTCCTCGCCTCGCCGCCCTCAGCGGCGATCATCGACTGGGTCTCCTGCGCCGAATCGGCGCGATGGTCCACAAGCATCACCCGTGCACCCTCGCGCGCGAACAGGATCGCGGTTGCGCGTCCGTTCCCGATCGTGTCGCCCGGCGTCTGACCCGCGCCGATCACGATCGCAACCTTGTCCTTCAGCCTCATCCTGGGAATCCCTCAACGCCGGGGTCGAGCTGGACCCCGAAGGAGTTCAGCGCCATCGACACCAACGTGTATTGCCCCACCGCGAAGACGAGGTCCATGAGCTGCTGCGGGGAGTAGCGTTCGCTCAATGCCTTCCAGGTCGTGTCGCCCAGGAAGTGGTCTTCATGCAGCTCGTCCGCTGCGCGCAGGAGCGCGGCATCGAATGGATTCCAGCCGGTCGCATCTGGCCCGTCGGCGATGCGGACGATCTCTTCATCGGAGAGCCCGCTGGCTTTGGCGATGATCGCGTGCTGCCCCCACTCGTACTCGGCGCGGCAACGCCATCCCGTCCGAAGGATGAGGATCTCGCGGTCTCTCGCTGGAAGAGTCGACTTGAAGAGAACGTGGTTGGCGAAGACCAGCCATCTCTTGAGCAGCTTCGGGTGATTGACGAGGGTCCGAAAGATGTTATCGGCAGGGCCGAGGGCTGTCCCTCGAAGCAACTCGCGTGACTCGTCGTCGAGAATCGACTCGTCCGTCACCGGCTGTATGCGCGGTTCGGATAGTCGCACTGCTCCCCCCTTTCGAAGGACTCGGTGAGAGACGGTGCACGAGTCCGTCAACGTTTGGATACGCTCTGACACCTGGCAGTGTCTTGGTCGGGAAGGGGGGATTTGAACCCCCGGCCTCCACGTCCCGAACGTGGCGCGCTAACCAAGCTGCGCTACTTCCCGTGGCGGCCATTATATGAGCGGCCCAGGGCCCCGCTACCAGGTATCCCGGAAACGCAACGGGGGCCGACGAAGTCGGCCCCCGCGCACGTTCCCTTGCGATCAGCTGTGACGCCAGGTGTCCGAGAAGCTCGTCCCGTCCGGCGACAGCCCCGAGGGCTGCGCGCGCACGGTCGTCCCGGTCGTGTCCGTCATCGTGATCGAGTCGTTCGCGTAGCTAGAGATGGGCTTCTGCGTTCCACTCGTCGCGTAGGACCCCGTGAACGTGATGGTCCCGAAGTTCGCAAGTGGGAGCACGCGGCAGATGACGATGATGCACTGCGACGGCGCCTCGGCAACCCATTCCGCCGATGAGTTCGCTGCTGTCGACACCTGTGTCGTCGAGAAGCGCTGGCCGGTCGTGTTGTTCACGAGCGTCAGCGTGTACGCGGTCGCGAGCCGAGAGACCTCGGCGCTGATGCTGTCGCCCGGGTGAACGGCGAATCCTGAGATCTGGTGCGACGGGTTCGGATACATCTCCCACCACGCGTAGTACGACGGTCTGTTCCTTCCAGCGCAGTCGGAGTCGGTTCCCAGCTGCTCGACGGAGGTCGACTTGTACCCATCGAGGCCGACCCAGAAGCTCGCGTACTGCGCGCTCGTCGTGTTCGAGCAGTTCGCCGCGGGCTGGATCCAGCTCCCCTTCACGTCGCTGAAGGTCGCGTTGTATGCCGCATAACCCGACCAGTTGCTGCTCTGCGCGGTGCCGTTCCCCCGACGGATGATGTGGGGGAGCGCCGGATGGACGATCGCAGGAGTGGCCGTTGAAGCGGCTCCCGGGATGAACAAAGCGATCGACATCAGCGCCACACCAAAGCCGGCTCGTCTCATGAGTCCTCCCCTTGCGCTCCGGGCTCGGCTGGAAGAGCCCGCCGTGTACCCACTTCCCCGTTCGGGAATTCCTAACGCGAGTTCCCCACGAGGTTTCTTCGCGTCCGGAAGCAGTCCTGCCTGGCCGTCTTAAGTTTCTGTAACGGCTTCGGCCTCGACCTCGACCTTCCAGCGCGGATCCAACAGCGCGCGCACCACGACCATGGTCGACGCCGGCCGGATCTCGCCGAACGCCTCTCCGTGGACCCTCTGGATCGCTTCGGCGTCGGCGGGGTCAACGAGGAACGTGCGGGTCCGAACGACGTCGTTCAACGACGCGCCGGCCTCGCCCAGTGCCGTGGCGATGATCTCGATGCAACGCCGCATCTGCGTCGCCGGGTCGGGATCCACGTTTCCATCCGGCCAGATCGGCGCCGTTCCCGACACGAGCACCCGCTCGCCGACGCGTACCGCGCGCGAGAAGCCGATGACGTCCTCGTACGGCGAGCCGCTCGACACACGACGCCGTTCCATCGACGCATCGTACCCTTGCGGTGATGTCACTCGATCTGCTCCGGGCTGCCTCCGACCATCTGCCGGCAGGTGCCGGGCCCTTGGGCTTGCTCTCGAGCGAGGAGTTCCTTCCGCCCGTCGACGAGTTCGACCGCAGGCTGCTCGAACTGTCGGGACCGCGCGTCGGCGTCATCTACTGTGCCGACCACCGCGCGCAACCGCATTCCGAGCGCTACGCCGAGAAGCACTTCACGGCGCTCGGCGCGCGCGCGATAACGCTCGACATGCACGGTGACGAACTTCCCGACTACGACATCGCGTACATCGCCGGCGGATCGCCGAAGGATCTGCTCGAGCACCTTCACGAGAGCGCGCGCTGGATGGAGGTGTTGCAACGCTGGCGCGCAGGCGCCGCACTCGCGGGATCGAGTGCCGGTGCGATGGTGTTGTGCGCGCGTCTCCTCACGCCGGAGCCCGGCGCGCGCGTTCCGACGACGTGGACCGAAGGCGTCGGTCCCATCGCCGAGTTCGCAGTCGCGGTGCATGCGTCCAGCCGCTCGAAAGAATGGCTCGCGCAGATCGCGCGCACGTCGCCCGTTCCGGTGATCGCGCTGGCAGACAAAACCGGCGTGATCCTTCGGAACGGACGTGCGCCGGAGGTTTACGGAAACGCATGGACACTGTGAACGCGTTCACGTTCACGTGGCGATCTGAGACAATCTGGACACCTTTGTGTTACGTGAACACGAACAGCGCGCAACTTTTCACGCTCTTCTCGAACGCGCGAATGCTTGCAAAATTCAGCCTGTTCTAGGCTTTCCAGCGATGTTACGATTCGGTCCCCTGAAGGGAGTCGGACCGCCGCTGGTCCGTCGATCGGGGCCCGAGGAACCGCGACACAACAGAACGTGGGGAACCGGATGAACACTGATCGACTCGACTGCACCTGGTGCGGTAGCGCTGCATCGATCGAGCACGGCATCTGCCAGGTCTGCCTCATGGAATACCCGGTCGATACGAAAGTGATCCGACTTCCCCTGGGCCGGGAGCTTCGCATCCGCGAAAGGCTGAGCCTCGCAGAACAAGCAGAACAAGAGGTCGTGGCCGAGAAGCACTGACCCCGCCCTCTTGATTTGAAGATCGCGCAGATCGCGCCGCCGTGGATCGCCGTCCCGCCCGCGGGATACGGCGGCATCGAATGGGTCGTTGCGTTGCTCGCGGACGAGCTTGTCGCGCGCGGCCACGACGTCACGCTGTTCGCCAGCGGTGGGAGTGTGACCAAAGCGAAGCTCGACAGCGTGTTCGATCCCGCTCCCGGTCCCACGAAGATCGGCAACACGTACCTTGAAGTGCTGCATGCGTTCCACGCGTACGAGCGTGCCGGCGAGTTCGACGTTATCCACGATCACTCGGGGATGGTCGGTCTTGCGATCGCAGCCAGCGTCGGACACAACGTCGTGCACACCGTGCACGGGCCGCTCATCGAAGAGGCGTTGCGCTGGTACCGCATGGTCAGCGGACGCGTGGATTTCGTCGCGATCAGCGATTCACAGATGAAGCCCGGCCCGGATCTCTCGTGGGCGGGGCGTGTGTACAACGGCATCCCCGTCGAGCGCTACCCGTTCCGTACGGACAAGGAAGACTTCCTGCTGTTCGTCGGTCGCGTTAACCGCGAGAAAGGCCCGGAAGTCGCGGTCGAGGTCGCGCGCCGAACGGGCGCGCGCCTAGTGATGGTGGTCGCGATCAAAGAGAAGTTCGAGCAGGCCTATTGGGACGAGAACGTGAAGCCGATCCTCACCGGCAAGGAGGAGATCCTCGGCGAGATCACGGTCGATGAGAAGGCGGACCTGATGGCGCGCGCGCGCGCCGTGCTGTTCCCGATCCAGTGGGAGGAGCCGTTCGGCTTGGTGATGGCCGAAGCGAACGCATGCGGCACGCCGGTGCTCTCGTTCCCCCGCGGTGCGGCGCCCGAAGTGATCGCCGACGGAGAGACCGGCTTCTTGTGCGCGGACGTGGAGGCGTTGAGCGCAGCGGTCGCGCGCGTCGAGGAGATCGATCCCAACGCGTGTCGTGCGCGCGTCGAGAAGATGTTCAGCGCGCAAGCGATGACGTCGGGCTACGAAGAGATCTACGAGCGCGTGCTCGCGCGCTAGCGGCGGCCGCGCGCCGCGAGCAGCGGCACCAGCATCTCGTCGGCCGTCATGCTCCCGTGTCCGGTGCGGAGCCGAACCTCTTGCGGCAGATCGGGGTCGATGAATGCGATCGGCTCGCGCGCGGCGAGCACCACGTCGCCGACGCGCGCGACGACGTCTGGCTTTGGGCTCGGTCCGAGCCATCCTTCGTCGAGGAAGCGCTCGCGCGTGAACACCCACGCGCGCGCGCCGAGCAGCTCCTCCGCGGCCGCAGCCACCGCGTCCGGCGCGTCGGTGTGTACGAAACGAAGCCTCCCGTCCCCGCTGTAGCAGTCGACGTCGTCGTTGAGGACGGCGAGCGATTGCCACGTGTCACGCGTCAGCGGCACTTGGCCGTGGTCCGCCGTCATCAGGACCGCGGCGTCGGACGGCAGCACGTCCAAGACGTCACCCACAAGTCGGTCGACGAATGCGAGCTCGGCCGAGAAGAAGCCGTCGTCCATCCCTCGGAGGTGCGCGATGAGGTCGATGCCGGCGTAGTAGGCGTAGACCATCTCTTCGCCGTTTCCGATCAGCCTGCGCGCGCGCTCGACGAGCATGGAAGGAACGGCCCAGCCGTCGAAGCGCGCGCGTCCGAGGTGCGCGCGCGTGAAGCCGCCGCCGCGGAACTCCGACTTCGTGATCACCGGCATGGAGCGCCCGCCGAACGCTGGATGGGGTTGCAGCGTTTCGGGATCAGGGGCCGGGTCGCCGTTCTCCATCTCCCAGCGCAACACGTTCAGCACGCCGGAGTCGATGCGCATCCGGAAGCCGATGATCCCGTGCTCCGCCGGACTGAGCGATGTCGTAAGCGACGTCAGCACCGAGGGCGTCGTCGACGGAACGACCGTTGTTATCGAGCCGCCTTCCATCGACGAGAGGACGGGAAGGAGCGCGCGGTTCCGTTCGATGATCCGCCAGCCGAGGCCGTCGATGAGCAGCAGGACCACTGCGCGCGCGTCTCGCGCCGCCTGCGGGAGCCAGCTTCGGTCGGTCTCGCCGAGGACCGCCGGCACGATCCGGCTGACGCACGCCCCTTCGTACGCCGGCCGGACCGGCTCGGCAGACATCACTGAGCTCAAGGATTCGGCTACTTGCCCTTACCCTTCTTCGCGCCCTTGTCTTTCTTGGGCTTCTTGGCTTCCTTCTTGGGTTTGTCGCGACCCTTCGCCATTTGGCCTCCTCTATCGCGGTCGCCTCGATGCTATCGGCAAAGACCCCTCCGAGGGCACCGCCGCACATGGGAGAGGGACCTCCGAAGAGGTCCCTCTGGGGAGTCGGTGTTGCTTAGTGGGCGTGTGCCTGCCCGGTCGCGCTTTCCGTCGAAGCCTTATCAAGACCCGTGGAAGCGTGCGAGTTCGCGTGTGTTTTTGCGTTTGCGAGGCCCGTCGAAGTCGGCGCGTTCGCGGACGCGTTGGCGCCGTTCTGCGGTGCGTTCGGCTTCGTGCAGCCAACGGTCGGGTTCCAGCCCTGGCCACCGTTATCCGATGCGGTCTTCGCGTTGGCCGCGACGCACTGGCCGAAAGCGGCGTTCGCGTTCGGGCTCGGCGACGACGCAGGGTGCACGTCGGTGCTCTGCCCGTTCGATGAACCGGTCGTGACGTTCGCCGTCGCCGTCGAAGCGTGACTGTTCGCGTGGGTCGGCAAGGAAACGGTTCCGGCCATCGCGACGCCGGCGGTCGAGAGCGCGGCGACGACCAGTCCGACGCGCACGATCATGCGGGTGGTGCTCATAAGCGCATCCCTCCTTTGGGCTTCCAAGCGCCGTTCGTGTTCGGAGGGATACGCGTGGAACTTTTGCACAAGACCGGGACCAGGAGCTTTACCGAGGCTTTAAGTCGACCGCGACGGGGAGAGCCGTCAACGCCCACTCTTCGAGCCCATCCTCCCGATGCGCGTACTTCGTTGGGATCAGCACCCGCGCTATCGCCGCCTCGTCCGGTTCCGTGACGATGCGTCCCACGCCGCGATAGGCGTGCTCGCCGATCTTCACGACGACGGAGGGGTCGGCGACGATGTTCTGCACGAAGTGCGCGCGCTCGCCGCCTCCCGCGAGGATGTACAGCGCGCTGTCGTGGGCGGCGAACCAGATCTCGATCGTGTGCGGTTTTCCCGTTCGTCGTCCGACGGTCGTGACGTAACAGAACTCTTCGCGGTCCAGCTCTTGATCGTTCATCACCGCTCGCGCGCGACCAGCTCCAGCACGCACACCTCCGGGCGGCACGCCAACCGGAACGGCGCGTACATCGACGTGCCGAGACCGGCGCTCACGTGCAGCCACGAATCGCCCAGCCGGTGCACGCCGCGCGCCATCGAGCGCGGCAGGTCGCTGTTGGTCACGAGCGCGCCGAAACCGGGGAGGCACACCTGCCCCCCGTGCGTGTGGCCGCACACGATCAAGTCGTACCCGCGGTCGGCAAGCGCCTCCGCCACGTCGGGGGAGTGCGCGACGGCGAGCCGGAAGCCGTCGCCGCTGCGCGCACGCGCGACGGACAGATCGGCGCGCCGGAGGTGCTCGTCGTCTAGGCCGACGACGTCGATCCCGTCCACGCTCATCGCCCTGTTGTTGATCAGACGCCATCCGCGCGCGTTCAAGCCCTCGACGAGCTCCCGCCACGGATTCGGCGTGCCGTAGATCAACCGCCGCTTCTTCAGGAAGTACCGCAGCGGGTTCTTCGGCTTCGGCCCGTAGTAATCGTTCGAACCAAGGACGTACAGCGCGCCGAAGCGCGCGCCGATCGCCGTGACGGCGTCCACGGCCGCGGCGTTCGAGCGCGCGTCGCCGATGAAGTCGCCGGTACCGATCAGCAGATCCGGCTGCATGCGCGCCAGGCTCTTTAAGAACGCCCGCTTGCGGCGTTGCGGCGCGCGCAGGTGCAGGTCGGACAGATGCAGGATCGTCATGGGCGAGCTGCCTTCAGGCAGACACGGGATCCGGTGCCTG
>Ga0209577_10000568_pt1 | contig 37237 bp, 34 predicted proteins | sample GraSoiAngelo_109_FD_185874 | JGI IMG/M metagenome (GOLD analysis project Ga0209577, IMG submission 185874) | Grasslands soil microbial communities from the Angelo Coastal Reserve, California, USA - 14_0903_12_20cm (SPAdes) (version 2) | ecosystem: Environmental > Terrestrial > Soil > Grasslands... | reverse complement strand
GGCGCGCGCGGGCCGCCGGGCCGCTCGTCGCGGGAGGCCTGGCGCTGTCCTGGATCGCGACGCTGCCGGTGATCGTGTGGGGCGTCGCCGTCAAGCCCGATCTCGTCGCGCTCGCGCTAACCGTCGGTGCGTTGCTGATGCTCGAGCGGCGCGCTCCTCTGCCCGCGGGAATCCTCGTCGCGCTTGCGGCTGTTGGGAAGCCGACGGAGCTCCTTGCCGCCGCAGCCTTCGCGGCTACGTTGCTACTCACTCGCGAGTTCCGCTATGCCGGCGGGTTCATTTATGCGGCAATCGCAATGGGCTTCATTCTCATGGTCGGAACAGAAGGAGATGTGGTGACTCACGTCGTCGACTGGAACGCCCTGACGTTCCACGTCGATCAAGCCGTCCTCCTCGCGATCGTCGCGATCATCGTCGTCGGCGTTCCGCTCTTCTCGGTCGCCCTGCTGCGGAAGGAGCTCTCTCCGATCCTCGCGGCGTATCTCGGCGCCGCGGTCGTGGTCGTCATCCTGGGCGGCCGCGAGGGCGCGACCATCAACTACCTCCTCGATCTCGCGACCGCTAGCTTTCTCGTGCTCGCAACGGTCGCCCCGCGGCTCCGCACGACCGGCGCGCTCCCTATCGCGCTTGCGGCCGAGCTCGTCATCGTTGTCGCGCTCTTCGATCCCTTCGGTTTCCTCCCGGGCCGCGCACCGGGGACCGGAGCCTGGGCGGATCCGGCGAGGCTCTCGGCCGCCCGCGGGATTGCGAAGCCGGCGCTCGTCGAGGACTCCGGCCTGCTCGTCGCGAACGAAGTGGAGCCGATCGTCGACGATCTCTTTCTCTGGTCGCGGCTCTATGAGCGGGGCGGATCATTCGATGAAGGCGGCCGATTGATCGACGCGGTGAGGGCCCATCGCTTCCAGACGATCGTGAGTGAGACCGACCTTGGCCACCTCGACGCCGCTCCCGCGTACGAGAGGCAGCGCTGGGCTAATGCGCTCGTGAAGGCGGTCCTCGACGGCTATCGGCTCGACCGACACACGGGCGCGCTCTGGGTCTACGTGCCGCGTTGACCGGCTAAACTGGAGATTCCCATGGATCCACTTCAGATCGGCCAGATCATCATCGCGATCGCGGTCGGCACGTCGATCCTGCTTCAGGCGCGCGGCACCGGACTCTCTTCCACTTTCGGTGGCGAGTCGACCGCATACCGCAGCCGCAGGGGCCTCGAGCGGACGCTCTTCAGGCTGACCATCATTCTCATCGTCGTCTTCGTGGTGATCTCACTGGTCGGCGCGCGGGCGGCGTCCACCGGCTAATGACCGGGCGCGACAAGTTCATCGTCGTCGCCCTCCTCGGCCTTTTGGTCGTAGCAAGTGTGGTAGCGATCGTCGTCGACCAACGCACCGGACCGGGCGATCCGGCGGTCGGCGGCACGTATGTCGAGGGTGTTGCGAGTGTCCCGCAGTTCCTCAATCCGGTCATCGCCTCGACCGATGTCGACGAGGACGTCGCGCGACTGGCCTTCAGCGGCCTCACCCGCTACGACCAGACGGGGGCGATCGTCCCGGATCTCGCTGCAGCGTTCCGGACCGAGAGCGACGGCAAAGTCTGGACGTTCGACATCCGCGACGACGCGACGTGGCAGGACGGCCAGCCGGTGACGGCCGATGACGTCGTCTACACCGTCAAGCTTCTGCAGGACCGCGGCTACGTCGGCCAGTACAGCGACGCATTCCGCGGGGTGAGCGTCGAGAAGGTCGCCGAGCGGACGGTTCGCTTCACGCTGCCGGACGTCTACGGGCCGTTCGCGGACAGCACGACCGTTCCGCTGCTCCCGGCGCATCTTTTAGGCAACGTCCCGTATGCGGAACTCCCGCGAAACCCGTTCAACACGCACCCCATCGGCACCGGACCGTTCCGCGTCAGCGATGTCGACAACCGCCAAGTCACGCTGACCCGGAGCGAAACCTTCTATCGAACGCGTCCGGCCCGGACGCGGCCTTACCTGGACAAGGTCGTGCTGCGGTTCTATCCGAGTCCAACGGAGGCCCTCTTCGCTCTCGCGCGGGGTGAGATCGACGGTGTCGCAGGGCTCTCGAGCCAGGACGCCGAGCGCGCCCGGGCACTGAAGAACGTGGTGCTCTACAGCCTGCCGACCGACAACTTCGTGGCGCTCTTCCTCAATGTGCGGCCGGAAAAGGCGGCGTTCCGGGAGAAGGCGGTGCGGCAGGCCATCGCGACCGCGATCGATCGCGGAAAGGTGCTCCAGGTCGCGGCCGATGGCCGCGGGACCCTCGCCGACGAGTTCGTGCCGCCGAGCTCGTGGGCCTACGTGAAGGACGTGACCAAGTACCCGTTCTCAACCGACGACGCCAAGGCGCTGCTCGACAACGCGGACTGGAAGGATCACGACGGCGACGGGATCCGCGACAAGGGCGGGCAGAAGCTCGCCTTCACCATCACCACATCAGACGAGCCGGCGCGCCGGCTCGCCGCGAGCCAGATCCAGAGCGACCTGAACGCGATCGGCATGAAGGTCGACGTCAAGACGATGCCATTCGGCGAGCTCGTCGACAGCGCCGCGCGCCAGCGCAATTTCGATGCGCTGCTCGTGGAGATCGCCGTGGCGGGCGACCCGGACCCCTATTCGTTCTTCCATTCGACGGAGGTGAACGACCCGGGTCACAACTTCTCCGGGTTCAGCACGCTGCCGATCGATCGGAACCTCGAGGCCGCACGGCGTACGTTCGACGAAGCGGCACGGCGTGAGCTCTATGCCCCGGTGTTCCAGATCATCGCGAACGAGGTCCCTGTCGTGTACCTCTACTTCAGCGATTACCTCTACGCGCAGAGCCGCACGGTGCAGGGTCTCCGCATCGCACCGCTCACCGACCCGCGCGAGCGGTTCTGGAACGTTGAGGACTGGTATGTCAGGACGCAGCCGAAGCGATAAGGCTTGTCGTCAAAAATGACGACAGCCCTGAAACATTTATGGGTCTTCCCATCACACGCGCGTCGTGCGTAGATGCACGCGTGGGAAAGGGATGGGCCAAGGGCCTGACGGCTGCGACCGATCCGCGCGTTGCGAGGGCCGCGGCGGCCCATCGCGGGATGACGTACCAGCGGCGAAAGCCCTTCGAAGAATGCAACTGGCGGCTAGCTGGTAGGACCACCCTGCCGCTCGAATGGTCGGACTCGATGGCCTACATCGTCGGGCTAACGGCTACGGACGGCTGTCTGATCACCGGTCGTCGAGTCGTGAACTTCAAGTCGGAGGATCGGCAGCTCGTCGAAACGTACCTCCGCCTTCTAGGTCGACTCAACCGAATCAGGATCGTGAAGACTCGGACCGGCGGAGTCGTGTATGTGACCCAGTTCCACGATTCAAGGCTGTATCGGTGGTTTCTTTCTGTCGGACTGACTCCGCGGAAGAGTCTCACCCTTGGTGCGATCCCTGTTCCGGATCAGTTCCTTTTGCCGCTTGCCCGCGGACTGATGGACGGGGACGGCAGCATCGCCAATTTCGTTCATGCGCCTACACGAAAGACCTATCCCGACTATCGCTATGAGCGGCTAGGGGTGTCCTTTCTTTCGGCGAGCAGACCGCACATTGACTGGCTCCGCGAGCGACTCAGGCCGATCTCAGATACGCGTGGCTACGTCGAAACATCGCAGAGGGAGGGCAGGCACGACATGTACAAACTCAAATATGGCAAGGCCGCCACAATCCGGTTACTCACGGCTTTCTACCCCAACCCAGACGTCCCGCGACTCATCAGAAAGTGGGAGATTTGGGATGACTACATCCGGAGGACCCTCAGTGCCGACGGAGGGAGTCGAACCCTCATGTCTTTCGACACATGCTCCTGAAGCATGCTCCTGTACCAATTCGGATACGTCGGCCTAGACGTCAATTATAAGACTGCGCAGCAGCAGTCCGACGACAAGGTTCGTACCATCGCCTCGATGCGTCGTACCGCGGATGTCGTCATCGTCGGTGGTGGAATCGTCGGCGCATCGATCGCCTATCACCTGACGCGCAAGGGCATGCGCGACGTGATCGTCGTGGAGCGGGACCGTCTCGGCGCCGGTTCGACGGGAAAGAACGCAGGCGGGATCCGTCTTCAGTTCTCGAGCGAGATCAACGTCCGGCTCTCGCAGCACGCGCTACCGCGGATCGAGCGGTTCGCGGAAGAGATCGGCGCGGATCCACATTTCCACCAGGTGGGCTACCTCTTCCTTATCACCGATGAGCGAGACGTCGGTCCGTTCGAGCGCTCGCTCGAGCTCTGGAAGCGACTCGACGTACCGGCTCGACGCATCGATGCTGCGGGTGCGCATGAGCTCTTTCCTTCGGCACGCACGGACGATGTTCGTTTCGCGACGTTCTGCGCAAAGGACGGATACGCGGATCCGTCGAGCATGCTCGCGGGATACGTCGCGCGGGCACGCGAAGGCGGTGTGCAGTTCGTCGAGCACACCGCGGTCACGAAGGTGATGTGCGAGAAGTCCCGTGTCGTGGGGGTCCGCGCGGGCGATGACGAGATCGCGGCACCGACCGTCGTCGATGCGGCCGGCCCGTGGGCGGCCGAGGTCGCGAAGCTCGCCGACATCGACCTTCCGATCCAGCCCCTGCGGCGGCACATCTTCGTGACCGAAATCGTCCCCGGTCTCGACCGCGAGTTTCCGCTGACGATCGAGTTCGCGACGGGACTCTATGCGCACCGCGAATCTGGTGGCGTGCTCCTGGGCATGGCCGATCCGAACGAGAAGCCCGCGTTCGACGACAGCGTGAACTGGGACTTCATGCCCACGGTGGTCGAGCGTGCCCTCGCGCGCTTCCCGATCCTCGAGCGGACCTCGATCAAGACGGGCTGGGCTGGCCTCTACGAGGACACTCCCGACAAGCATCCGATCCTCGGACCGGTCGACGGAGTCGACGGATTTATCTGCGCGGCCGGATTCTCAGGACACGGGATCATGCATGCGCCCGTGACCGGAGCGCTCATCGCGGACCTGATCGCGGACGGACGGACGTCGTTCGACATCAGCGCGCTTCGAGCGTCACGATTCCGGGAGGGTCAGCTCGTGCCGGAGCACAACGTCATTTGAGCGCATTCCTGCTGCTGGTACTTGATCTCGTTCTCGTTGCGGCGGCAGCCGTCTTCCTGCTGCTCGTGATCATTCGGCGCGGCCGGATCGCCACGAATCTGGGAGTTGCCGTTCTGCTCCTGGTGCTCGCCGCGACCGTCTGGTACACGGCCGTCCGCACGCCGCCGCCGCTTCCCTGAGTGTTGGAGCGTTCCGGGTTCGTTCACATCACATTCACAACCGCGCGCCACGCTGCAAGCGCAACGGAGGGGAGGCACAGCAGATGAAGGCCATCGTTCAGGACGGGTACGGCTCAGCGGATGTTCTGCAGCTTCGCGAGGTCGATAAGCCGGCCGTCGCCGACGACCGTGTGCTGGTTCGCGTCCGCGCGGCGTCGGTCAACGCGCTCGACTGGCACACCGTCCACGGAGGCTGGTTCATGCGCGGGGCCGCCCTCGCCATGCGCCAACCCGTGTTCCCGATCCGCGGCGTGGACGTTGCGGGGGTCGTCGAGGCGGTTGGCGCGAAGGTGACGCAGGTGCGTCCTGGCGACGAAGTGTTTGGGACCGGCAGAGGAACCTTCGCGGAATACACGACGACGCGTGAGGACCGGATCGTGCCCAAGCCGCCCGAGCTCTCGTTCGAGCAGGCGGCCGCGATGGCTGTCGCGGGCGTCACCGCGCTACAGGGCCTGCGGGACACGAGCGACGTTAAGCCGGGCCAGCGGATCATCGTCTACGGCGCGGGCGGCGGTGTCGGGACGTTCGCGGTGCAGATCGCCAAGGCGCTCGGAGCGCACGTCACCGCGGTGACGAGCACGAAGAACCTCGAACTCGTTCGCGGGCTGAACCCTGACGTGCTGTTCGACTACACGCAGGAGGATTTCACTCGACGTCCGGAGCGATACGACGTGTTCTTCGACGTGGCCGGAAACCGCCCGCTCACCGACGGCAAGCGAGTCTTGACTCCGACGGGAAAGGTTGTGGTCGCCGGCGCTGGCAAGAAGGGTGGCGGTGGCCCGCTCACGCGATTGCTGGCGGTAATGGTGCGCAAACGAATGGGCCAGCCCTACACGACGTTCCTTGCCAACGTGAACCATCAGGACCTTCTCGTCCTGAAGGATCTCGTCGAGACGGGGAAGGTCTGTCCCGTGATCGATCGGCAGTACCCGCTGAGCGAGGCTTCCGAAGCCGTTCGCTACGTCGGCAGTGGCAAGGCTCGCGCCAAGGTTGTCATCAAGGTGAGCTGAGCGTCTCTGGTCGCAGGAACCGAGCGCGTTCCGCAAGTAGCATCGCTTCGTGTTCACCCGCGATGAGATTCGACTGACGACGCTGTCCACCTGCGCCGGCTGAGGGGCGAAGCTGGGCCCCGGCCCGCTGGCGCAGGTCCTGCGTCCGATGCGCGCGCAGCGAAGTCCCGCGGAGCTCCTCGTCGGCCTCGATGTCGCCGACGACGCCGCCGTCTATCTCGTCGCGCCGGATATCGCGATCGTCGAGACGCTTGACTTCTTTCCGCCGATCGTCGACGACGCCTATGCCTCGGGCGCGATCGGCGCAGCGAACGCGATGTCGGATGTGTACGCGATGGGTGGCGAGGTGCTCTTCGGTCTGAACATCGCCGCCTGGCCGGAGGACGCACCGCTCGCGCAGCTGGAGCGAGTCTTCCAGGGGTCGATCGACAAGGTGGCCGAAGCGGGCGGCGTCGTCGCAGGCGGACACACGGTCATCGATCGCGAGCCGAAATATGGACTCGCGATCACGGGCCGCGTCCACCCCGAGCGAATGCTGCTGAAGTCAGGTCTCCGGCCTGGGGACGGGATCTGGTTGACCAAACCGATCGGCACCGGGGTTTTGACGACAGCGCACAAAGCCGGCGAGCTCGAAGCGGCCGACCTCGCGTCGGCGATCGCCTCGATGGTGACCCTGAACCGCGCCGCCGCTGGGGCGGCGGTCGACGCCGAGCTCCACGCCGGGACGGATGTCACGGGTTTCGGTCTGGCTGGGCATGCGCACGAGATGGCGGAGACCTCGCGCGTTCGGGTCCGGATCCGCTCGAGCGCAGTGCCTCTTCTCCCCGGCGCGCACACACATGCGAAGCGCGGCATCAGCTTCGGCGGGCTCGAACGCAACCAGGCGTATTTCGACGATGGGCAGAAGGTCCGGTTCGCGGTCAGCGATGGCGCGACGCGAAGTCTGATGCTCGATCCGCAGACCTCCGGCGGGCTCCTCGTCGGCGTTCCGCGAGCACACGTCGAGGCATGGCGACGGGCTTGTACGTCGCGTGGGGTGGCCGCGACGGAGATCGGCGACGTTGTCGAGGGCAGCGGAGTCGAGATCGTCGCGTGACCACGACGACCGAGCTCGCGGAGGAACAAGCCGAAGCAGAAGCCATCGAGGCGGTCCCGAGCCGGCGCGCGGCGGAGCTGGCTGCGTTGCACCCGCAGCGGGCGGCGCTCGAGCTCGCGTGGCCGGGGATCATCGAGAACCTCATCGCGGCGCTCGGGCAGGCGACGATCTTCGCGTTCGTCGGTCATCTGAGTGCCGTATCGATCGCCGCGGTCGGTGCGGCATTCCAGTTCCTCTTCCTGATGTTCCCGGTCTGGCGATCGCTCGCGATCGGCACGATGGCGCACGTCAGCCGTCGCATGGGGGAAGGCCGGGCGCGCACCGCAGCGGATGTCGCTCGCCAATCGTTGGTGCTCGGAGTCATCTCAGGTGTCGTGTTCGGGATCGGCTTCGTCGTCTTCGCCGAGCCGCTGCTGCGTCTTCTCGGTGCCACCGACGAGGTGGTCGCGGCCGCGACGCCGATCCTCGCGTTCATGGGCGCGGGAAGCGTGTTCCAAACGGTCTGGTACATCGGCGTCTCGGCGATCCGCGCGGCAGGCGACAGCCGGACCCCGATGTGGCTCGCGATCCTGTCGGTCTGTGTCACCGTGCCGCTCGCGTTCTTGTTCATCGACGTCCTTGGCGTCGGTCCGATCGGTGCCGCGTACGCGATCGTCGGCGACGGCGCCCTCATCTGCGCGCTTGCGCTCGTTTTCTTGTGGCGCGGACGCGCGGACCTCACGATCCGTGGCGGGCCGTGGGGAATCGACGTAGGTCTCATTCGCTCCATCTTCGCGATCAGCCTGCCCTCAGCCGCCGAGAGCTTGATGTTCAGCGTCGGCATCCTGGCGCTCTCGAGCTTCGCGTTCCGACTCGGGACCAATCCATCGGCGGCCCATCAGATCGTCAATCAGGTCGAGAGCTTCTCGTTCCTACCGTGCATCGGGTTCTCAGGCGCGGCGAGCGCGCTTGTTGGCCAGGCGCTCGGGATGGGCGATCCCGCACGGGCAACGCGATCGGGATGGGCCGCCGTCCGCATGGCGTTCCTCTGGTCGACGCTCGCCGGCGTCGCGTTCATGGCCCTGCCGAACGTGCTGCTTGGTCTCTTCACCAACGACGAGCGCGTGGTGCAGGCCGGCATCGGCGCGCTCGCCATCGTTGGGCTCGGGCAGCCGGCGCAGGCGTTGATCTTCACCCTGGGCGGAGCGCTGCGCGGCGCGGGCGACACGCGCTTTCCGCTCATCGCGACGGTGGTGAACTGGTTCGTCGTGCGGCTCCCGCTCGCGTACGTGCTCGCGTTCCCGCTCGGGCTCGGTCTTGCCGGGGTGTGGGCGGGGATCGCGGCGGATTATTTCGTGCGCGCGGGATTGCTCGCGTGGCGATTCAACTCGGGAGCGTGGCAGCGAGTGAGGGTGTAACTTGATTTTTTACTGTGCCCAGGGCGGGACTTGAACCCGCACGCCTTATTCAGGCACGTGCCCCTCGAACACGCGCGTTTACCGATTACGCCACCTGGGCGAGCGAGGCAATTCTAAACGATAGGCGGTGCGTGGCGACGCTGATATTCGGTCCAGATTGCGCGCTTTCTCTCTAGGCAGGGCGCGCCCTCCGGATACAGCAGGGGCAAAAGAACTAGCGAACTGCGCTTGCCGAACTCAAGCTCGAACATCAGGTGACGATTTCCTCGTGGTTTCGTCGTTGCTACCCCGAGGGTCCCGATCCGGCCGGTCGTCGCCAAGAATCGAGACCGTAACCACTCGAGGTGCTTGCGGCTGGCTGAAATGAATCTGGTAGTCAAGCATTCCCAGTAGTAGTCATCGCGGCGACCCCCGTGTCGGCGCGATAGATCTTGTGGATGATGCTGCCATCTCCATCGAGAAGCCCCCTGGCGAGCGCAATGAAGAGCCCATCAGGCACCGAGAGCGCGCCAATGGTGAGGCTCTTGCGAGGTATGAGTCCGACTGACTTGAACCACTCGTAGAGTCTCGAGTCGTGAAACTGCGTGAAGTAGGCAACGCCGCCGTTTGCGGTGGGGTGGCTCTTGACGCGATTCTTGCGGCCGAGCAGTCGGAGGTACATCTCCACTAACTGTCCGTCGCCGGATTTGAAGTTGATCGCTCGCCGGCCAGTGATGAGGCACCCGTCCGTAGCGGTGAGCCCGACGAGGTATGCCATCTCGTCTGACCACGTCAGCGCAAGCTTTGTGAATCCGGCGAGCGGCCACCGACAGAGCTCGATTGGGGTTCGCCTTACGTATTGCATCCCGCGGTGCGCCGCGGCGGCCAGCGCAATCCGTGGATCCGTGGCTGCCGTGAGGCCCTTCGCCCAGCCCTTTCCCATCCGCGAAACATGCCCTGCGACAGGCCGTCGCTTCAAGTCTTCAAAAGTGGCAACGCGGTCGTCATTTTGTGCGAAGCCGTCGCACAAAATGACGACAGGGTTATCGACCCTTCGCGTTTGTTCTGCATTTGAGCGGCAGGTCGGTACGATCCGCTGCCGTGGCCCTCGTCCGTTGCCCGCGATGCCTTGCCGAGGACATCAGCGCTGACGCGCACCCGTCGCGGCGGCTCGTGGACGGGCGCGCGAAGCCATTCCTTGTCTGTCGCGACTGCTTCCGTGCCGCGGAGCTCGAGTTCCGGATCTCGTGCGAGGCTGCCGGCGTGGCGTACGCGCCGCTACCGATCCGCGATGCCCTCGGTACGCTGCGCGATTTCTATCGCGAGCGGGTCGCCGCCGCGCCCGACGACGTGCGCGTGCGCAGCGCCCTCGACGACGTCGAGCGCCGGCTCGCGATCGGCGCGGTCGATTCCTAAACTCCGTTCGTGAGCAACGTCCGCCCGGACCTCACGCTGCTTTGGCCTTCGTACACGCTCTTTCCGATCGCGGGGCTCGCCATCCTCGTCTTCGGCGCGAGCGCCGGCGACACGGCCATGGTCGGGATCGGCCTGCTGCTCCTCGCCGCGAACGCCGCGATCGTCATCAATTACGCGTACTTCACGAAGCTTGCGATCGAACGCGGCGAGCTCGTCTATCGCACCAATTTCGGTCTGCGCGAGGACCGGGTCCCGCTTGGATCCCTTCAGCGCATCGATGCGAAGCGGTACCCGGGAGCCCACTCGGGAGTCTCGGCGCCGTTCTTCGTCGCGCGCGGCCGCATCAGCACCGTGAAGGTCAACACGAAGCCATACCGTATGCGCGACTTCGCACCCCTTATCGCGGTGCTGCGCGGGGCGAACTCGCGTATCGAGCTCGACTCGTTCTGGGCGCGCGTCGCAGCGGGAGACGATCCATCGAAAGAAGTTGAGCTAACGCCAAAGAGTCGGCTCTAGGGTCTCGCGCGAACTCTCCGCCGCAGCTCGATGGCCGTACAGCGATCCCATACGACACGCAAGCCGGCCGCCTCCGCGCGCTGAGCGGCGGCTTCATTGCCGAGACTCAGCTGGAACCAGAGCGCTCGGATACCGGCTGCGATCGCATCGTCGACGACCGCGTCGAGAAACTCGCCGCGCCGGAAGACGTCGACGAAATCCACATGCAGGTCTTTCGGTATCTCGGATAGCCGGTCATACGAGCGCTCGCCCTCGATGGTCGCGCCGCGCAGCTGGGGATTGACCGGTACGACGCGGAACCCATGCGCGCGAAGCGTTCTCGATACCGAGTTGCTCGGGCGGTCGGGTTTTGCGGAATAGCCGACGACGGCGATGGTGTGAGAGTCGGAAAGAAGGGAATCGATGAGCGCGGGCTCGTTCATTTTCGCACATCATGACCGCAAGAAAAAGCCCTTGTCGCGCACCGTGCGGGCAGGATAATCGCCAGCGAGATGCCCCCTCGAGCACCGGTCGTTTGGACGACCACCGCGGTGCGCAGCGAGCGCTTCCGCAAGCGACTAGACGAGCGCCACCGCGAGCTCACCATCCACGCGAAAGCACGCGGCCGGAGCTATCGACGCTCGCGCGCGGCCGCGGGGAGCGATGAAGCCCTGCGCCTGCGGGCGGACTTTCTCGCTGCGCTCGGTCGGCTCAGCGCCTTCGAGATCGCGATGCTCGGTCTTGCCCGATGCCAGTACGACGTGCAATTGGTGGAGCGGACCGACGATCTCTCGCGTGACTATTTCCAGCTCTGGCATCTCATCGCGCGCCGAAGTGGATCATCGTGGCCCGAGGAAGAGGGGACCGCCGAGCGGATGGACTTCTTCGCGATGCAGGTCGGTCGCCTTGAAGGCATGGCGGACGCGCTTCTCGTGGCGGGCCGCAACGTTCGGCTCTATCCGCTTCCCGAGATGCCCTGGCTCAGCGCGCAATAAGACCCGCACCATACTTGAGGGCGGGCAACTAGCTCAGCTGGTGAGAGCGTCTCCCTTACAAGGAGAAGGTCGCTGGTTCGAATCCAGCGTTGCCCACAGCCGGGTCCCCGTCGAGATGCGCCACTATCCTCGCCGTGCCGGATGCCCCGAAGGCCCGCCCATTCCGCTTCGGCGTTCAGCTGACCGGCGCCGATTCGCGCGAGGCGTGGATAGAAAAAGCAAAACGAGCCGAGAGTCTCGGTTATTCGGTCGCGACGATCGTCGATCACATGGGCGACCAGCTCGCCCCGATCCCGGCTCTCACCGCAATCGCTATGTCGACGGCGAGGATCCGAGTCGGGACGATGGTGCTCGCGAACGACTGGCGGAATCCGCTCCTTGTCGCGAGAGAAGCAGCGACGCTGGACTGGCTCAGCAACGGTCGCCTCGAGCTCGGAATCGGGGCCGGATGGCTCATGACGGATTACGCACAGCTCGGGATCGTCTACGACCCGCCGAGTGTTCGCGTCGAGCGAATGATGGAGGCGCTCCCGATCATCCGCGACCTCCTTGACGGCGGTCGGATCACGCACAAAGGCCGGTACTACCGCTTCACCGATGCGTCTTGCCTCCCTCGGCCCGTGCAGAAGCCACATCCGCCGATGGTCATCGGCGGCGGTTCGCGCCGACTTCTGACCTTCGCGGGTCGATTCGCCGACATCGTCAACGTTCACACGAATCTCGGAGCGACGGGCGTCGTCGGCGACCAGTCCCGAGCCGACCTCAGCTCCGCGGCTGCGCGGCGCAGGTTCGCGTGGGTGCGCGACGGTGCGGCGAACCGGCTGCCTCAGATCGAGCTCGGCCTGCGCATCTTCGCCGCTTCGGTGACAGACCATCCCGAGTCCGCGGCCGCGGATCTCGGTCGCCGGTGGGGCCTCGACGCGACCGAACTGCTCGAAAGCCCGTATGCGGTTGTCGGCACCGTGGACGCGGTCGCAGAGATCATCCTCAAGCGGCGCGATGATCTGGGCGCGACCTACTTCACCTGGAACGAGACGGAGATGGAGCGGATGGCCCCGGTGGTGCGGCTCCTTGCTTGAGATCCGTGCGGCAGGCGTTCGGTCGCCTGACTGGTAGCAGACTAATCGGTGGGTGGGAAAGCTGGTCCTGGTGGTCGATGACGACCAGGACGTGCGTGGTTTGATTTCGTACGCACTGCGCGACGCCGGCTATGAAGTCGCCGCGCTGGCTGACGGCGTCGAGGCTCTTGAATTCCTGAAGACCACGCCGGCGACGCTGACGGTCGTCGACCTGCGTATGCCCGGCATGGATGGCGGGGAGTTCCTGCGCCGCCGGAAGGAGCTGAGCATCGACGGACCAGTGCTCATCCTGACCGCGGCGTCGCCGGACGAAGTCGGTCACGTCCTAGGCGATTTCACCGGCGCGCTGCGGCTCAGCAAGCCGTTCGATCTCGAGGAATTACTCATGGTCGTTCGCGCGCATCTGAGCACGTAGCCCTACGCTGGCTCGGTGCGGCGGACCGAGCTCGAGACGCTCTACGACTTCGGTTACTACGTGCGGGACCGGATCCTTGAGAAGGCCGCGAACCTCAGCGCAGCCGAGTTCGCGGCTCCGTCGGCGCTCACCACCCGCAATCTGCGCGGCACGCTCGTGCATACCCTCGACGTCGAGTGGAGCTGGCGCGCTCGCCTGTGCGGACAGCCTGAGGCCGTGTGGAAGTCGGAGCTCTCGATGAACAACTACCCGACCGTCGCGGTCCTTGCCGATCATTGGCGCCGCGACGAGGTCGAGATGCGCGCCTGGCTCGGAGGTCTCGACGACGAGATCCTGGCGAAGGACTTCGAGCTACCGGCAAGCTCGGTGATGGCGACACCAGAGCACCGCTACCCGCTCTGGTACTACGTCCTCCACATCCACACGCATACCTACCAACAGCTCTCTGACGCGGCGGTCCTGCTGACGCGGATGCGGCAATCGCCCGGCAACATCGAGTTCCTCGACTACGCCGACCACGTCGTCCGGAGACGCACACTCCAAGCGACCTAGCGCGTCGCCGGGTCCTCGCCAGGCTGACGAGGAAGACAGCGTGCGATCTCGCGCGCAACTTGCTGTTACCCCCTCGTTGCGATCGAGACCCGATCGTCATGGAGGGATTCGATGAGATCACTTCTTCGGCAGCTTGCGTTGGGGACGACCGCGATCGTTCTCGGCGGCGCGACGCTCGGCGCACCGTCAGGAACGATCGGCGCGGCCACGTCCGCGATCGCGTTCGGAGTACCGACGGTGGTGGATCCGATACACACCAACGGCGAGCCTGACATCGCGATCGACGTTCAAGGACGCGTCTTCGTCAGTGGTCCGACGGGGACGGGAACGCAGCGCAGCACGTGGTTCGGCTCGGTCGATGGTGGCCAGACCTTCCGCGTGATGGCGCAGAAGACCCCGCCGGATCCGATCATTGGCATCCTCGCGCCCGGTCCGGGCGGGGGCGACACCGACATCACATTCGATCGCAGCGGAAAGCAGTACTTCGCCGATCTCTACGCGCTCACATGCCTGCGCGTCGCGGTCACCGGTCCGACGAACTCGGGCGCGACCGATCAGGAGAATGTCTATCCAGGCGGTTGCGACCTCACGCCGGGCGCCGACCGCCAGTGGCTCGCGGTCTACGACCCCGCGCCGGGGACGCCCAACCAGTCCGCGTACACCGGGCCGAGACCGCTCATCTATCTCGAATACAACAACCTCGTCGGACCCGGCCCGAACGGCGGCGCCCAATGGAACAAGAGCACCGACGGCCTGATCTTCGTGAACGGGACCGCCGACGAGGGCACCGCGGTGCCGCTGGGTGCCGTGTACTCGCCCTTCGGCGCGGACGGATACCCCGCGATCGACCAGGTGACCGGCAGGGTCTTCCAGGCGGCCGGGTGCTCCGCAGGCCTGTGCGGTTCGGAGGGTCTGTACCTCAACATCGGAACTCCCGACGCGACAGGCACGCTGCATTTCCTCGACGCGGTCGCTGGTGGACAGGATCTCAGCAAGCTCATCAAGATCGCCGACACACCGACGGGTTCGCCGGACACGCTCTTCTCGGTACTTTCGATCGACAACGCGCGCAACCTCGTCGTTGTCTGGTGCATCGACAGCGATGACTGGACCAAGCGTCAGGTCTTCGTGAGCGCCGCGAGCGCGGCGAGCGGGTGGACAAATTGGACGACGCCGGCGCAGGTCAGCGACGGCTCCACGGCGACCGGCGATGCGGTGAACGTGTTTCCGTGGATCAAGGCCGGCGGCCCGGGCCGCGCGGACGCCGTCTGGTACGGGTCGGACAAGAGCGTCGACCCGAGCAGCCAGAACGGGCAGTCATGGAACGTCTTCATGTCGCAGGTCGTGTATCCCGTCGACAAGAACGGAGCGGTGACCGGCAAAACCCCGGCGAAGACGCTCGTCAAGGTCACCCCGCACCCGATGCACTACAACGACATCTGCCTCCAGGGATCGGCGTGCATCACAAGTCAGGGCAACCGCAACCTCGCCGACTTCTTCGTCGTCACGATCGACAAGACGGGCGCCGCGGAGATCGTGTACGACGACACGTCGAATGGCCTCATTCAAAAGGCCGGCGGACTTGTCCCGCCGCCGGGATTCGTCGACCACTCCGGCGCGGGAGTGATCACGATCGCGCGGCAATCGTCCGGAGTCGGACTCTTCGGGACAACCGTGAGCGGCACGACAAACTCCCCGGTCGCCGGCCTGAGCGATCAGTCCGCCGACGCCCTCTATCCCGTCATCGGCGGCACCAACGTGCCAGGGATGGACATCCTCGGCACGAGCCTGCAGCTTTCCGGCGACGGCGCGACGCTCAACGTGACGACGCGGATCGTGGACCTCACGAATCCCGCGGCGACGGCGCTCGCGATCGCCGGCGCAGCCAACCTCCAGTACGTGACGCGATGGCAGCTCGGAAACACGATCTTCTACGCGGCGATGGAGAACACGCCCGCGAACGAGCCGATCTTCTACGCGGGGAAGGCCCAGAGCATCGACCTTTGCTCGGTCTCGGCATGTTTCCCGCACGTCATCACCTATCCGGAGCCGGGCTTTGGCGGCACCGCCGAGCCGGGGACGATCGTCTGCCCAGCGACGCCTTCGGTCGCCAGTCCATGCACGCTGAACATCGCGGTCCCCGTCGCCGACGTTGGTATGGCACCCAAGACCGCGGCAAGGAGCCTCCTGGAAGAGATCGGCAGCTACGCGCTCGGCGCGACGATCCAGGAAGGCGCCGAGACCAACGCGACGGCGGAGTCAGACACCGTTCCACTTGAGGTCGACGGCGTCTGCTGCTTCAACTTCAAGGCCGCGGTGCACAACGGCTCTGCGCCGCCATGAGATCGTCGCTGAAAACGAACCACTAGCCACGCGGGGAGGCCGGCCTCACTGACCGGCCTCCCACCGCCGATTGCTTGCCTCGCACCACTCGATCGGCCGCGGATGACGAACGTCGCGCTCGAATGCGGGCTGTCCGCTGCGTGGATGCTTTTCGATGATCCCGAAACGCACCAGGACGGGACGTCCGCAGACCGGACACACACGACGTTCAGCCATCGTCGCAGTCTACGAACGTGCGCTTTCGAGCACCGTCGGCTCGAAGTCCGGATCCGGCATTTCAGGGTCAAGCGGAAAGATCGGCCGCTCGAGGTGGCGGTGCCCGAGCCGCACGATGTCCTGATCGACGCCGCCCGGCGTCAGGGCGATCACCCAGCCGCGGGCCGCAGCGAAGAGCTCGGGCACGAGATACCCGACCTTCACGACGGTGAGGTCGTGCGCCGCCGGATCGAGGCCGAGATCGGTGAAGTCAGCGATCGCGTGATACGGCTTGCGTCGGGTCGTGAGGATCGCCCGCACACCACCTGATCCGACGACCGCGATGTCGCCGCCGACCGGCGCATCTCGCGCGAGGCGCGCCACCGTTCCCTCCAAGCGGACGCGGCCGGCCGAGCCGAACGCGCCGCCCACCGTGAGGTCCACACGAGCGCCTTCGCCCGCGGCGACGCACCGTGCGACCGCTGCCGGGTCGACGAGGCTCGCCCAGATCGCGGTCTTCTGGCCGGAGCTGATCGCGGCGTTTGCCAGAAGGCGCGCGAGCATGTAGGCGACATCGCCGGCACCTCCGGCGGTCGGGTTATCGCCCGAATCGCTGATCAGGAAAGGGCGCTCGCGGGCCTCGAGCCCGCGTTCGATGCACCAGTCCGCGTCGCCCGCGGGTGCGCTGAAGCTGAACCCGGTGCGTGCGCGCCAGTAGGCGGACGCGAGCGCTCGCGCCTCCCGCAGGATTGCGTCCCGATCGGTCCCGGTCACAACGACCGCCGCGCCGCAGCGCGGCTCGTCCGCCCACGCGTAGCCGATCCACACCGCGGCGTCGATGATCCCATCGCGCCGCTCGACCTCCGCGAGGCGGCCGTAGATGCCGCGCGCCGGTTCGTCTCGCGTGCAGGCGCGCTCGCCCGCGAGCAAGACCGGGACTCGGACCCAGGCGCGACGTGGTGCGATCCTCTCGCGAAGGCACCGGACGAGATTGGCGATCGCACGCTCTCTCGTGCGGGCGGCGTCTTCGTGCGGCGACATGCGGTGCGATGTCGCCAGATCGAGCACGTCGACGAGCCGTCGCGACATGTTGCCGTGCGGATCCATCGGCGCGGAGATGAGGCAGGCCGGACCGACGAGCTTGCGGACGGCGGTGGCGAGGTCGGCCTCGGCGTCGATCAGCCCGACGACGCTCATCGCGCCGTGAATGTCGAGAACCAGGCCGTCGAGCGGACGAGCGGCGCGAAGACGTTCGAGGAGCTCGGCCTTGAACGCGAGGTAGAAGTCGGGGTCGACCGGCCCGCCTGGAAGCGCACGTGCGTGCACGAGCGGCAGCCAGTCGACGTCAGGTGCGAGCGGCTCGTAACGCGTGAGCAGGTCGTCGCCATGGCGGATAGTGAAGTCCGCGACGGTGCTGCGATGCGGTGAGAACGTGCTCGACTCGATCGCCATTCCACCGATCGCGATCCGATGGTGCGGCATAGGAGAAGCGACACTAACGGCATCGGAGCGACGGTCTCGACCTTGCAGCCGGACGGGACATGACTTCGCTGGTTGAACGCGCGCGGCAGCTCGCGGAGCTCGCCAAGCGGCGATCGGACGTTCTGCGCGATGGCGACCCCGCCGCGCGCAACCGCGCGCGTCAGCTGCTCGAGCACGTCCGCGCGTACGTTCTTCCGCGCGCCGCCGCGCTCGAAGTCCCGCTGCTCATCGTCATCATCGGCCCGACCGGCGCAGGCAAGTCGACCCTAATGAACACACTGGCGCGGGCTCCTGTCAGTCCGACCGGCGTGCTGCGTCCGACCACGCGCGAGGCCGTGCTGCTCGCGACGGACACCGACGCCGACGCGCTCGCCCGTGGGCCGCTCGCTGGAGTCCCGACCGCGCGGCTGATCAGGGCGCCGCGGGACGGTGCGCGGACGGGTGTCGCCATCGTCGACGCGCCCGATCTCGATTCGATCGAACGCGCGAACCGCGCGGTCGCCGACGTGCTCGTCGAGGCGGCAGACCTCGGCGTGTTCGTGACCTCAGCAACGCGCTATGCCGACAAGGTCCCTTTCGACGTGCTGCAGCGCATCGCCGCTCGCGGTCTTCCGGTGCTGGTAGTCGTGAACCATCTTCCGCCCGACGGCGGCGATCAAGATGTCGTTCTTCGCGACCTCCGCCGCGTCCTCGAGGGGACGCGGCTTCGCGGGCTCGACGATGCGCGCATCGAGATCGTCGGCATCGCCGAGGGTCAGCTCGCGGCGTTGACCGAGGGCCTTGATCCGGGCGCGGCCGCACCCGTCATCGCGCGGGTCGACGAGCTCGCCGCCGACCGCGGACGGCGGCTCGCGCTGGCGCGGCGCGCACTCGAGGGCGCGCTCGCTGGGCTCACCACGCTTGTCGAAACCGTCGCCACCGACGTGGAGCGTGAGGGCGCGGAGGGCGAGGCGGTCCGCGGTATCGCAACGCACGCGTACGAGGCGGAGCTCGCGGCGCTCATCGACGAGCTGCGTGGCGGGACGTTCCTCCGCACCGAAGTGCTCAGACATTGGGAGTCGTTCGTCGGCGCGGACCAAATCACGCGGTTCTTCTCGCGTGGGCTGGGAAGGTTCCGGGGGACGATCGTCGCGGCGGTCCGCGGCATGCCGGCAGCTCCCACGCGGGTGATGGAGCGTGAGGTGACCAGCGACGTGATCGCGGCCACGGTCGCGCGGTCGAATGAAGCCGCGCGGCGCGTGGCCGTCGAGTGGTCCACCCGGCCGCTCGTGGCCGAGCACCTCGCCGGCGATCCATCCCTCTGGTCGTCGTCCGCGGATCTCCCCGAGCGGCTCGAGCCCCGTCTGCGTGACTGGGTCGCGAGCATCGCGAGCGACGTCGCCTCGCGCGGAGCGGGTAAGCGCAATCTCGCGTTCGGAGTTTCGCTCGGCGTGAACGCGCTCGCGATCGCGGCGATGATCGGAGTCTTCGCCCAGACCGCGGGCCTGACGGGGACCGAGCTCGGCATCGTGGCGGCGACCGGATTCCTCAACCAGAAGCTGCTGCAGGCGATCTTTGGAGAGGCCGCGATGGCCGAGATGATCGCGGGCGCGCGCGAGCGACTCGAGGCGCTGCTTACCGATGTGTTCGCGACGGAGCGCGCGCGCTTCGAGTCGCTGGTCGCAGACCCCGCAGAGCTCCGTGCCCTCGCGGCCGACCTGCGTGCCGCGATCGCGGTGCCGGTCTCGTGACGCTCGCGGCCTCCCTAGCGGCGCTCGCCGATGCGGCGGATGCCGCGAGCTCGCTCGGCCTCGACACGGCGCGAGCGAGCGGTGTCCTCGAGCGCGCACGTGCCAGGCTTGGCTTCGTCGGATCGACGTATGTGCTCGCGTTCGTGGGAGGGACGGGCGTCGGCAAGTCGAGCCTCCTGAACGCGCTGGCCGGCGGCGTGGTGAGTCCCGCGGGCCCGCGCCGGCCAACGACGGACGCGCCGCTCGCGTGGGTCTCCACGAGCGCCCGGATCGAGACGGCCGCCCTCCTCGAGTGGCTCGGCGTCGGTGACGTGCGCGAGCACCCCGACGAGGCGTTCGGTGACGTCGCGATCCTGGATCTGCCGGACTTCGATTCGACCGCCCCTGATCATCGCTCACGCGTCGACGAGCTTCTCCCGCGGATCGACGCGGTCGTCTGGGTCGCCGATCCCGAGAAGTATCGAGACGCGCTCCTTCACGACGATTACCTGCGCCGGTGGATCCCGAGGCTCTCGCGGCAGCTCATCGTCGTCAACAAGGCGGATCTGGTTGCGGGCGAAGTCGAGCGGCTGCGCGCGCATCTCGCGAGCACCGTGCGGGACGAAGGGCTCGGCGGCGTGCGTGTGGCCGTCACGAGCGCCGCTCCCGACGGCGACGTACGAGAGCTTCGCGACTGGATCGCGAGCGGGACAGCGGACAAGCGCGTGGCGAGCGAGCGCGTTGCGGTCGAGCTGCGCGAGGCGGCCGGCGATCTCGCCGCCCGTGCCGGCGTCGACGACGGGGCGGCGCCGCTCGTTGACGCGGATCGGCGCAGCCGAGCGCTCGCCGACGTGGCGCGCGAAGCCGCGGCGGTGATCGACCTCCGCGGCCTCGAGCGACAGGCGGTCGCGGCGACGCGATTGGCGGCGCGCCCGCGCGGTGCCGGACCCCTTGGACAGGTGACTGCTTTCCTCTATCGGGCCAGCGGCCGCGACCGGGTCGCAGCGGACCCCGAGAGCTACCTGCGGCGGTGGCGCGAGCGCGGCTCGCTGGCCCGTCCGGCCGAGCCGGTGCGCGCCCTGACCGCGGAGCTCCTGCCGCGAGTCCCTCCCGAGATGCGTGGCGGAATCGCCAAGGTCGTGGATACCGATGCGCTCCGCGCGCGGATCGCGGGCGCCATCGACGCTGCGGTCGCCGCTCGGACCGCGGAGCTACGTGTCCCCACGAGCGTCGTGTGGACCCTCATCGGCGCCCTGCAGTACGCGGTCACCGCTGCTCTCTTCTTCGCCGTGCTCTGGATCGGCGCGATCTTCATCCTCCACGCACCGTTCGCGAGCGCCGACGTTCCGTTGCTCGGACCGGTCCCGGTGCCGCTCCTGTTCCTCGCGGCGGTCCTCATCGCCGGATACCTCCTCGCGCGTGCCCTTGGCGCGCACGCCGGTCTCCTTGGCAGGCGATGGGCGCGCCGTCTCCGCTTGGACCTCGCCCGTGCGCTCGAGCCGGAGCTCAGAAAGGCGGTCTTCGCTCCGCTCGCCGCGATCGACGCGGCGCGGGAGCGGATCGCTGCCGCCCGCGCGACGACCGCCAGCTATCCGGCGCGGGGCAGCGGCGGCAGCGAGACCTCGGGCTCCTCCGCGGCGAGCTGACGGCGAAGGACTTTCCCGATGAGGGTCTTCGGCAGCTCGGTACGGAACGAAATGTCGACAGGGACCTTGTACGGCGCAAGATTCGCGCGACAGTGGTCGATGAGCTCCTGCGCGGTCGCGGTCGCGCCCGGGCGGAGGACGACGAACGCTTTCACGACCTCGCCCTTCGACGGATGGGGCACTCCGACCGCGGCGGCTTCGAGCACTTTGGGATGCGTGAAGAGGACCTCGTCGACCTCGCGCGGATAGACCTTGAACCCGGAGACGATGATCATCTCCTTCATGCGGTCCACGACGAAGTAGTAGCCGTCATCGTCGACGCGCACGACGTCACCGGTGTGCAGCCAGCCATCCCGCAGGACGAGCGCGGTCTCGTCGGGGCGGTGCCAGTAGCCGTCCATGATGTTCGGGCCGCGGAGGCAGAGCTCGCCTGGCTCACCGGGCTCGATCTCACGCGTGCCCGTTTCCAGGTCGACGATCTTGCACTCGACGTCCGGCACGGGAATGCCGACCGATCCCGGTTTGCGCACGCCTTCGCGCGGGTTCGAGTGGGTGACCGGAGCGGCTTCGGTCAGCCCGTAGCCCTCCATGACCTTGCCGCCGGTGAGCCTCTCGAACCGCTCGAGCACGTCGACCGCGAGCGGCGCGGACCCGGAGAGGAAGGACTCGACCGAACGGAGGTCGTAGCGCTCGAGATCGCGCGACTCGTTGAGCAGGATGTAGATCCGCGGCGCGCCGGGAAAGAACCGTGGACGGTGCTTCTGGATCGTGAGGAAGATGTGGCGAAGGTCGGGCCGAGGGATCAGGACCATCGTCATGGCGCCAAGGACCGCGAGGTTCATCACGACGGTGAGCCCGTACACGTGGAAGAACGGCATGATCGCGAGAATGCGATCGCCTTCGCGGATCGCCGTGTGCCACGCGCGGCACTGATGGACGTTCGCGACGAGTGCGCGGTGCGACAGCATCGCCCCTTTCGGCGTGCCGGTGGTCCCGCCGGTGTACTGGAGGATGGCAAGGTCGGAAGGCGCGACTGGGACCGGCCGGACCGACGTGTCGCCCTTGAGCACGTCGCGCAGCCGCACCGCCCGGCGGTCGCCGCGTATCTTGACGCGGTGACCTTCCTTGCGCTCGCGTGCGAGGGTAAAGAGCAGCCGCAGCGGAAGAGGGAAGTGCTCCTTGATGTTGGTCACGACGATGTCCCGCACGTCGGTCCCCGTGGCGGCTTCGGCGACCAGCGGATAGAGGCGCGAGAGCACCACCACCACGCGCGCTCCGGAATCGACCAGCTGCGTGCGCAGCTCGCGCACGGTGTAGAGCGGGTTCGTCGGGACCACGACCGCTCCAGCCTTCAGCGTGCCGAAGAAGCAGTACGCGAACTGGGGGCAGTTCGGTAGCACCAGGGCGACCCGGTCGCCTTTGGCCACGCCGAGTCGCTGCAGACCCGCAGCGAAACGGTCGGCGAGCGCGTTCAGACGCTCGTAGGTGAGCGAAGCCTCGATGCACCGACCGCCCACGGGTGCGCCGAAGATGGTGGCGACCGTTCCGGGATGCTCGCGCGCGGTCCGCTCGAGGAGGTCGTGGAGTGGAACCGGCGGATATTCGAGGTGTCGGGGCACCCCAGGGTCGTACGGGGCTTCACGATGGCCCGCCGAGTGCATCATGCTCATAACGTCGACACCCGCTTGTCCGCTAGCCTTGCAAGCACGATGCCGCGCGCATTGATACTCGGCGGCGCGCGTACGCCGTTCGTCAGAGCGGGGACGGCGTTCGCGGAGCTTGATGTACTCGATTTGGCGAGGTCGGCGACGGCCGAAGCCCTCGCGCACACCGAGGTCGATCCGGGCGAGGTGGACGAGGTGATCTTCGGTAATGTCGCCCGGCCCGTCGCTTATCACAACCTCGCACGCGAGATCGTCCTTTCCCTATCAATGCCCACCCACGTTCCCGCGTTCACGGTCGGGCTGGCGTGCGCATCGGCGTGCGTCGCGATCACGAGCGCCGCCGACCACATCGCGACCGGCAACGCCGACGTGGTCGTCGCCGGCGGGAGCGAATCGCTGACGAACGTACCGCTCACGCTGACGCCTCGCCTCGCCCGTGCCCTCATCGCGGCGTCGCAGGCCAAGAGCCTGCCGGCGAAGGCGCGGAGCCTCGCGGACGTGCGCGCCGCCGACATCGCGCCGGTCGCGCCCGGCATCCGTGAGACCTCGACCGGGCTGACGATGGGGGAGTCGGCGGAACGGATGGCGGCGATAAACCGCATCTCGCGTGAGTCGCAGGACGCGTGGGCGCTTCGCAGCCACGAGCGGGCCGCCGCGGCGTGGGACGATGGCCGTCTCGCGCAGGAGGTCGCGCCGGTCTATCTCGATGGTCATGCGGTGACCGCCGACAACCACATTCGCCGCGATTCGAGCCTCGAGAAGCTCGCTGCGCTGCGGCCGGTCTTCGATCGGGAACACGGCACGATCACCGCGGGCAACGCCAGCCCGCTGACCGACGGCGCCGCTGCGGTCGTGCTCGCGAGCGAGGCGCGCGCCAGGGCATGGGGACGCGAACCGCTCGCATCGGTCAGAAGCTACGCGTATGCAGCGGTGGATCCGGCCGACCAGCTCTTGATCGCGCCCGCCTATGCGATCCCGATCGCGCTGCGACGAGCCGGCATCACCCTCGACGACGTCGATGTGTTCGAGATGCACGAGGCGTTCGCAGCGCAGGTCCTCGCGACGCTCGTCGTGCTCGAGCGCAACGGGGTCGGCCGCATCCCCGAAGAGAAGCTCAACGTGATGGGCGGCTCGATCGCGCTCGGGCATCCGTTCGGCGCGACAGGCGCTCGCGTCGTCTTGAGCCTCGCGAACGAGATGCGGCGCCGCAACGCGCGTTACGGATTGGCGAGTGTGTGCGCGGCCGGAGGCAACGGCGCGGCCATCGTCCTGGAGCGGGCGGCATGATCGTCTCCACGGAGCGGCCGTCACCCGTCGCGACCGCCCGCCGTCCTTCGGTCGTGTTCGTCGCCGCGGACCCGTCCGGCGTCGCGCGGATCGTCATCGATCGCCCCGACGACGCGGTAAACGCGATCAACGTGATGCTCCTCGAAGATCTCGCGACGGCGATCGCGGCCGCGCGAGAGGCACGACCGCGCGGGCTGGTCGTCGCGAGCGGGAAGGAGTCGCAGTTCGTCGCCGGCGCTGACCTCGCTCTGCTGCGCGGCGCATCGGCGGCCGATGCGGAGCGAGCGTCCCGCGAGATGCAGCGCGTGCTGAACGAGCTTGCCGCACTTCCCTTTACGACTGTCGCCGCGATCAACGGGCCGGCGCTCGGCGGCGGGCTGGAGATCGCGCTCGCGTGCGATGTCCGACTGATAGCTGACGCCCCCGGCGCGCGTGTCGGGCTCACGGAAACGCGACTCGGACTCATTCCCGCGGCAGGGGGCACGCAGCGCTTGCCGCGGCTTGTCGGCTTGCCGCGCGCCCTCGAGATGATCCTGACCGCGCGGCAGCTCGCGCCGCGCCGCGCGCTGAAAGCCGGCGTCGTCGACGAGGTCGTGCATCCTGCTGTGCTCCTCCGCGCCTCGAGCGAGCACGCGGCGCACGACCGCAAACGAAAGCCGTCGGGCGGGCGGACCCTGATCGAGCGCACCGCAACGCATCTCGCGCCGCTGCGCGCGTTGGCGATCAGGAGCGCGCGGTCGCGCACCCTCGCGGAAACGAAAGGCCGTTATCCGGCACCCCTGGCGGCGATCGACGCCGTGGCGATCGGCCTGGCGCGAGGGATGACGGCGGGCCTCGAGGCGGAAGCGCGCGCGTTCGGGACGCTCGCCGCTGGCGAGACGGGCCGCAACCTGACGGCGCTCCTCGCACTCACACTTCGGCAGAGGCGTGCCGCGTTCGAGGGCCTCGGCGATCCTCGTCCGGTCACGAACGTCGGCGTCGTCGGTCTCGGATTCATGGGCTCGGGGATCGCTCAGGCCGCCGCGGCAGCGGGACTCCGCGTGCGAGCGCGCGATCGCGACGCGGCGGCAGTGGCCAAGGGTCTGGCGACGATCCGCGAGCTCACGACCGAGGGCGCCAGAAAAGGCGTGTTCGATCGACGCGAGGCCGCCCGCGTCATCGGTCGGGTGACTGGCGGTCCGGATCTCGCCGGGTTCTCACACGCCGATCTCGTGATCGAGGCGGTCTTCGAGGAGATCGACACCAAGCGGAGGGTCATCGCGGAGCTCGAGAAGGCACTGCGCGAAGACGCGGTCATCGCCTCGAACACGTCGGCGCTTCCTATCGCTGAGATCGCGCGCGATGCGCGCGCACCGGAGCGCATCGTGGGCATGCACTTCTTCTCGCCGGTGCACAAGATGCCACTGCTCGAGATCATCCGTCCGAAGCGTGCGGATCCGAGCGCCGTCGCGACGGCGGTCGCGACCGCGAACGCGCTGGGAAAGACCCCGATCGTCGTTGGGGACGGTCCGGGGTTCTACACGACGCGAGTGCTCTCGACGATGATTGGCGAGGCCTTCGCCATGCTCGCCGAGGGCATCGATGTCGAGGCGATCGACCGTGCGATGACCGCATTCGGCTGGCCGGTCGGGCCCCTACGGCTCGTCGATGAGGTCGGCCTCGAGCCCGCGGCACACGCAGGGGAGACTGTCGCGAAAGCGCGCGGGATTGGCGCGCCCACGCTGGTGAACGCCCTGGTCGCCGAGGGTTTCAAGGGGAAGCAGAGGGGTGGCGGGTTCTATCTGTACGACGGCAAGCGGCGCAGGCCGAACCCGCGCGTGCGCGCGATCGCCGGCGACACGCACGGCGTCGTCGTCGAGGACATCGCGCAGCGCCTCACGTTCATGCTCGTGAACGAGGCGACGCGCTGCCTCGAGGAGGCAGTCCTCCGTTCGCCGGCCGAAGGCGATCTCGGCGCCGTTCTCGGCTTCGGCTTTCCGCCATTTCTCGGCGGTCCGTTCCGCTACGCGGACGCCAACCGGCACGAAATCGTGAGCACCCTGGAGCGTTTCGCCGCCGCCCACGGCGCGCATCTTGAGCCGACGGAGTCGCTTCGCAGCCGCCGGCCGTTCTTCAGCTTGTGAGCGCCACACTGAACTTCTTCAGCGGCAACGCCGACCTCGTCGAGGTCTTCGACAAGGTCGTCCCCTGGGACCGCGTCGTGCGCGCGGTGGAGGGCGCCGACGCCGACGTCGCGCAGACCGTGGCCACGTGGCGGGAGGTCTGCGATCTGGCCGGGAAGTACATCGCGACGGAGATCGCCCCGCGAGCCGCGAAGGTCGACGAGCTCGGCGTCATTCGCGACGGCGGCGAGATTCGGATGAACGAGCCGATGACGAAGAACCTGCGCGGGCTCGCGGATCTCGGCCTCGCGTCCCCTTCGGTGCCGGCGCAGTTCGGCGGCGCCGGCCTCCCATTCACGGTCACGATGATGGTCGCCGAGATGCTCGCGCGGGCCGACCTTGCGACGCAGGTGCAGCACGGGATCGGATGGAACTCGCCTGCGGCGCTCATCTTCCGGTTCGGCACCGACCAGCAGAAGGCGCGATACCTCCCGCTCCTGGCGAAGGGCGAGATCATGGGGGCGGTCGCGATGACCGAGCCGCAGGCGGGCTCCGACGTCGGACGCCTCACCACCACCGCGACGCCCGAGCGCGACGACTGCTGGCTCCTTCGCGGACGGAAGCAGTTCATCTCGGCGGGACAGGGCGACATGGTCATCGTCCTTGCACGGTGCGTCGACGGATCGACCGGCCTCGACGGCCTCGGCATGTTCATCGCCGACCGCGAGGGCGGCAACTACGTCGTCGAGCGCGCGGAGCACAAGTTCACGATCCGCGGATCGCCGACGTGCGCGCTCGTCTTCGAGGGCACGCGCGCATCGGTCCTCGGCCAGCCGGGCGAAGGGTGGAAGCAGATCCTCACGTTCATGAACGAGTCGCGCCTCGGCGTGGGCATCCAGGGGATCGGCGTCGCGACGGCCGCGCTCGCGAAGGCGCAGGAGTACGCGGCGGCACGCGTCCAGATGGGAAAACCGATCCGCGAGCATCCGATGGTCGCCGAGATGCTGCTCGACATGGAGACGACGGTGACAGGCGCCCGCGCGCTCGCGTACGAGGCCGCCGTCCTCCAGGATCTCGCGCTGTTCGGTCGCGACGAGCAGGCCGCGCGCGACGTCCGCGAGGTCACGCCGCTGGTGAAGTGGTACGGCACGGAAGGAGCGGTGCGCGTCTGCCGCCTCGCGCTCCAGATCCATGGCGGTGTCGGCGTCGTCGACGAGTACGACGTCGGACGGTTCATGCGCGACAGCCTCATCACGCCGATCTACGAAGGCACCTCGCAGATCCAGTCGCTCATGGCCGTGAAGGACCTGATGAAGTGGACGATGCGGCGGCCAGCAACGCTCCTCCGCCGCGGCCCTAGCCGGCTGCTCGCGCGCGCGTCGCTCGCCGGCAGAGCGCGATCGGACTTCGCTGCTGCGCGCGGGCACATCCTCGGCGCGATCCGCCTGCTGCTCCGGCGAGTCGTGCGCCGCAGCGGTCTGGGAATCTTCCGCGGAAAACGGCTCGAGGACGAGGACCTGGGCCCGATCCTCCTCCACGCCGAACGACTCACCGAGTCGCTCGCGCACGCGCACGTCGCCCGCGTCCTCGGTGAGCGCGCGCGTTCGCTATCGGGTCGGCAGCCGATGGCCGACCGCGCGGCGCGCACCGCGCGATTGGTGGCCGAGCGGAACCGGCGCGCGATCGCGCTCGACGATGGCAGCGTCTTCGAGCGGATCCAGACCTGGCGCTCGGAGCGCGACTAGATTTCGCGCGCGCTAGCTGGTGCTATGCCGCCTTCGCGAGGAGCTGAGTGAGCGAGTTCGCGAAGCGAGCGATGTGCTCGTTGGCCCAGCCGGCGACCTCGAGTGGAAGCGAATGGCCGACGCCGCAGGCGATCCGCACTTCGGCGAGCGGCAGATCCCGAAGACGTTTCGCATCCGCGACCGAGATCACGCGATCCTCGTTTCCCCAGAGGAGCAGCATCGGGATCCCGCCGAGCTCTGCGAGGCGCCCGTCGATGCGGATGCCCATCTGCTCTCCTCCCGGGAGAAATCCGCGCATGCGAGCCCACCGCCGCGGCTGATTCGCCCAGATGACCGCTCGATGAGAGCGCGCGCGAGCGCGCGCGCTCGCGCCGTGCCGCACGAGCCGTCTCACGAACCGCTCATCCTTGCGGCGTGCGCTGCCAACCAGGAAGCGCCGCACGTTCGAGGCCTCGAGGAGTGCCGGCCGGAGCAGCGCGCGGCCGAGCAGCGGAACGCAGTAGAGCTTGTAGATCCAATGAAGCGATGCGCCGAGTGCTGCCGGGGCGATGAGCACGAGGCCCGTGACGAGACTCGGCCGGCGCAGCGCAAGGTGGAGCGCGACCGCCCCGCCGAGCGAGTGTCCGACGACGAGTGCGCGATCGATGCCTAGATCGCGCGCGACACAGGCGACGTAATCCGCGAGCTGGTCGATGCGCGCGTCGGCGGGACGCAGCGCGGGCGCGAGAGCGAACCCCGGAAGGTCCACCACGTGAACCGTCCAGCCGAGGCGACGAAGGGTGCGGATCTGCGGCGCGAGCGCGCGCCAATCAGCCGATAGACCCGGGACGACGAGCGCGTGCGGCGGCGCTCCGCTGCCCCACGTGGTGACACGGAGCCGGTACGGATCGCACTTCGTGACGCGAACCTGCACGCTCCTCGTCTATGCAACGGGCGTGCCTCTCGTGCGAGGCGCCGTTGAGCGATCGACCGAGCCTAAACACACGTCCCATTGGTAAACAACGAGGTAACGTCATGCCCGACGGACAAGCGAGGAGGAGTCCCATGCGTGTGACCAACCGTGCCGACAAGGCGCTCGGCGACGTCGTGCCCGGCGTTCGGCGGGCGATCTTCTTCGATGCGCCCGAGGGCGCAGCCCAGCTTTCGCTTGGGGCCGCCGAGATCGACCCCGGCAAGGAGATCCCGGTCCATCGGCACCGCGTTGGGGAGGGGTATGTCGAAGAGGGCTTCTTTGTCATCGACGGCGACGGCGAGGTCCGCGTCGGCGATCAGGTGAGCCCGCTCCGCGCGGGCTCGTTCTGCGTGATGTCGCCCGCCGAGGGCTTCCACAGCATCCGCAACACGGGCACGAAGACACTGCGGTTTGTCATGTGCTTCGCCGGTACCGGCGTTCAGATGGAGCGGAAGCCGTAACGGTGCTTCGGGTTATGGTCATGGCAAGGCCGCAGCTAAGAAGATCGCGGCCCGTAAACGTAGGCAGAGGGGGACACCATGGCAGAGACAATCGACGAGGCACGTGAGGCCGCCGCGACTACGCAGGCTCCGACTCGCAATCCGGGTCTCAAGGCACTCGAGAAGCTCGTCGGCACCTGGAAGGTGTCAGGCGAAACGAAGGGGCAGCTTGTCTACGAGTGGATGGAAGGCGGCTTCTTCCTCATCGCCCGCGGCGACACGGAACAGGGCGGGAAGCGCACCAAACATATCGAGATCATTGGCTACGACCACGAAGCCGGTGCTGAGCCGGCGAATGTCCTGACCTCGCGCCTTTACACCGATCAAGGCGATACCCTCAGTTACACCCACGAGGTTGATGACAAGGGCGTGACCAGTTGGTTCGGCGCGAAGGGCTCGCCCGCCGCGTTCAGAGCGCGCTGGATCGACGACGACACCTTGAGCGGCGCGTGGGAGTGGCCGGGGGGCGGCTACACGCTGACCCTGTCCCGGATCAAGCCTTCAGGCGCTCGCTGATTGTGCAACGTGCATCCTGCCTTTGACGGTTTAGCCATGGCCAAATAGCGTTGAGGCCGATGCAGCTCATTGTCTCCATCCCGCCGATGCCGATGATGCCGGGGATGGCATTGCCTACGGGAGGCTGAGCCGCAGCACCGCTCGTCACCACGCACTGCTGAAGGCCTCCCGCAAGGGGGGCCTTCTTCTTTTGGAGGAGCGCCGATGGCAACGATCGTCACGCGACGCACCGCTCTCCGCGGGTTGCGATGCCGGGCGTGCGGAGCGCTACAGCCCGCGGACGAGCGTTATGTCTGCGCGGATTGCTACGGCCCGATCGAGCCCGAGTACGACCTTGCCTCGCGTTCCGCACAAGAGCTGCGGGACGAGATCGAGAGTGGACCTCGCTCGCTCTGGCGCTACGCGCCCCTGCTCCCGGTCGCCGAGCCCGTCTCGCATTACGCGGTCGGCTGGACGCCGCTGCACGAGGCGCCGCGGCTCGGAACCGCGATCGGCATCGGTCGCGTGCTGCTCAAGGACGACTCGCGCAACCCCTCGCTCTCGTTCAAAGACCGGCCGGTCGCGGTGGCAGTCGCACGCGCCCTCGAGCTTGGTCTGGACACCCTCGCGTGCGCGTCCACCGGCAATCTCGCCGGCGCGGTCGCGGCGGCGGCCGCGCGAAACGGGTTACGCGCGTTCGTGTTCGTTCCCGCGACGACCGACGATGAGAAGGTCGCCGGCGCGGCGGCATACGGCGCAACGGTGGTGCGTGTCCGCGGGACCTACGACCAGGTCAACCGTCTCTGTGGGCGGCTCGCCGACGAGGAGCGCTGGGGATTCGTGAATTTCACGCTGCGTCCGTATTACGCGGAGGGCTCCAAGACGCTCCTCTTCGAGTGCGTCGAGCAGCTCGGCTGGCGGCTCCCGGACCACGTGGTCGTGCCGGTCGGTTCAGGTGCGCTTCTCACGCGGACCGCGACCGCCATCGCACAGCTCAAGGGGGCGAGTCTCGTCGACGAGAAGCCGTGCCGCATCCATGCGGCGCAGCCCGCCGGATGCGCGCCTGTCTCCGACGCGGTGCTCGATGGCTATCGCGTGGTTCGGCCCGTGCGCGATCCGGCGACCCTTGCGCGTTCGCTGGCGATCGGCGCACCTGCCGATGGAGACGGCTCAGTCGCGGCGATCTGTGAAAGCGGCGGCTCCGCCGCGTCTGTCTCGGACGCCGACGTTCTCGAGTGCTGCGAGCTCATCGCCCGCACCGAGGGTCTGCTCGTGGAGCCGGCGGGGGGCGTAGTCGTGGCGGCCGCGAGAGCGCTCGCACGCCGCGGCGTATTCGGTGCTGACGAATCGGTGGTCCTGTATCTCACGGGAAACGCCTACAAGGGCAGCTTCGCCACGCCCAGGCTGACGGACGTCATCGACGCGGATTCGGACGAGTTCCGGTCGGCGTACGCCGGAGTTCTCGGATGAGTCTTACCGTGAGGCTCGCCTCGCCGCTCCGAGCCGCGGCCGGCGGCCAGGCCACGCTTTCCTTCGATGCAACCGATCTCACCTCGCTGACCGCACAGATCGCCGAGCGTCACCCCGAGCTCGCCGCGCGGGTGCTTCGCGAGGGCGCATTCGGTCCGTTCGTGAACGTCTTTGTCGACGGCGAGGACCTGCGTTTCCTCGCAGAAGGCACGGATCTCACCGCGAAGCGCGTCATCGAGATCCTCCCGGCGATGAGCGGCGGCGCGGTCGCCGAGCCAATCGCGACGCTGGCGCAAGGCCGCGAGGTGTTCGGCTCGTTCATCGACGAGACCATCTCCATTGCGGCTCGCCAGACCCGCGACACGGTCCTGTTCGCGGTCGGCTCGCCCTCCCGTGCCGCGCTCGAGCGCGTCGGGGCAGGCGAGCTCGCGCGAACGGTGATCGAGCGCGACGGACCGGCGGCGCTCGGATACGGAGTGACGGAAGGCGATCCTGAGCTACGCGCGATCGTCGCGAACGAGATGTCGAACCGCGGGATCGCCTGCGGTGCCGAGAACATCATCGTCACGGCCGGAGCTCTCCAGGCGATCGATCTCGCGGTGAGGGTGTTCGTGCAGCCAGGCGACGTCGCCCTCGTCGAGTCGCCGCACTTCACCAACGCGATCGCTTCCTTGCGCAATCACGGTGCCCTGCCCATCGAAGTCCCGGTCGACGACGAGGGAATGGATGTCGCCGCCGCCGCGCGGCTCATCGAGCGGACCGGGGCGCGTCCACGGATCGTCTTCGTGGTGCCCAATTTCCAGAACCCGACCGGCGCGACGCTCTCGCTCGCGAGACGTCACGAGCTCATCGAGCTCGCCGAACGGCATGGATCCGTCATCCTTGAGGATGACCCCTATCGTCAGCTTCGCTACCGCGGCTCGGATCTGCCGACGATCGCGTCGGTCGCGGGCGATCGGGTCCAGGTGATCTACTGCGGGTCGTTCTCGAAGGTCTTCCTTCCCGGGCTTCGTGTCGGCTGGGCCGTCGCGCCGGTCGACGTGATCGCGCGGATGACCGCGTTGAAGCAGACGATGGACTCGTCGACCTCATCGCTCGGGCAGCGGATGGTCGTGCGGTTCTACCGCGAAGATCGGATGGCCGCCCACGTTGCGGCGCTGCGGCCGGCGTATCGAGAGAACCAGGCGCGTGCGCTCAGTGCGCTCGCGCGCGAGTTCGCGGGGACGAGCGTGACCTGGAACCATCCGGAGGGCGGCTTCTACCTCTGGGTGCGGCTGCCTCGCGGGATGTCGGCGCGGCGCCTCTTCGCGGTTGCGTTAGAGGAAGGTGTCGCGTTCGTTCCCGGAGATGCCTTCGGCCTCAACGGCGGCCATGGCAGCGCGCTCCGACTGTCTTTCAGCTCGCCAACCCCTGAGCGGATCGATGAGGGAGTGCGCCGTTTGCGCCGCGCGTTCGATCGCTGCGACAGCGGCGACCATGCGACGGGCGCGGAAATCGGTACCACCGGGAGTAGGCTTGCCGGCGCGACCTAAGGGGAGGAGACCAAATGGGGAAGTTCACCGACGCGGGAAACAAGCTCACCGAGGGCATCAACTCACACAACGTCGACGCCGCAACGAACGCGTACGCAGCCGACGCCGTCGCGTACGACCCGATGTATCCCGAACCATTGCGCGGTCGTGACGCGATCCGCAAGGACACCGCGACGTTCCTCCGGGCGTTCCCGGATCTGCGCTTCGAGATCGTGACCATCGTCGAGAAGGACGAGCGCAATGGCGCGGCGGAGATGCGCATGACCGGCACGCATACCGGCCCGCTCGAGTCGCCGACGGGCGAAGAGATTCCGCCGACAAAGAAGCGCATCGAGCTCAAGGGTGCGGTGTTTGGCCGGTTGAACGATCGCGGCGAGATCGTCGAAGAGCGCCGCTACTACGACGTGGGAACGCTCTTGCGGCAGCTCGGGCTCGCTCCCGAGAAGGCCGAAGAGCCGGTCGGCGCGCAGCGGTAGTCGCGTGATGAGGGGCGCGCGAGAGCGCGCTCCTCGTCCAATCTGAGACGATTCCTTATTGGTTAGGGGACGCGGATGTCCTTCGGTTGCGACCACGCCAGCGGGCTTGCGGCCGCGCTCGACTGCCGTCGACGCGCACTGGCACGTTGTGCATGTCCGCGGCGGTCGGATGAGGGCGATCTGCTGAAGATCACGCTCCGCCCGTCGCTGCCCGCTGTCGTCGACGGCGACCGATCCCGGCTTCCAGTGTGAAGCCAGCGTGGTGCGTTGCGTAAACCGTCGCACCCTCGAACTTTGCGGCTAGCGCATTTGGCCAACTGAATTGACAAGCGCTTCGATATCGAAGGGCTTGGCGAATGCTGCGGAGGCGCCGAGAGTGCGCGCGACCTCCATCACGTCGGGCTGTCCGCTCATCACGACGATCGGTGGGCCGTTGCTGCCGAGGTGCTCCCGCCAGCTCATTACAAACTCCGGCCCGCTCATGATCGGCAGTCCAAGATCCATGACGACGACATCCGGCTGGCTCACCATCGCAAGACGGAGCGCATGCTGGCCGTCGAGCGCGCCGATCGTGTCGTAGCCGGCATCGCGAAGAGCGAACTCGACGACCTCTCGGATCGGATCATCGTCCTCAACGACGAGCACCCGGAGCATCGCCACGGGCGAACATTACGCCCCGTCATCTACTCCGCAGCCTTTAGAGGCGCCAGGGCGATCGCTCGCGTGTCTGCTGACTCAGGACTTTCGTTCTCGATCTGGATGGAGTCACCAGCACGATGCGTCGAAGGAGGTCGTCCCGGACCATGCGCGACAGCTCTCGCCTCGACCGGATCGCAGATGCCTACCGGATCCATATCCAGCAGGTTGGGCAGGAGCTCCGGTCACGCACTTTCTGCTGGACGAGCGCGGCGGCGGCGGCATTGCGGCTCGTCGGCCTCCTTGACCTAGCCAGCAGTGCCACACGAGTGCGCGCGGTGCTCTTCGGCATAGGCGCCGCTCTCGTGCTCGACGAGTTCGCGTTGATCTTGAACTTGGCGGATGTGTACTGGGCACCGCAGGGCCGCGAGAGCATCGATGCGGTGGTGATCTTCGCGGCGGCGCTGGTCATCGTTGCTTTCGGCGGCAACTTCTGGCGGGCCGCGTGGCACGAGCTCATCCGCGGGGAGCGGGCTTTGGCGCGGCGGTCGTAGGTCTGAGTCGCTCGGGAGCGATGAGGACCTTCCCAGTGGACTGACGCATTACTCCCGTACCAGGACCGGTGCGTTCTGCGAAGACGCGTGCGACGTTATGCAGTAGCGATGGCGACCGAACGGCCGACCACTAAGCAGACGCTGCCGAGGCTGGCCGAGGTCGAGCGGCGCGTCGATGAAGCTCAGTTAGTGGTCGAGGCGTGGTGGGTCAAGCAGACCCGGCGGACGCAGATCGGTGTCGCGCTGGCTGCGCTCGTCAGCGTCGTCCTCGTGGTGAACCTCTTTGGTGCAGTTAGTCGGACCACCGCCTCGGCACCTGGCCAAGTCGCGGCGAGCTCAGCGCCTGCCGCTTCGACCGGTCTCGCACTCGAGTTCGCGCCGAACGACGCCGGCAAGGCATGGACCCCAAACCGCGCCTGGCAAGGCAGCAGCACCTATCAGACCGGCCTCTTCACGGTCGGCGACCACTGGCGCGTCGACTGGCTCTTCAGCCCCGCCCAGCCCGGCGCGACCCTGCAGGTCCTCATCTATTCGCCCGGTGGCGTGCTCCTGCAGGTCGCCGCGAATTCACATATGAGCGGTGCGGACACGAGCTTCTGGGCGGGGTCGGGTACGTACTACCTCAAGGTCAACTCGATCGGCGGCGACTGGAAGCTAGACGTCCAGGACCTGCACTAGCGTCCGGTTACTTCAATCCCGAATAGTTGAGTGCGCCTGCTGGTCTCGCGCGAAGGGGCCAGCTCGCCGTCGCCGTACTGGCCTTGACGATCGCCGCATGCGCGCCGTCCCCACCGCCGATCTCGGCGGAGTCGCCTGCGCCATCGGCGACGATCACCGCCTCGCCGCCCTCAGCGGGGTCGAGCCCATCGTCAGCGCCTGCGACCGGCGAGCCTCAGAGCGCGACCGGAATCAGGACCAACGCGCTGGGGTCGCTGAACGGCAACTGGATCTTCTTCACGCGGCGCGTCCCGGTGCCACCGTCGATAACGGCGCGCCTCGAGGTCTGGGGCTTACCAGCGGGCGCGGCGCCGAGGCTGGCGTTCTCCTACTCGGTGCCCATGGGAGGCATACCTGAGGCGCCGCTGGATAACGACCCATATCTCCGGCGCCAGTTCTCACCCGATGGCCGTCAGATCATCATTTCAACGACGAGCGCTGGCCTCGCGATCGTCGATCTTCCGTCGGGCCACGCTCGGCAGCTTGGGGTCGCCGGCCAGTTCCCCTCGTGGAGCAAGGACGGTTCGAGCATTGCGTATATCGCGGATGTCTCACATCCCGATCCGCAGGTCGCTGTGCCGGAGCGAGCGATCTGGGTCGTGCCTCTCGCGGGCGGCAGCCCCCGCGAGGTCGTGGGCGTCGGCTACTCGTCCACTTCGCCCGAGTGGTCGCCGGATGGATCGCTCTTGGTCGCGCAGTTAAGGGACGGAGTAGGGCTGATCGACGTCGCGAATGCGCGCGAGGTGCCCGGCGGCCGCATCCCGTTCGCGCTGACGATGACCGGCGCGCATTGGCACGCGGGAGGAACCGGGCTGGCGGTCACGTTGATCCGACGCGACGACACGCAGGTCATTACGTACGACCGCTCCACCGGCGTCACGAGCTTCGTGGCCCAGTTTCCGCGTCCATTCGATCCGTCCCCTTGCGGTTGCCCGCAGGGGCTGGTTCCGCGCGATCCGCGCTGGAGCCCGGCGGGAACGGCGGAGCTGCTCTTCGTGCTGGTCGACGAGAAGACCGGGCGCGCCGAGCCGAACATCCTGGATACCGAGTCAGGGCGGCGCTCGGCACTTCCCGTCGACGCCGCAGAGGCGACCTGGTCATCCGACGGGAGGCAGATCATCTACATCGCCCGCGGGCAAACGCGCGGGGGAGCACTCCGCGCGTACGACCGCGCGAGCGGGGCCGACCGCGATCTCGTCGCGCCGCCGAACGATGCTGCGCAGCTGAGCGTCGCGTCCGTCTCCTACTGACGTAGCGGCGACCCAGGACGCACCGCTAGGACCACGCTCAAGATGCCGCGAGGAAACCCGCTGGGATCGCGTTTCCAGAACAATGGTTTCGTCGGGATTGAGCACGACCCGTCGAACCATTCTTCTCGAGCGTGCTGATTGGTTCGCTAGACCATTGGTCATCCATGCGTTCCAAATCACAGTTGGTCGTGTTCGAGTTCCGAAGCAAACTCGATAGAATTGCGTTCCCCGCCAAGGTAGCTCAGTTGTAGAGCAATGGATACGGACTTTCAGCCTCGAGGAGCAATGCTCTCAGCGGTCAATAGTTTTGGATGAGTGCGGCGGGCAGGTCGCAACCTGAAGCGACCGCTAGGAGGGCTATGGGACGCGAGGCGCAGGCATCGGCGTGGGCGGCGTGCCACTCATGAGTGAGCTCCTCGGGATCGTGCGGTTCAAGTTTCACGAGGGCAAGGTCGAGGAGTTCAAGCGACTCTCGGCTCAGGCGATGGAGATCGTGCGCGCGCAGGACACCGGCACGTTGCAGTACGACACCTACTTCAACGATGACGAGTCGGAAGCCGTCGTCATCGAGCGGTTCCGGGACTCGCAGGCGTTGATAGAGCACGGGGAGCACGTCGCGGCGCTCATGGAGCCGATCATCGCGACGGCTTCGGTGTCGGGGGAGCTGCTGGGCGAGTTGAGCCCGGAGCTGCGAGCGAAGATGACTGGCGACGTCCCTCAGCTCTTCACGCTC
>Ga0209577_10000567_pt1 | contig 37243 bp, 22 predicted proteins | sample GraSoiAngelo_109_FD_185874 | JGI IMG/M metagenome (GOLD analysis project Ga0209577, IMG submission 185874) | Grasslands soil microbial communities from the Angelo Coastal Reserve, California, USA - 14_0903_12_20cm (SPAdes) (version 2) | ecosystem: Environmental > Terrestrial > Soil > Grasslands... | reverse complement strand
AAACATCCGGCTCCGTAGGAATCCTGGCCGCAAGCGGCGGGGAGGACGTCAAGGGGCGACGACGTCTTTGAGCTTGGACTTCACCTGGACGGCGGAGAGGCTGGAGGCGTCCCAGCCGCCACCGAGGGCTTTGATGAGCAGGACGCTGGTGACGAGCTCCTGGCCCTGGATGACGGCGAGCTCCTGCTCGTTGTTGAGCAGATTCTGCTGCGCGTTGACCACATCCAGGTAACTCACGAGCCCGCCGGTGTATCTGCTGTTGGCGATGTCCAGAGTACGCCGGGCGGAGTCGACGGCCTGCTGCTGTGACTGCTTGGCCTGGTCCAGAACGGTCAAGCCGGTAACGCCGTCCTGCACTTCGCGGAAAGCGTTCAGGACGGTGTCGCGATAGCCAGCCACGCTGGCGTCGTAGCCGGACTTTGCGAATTGCACCTGGGCGCGCCGGGAGCCACCGCTGAAAATAGTCTCCGCCACATTTGCGCCAACCGCCCAAAAGGTGCCCTGCACATTGAGGAGCTTGGCGATGTCCGCAGCCTGCCAGCCACCATTTCCAAAAAGATTCAGCGACGGAAAGTACGCGGCCCGGGCAATTCCGATCTGCGCGTTGGCGACGGCCATCTGGCGCTCGGCTTCGGCGATGTCCGGACGGCGCTCCAGGAGATCGGAAGGCAGCCCGGCGGCCAACGAGGGCGGCGCGGAGTCCAGTTCCTTGCTCGGAAGACGGAAATCCGGCGCGGGCTTTCCCACCAGCACGGCGATGGCATCCTCAAACTGTTTTCTCTGCTGCAACAGCAGGATCGCCTGCGTCTCAGTGGTATTCAGCAGGGTCTCTTCCTGGGCCACGTCGAGGCCGGAGGCTACGCCGCCCTTGTGCCGCGAATCCACCAATTGCAGGCCTTTTTGCAGATTCTGGACGGTGCGGTTCAGAATGCCCAGTTCCGTATCAAGCTGGCGCAAGGTGAAGTAATCGCCCGCGAGCTCGGCGGTGATGACCAGGCGAATATTTTCTAGATCCGCGGCCCCGGCTTGGTAGGACGCCTGGGCTGCTTCGATGCTGCGCCGCCGCCGGCCGAAGAGATCGACTTCGTAGCCCACCGTGAACGGCAGAATATTATTGGACTGCGATACCGGGGAATTCACAGGAAAATTGCTGTTAGCCGGCCGGTTACCGGAGAGCCTCTGGCGTTCGGCGCTTGGAGTTGTCGACAGGACAGGGAATTGCGCGGCGATCTGAACCGCCGCGGTGGCACGCGCTTGCTCCAGCCGAACCGCCGCAACTTTGATGCTTTGGTTTGCGTCGAGTGACTGTTTTTCAAGGACGTTCAAATCGTCATCGTTGAAAGCGCTCCACCATTCGCCCTTGGCAAGACCATCTTTTGGGGCACTCTCGCGCCAAGGCCCCGAAACGTCCCATTTTGCGGGCACGGGCGCCGTGGGGCGCTGGTACTTTGGCCCCACGGTGCAACCGCCGATGAAGGCACAAACAACAAGCCCGATCAGGGCTGAGAATTGCCTGGTGCCTTTCATTATTGTTTCTTGGCCCCTGGCGCAGGGTTTGGCCGCGGAGCAGGCTGGCTCGGCGGGTTGTTGACCGCGATTTCCTTGACATGGACTTCCTGGCCGTCGTCGAGGGAATCCGCGGGATTCAACACGATCCAGTCGCGGGCCTCGAGACCGTCGAGGACTTCGAGAGTGGTGCCGTAGTCGCGGCCGACGGTGAGCGACTTGAGATGCGTTTTGTGATTTGCATCCACAACCACCGCGCGAAGCCCCTCCGAGCGAAATAACAGCGCGTTCACCGGCACCACAAGCCGGGCTCCCGTCACCTTCACTTGCAAGTGCGCTTGGGCGTAACCGCCTGGGAGCAGCGCGCCATTGTGGTTCGGCACGTCCACTTCGGTGAGCAGGGTACGCGTGCCTGGGTCGATTGACTCCGCCGTGCGCACCACCTTGCCTTGGAAATTCTGGCCGGGATACTGAGTGAGCTCGAGGTAGGCGCCAAGTCCCGCGCGAATGGAGGATGCGTAGGCTTCTGGCACGCTGACGTAAGCGCGAATGGGATCCGTCTGCGCGAGAGAAAAGAGCTGCTGCGATGTGCCGCCGTTCCCCGCGTTGATCAACGTGCCCGTGTCCACGCTGCGCCGGGTGATGACGCCGCTGAAGGGCGCATAAATATGCTTGAAGGATTCCAGTTCCTCGAGCCGCCGCACGTTGGCTTCCGAGGATTTTACGGTGGCGAGTTTGGCTTCCAGATCACCGACGGCGTTATCGACCTCCTGCTTGGAGACGCCGTCGGTCTTGATGAGTTCCTGGTAACGCGTTGCGGTGATCTTGGAGAGACTCGCGTTGGCCTCGGCGGTTTTGAGATCGGCGCGTGCCTGAGACAACTGCTGATCCACTTCGGGAGTGTCGATGTCCGCGAGCAAATCGCCTTGCCGGACGCGGCTGCCGATGTCGTGATACCACTTTTTCAAATAGCCGTTGGTGCGCGCATAGATGGGCGATTCAACATAAGCTTGCATGGCGCCGGGCAGGACGAGGTCCTCCTCCGCCGATTCCACCGAGGCATGGATCACGGCCACGGTTGGAATCGCCAGTGTTTCGGTTTCCTTGGCGAGCGCCTGGTACTGCGAGCGGCGCTGGAACAGTGTTACGGCCCCAAGGACCACCAGCACAATCACGATGACGAAAAGAATCGTGAAGACTTGGCTGCCCTTTCCGCGTTGCTCCTGGCCTACCGGATTCATCTGAACTCCGCCTTCCATCATCACCCCATCCCCGCTTTCACTTGCAAATAGAAAAAGTTCAAACCGTTTCCGGCGACAGCGAGCTCTGCTGCGCCGATCTCCGCCCGCGGCGTCCGTGGATCATGGAAAAAACGCACGGCACAAAGAAAAGTGTGGCGAACGTTGCAAAGACCAGCCCACCGATTACCGCGCGGCCAAGAGGCGCGTTTTGCTCACCGCCTTCGCCAAGGCCCACGGCCATCGGCACCATTCCAATGATCATCGCCAGCGCGGTCATAAGCACGGGCCGGATGCGCACAAAACCGGCTTCGATAGCGGCATCACGGGCGCTCTTGCCCTCCTCCATTTGCTCGCGCGCGAAGGAAACCATCAAGATGCTGTTCGCCGTGGCCACGCCCATGCACATGATCGCGCCGGTCAGCGAGGGAACGTTAAGCGTGGTATGCGTCAGCAGCAGCGTCCAGCAGATGCCGGCGAGCGCGCCGGGCAGCGCAGTGATAATAATGAAGGGATCGAGCCACGACTGAAAGTTGACGACGATCAGGAGATAGGCAAGCACGATCGCGCCGAGCAAGCCAAAGCCCAGGCCAGTAAATGAACTCTTCATGGTCTGGACCTGGCCGCGAATGACGATGTGGCTGCCCTTCGGCAAATCCTTCTCGATGGCTTGGACGCGCTTTTCCACTTCGTCGGCGACTCCGCCGAGGTCGCGGCCATCCACAGCGGCGTAGACGTTGATCATCGGTTGTGTGGTGTAGTGCGATATTTCCGCGGGCCGGGCGGTCGTCGAAGTCTTGACCAGGTTTCCCAGAATTTGAGGCCTCGAACCCGGCATGCTGCCGTTGATGGGGGTATTTTGCAGCGCCTGGTAAGAGTCCACGCGATACTGCGGCTCCTGCACCGCGACGTTGTACTCCACGCCATTTTTCGGATCCAGCCAGAAAGCCGGGGCGGTCTGGAAGCTGGAGCTCAGCGAGACAAGAACGTTTTGCGCCACGTCGCGTGACTGCATGCCAACGGATTGGGCACGAGCGCGGTCGATTTCCATAAACAGCGTAGGGTTATCAAAGGCCTGCTGAACGTGCACATCCACGGCGCCGGGAATGTGACGGAACTCGCTTGCGAGCTTTTCCCCGACTAGATAATTTCCGCGCTGGTTCATGCCGGTGATTTCCACGTCGATGGGCGCGGGGGTGCCGAAATTCAAGATTTGCGTCACGATGTCCGCAGGCTGAAAGAAGAACTGTACGCCGGGAAAAAGTCGCGGCAGTTTTTCGCGCAAATCATTGATGTACGCCCCGGTAGGTTTGCCGCGCACTTCCTTCAGTTGGACAAGAATTTCCGCGTCGGAGCTCCCGATGGTGCCGGCGTTGCTGTAGGTGAGGTTGATGCCGCTGTAAGGCAGGCCGATATTGTCGAGGACCGTGGTCAGCTCGTCCTTCGGGATAGTGTCACGGATGACGGCGTTTACCCGGTCGGCGAGGCGCGCGGTTTCCTCAATGCGCAGGCCCGTGCGAGCGCGCATGTGCAGGCGAATCTGTCCGGCGTCGACCTTCGGAAAGAAATCGCGGCCGAGAACGCCGCCGATCAAGACGGAGAAAACGCAGAAGGCCAGGAAACATTCGGTGAAGAGTTTGGGCGACCGCAGGGCGGCACCCAAGGCTCCGCGGTAGCCTTCGCGGAATGTTTCGAAACTCCGCTCAAAGCCCTGTTGATAGCGGCGCAAGAAACCCATCCTTTCGCCGACGTGCTCATCGGCGTGATATTCGTCCTCCGAGCTGAGGAGATACATGGCCAGGGTCGGCACGATGGTGCGCGACCACATGTAGGAAGCCAGCATCGCGAAGCTTACCGCTTCGGCCAGTGGAACGAACAGGAATTTAGCCACGCCGGAAAGAAAAAACATGGGAATGAAGACGATACAAATGCACAGCGTGGAAACAAAAGCGGGCACGGCAATTTGTTGCGCGCCATCGAGGATCGCCTGGACCGTTTCTTTGCCCATCGCCAGGTTGCGATTGATGTTCTCGATTTCAACGGTGGCGTCATCGACGAGGATACCGACAGCGAGCGCGAGGCCGCCCAAGGTCATGATGTTGATGGTCTGGCCGAGGGCGCTGAGACAAAGGATGCTGACGAGAATGGACAAAGGAATAGAGACGGCAATGATCAGGGTGCTTTTCCAGTTTCCGAGGAAGAGCAGAATCATGACGGCAGTGAGGCAGGCGGCGATGATCGCTTCGCGAATGACACCCTGGATGGAAGCGCGGACATAGAGCGACTGGTCGAAAAAGGTGGAGATGTGCAGGCCTTCGGGAACCGAGGCTTTGTTGTACTCCAGCATCTGCTTGACGCGATCAACGATATCGATGGTTGAAGCGGTTCCAGTCTTGTAGATACTCATGAGTACGCCGCGCTGTCCGTTGGAGAGAACGATATTGGTCTGCGGGGAAAAGCCGTCGCGCACGTGAGCGACTTCGCGCATGTAGATCGTCGCGCCATCGACGGTCTTGACCGGGAGATCGTTAAGTTCCTCGATGGTTTGCGGGCTGCCATTCATCTTCACGTTGTACTCAAGGGTGCCGAGCTTTGCAGTGCCGGTCGGGAGAATCAGGTTTTGCGCACTGACGGCGTTGACGATATCAACGGCAGAAAGCCCCTTAGCCTGTAGTGATGTTGCATTGATATCGACGCTGATGACGCGCTGTTTGCCACCGTAGGGGAAGGGTGTGGCAGCACCCGGCACGGTCGCAAGCTGCGTGCGGATAAAATAGTTGCCGAAATCGAAAAGCTGCTGCTCGCTGAGCGTATCGCTGGTCAGGCCGATCTGGATGACCGGCACGGTCGACGCCGAATAGATGATCACCAACGGCGGCGTGGTTCCCGGCGGGAGGAATCGCAAAAAGGTTTGCGAAATGGCGGCCGTCTGCGCCAGGGCCGTCTGAATATTGGCGCCCGGTTGAAAGAAAACTTTGATGACCGCGATGCCTGACAAGGATTGTGATTCGATGTGCTCAACGTCGCTCACTAAGGTCGTGACGCCGCGCTCGACGTTGGAAGTGATGCGCTGCTCCATCTCCTGAGGTTCGAGACCGTTGTAAGTCCAGACCAGAGAAATGACCGGAATGTTGATATCGGGAAAAATGTCGACAGGCGTGCGCAGGAGTACCACCGGCGTCAGCAGAATGATGGCGAGTGCCATCACCACAAACGTGTATGGCCTCCGTAGCGCTAATCGGACAATCCACATAAAGTCTTAGTTCGCTCCGTCGTACCGGCGGCGCTCGATGGTTACGCTCATCGAACGCCGATTCAACTTAGATTCCTGAGAGCGTTTGTTTGGGTACGTCCCCGATGGGCCGCGGACGATTCGAGCATCTATCTACTTTGTGACCATCCGGCCTGGATCGGAGGGAAACGTGTACAGCCAAATCGCAATAGGACTTCGCCCGGGTTAAGTCTCCCTCCTCATATCAGTTAGGGCTATCGAAGGGCTTTTGCTCCCCATGTTTCCATGCCCATTCGATGCGGACATTCTGACACAAGGCACATGGATGGCTCCATCCAAATTGGACGGCGATCCACGACGAAAGCGATGGCCTCCGGTCGAGGAAGAGTTCGCGGCCCGGCAGGCGCTATTGCTACTCGCGGAAGATGAAGTTCAGCCGAACGCCCGAGACTTCGACGAGATCGCCGTCGTTGAGGCGCACGGGGCCGGAGATGGAAGTGCCGTTGATTTTGGGCACTTTGTCGCCGGGACCGAGGTAGTAGCCATCATCGCGCTGATTGATCTGCGCGGCCATCTGAGGTTTGAACCAGCCCATGAGGCGAACGGTGGCCATCGAGGATTTTCCGATAACCGTGAGTTTGTTGGTCAGAACATACTCTTTCTGGTCGGTCTGGCCATTGAGAACGACAAGTGTCGGGACTTTCATGCGAGCTGAGGCAAACTGCATGGATTCGCCCATGGCGGCGGCTTGCTGGAGCATCTGACGGCGTTCCTTGGTGTCAAGCACCATCGTTTCGTCGATGCGCGGCGCGGCGGCTTTGCGGCCGGAGTCCCAGGGCACCGGGGCATCGCCGCTGGTATCGACCTTGATTTTGTGTTTGCCGATATGGATGTTGTCGCCGTCGTGCAGAGTGGCGCGCTCGACACGGAGATCGTTCACAAAAGTGCCGTTGAGGCTGTCGAGGTCTTCAATGACCATGCGGCCAGCCTCAAAATAGATTTTCGCGTGATAGTTGGATACCGCGAGGTTATCGACGGGCAAATCGTTGTCCGGGGAGCGGCCGATGGTTACAGGCCGGCTGCCCACGGGAACCTCTTTCACGATTTTGTTGTCAAACATGAGGCTGAGCTTCGGCATCTCAATTTCCTCCAGCGCTACCATTTGAACCTAGAATTTTGCGAGTCCCACGACGCAACCACGAAAACCATCCCTTGGAATCCTTTTCGAGCCGCATAGTCACTACTGTGATGTTGTCCGGGCCGCCGCGCTCATTGGCGAGGGCGATGAGTTTTTCCGCCGACCGGGCCGGATCGGTTTCCGCCTGGAGCGTTCCCGCGATTTCGGGCTCTGTGACCGTGCGCGTCAATCCATCGGAGCAGAGCAGCAGAACATCCCGGGGGAAAAGTGTGTGTTCCTCAGCGTCTACTTCGATTACCGATTGTGCGCCAAGCGCGCGCAGCAGAACATTTTGCATGTTGCTTTCTTCGGCCTCGGCGGTGGTCAAAATGCCGCGCCGCACCTGTTCGGCCACGAGAGAATGATCCCGTGTGAGCTGAAGCAGGCTGCCGCTGCGGAGCAGGTAGGCGCGGCTGTCACCGACGTGAGCAATGCTGAGTTTCGGGCCATCAATCCACACCGCCGTCAGAGTCGCGCCCATGCCGTGATGATCAGGATTCTTTTCTGCGGACTTGAAAATGGCCCTGTTGGCCAAATGGACGGCCGTAGTAAGGTGTTTTGTGCGGGCGCTCCAATTGGGCTGTATTGCTCCGATGACCTGGGCCGCAGGATTGGTCTCGGCGTCGAGGCAGTGTTTTACGACGGTTTCAACCGCCATGGCGCTGGCGATTTCACCGTGGGCTTCGCCCCCCATGCCGTCGGAAAGCACGAAGAGATTCAGCGGCTCAACGATCTTGTAGCAATCTTCGTTATTTGCACGCACGCGACCCACATCGGTCACGCCGCCACTCGCGATTCGCACACGAACTCCCATCCCCGCCCTGAGATTATATCCCTGCCCACACTTGTACCTAGAAACTCAGTTCTCACGCTAACAGAGCCCCACGGCCTGCGAAAGGCTTTGAACCCTACTGATTACTCGCTCTTTCGCAACATGCGGGCTCCAGAAGTGACGCGGCCTGTTTGGCTTATGGACGATCGCAAGTGTTGGCAGGCACACTTTCTGTGCCTGCCGTACGAGCCTTTCGTTATACTTTTTGATCGGCCTGTAGCGCCCGGGCTCTGCGGCTCATCGCCCTTTTTCCATGGCTGGAATCAAAAAATCGCTGCCCAAGCGGGCCCCGAGAGCCGGAAACAAGGGGCTCAGCGCGACCAAGCGTGAACTTGAAGAACTGAACCGCGTTGCGGGTTCAACCGTGGAGTGGCGCGGGGCGACGCTCCTGGAGCGGGTTTGGGGAAGCGGTGATCTCACTCATCGCCCTATAATAATGTACTGGTATTCGCGCTACATGACGCTCATGGTGGACTATGGCTTGGATGCGGGGCTCACCGGAAAATTGCCCGCGGGAGTGACGGATCACGCGATCGGCTGAAGGAAAATTCATTCCGGACCTCTGTAACTCTGCTGACCATTGCTTTTTCTCGAATGGCCCCGACATACCAAGAGAAATTCCCCTGCGAGCCAAGAGATGAATTGCGCGAGACTCCTGGAGTTGGTCCGTGGTTCGCTTTCGTCGGCGTGAGGTTCTACAATTCCACTCATGTTCATGTGCCGTCGCGACCCCGCGCTCTTTTTTGCCTGCCTCGTTGCCAGCGTGTTTGCGCACGGGGCTAGTGCCCAGCAGCCAGTGCCGGCGGCTTCCGGGGCCCGGATGCTGTTGCTGCCGCGGCGAATTGTTTCGGGCGAGCGCGCAACGCTCGCCGTGCTGGACGTGAACGGCCGGCTGACTCCGGGTGTTGCGGTGATTTTCTCGAACGGGGACCGGCTCACCACCGATGCCACGGGCAGGGCACTTTTTGTGGCGCCGCTCGATCGCGGCGTGATTTTCGGCTCGATTCGAGGGCGCACGGGGCGAGTCGCCACCGTAATTCTGTCACCGGGCGAGGTGGCGTCGGCCTCCATCGAAGTTTCATCCGCGCCACGAGTGGCCTCGTTGACAGACCGCTTCGAAATTTTTGGGAGAAGTTTCTGCGGCGATGCCGACGCCAATCAAGTAACGATCGCGGGGCAGCCTGCGATCGTGCTTGCGTCTTCGCCAACTGCGCTGGTGGTGCTTCCTCCCCTGGACCTGCAACCCGGTAGCGCGGCCGTGGAGGTTTCCTGCGCGAGACGCCCGTCGCCGCCGTTTTCCATCACTTTTGTCGGGCTCGAACTCGAAGCCAACTCCTCGCCATTGAAACCGGGCGAGCACCGAACGCTTACGGTTCGCGTACGCGGGACGATGGCGAAGATTGCGCTCGAGGCGCGGAACCTCGCGCCGGAAATCGCGGAACTTGCCGGGAGCAATCCGGTGCACGTCTCCAGCACTGGAGGCGCGGAGAATCTCGCTCGGTTTGAAGTGGTTGGGCGAAAGAACGGCAGCTTCCTGATTTCGATCCGGCTGGTGCCTTGGCTTGGCCCACCCCGATAAGCAACGGGGGAACTCGCGCTCGGCAGTGCGGCGTGTGCTACATTTCTTCCTAGTTACAGACTCGTTTATCGATGAGGGTTGCAATGGATCTTCGACTGGGATTTGGTCTTGCTATTGGGCTAGGGATTGGAGTGCTAGTGGGGTGGCTTCTAGCACTCCGGCGCGCGAATCTCCTCCAAACTGAATCAGCCGGGCTGGCCGCTCAACTTGGTGAAGTTCGTAACCAGCGAGACTCCACCAAGACAGAGATGGACCGCTTACGAAAAGAACTGGCCGCGGAACAGACAGCGCGGGCGCGCGAAGAAAGCGATGCCAAGAATCAGCGGGAGAACTTAGAGGAACAACGGCGTCTTCTCGATGCTGCCGAAGCAAAATTGAAGGATGCCTTCAATTCGTTGGCGGGCCGGGCTCTAAACGAAAATAATCAACAATTCCTCCGGCTGGCCGGGATTAGTTTTGAGACCATCCGGGAGGAAGCCACCGGTGACCTCGAAAGGCGGAAGACCGCGATCGATGGTTTGGTGCAACCGCTGAAAGAAGTTCTCAACAAGCTTGAAGGCAAATTAGATCTGATGGAAAACTCGCGTACATCCAGTTACACCGAACTTCGCACTCAGGTTCAGGGATTGCTAGACACCGGCGAAGTCTTGCGGCAGGAGACGGGCAACTTGGTAAACGTCTTACGGCAGCCGCAGGTCAAAGGCCGCTGGGGAGAATTGACACTGAGGCGAGCCGTTGAGTTGGCAGGAATGTCGCCTCATTGTGATTTTCGCGAGCAAGTGACGCAACAAACCGACGAAGGCAACAAGCTGCGTCCTGATCTTGTTGTCAATCTGCCCGGAAATTCCAGCATCGTCGTAGATTCTAAGGTTCCTTTCGAAGGATTCTACAAGATTGCGACGGCAAAATCTGAGGTTGAGCGCCGCGAAGGACTTTCGGATCACGCCAGATTGGTTCGAGACCACGTCGGCCAGCTGTCATCGAAGGAATACTGGAAGCAGTTCGAGCTTGCGCCAAAGTTTGTCGTAATGTTTCTCCCCAGCGAAGCCTTTTTTAGCGCTGCTCTGGAACAAGACCCAACCTTATTGGAAGAGGCAGCAAAGAAGAGAGTGCTGCTCGCCAGCCCAACGAACCTGATTGCGCTGCTCGGTGCGGTTGCCGCTGTTTGGCGACAAGACCAAATCGCAAAGAGCGCTCAAGAAATCAGCGAAGTCGGCCACGAACTATACGAACGCCTCATCAGGTTTTTTGAGCACCTAACGGTCTTACGATCGGGTCTTGAAAGAGCCAACAGCGCCTTCAATAGTGCCGTAGGCTCGCTTGAAGGGCGAGTCCTTCCATCGGCGCGCAAGCTGCGAGAAAAAAATGTACACGAAGGTGAGCTCCCGTCCGTTGAACCTACCGAAACAAGCTTGCGGGCAATGAATACGGCTCTCTTCGAGCCTGATAAGTAGGGCGCTCACGCTCTTAAAGGAAGGGGCCCCTAACCGGGTTGGGAAGCCCTTTGGACTGTCAACTGTGGGTTATTTTTTACCAGCTCAATTTGAGGGCAAACTGGAACTGGCGTGCGTCGTAAGAGGCCGTTGGCTGGCCCGCGCTGCAGGTCGAACCCGCTAAGGGATTGCAAAGCTGGTTGACCGCAGTAATGTTGGTGCGATTGAAGAGGTTGAAAGCATCGGCGATGACGTCAACCTTGAAGCGCTCACCAAGGGGAATGCGCCGCGAGAGGCGCATGTCCCACTGGAAAAAGTCAGGTGATGTGAAGCGGTTCCGGCCGAGGTTTCCGTTGCAGCCTGCAGGCGGAGAAACGAGTGGTACCTGGAATGTCGAGCCGTCGTCATTGAGACACACGTTGGCCGGACCGAAGGTCACCCCGGGAATAAAGGGCGAAGTCGTGCCGCCGCCCACCGAAGGCCGGGCCTCGGACGCGCCCAAGTCCAGGCGCGTATCCGTGCCGGTGATGACGTTGAAGGGCCGCCCGGAAGAGAACTCGATAATGGGAGAAAGAGTGAAATCGGCGATGAGATGCTTGAAGAAACCTTCGCCGGACTTGGCGCCGGCGGATTGGAAGACGGCGCTGTTCACCCAGCGGTGGCGCTGGTCGTTCACGGAATTGGAGCGCTCCAGGTTGGGGAAGCGGCTGTCCTGAGGTTCAAGGGGAGATTGCAGGTCGGTCGAGTCGTCGATGGAATGCGAATAGGTGTAGCTGGAGAGCAGCTCGAAGCCCTTGGAGAAACGCTTTGAGAGATTAAAGGTCAAAGAGTTGTACCAGGAGTTGCCGTTGGAGAGCTGCGCGTCGACGCTGTTGAAGGGAACGGGAATGCCGAGGCCGCCCGGGTAACTTGCGCACTTTGCGAGCGCGACCTGTCCCGCGTAGCCTGCGGGAATGCCACTCGAGAAGCAAGGCAGGGGTACCGCGCCTGCGGGAATGCCTGGAATCAGCGCCGCAAAGGACGGATTGGGCCCGGAAGGCCGGAAGAAGTTGAAGAACGCCGGAGTGCCAATGAAGCCAATATTGGGCGATGAACAATTCGATGAGCCAGGATGACCTTGTGCAAGGACTCCGGGAATCATCACGAAGATACTCGAGGCCGACCCGGTGCTGAGACAAGAGAAGGCCGCGGCGTTGGAAGGCACGACAACCGTCAACGGGTTGCCGACACTGAGCCCCGAGGCAGCGGCGTTGAATGCGTTTTCCGCGAGCCGATGGGGATCCGTGGAATTGACATCTTGCGGCCGGTTTAAATGCAATCCCCGAGTCCACTGGTAACCGAGGCTGAATTTCCAGGAGCCGGCGATTTCACGCTCGATGGTGAGATTCGCCTGGTGCGCGTAGCCGTAGACGAAGTTCTTCCCCAGCGGAAGTGTGAACGGCAGAATGGGCAGCGGGAATCCCGCGCTCAGGTAATTTTGATTGGCAAAGAGCGAACCGGCCGCAAGAGGATCGAAGCGCTGCTGATCGGGCAGATAAAACATGTTTGGGAGCGCGTTCAGCACGCCCTGGAAAATGGAAGAGCCATTGAGGTTCGCAGGAGAGTCCAGGCCGCTGCCGCAAGCTGTGGTGACAAGCCCGCAAGCGGAGGGGGTGCCGCCGGTAGAGAGCAGCTGTACGGACCGGCCGCCGTCGGCCGTTACGGAGTCGAAAGCGGTGGCCAGCAGCGGATGATCGTAGAAGATGCCGTAGCCGGCACGAATGACGGTCTTGCCGTTGCCTGCCGGATCCCATGCCAAACCAAAGCGCGGCGCGAAGTTGTTAAAGTCGCGCGGGATTCCTTCGACCACGCCGAGGGCTTGTTCGGCGGCCGCGTTGACTGCGGTGGCAGGAGCAAAGAGCGGACTGATTTCCACGTCGTAGCGAATGCCGTAGTTGACGGTCAGGTGACGGTTTAGACGCCAGTTGTCCTGCAAGAAGAAGCCCATCGGGATATTGTCAAAGGGATTGTTGGAATTTCCGATGCCCTGAATATAGGACTGCGGAATTCCAAGCCCGTAGGATTGCAGGCCGGTCGTGCCCGGCAGTAGAGTGACACCGGGAACATTGTCAGGGAAACCAAAAGTAGAGGCCGAAAAGGCGCCGAAGTTCACGTCGCCGCCGAAATCAAGTTCAAAAATCTGTGCTTTCTTGGAGCGCAACTGAATCAGATTAAAGTCGGCGCCCATCTTGAAGGTGTGCTTGCCACCGACGAGAGTGACATTGTCGGTAAACTCGAAGCGCCTCTCGATGCGGTCCACGGTGGAATAGGGTTCGCGGCCGAAATAGGCGAACCCGGGAATGTTCACACCGATCTGGTCACCGCCCGGAAGTTGAGAAAAGCCGAAGTGCAGGCCGCGGCGGGCAACCTGCATGCGGAATTCGTTGAAAGCGGTGTCGCTGACAATGGTGTCGTGCTGAAATGTAAAATTGAGGTCGCGCGATTGGTTGTAGCCTGCGCGCGAGCCGGAATTCTGACCGAAGACCTGATTCTGAGAAGTGGAGGGAAGGCCGGTAACCAGCGATGGAGAAACGCCCACGCGAAGAAATGAATTGTTGCGATTGTTCCAGCGCTGATCGATTCGAGCGGACCACAAGCTGGTCTTCTCCATGACCGGGTAGTTGCCGCGAACTCCCCGCAAGGGGGCAAAGGACGCAGGCAGGGGGGCAACGTACACGCCGAAGTTCGAGCAAGTGGCTCCGTTGTTGACGCTTTGTCCGGCAGGGCACGCTACCGGGATAGGGAATTGCGCCCCCGGGGTAGCTGTCAAAGGAATGCCTTTGGATTGATAGAACCCATTCGCGACAGCGCCAAAATCAAACCCCTTCAGAGCGACGCTTGAGGCGGAACCCATGAAAACGGCGTAGCTCGCGGCAAGTTGGCCGAGTCCGTTAGTTGGGGTTGCCGCCGCAAACAAAGAATTGACGGCGTTGGCCTGGTCTGGAGTCAATTGCACGGTGAGACTGCCAGCCGCAGGAGGAAGCGTTACCGGCACCATGCCGAAATTGTTGATGCCGATGCTGGAGAAGCCGGTTTCCTCGCGCTGCGTGTACTCGTACGAAAAGAAGTAGAAGGTCTTGTCTTTTTTGAGAGGGCCGCCGAATGTGAGTCCGCTCTGCGTGCGTGTGTAGGCCTGCTTGATCGGATCGAGATTGCCGGTGGCGGAGTTGATTTGTCCGGAAAAGGGGTTGCGCGCTTGAAAAGCCTTGTTGCGCAAAAAACCAAAGACGTTGCCGTGAAACTCGTTGCCGCCGTTCTTGGTGACGATGTTGATTACCCCACCGGTGGCGCGGCCGTACTCGGCGTTGTAGTTGCTGAGGATGAGCTGGAATTCCTGGACGCCCTCTTGAGAGATGGTGGAGCGGATACCGTTGACGGAGTTGTCTCCGGCATCGGCGCCGTCTACGCTGACCATGTTTCCACGCGCGCGCGCTCCGCCAACATTGAATCCGCTATTGGGGGCCGGGCCGATGGTGGGAGAGACGTCGCGGGTGGTCTGCGAGTTGGTGAGCGTAAAGATGAGATAGTTCCTCCCGTTGCTGGGGAGGTTGTTAATGCGGCCCTGCTCGACGGTTTGCGAGACTTCCGTCTTGCTAGTTTCGATCGGAGCGGTTTCCGTCGTCACCGTCACCGACTGCTGCACGCCTTTGAGGTCCAAACGCGGATCAAACGTCGCGGTTTCGCCGACGGTGAGAACAACGGAAGCATTCTCATAGACTGCAAAGTTTGCGCCGCCATCGACGGCCATTTTGTACTGGCCGGGCGGAAGCCCCACAAGGTTGTAGCGCCCGCCATCATCGGTGACGGAGGTCCGCTGGGCGCCGGTGCCTGCGTTGGTCATGGTGACCTTTGCGCCCTTGACCGGTAAGCCTTGAGGGTCGGATACAGTTCCCGACAAAGTTGCGGTATTGACCTGCGCCCAGGCGATCGCCACCCAACCTAGTACCAGCAAACAAAGCATCACTGCAGTTGTTAGCATCCGAAAAAAGGCCAATGGAAGCCGCCACTCTGTCCGAATCGAAGCCGACACACCTACCCCCTGCCTACGCTGCATGAGTCCTCCTGTTTTTGCTACCAACCGATCTTCCGCTACCCCTCGCGGTGGCGAGCTACCCCGCCCTTTCGCAGATGATACAATTGAATGCTCGGCTTTTGCTTCAATATAGCGTGCCTTTCAACCGAAAATTTCCCCGCCGTCACTCAGAACGAACAATAAAAGAGGCGGCAGCCCTCCGGGCTCTCTTTAGGACTGGCATGACTGCGTCGAGAGCACCGAGGACCAACCGAGAATCCACGAAAGCGGGAGGACTGACAAGAGACAAGGTGCGAAATGCCCGGTGGAAAGTGCGATGTCGTCTCTTGTCGTCATGCAGAAAGAGACCTTATAGCAAATTCAATGGCGAAACGCGGTCCGGAGAAATACCGCGGCCAACTCATCTACCGCCAAAACTATCCTAGGCTCTGCCTGCTGTTCGAACTTGTAATTCAGGCAGACCGTCGGATACCGCAGTGAGATTAATGTATAATACTTTTTCTTTAAGTTGTAAGGCGACTGCATCACTGCAAAAGCAGGGACGGGAAATGAGTCGGGGACTGTTGCCATTCTGGAAATCTACAACCTGGTTGAGGCTTCACCCCGGCATCCCGATTCGCTAGATTGGTTCGAGTACTTGGCTTAATCTCTATTCAGTCTAGAAATTCGCAGCGGAGGGTTTATGAAGAGGAATGCCCCCCTCCTCCTCTGGGTTGCCACTGTCGGCCTTTCTGGCTGCGGCGGAGGGTCGTCGCAGACCGGTCCACCAGCTATCATCGTCACCATGACGACCGCGCCTCCCTCTTCACTACCGGCCGGAGGGACAGCAAGTGTGGCCGCCACGGTCTCAGGTGACGCAGCCGGCGCGGGCGTGAGCTGGAGTTGCACCCCGAGTTCTACTTGTGGTTCCTTCAATCCAGTTTCCACTGCAAGCGGCGCTAGCACGACTTATACAGCGCCCGCAGTGGCGCCTACAGGCGGCTCAGCGAGCATCATTGCAACCTCCCTAACGGACGGCACCAAGAATGTCAGCGCTTCCGTGAAGATTACTGGAACAGCATCGAATGCCAGCTTGAATGGCCATTATGCCTTGCTCATTACTTCGGCTACAGGCCAACTGGGCACCAGTGTGAGCGCCGCCAGCGTGATTGCCGACGGAAACGGGAAGATCACGGGTGGTGTAGAAGAACTTACCGGTCCAGGGTCCACCGATTTGTTGGATCCCGTTACGGACGGAACATACTTGATCGATCCCAGCGGCCACGGCACGATGTTGATTCATACCGCGCTCTTCGAAACTCTCAAGTTCAGCTTTGTGCTCACCTCGGCTACGCATGCCCTTATCATTGAAATTGATGGAACTCCCGCGAGTGGGACGATGGACTTGCAGCAGCCTGTAGGTGCGAGCTTTACCGCCGCGCAGATTTCGGGCAACTATTCCTTCGCGATGGACGGAGTCGATAATTCAGGCACGCTGAACTATATGTCCATGGCCGGCACTTTTGCCGCGGATGGTGTCGGCGCTTTGACAAGCGGCACCCTGGACATCAATAACGGTGGAACTTTCACAACCGCGTCATTCACGGGAACCTTCAGTGCGCCGGATCCCAACGGGCGCGGAAAGATGCAGGTGAGCACGGGAAGAACTTTCGTCTATTACATCATTTCGTCGAAAGTGTTGCGTTTCCTTGAAGGAGAGAATCCAACCAATATAAGTTTCGTCGGCGGAAGCGCCTATGCACAGGGTTCCGGCACTACCAACGCCGCACTTTCCGGCAAATTCGTTTACCAGCATCACGGCTGGAGCTCCCCGGGGCGTACCGTCGCAGCCGGCCAGCTCAACGCGGACGGTATGGGGAAGGTCACGACGGGAGTGTCGGATTCCAATTCTGGTGGATCGCCCACCACCGTCATCAAAGGAACGGCGGTTACGGGCACCTACATGATCTCCGGTAGTCCCAGCGGCACACTCAATCTCACCGACGCGGCGGGAACCTCCCCATTCAACCTCTACTTGGTTGATCCTGCTCTCAACATCCTCGACCCCAGCAATTCCAGCGGAGGCGGCGGTGCGCTGTTGCTTCACACGGATGCGAGCATCGTCGGCACGGGAATCTTGATTCCACAGGTCGTTTCAGGTTCTCCGACCTTCTCGAAGAACCATGGACTGAATCTGATTAACTCAATGACCTCTTCAACTTCGCCGGACGAAGTGGATCTCGTGGGCAGACTCGCGAGCGATGGGACCGCCAATTTCACCGGAACAGCCGACTACGGTCAGAGCAGTGCCTTCGTCCAGAATGTTGTCAAGGGCAACACTCTCTCCGGCACGTTTGCCGCAGATAGCGTCAACCCAGGCCACTTTACGGGTACCTTCACGCTTGGCACTGACCCCACCGTTGCTTTGTTTCCATTCATAGCGTCGGCCGTTTCCACGTTTAACGTTTCCTACTATCAGGCCAGCAGCTCGCAAGCTCTGGTCATTCAAACCGATACGTCGGCGGATGCGTGGGGATACCTGGTGCAGCAGCAACTCCCTTAGCAGCCCAAGAAACGCTAATTTGTTTTGCAGACTTGCATGCGGAAAGAGGCGATTCGCCTCAGGCGCAGCACTCCCGCGAATGGCACTCTAGAGCTGGAGATGGCGCTGGACGAGTTTGCGGAGTTTTTCGCGGTCTTCATCGCGCATGTGCACGAATTCGACGCCGCTGCCGTCCGGTCCGACATTGCGGACAACGGCGGTGAAATGGATCTTGCGGAAACCGGACCGAACTTCGAGCTTGATCGAGTCGCCGACACTGAGTTTCTTGGGGGATTCCAGATAGGCGCCGCCCAAGCTGATTGTCTTTACTCGAGCAAGGCCCGCCGGTGCACCGTCGATGTGCGCACGAAGCGGGGAGTCAAGTGGAACTCGAACATAGCGGCGCGGGATGACGTAGCTGGAACTCGACTGTCCTGGCGCTCCAAACGCCGCTGCCGCCTGCTTGAACGAGGGACGATTCTCGATCACCGCCAGCGCATCTTCCGCTGCGGCGCGCAAGCCAGCAGGTTCCGCATAGGTGAGACCCTCACGGCTCTCGGTCAAGGTGCGAAGAAGCTCGGTGGCTTCCGAGGCCCGCATGCGCCCGAGTGCTTCAATGGCCTTAATGCGCACATACTGGTCACGCAAAACCTCATGTTCACCCGCGGCGATTTCCTTGAGTTGCGGCACGGCCGTGGTTTCCTGCGCCAGGCCGAGCTGATCGATCATCATGGGAACGACCATGGGATGCGCGTCGGCAAGGATAGCGGAGAATACGAATGCGGTGCTTAACGCCGATGCGGAATTGTTTGGCCGCGAGAGTTCGCTGACCGCCAGGTCCTGAAGGTTCCATTCCCAACTTGCCATGGCGCGAGCGAGGCCCCGCAACAGCCGCTCCGGGTCTGTCGCGGCCAGGAGTTTGATTGCGGCGGTCACGCGCTGGCGACGGGCTTCGTAGAGCCGCGTTTCAAGAAGGTTTAGAACCGGCACGCCGATGGTCCGCAGCAGCCGCGCCATCGCCGGCACCATTTCCGCGCCTCGGGGTTCGGTAAGGAGCAACGTCATGCGGTCGAGCAGCCGCTCGGGATCGCGCTGTAGAAGCCGGGGCAGGACTGGATCCAGAGCACGGTTAGCCAAAGCAGCATCCACCAGCAGGAGCCAGCGATCCTGGGCAACCAGGCGGTTTGCCAGCGCCGCCATATGATCGTGTTCCTTGTCCTGAGGCACACGCTCCAGGCCGGTTAGGATCGTTTCGAAGCCGGAATAGTCGGCGCGACTCACGGCAATGCGGCCGAGTGATTCCATAAAGGCTGCGAGCAGGGCGGCGGTCTCCGGAGCCTTCTCTACGTCCAGGGCTTTCATGGCCCCACGGCTCAGGTCTTCCGGCAACTGATTCGGCCAGAGGGACTCGATAATCGAGGACAATTCATTAAGTCCGGCGGCGACGGAGCGCCTCGCCGAAGGGTCCGCATGTTCGATGCGGCGCGAATAATTCAGTACGATGTTGCGCGCTTCGCGGCGAGGAGCGTCGGCGCCGGCGTCGGCAAGTTGCCCGAGGGTGTGGCGCAGCGCCGCAACCGGAATGCACCAGACATCCGGGCCGCGCAAAACAGCCGATTTTTCCCGGGGAGAAAGGTCCAGCCAGAATCGATCGATCAGCTGTTCGCGGTGCGTGTCCGTGGCCCAGGTGACCGCGAGCGACGAGAGATGCTGCGAAGAGTGCGGACCAGAATAACCGCCGGCCTCGACGATGACCTCACTCAAGCGATAGAACGTCGGCCTGACGGATAAGGCCGTAAGCGAGCCACTGGAAAACTCCGCGCTGAGAAATTCAAAAATGATGTTTTCGGAGAGGCGCAACAGATAGGGTTGCGGCCGTTCGCCTTCACGCGGCCCATACTGGGAGACGGAACCGAGCAGCATGCACACGCTGTCGCGGCTGGCTTCTTCCATCGCGCCGTGGATCGCGCGCGCTGCTTCTTCCGGGGAAAGACCCCGTGCGCTTTCAAGAGGCGGAGTCAGCCGCGCAAGCAGCCGCAGGCTTGCCACGAGATCATCAAAGTCCGGCACCCGGATAGGCGCATCGGCCTTCTCGCGCGGGGAATGTCCTCCGTACGCTACGAGAGCGGCGATGAGACTCGCCAGTACCGTGTCCACCCTGCGCTCCGTCTGGGTATTGACGGAAATCCCTTCCACGCGGTTCTCCAGAAGTCGCGCCGGCCACCAGGCATTGCCCTCACCGTTCGCCGGCTCGTCCCATCTTAGCAACGATGCCTTCACCAGTCGTGCAAGCGTGTCCAGTTCGCCCACATGGAATTTTTTCGAGAACACCAGCGCGTGAATTCCGGCGCGTTGCAGGTCGATCGCCAGCGCCTGCATTTCACCTCGCGCGTCCGGCAGGTGGCCGTCACCGATCCTAGGCGCCACCAATCCGCCGCGTTCCACTCGAATCTCCAGGCCGCCCAGAATTTCGGTAGCGTTGCGTATGCAATCGTAAGCACCGTCCAGACTGTCAAGCCGGCGCGGATGATCCTTCTCGTAAAGGCGTTCCGACCGCATGAGCAGGTGCAGATTTCGGAGCGCACGAAGAACTTCGATGGCATTGTGGTCCGTTGTGCCTGCTGGAACTCGGGAGACCGCATTCGCAAGCTGGCGCGGCGACGCGCGCGGCGTGGTATCCGGGCTCGTTTGCGACGACGAGACCTCGTGCCTTACTTCATAGATCGGTAGTATGGACCGGAGGACCAAAGGAGTCTCCACTTTCTTCCTTACAGTTCGTTCTTGCCCCATCTGACGGAGAGGGAGTAGGCCCTGGAGTCTCGCGATGACGTCGCGTGAGGGCAGGTGGTCCCTAGCAATAAAGCAAGCACGCCTCCGGCCTGAAGCGGATGATCCTAAGTCCTTTATCTTGAATGAGGACTATTCGATGGTGCTAAAACTCGAAGTAGACCCATGCAACAAAATGTTACGGTTTGGGTAGACCTTCAGAAGAGTTGTGCGGTTTATTTCTCGTAAAGCGGCTCGTCAATTGTTACCGTGCCACCTTCGCTCACTTGGACCGTCCTCTTCGCCTGCTGAAATCCATTCAACCGCAGGGTCACCGTGTGCATCCCGACGGGCACCTGCACACGGGCGGGTGTGAACCGCCCAGTAGAGGTTCCGTCCACGATGATTTCCGCGCCTTTCGGATTGGTGTTCACTTGTGCCCAGGCGACGCGGCTAGGGGACTTTTCGCTGAGCGGTACGTGGAGTTGCGTCTGGATATTGTCCTTGACCTGAATGCCTCCGGCATAAGCCTCATAACCCTCGAGCCGCAAGACGAGGTTGTACTGCCCAGGCGCGAGCGGCAGCGTTACGGGAGTCTGACCCGATTGTTTCGCGCCGTTGATGAAGACATCAGCTCCCGGCGGCTGACTGCTGATGAAAATACCTTTGGCGAGGGATTCGAGTTTGATCTTCTGGTCTTGGGCGTCGCCACTCTTTACTTGCAGCGCGGTTTGCAGCGATTGATAGCCTTCCTTTTGCACCTCAAGGCTGTAGCGTGAAGGAGACAAATTGTTGAAGCTGCAGGGCGTTTCGCACTTGTTCAGGACGTGGCCCGCGGGACCGCGCAGCACTGCAGTGGCACCGATCACGTCGGTGACGACATGAATCGCTCCGCGCCCTGCCGTTGGAACGGGATGCGAGCCCTCGTCAGGATTGCCGGTGGCAGCCACCGGTGTGTCGTCGTACTCGAGGTGATCGATAACCCGCACATTCGAAGGGGCGTTCCGCAATAATTTCAAGAGTGCGCCGTGTTCTGCTGGCCGGAGCTTTCCCACCAGCGTGAGCGTGTTGCCGGCGGCTTGAACTTTCACGTGGCCGCTTAATCCCTTTTCGGAAATGGCCTCTTCGATCCGGCCTTTGTATTCCGCAGCTTTGGGGCTAAGCGAATTCTCCGTCTTCTTGGGTGCCACTTTCTCGGGGGCGATTCCCGCGGGTTTGGACTCCAGCGGTTTTGCCTCCGTACCTGCACCTGCCGCAGCGGCTGCATCCTTCGGTTGCTCAGGATTATCCGTTCCGGCGGGACTTGCCGCCGAGCTGTCGGGAGTGGTTTCTGATGCCGCCGGCGCCGCAGGGGGCAGGCTGCTGCCTTTCTTCTGTGCATCATGAAGTTCGCGTGCGGCCTCAAAGACCGGTTTTATCTTGTTTGCTCCATAAATAATGACGCCCAGAAGCAGCAACGCCGCGAGGATCGTTCCGAGGACATTTTTCTTTTTCGGGACTTCCGGAACGTGCGCGATGGTTCCTGTTCGCCGCACGAGAGGAGTCTGCCCGGGAGCCGATGCCCGCGCGTTCAAGGAGCGCGCCGTCGCGATGACCGTTTGATCTTCGCCGGTGAGACCACGGCCCGCCGCGTTCCCTGATACCACGGTCGCCGCAGGCGAGCCTCCTCCCATGACCATCGTCGATTGTGGGTTGCCGCCGCCGGGCGCGAGTGTCCTGTACTTCCGCAAATCTTCGAGCATTTCGCGGCAATTCTGGTATCTCTGGTCGGGTTCTTTCTCCAGCGCCCTCATGACCACCACACTGATTCCGGGATGAATCGATGGATCAATCTGTCGCGGCGGGACGGGATCTTCGTTGACGATCTTATAGATCACCGTGGTGATGTTCTGACCCGGGAAAGGTTTTTCGCCGGTGACCATTTCATAGAGCATGACGCCCAGCGAAAAGATGTCGCTGCGGCCGTCGACGGCGCGGCCCTTCACTTGTTCCGGTGACATATAGCTGGGGGTGCCCATGACGTGGGCGGTTTGCTGGACAGTCCCGAACTGCAGAATCTTCGCGGTGCCGAAGTCCGTAACCTTGACGGTGTCGTCGGCGGTGAGCATGAGGTTCGCGGGCTTGATGTCGCGGTGGACGACGTTGCGTTCATGCGCGAATTGTAGCGCGCTGCAAGTCTGCTCCATGATGCGCAGCGTGCGCGGCAGGGGAAACGCGTGGCCGCCATCGAGCAGCGCCTGCAGACTCTTTCCTTCAACCAGCTCCATAGTGATGTAGTAAAGGCCGTCTTCTTCGCCGGCATCGAAAACCACCACGATGTTCGGATGCGTCAACAAACCTGCGGCGCGCGCTTCGGTCTGGAATCGCGTCAGGAGTTCGGGGCGCGAGAGTCCTGTGCCTGCTTCGCTCAGCCGGATGGTCTTGACAGCAACGGTGCGCCCGATCACTGGGTCCATAGCCTTGTAAACGACACCCATCGCGCCGCGGCCTAGTTCACCCACGATTTCATATCTTCCGGCTTTTGTTACTGTTGGCATCGTTCAATCGATCTGTCGCTCAACGAAGGCGGCGCTAGTAATCCAGACTTAATAGAGCGAATCGGGTTTGGGCTCTTGAAGGCGGGGAAACTCACAGCACTCTCCGAAGCCTTCCATCGTCAATTTCCTGGTCTTCATCGGCGGAAATGCCTCCGCCGACACCCGGGCGCCCTATCCTCCACGGTACGCACTGCATTTTCTGTTGGTCAACGCTACTGCCGTACCAGTGTTTCGCACTCGATACGGTCGGCCGTTTCTCCCGGCTTAGGGTCTTTCTAAGAGCCTTAGAATGAGTTATTTATCAGGGCAGTTGCGATATTGAAGTCGTCTACTCAGCAAGCTATAGAGTCGCTTCCCTATCAGCGAGCAGCACAGGAGACGGCGCGGTACCACGGCTGGAAGTCAACTCTCTTCGGACAGAGAGAGCGATGCCGCCGTCGACTGCCTCGAGGGATGCGTCGAGCCTGGTACCCCAGCGACATCTCCCAGGATCGAGAAAAATGCCGGGGGCAGATCTGCCGTGGCTCGCAGTTTAGACGTTGGCGCCACCTTCGACCGGGCGATCCGCGAATGCGAGAAGGAGGAAGTTACCTCCACTCCGCTGGCGTTCTGCTGAATGGTACAGCGTTCCTCGCCGATGGCTTTTTCGAACTTGTGCAATCGAAATTTGCCCTCGACGGTGGATGAGTCAGCAGGTGTGCGAGGTGGCCCGCTGTTTAAAGGGCGCGCAGGGCATATAACCGCGGAGAAAATCGCGCTGAAGGCAACCAGCGCGCCGCGTAGGATACCTTTCGAGAAAATTTCATCCTCGCACCCTGTTTCCGGCATTGTTTGTAGCCGCAGGACCCGCCGGGGTCAAGTGTCAATTCATGGCGCCTCCCGTTCTTCGCGAAAGGAATCTCGTGATCGCTGGTGGCCTAGGGCCGCGGACGCCCCTCCGCGGGCGACATCGTGCGTTCCGGCATTGGCACGTTGGTTTCGCGGACAGGGCGGTCAACTTCGCCCGGGCGTGCGGGAGCTTCGAGTCCATCCGTGAGCAGAAATCCTTCTAACGCGATGCCGTTGGTCCAGACACTTTCGAGCGCGGAGAGGTACTCGATCTGTAATTCGAAGAGTTTTTCTTGCGCATCCAGGACCCGGGGATAAGACGCCAGCATCTGGCCGTATCTCTCCACCATCAGGCCATAAGCTTTCTTGGCTCGGGGAAGCATTTCGTCGCGATACTCCATAACCATAAGGCGCGCGTTCGCGTATTGATCGAGTGCCGATGCCGCGCGCTCGCGCAAGGTGAGCGCAATGCGCTTCTTTTCCTGCCCAGCGCGATCGATATCGGCTCGGGCCGCAACGACATTTCCCTGGTTGCGATTGAAAAGTGGAATCTGCACGGCAACTTCCGCGATCCCTTCCCATCCTTTTCGGAAGGGAGCGCTGCCGAGCAGTTCGTGGTTGTATTCTATTCCACCGCGGACTTGGATATCGGGAATCGACTCACGCCTGGCACCGCCGAGAACGATTTGGGCCCGCGCTTCCGCCGCCTCGGCAATTCGAACGGCAGGACTCTCCTTCACGATCGCCTCCACAGCTTCTTCTTCATTCACCTCCGGCCATCCTTTTTCCAGATCGCCGGCCACCGTTGTCAATGGCAGATCCGGCTGCCCGATCACCGCCACGAGTGAGCGCCATTCTTCGCGCAGGGTGTTTTCCTGCATCCGCGCGGTCATGCGCATCCTTTGCGCTTCCACTTCCGCTTCGAGTACTTCGGTTTCGTCCGCCTGGCCGGTATTCATCAGGCGCCGTTGAGTTTCCACGGAATCTTGCGCGATCATGGCCATGTCGCGCCGGGCAAAGAGCAGTTCCTGAGCGGCCAGCACACGCAGAAAGGCCATCTTCACGGCGCTTTGCACACGCATTTTCTGCTCTTCGGCTTCGATTTCTGCGAGCTTCACATCTTTTCCAAAAACCCCCCGGCTCAGGCCGAGTTTTCCGCCCGTGACTACCGTCTGCTCCACAAAAAAGCCCTGTTTCCCGCCGCCGACCGATCCCCCACGGATTTCATCGGCCGTGTACGCCACCCTTGGATTTGGATAAAGACCCGACTGTTGCTGGCGCGCTTTGGCGGCACGAATTTCCGCCTCCGCTTGCCGCAATGTGGGATTCGACTCGCCGGCGATCTTCTGCACTTGCTCAAGCGTGACCAGCGCACCCTTCTCATTTTGCTGCGCTCTTCCCATCCGCGGATATTCCGGTCTTACCGGAGCCATCTCCATCTGATGGTGCTGTTCCTGCGCGGGCATGTGCATTTCCTGCGCTCGCACGGCGCCCGCCGTTGCCAGCACGTTTGCAATCAATATTGCTCCGCGTCTGATCGTGGCTCCCATGATTTCTCCTCTTCTTCTTTGTGCCCTTTGTGTTCGGCGCCTGCCCCGACGCTGTCGGGGCGATCTCTGCGTTAAATCTTTTTCCCTCTTTCTACGATTCATGGTGATGCTCATCCTGTGCCAAAGGGCCTACGGCCCTTTTCTTCGACATAATGGCCTCATATTCTTTGTCCGGTAGAACCCGCACCATCGTCATCATTCCCATCATTCCCGCGCTCCAATTTTTCGGCAGGCCGTAGGTCTCGGGCTTTTCCACGACTTCGTCCATCCCCATTTCCATGAAGGCGTCCTGCGGAAAACCCGGCACACTCTCAGCATTTGAGGCCACCGGGGAAGGATGCACGTGTTGGAACGGCACGCTTCTCGCGAGCGACTCCATCTGTCCCATGGCCTTTCGCTCGGTCTGGTCGGCGGTCTGGATCTGCCTGTCGCCCATCAAGTCCATCATGCTGTTCATCATGTGGTGCGGAAGATGGCAGTGGATCATCCAGGCGCCGGTGTAGTTCGCTTCGAACTCGACGACGCGGACCTGCGCCACGCCAACGAGCACCGTGTTCATCGGACACCACGTTGACTCCGGCGCGCGCCCACCTTCCGTCCCGGTGACGACGAACTGATGCCCGTGCAGGTGCACCGGATGATGATCCATTCCGAGATTCAGGATGCGCAGCCGCACCCTGCTTCCCAGCCGCGCGAGCAACGGCGTCGTCATCGGCGCGGAAACTCCGTTGAAGGTCAGCCAGTTGAATTCCATCGCCGCCGTATTCGGAACGGTGTTGCTCGGCAGGATTGCCCATTCCTGCAGGATCAAGCCATAGTCGTGATCGACCGGGGGCTTGTAATCTCTTTCCGGATGCGCCACAAAAAATCCGATCTGGCCCATCATCTCCTGCATGGCGCTGTGCGCGTGGTAGAAAAAGCTGCCTTCCTGGTGCACCGTGAATTCGTAAACGTACTTTTCACCCGGAGCGACGGGCTTCTGGCTGATGTAAGGCACGCCGTCCTGCTCGATTGGTATTTCCAGACCATGCCAGTGCAGGGAAGTCGACTCCGGCAGGCGGTTCTCGAAGACGACACGCACGCGATCGCCCTGCTGCACCTGAATCGTCGGACCGGGGCAGCTTCCGTTGTAACCCCACGCGTCGATGGTCTTGTACGGCGCGATTTTTCTCTTCACCGGTTCCCCAACGAGGTGGAAGACCTTTACGCCGCCATCCATTTCGTGCGGCAAATCCGGCACGTCAGGCGTTACCATCGACAGCGCATGATCGCGCATTGCGGCTTTTGCCTGGGCCTGGTGCGGCCCGTAGCTTCCGTACGGAGAGTGGTGCCTTGCTCTCTCATTTTCGTGCGGTGATTGGGCTATATTCCCCGGCGTGCCGGCGCGCAGCGCCTCGCTCAGCCCGAACAGCCCCGCTCCAAACGCCGCCGCGTCCTGAAAAAATCTCCTCCGTGTGCCGCTCATCTTGGCCTCCTGAATTTCCTATTGCTCGAAGTCACGTTCTTTGCGAAAAAATGGGAACTATCTAGGGCCTTCCATCCCGTGAAATCCATCTAGTTGGGAAGACAGGCAGAGCTCCCCCGCCCGTCGCGAGGCTGGCCTGCTATTAGTTCTTCGGGAGAGACAACTCAGATTCGAAGGATACCCGGGGGTGCAAATCTAGCAGAGAAGTCATGCGGTCGGCCAAAATAAAGACCGGATAACGGCGCTCCCGGTACAGAATTCTCCTGTTCAACTGCTAGGAATATTCCATCGGGTGTACTCAAGCGGGATAGGCCGGAAGCATCCCCTAGAGGAGTGCGAGTCAAAATGATCGCGGGCAAGTCCGGCGAACTGCAACTCAGAAAGGCGTGCCCTTGCGGCGCTTGGTGGGGCATCGTACCGGCCCCGTGGCAACCCCCAGCTGCCGCGGTCGACGCGTCCGCTCGCCCACAATTCTGACCGGCGCAAAGAGGCGCACAGGCCGGCGCCACGACGAGAGCCACGAGGGTCACTAGTCCCAGAGCTCGTAGCGGCCAGCTTGTGGATCGAATTCGCATCGCCCTTGGCAATCTGTTATTACGCTACGCCGGCCACACGCTCGCGTCAACCTAACTGTCGCCTGGCGTTCAGAAGAGCCAGTGCTTCAATCGCCGTAACGGTGCGACTCTTTATCAACAACCACTTTGCCTTCGAAAGAGCGATAGACGTAGGCAAAGTACCCCGCTGCCAATATGATTCCGAGGATCCACCAGGACAATCCGATTTTCAGACCGTAGTCCCCGGCTTTTGCCGTTGCCACCGTCAGGGAATAAACCGGATTCCGCGCGGGCAAGACCATCGGATACACACCGAACACGACGCTGGTCAACATGCCCGTCAGGTAAGCACAGGACGCAAAGAACGCTTTGCATTCGTCGTGCTTTCGCAATTCAAAAATGACGCCTGCGATCCCCGCCACCGCAACCAGCGGAAAGGCGAGTCCCCACGGCCAAGTCGTAAGATTTTCTCTTACCTGTTGCTGAATGCGGAATGTGAAGGCGGTCACCAGTGCCGTAAGAACTACGACGCCCCACCATGCCCGACCAGCCAGTCTTGCCGCGCGCGCATTGACTTCGCCGCTGGTTTTCATCTGCACCCACAGTCCGCCGTGCATCATGAGCGCGAGCAGAGCCAATACCCCCACCAGGATGGTGTACCAGTCGAGGATGCCGGTTTCGTCTCCGAGCCGGAAATTGGTCCACAGCGGCTCGAAGAAATATCCGCTCGCATCCAGCGGCACACCGCGCACCACGTTGCCCAGCGCCGTGCCGAGAAACACGGCGAGCAGTAAGCTGGATGCACAGAATAGAAAGTCCCAAAACGGATGCCAAACCGCGCTCTTGATGTGATTCCGGAATTCGATGGACGCTCCTCGGAGAATCAGAAGCCAGAGAACGATCATCAGCGGCAGATAAAACCCACTGAAAGCGCTGGCGTAGAGAGTGGGGAAGGCGAAGTACAAAGTTCCACCCGCGGCAATCAACCACACTTCGTTTCCGTCCCAGACCGGGCCAATGCTCGCCAGCACCTGACGTCGCTCTTCATCTGTTTTTGCCACCAAGAGATGAATCGCCCCTGCGCCCAGATCAAACCCATCCAGGAGCACGTATATCGCGATCATAATGGCCACTAGCCAGAACCAGATGGTTCCCATCGCGCCTTCTTCAGTCCGCCGCCAACACCGCAGCGTGGTCTTTTTGCAGATGCTCGCCGGGTTCCGGCCCAAGCTGGATCTCGCGGTAAATCAGGAACAGCCACAGCATCGCCAGCACCGTGTACATCCCCATGAAGCCAATCAGCGTGAACCAGGCGTTGCCCGCCGCCACGCGCGGGGAGATACCGCTGGCGGTGCGCATCAATCCGTAGATCAGCCAGGGTTGCCGCCCGAGTTCGGCAGTCATCCATCCGGCGGTGTTGGCGATGTAGGGCAGCGGCACACACAGCATCAGCAGCCACAGCATCCATCGAGAATCATACAGTTTTCCGCGCCATTCGAGCAGCGAAGCCAGAACCATCACGGCGATGAAGATTGTTCCAAGCCCGACCATCACGTGGTAGCCGTAGTAGAGCAACGGTATCTGGTCCGGCCATTCCGTTTGGGGGAAATCGGACAAGCCTTTGATGTTCGCTCGCCATTGCCTGTAAGTCAGAAAACTCAGCATGTTGGGAACTTCCAGAGGGTTGTCGAGCTTTCTTTTTTCCACGTCCGGCTGTCCCAGGATTGCCAGCGGCGCTCCTGCTTGCGATTCAAAAAGTCCTTCCATCGCCGCCAGCGTCGGCTGCTGATTGTAGGCAACCAACTTTCCTTGCATGTCGCCGGTGGGGAAGAGCTGCAGGATCGCTGCAACCGTTCCTACCAATACGCCCCCCCGCACAAAAGTGCGGCCGTAGACTTCATCGCGCTTCGTCAGCAAATAAAAAGCGCCGACCCCGGCCATGACGAAGCAGCCGGTTTGCACCGCCCCCAGCATCGTGTGCGCGTACTGCCACAGCGCCCATTTGTTCAACAGGAGACTCCAGAAGCTGGAGAGTTCAATGGCGCCGTCGGCGCCAATCCGGTAACCGGCGGGATGTTGCATCCACGCATCCGTCGCAACGATGAGATAGCCCGAGAGCCAGGAGCCCAGAAAAACCAGAAACGCCGCTGCCCAGTGTCCGACTCGGCCGAGCTTCCTTTCACCAAACAGGAACAAGCCCAGGAAGCTCGATTCGAGAAAGAAGGAGAACACGCCTTCCATCGCCAATGTTTGCCCGATCACTCCTCCCGCTGCCTTCGAAAACGCCGCCCAGTTCGTCCCGAATTGAAATTCCATGGGGATGCCGGTGACCACGCCGAGAGCAAAATTGATCCCGAAGATCCGCGCCCAAAATCGCGCGGCGCGATGGTAATGTTCATCGCCGGTTCGCAGCGCTTTCGTCTTCAGGTAGACGAGCAGCAGCGCAAGCCCCATGGTCAACTGCGGAAAAATGTAATGAAACGTCACCGTAAACGCGAAGTGCAGTCGGTGCACGTCCACTGCCTGTCCCATCAGCGGCACCTCGTGGAAATTCTTTGCGATGTTCAATCCGGCAGCCGCGGTTTCCTCGCGGCCTCGGAGCAATGCGGAGGGTTCACCCGTATTCTCGCACTTCTGAAGCTCTCTACAGCAATTTTTCTCCAGCAGGGCAACGCCATCGCGGAGGATTCAGTCACCTTAAGCGGACTGAGTTTCGCGCCGCAAAGCTCCTGGTATTGGGGAATTTCTTCAATTTTCACACCCTCCTGCGGCATCCGATGTATTGTTTTGGCGCGCTTTCTCACCGGAGGATCTCCATGAACTACGACGCGATTATCATCGGCTCCGGCCAAGGCGGCAATCCCCTCGCTTATCGGCTCGCTGATTTAGGATGGTCTGTAGCACTGATCGAGAAAAAAGACCTGGGCGGCACCTGCATCAATGTCGGTTGCACGCCCACCAAGACGATGGTGCACCGCGCGCAGGTCGCTCACTACGCGCGAAATGCCGCGCGCTGGGGTGTCCGTGCACCGAACGTCAGCGTCGATCTCGCCAAGATTGTTGCTCAAAAAGACGAAGTCGTTTTCAGTTTTCGCGGCGGTCAGCAGAAACAAGTCGACAAGCGCGCCAACCTGCGTCTCCATCGCGGTCACGCTTGTTTTGTTGGTCTGCATCAACTCAAGGTTGGCGATGACCTGCTCGAAAGCGAAAAGATTTTCATCGACACCGGCGGCCGCCCGAACATTCCTGCGATCTCCGGCCTGGACACCGTCTCGTATCTCACCAATGAATCCGTCATGCAACTCACGACTCTCCCCGAACACCTCCTCATTCTCGGTGGTGGCTACATCGGCCTGGAATTTGGACAAATGTTTCGCCGCTACGGCAGCCGCGTCACCGTTCTTCACACTGGCAAACAAATTGTTCCTCGCGAAGATCCCGAAATTGCCGCCGAGCTGCAGAAAGCACTGGAAGCCGAAGGAATACAATTCCTGCTTGGCGCTCGCACCACGCGCGTCGAAAACAAAAACAGTGCTGTCACTTTGACTTTCGAAGGACCTGCAGGCCCATCAAGCATCACCGGCTCGCATCTCTTAATCGCCACCGGGCGCAGCCCAAATACAAATGATCTCGGTCTCGATAAAGCTGGGATTGAAACTGACAAGAGTGGTTTTATCAAAGTGAGCGGCCGACTCGAGACCAACGTTCCCGGTGTTTGGGCCCTCGGCGATTGCAAGGGTGGCCCGGCTTTCACGCACATTTCCTATAACGACTTCCAGATTGTTTATGGCAATTTGGTGGAAGGGAAGAATCTCACGATCGAAAATCGCCAGGTGCCGTACTGCGTTTTCACCGATCCGCAACTCGGCGGTGTCGGCATGACTGAGATAGAAGCTCGCGCCAAAGGTTTTAAACTAAAAATCGGAAAATGCCCGATGACCTATGTAGCGCGCGCCATCGAGCGCGGCGAAACGGCCGGGCTAATGAAAATTGTTGTCGACGCTTCCAACGACCACATTCTTGGAGCTTCCATCCTGGCATCCGAAGGCGGCGAGCTAGTTCAAATCCTCGGCACCCTGATGCTCGCGAATCGGCCATACACGCTGCTAAAAGGCGCCGTCTATATCCACCCCACACTCGCCGAAGGCTTCTTCTCTCTTATGGAAGACGTCAAGCCGGTCGACTGAATAGAAGATCGTTTCGCAGCGCGACGCTGCCTTGGAGCAATGGTATTCACACCCGACCTTTCCCTTTCTTTCACGTGCCGTGTAAAGGAAATCTACATGTACGATTTGAATTCCCGTTCCCCTTCTACGAACCTCTGACCTCTGTTCTTCTTATCCCGTCCGGCAGAAGCGGCCTGAACAATGTTACGCTGGCATCCTGCATGGCCATTGGGACTTAGACAAATTGAACGTGATTTGGCTCGACATATTGTTGGTGGTCGTCGCGGTGACGCTCCTCAAGGGAGCGATAATGGGAGCCTGGTATTCAAGTGGAAGGGGCTCGAACCACCCGCTATTCGCGACCGTAAAATCCGTTCCCGCTCGCATTGCAATCGGCTTCGTCGCGCTCGGGATTCTTGCTTGGGCCATCCGCGACTATAGGCACAAAATCTGAGCACCGCTTCCCGCGCTTATTTTCATGGTTCGCTTGTGGCTCGAAAGAGCCACGACCTATTCGTAACGTAACGCGACCATAGGGTCGACGCGCATCGCCCGCCGCGCGGGGATGTAGCATCCGAATAGAGTCACGCCGACAAGCACAATTGCTACACCGGCAAACGTCATCGGATCATACGTCGTAACGCCAAACAGCAGGTTGGCCATTAGCCGGGTTAAAGAGCCGCGACGATTCCGACGGTCACGCCAACCAGGACTATTTTGGCGCCCTGCCAAAGCACGAGCCTTAGAACGTTTTCCTGCTGCGCCCCAAGCGCAAGACGGATGCCGATTTCGTGCGTTCGCTGGCCAACGACATAGGAAATGACCCCTGCTTTTTGGTCCGCAGTTAATTCGAAGTGGCGCGTCTGATGAATCTCATCAGAGAGATTACCAGCCATCCGGCGAGCACGAAGAACAGAGCGTTTAGTGTTCCTAGAACAAGGAGGGGTCAGCGAGCAAGTGACGCCGAAGCTCTTGGTATCTGCGACTTGCCTAAGTCTGAAACAAAACTGGACGCGAAGGGCCAAAACTGGAGCGTCAGTGCTGCGAGTGTCTTAAAGGCATATTTGCTCAAAGACTTCAAGTCCTCAGACGAACGAACCTTGGGAATAACGACGGCTACTTTCCGCCGACTCTACGGTCCTTCCAAAATTTAAGAGCCTAAGCGGGATCAATCCGCCATGCATTGCCCATCCTGAAAGTTAATCCCGGGGTATGCGTTGGTCGGCGTAATTCGTAGTGGTTTCCGGTCGGTAAGCGGAGCGTTTACCCATTAAGCGGTTTGGCGGTTTGGCCGGGAGGATCGTGCAATTGAACTGGATACTCAGTAAACGTGAACGATAAAGAAAAGCGCAAGAAAAAGCGCCTTAAAAAGAAACGTGAGAGGCAGCGTCATCGGGGTGACGTTCCACCGTCACTGCAGCCACCTACCCCGTCGGCCGTTTCTCCCCGTCCGCATACATTCAACATCGCTGCCACTATCATCACTATCAGCCTCGGCGTCATAACTTTATTGCTGAGTGCCTTTGGAGTCTGGTGGACGAACTTTGCTCAGCCAGACATTCGGTACATTGCGAACACCGATTCTGAATCAGTTACGGAGATAGACAGCAAGGTGGATAGCGCGGGCAACTTTGTTCACAATCTCCGCCTACGGGCCAAATTCATGAATGTTGCGTTCAAATCCGGCTTCATTGATAAGGCGGAGTTTATTCCGGAAACCATAGAGACCCTTCCGGACATCAAGATTACAGGCATTGGTAAGACGCCGCTCCGTTGGCGCGAAGAGACCCCAGTAGAAATCACATTCATCATGACCATTCCAACCGATAGCCTGAATCACTTAAATACGACCCGGGAACTCAAGATTGAACAGGTATTGTCCGTCTTTGACAATACGGGGAAGAAAGTGGATCACCTCACTAACGGTATGCTGGGCAGGATCAAAATGAACTTTAAGCAAGTCGTTAAATTGCAGGCGACGAGCATTCATCCGTAGGGTAGGAGAACGAAGCAAAAATTTGAGTTTACTTCTCCATAGAACGACGTATCTTTCTTTCACGGGTTACGATTTTCTGCCGTAACCCGACGGAAAAATCTACCATTCTTGCTTGTCCAGTTAGGCCGCGGGGAAAATAATTGCCCAAACGGGATGAATCTCCCAGAGTGCGCCAACCTGAGGCGAGCCATGATGGTTTCCACGCTGAGGGTCCGTAGGGCTGAAGTGCCATGCGTCATAGAAAGCGAAGCCGAGCACCTGAACCCGAATGGGTTGCGTCAGCTTGGTGCGCGCGTGCAAGGCCACCCCGGCTGCCTTCAGTCTGTTTAGCAGTGCATTTCGAGCTGCAACAAAGGATGCCGTTTGCGGAATCTCGACAATTACACGGTCATCATCCACTGACCCACCAACCTCACTGAGTTCCAGATGGAGGTCGCAATCGTTCGGTTCGATGTTTATCGCCCAAAGATCGCCCTTGAGGGTCAGCACCGACGACTCGCGTGGGTCGATCGGCTGGGCCGAAGTACGAGAACCCGGTGAATTGATTCCCGCAGCCGGTGGCGCTGCAACCATGTTTGCGACTGTCATCAGCTTGACGCCGGGGTTTTGGTGCGGTGGAGTTCGATGCTTCATGTTTGTACGGTTCTGCTTAGCGACGGGCTGAGTCGCCGTGCAGGTTATGTCTGCCCACGCTACAGAGACACATGACAGTGCAAATAAGAACCCAAATGCGAGTCTGCGCATATTTTCTCTCCTCAGAGAAGAGGGGGCCACCCAGGGATTTATTGTAGAGCGAAATACACTAACCGGGAACTCCCGTCAATAAAGGGTCGCTGCGCCGGTTGCTCGGATGCGGGGTGCTATACACTTTGCCCCCGTGCCGCTCGCGCTTCCTCCTCCGTTGTCGGGGGCCCCCAAATGTCCGCGTCCAACAACCCTTCTCAGCCAATGCTTACGCGGGGTGTCTCGTGAACCCCGCCTTCCACGTTCGAGCCACACTCAAGCAACTTCTCCATCTCTACGTGAAAAACTTTTGGGTCCTGGTGAACCTCAACGATAAACTCCTTCGTCTTGAATGACTCTTCCTCGATTTCCTCAACCGCTTTGAAATTCGACCACGCGCGGCACGCTGCCTCGTAGAGACTCGCGGCCTGTACCTCCGTCGAACGTTCGATACCACGACGGTCGAAGAACCGAACCGTACATTTGTGCATGCGGCTCACGTGTCTCATCCGAAGCTAGATTGAGCAGGCAGGAATACGGAGCTTCAGTCTACTTCTTTTCCCAGAGCTTTTGGAAGAACGAGAAACATGATCGTGTTGGACCATGAAAGACGTACGAATCGCGCTTCGTTCGAGACTCGAAAGTATTCGGGATTTGCCCGGCAAGCTGCCCGATCACTAATCGCGTATCTGTTTGCCCCAAACGATAGGAGTGGATGAATGGTGGGGCTGGGGAGATTCGAACTCCCGACACTTGGTTTAGGAAACCAATGCTCTATCCATCTGAGCTACAGCCCCTCATCAAAAGACTACTACATTTTTACTACAATGCACCCCTAGACTGGTCCATTGGTCTTTCGAAAAAGTTCTCGAACTCCATGATTTCAAACGAGAAAGACAATAATCGCGAGAACAACTTCAGACCAGGGACAGCGGTTTCCTAAACCGCTTGTCGCGAGTTCAAATTGTTTTTGAAGGTCGACATCCTGCCATTTCAGTGGAAGTGCTTCCTTCCCAACTCGCAGCCCGGTATCGGCAAGCAACACAATCAGCGTGCGTAGGAGTGGTGGTGCGACTGGTTCCAACCTCCTCTGTTCCTCAATGGACAGTATGATGGCCTGGCGGCGCTTACTTCTCTCGTCCAGGAAGTCGACTTCCGCAAACGGGCTCCTTGCAATCAATCTCTGACGTGCCGCCAATTTGAGCATCCGCCGGAGGACCGCTAGATTCCGATTGATGATTGCCGGCCCCGCCCCAACATTTGTTCTGAATATCTTGAATTCCTCGATACCCTCAGGGCCGATCTGTGAGATTGGAACAGGGCCGAAGTATTCATTCAACTTGTTTATGCAGGACTTGTACGAGCCTTTTGTGCGTGGATTGGAGATCGTGTCGAGGAACTGCGTTGCCCACTCGTTAGTTTCGGTGGGTTCGACTTGGGTAACCCATGCCGTCCTTCAATGATTGTAGTGCACACCCGGCCATAGCCTGAACTGATTTCAGAGGACTTAACCCTGTTTTGACCCGCTTAGTGACGAACTTGGGCTAACCCTGGGTTAACACCTATCGTTTATGTTGCAATCAAGCAACCTATGTCGCGCTCCGTTCCCTTTCGCGCAATGTGAGAGAATGCAGCAGCCAACAGGAGGTACGATGCAACCGCACGACCTAGGTCTCCAAGCTCTCGCCGAGCGCGTGGTGAAGCTCGAAACGCAAAACCGTCGTCTCAAAAAAGCAGGAATCGCCGTCATACTCTTGGTTTCGGTCCCATTGTTCATGGGCCAGGCAGAAACGAACCGCGTAGTCGAGGCCAACGCATTTCATTTAATGGATGCATCCGGGAAAATACGTGCGCAGCTTTCGATGGAAATGTCGGGTCCAACACTCTCTCTATTGGACGCTGGAGGTTCTCCGGTCGTGTCGCTCGCGGGCGGTGACCAGCCCGTCCTCGTCTTGAATAGACCAGGAACCACTGAACAGATTCAGCTCGGAACAAACAAGATACATTTTGGTTTAGGCCTCTACGACAAGCAGATCAGGGCGAGCCTTTCGATCGAAAACGGCACACCTGGAATAGACCTTTTCGACGAATCCGGAACCGCCCAGGCGACCTTGGTAGCCCGTCCCACGGGGTCGTTCTTACGTCTGAGAAACCCGGCAGGCAAAGAAATCTCAACATTGTGGGTGGATTCCTCGGCTGGGGGTTCCAGCTTCAACATGGGTGGCTCTGCAGGAAGTCTCAGTGTGAATCTCGGCGAAGAAGCCGGAGGGCCAGGCATCGAGATAACGGACAACGAAGGATTCTCGACCGTCGTCGGCAGACGGGAGACGGTCGGTACCAGTGGAAAGGAGCGAAAACCCGCTGCCTCTCTCCTACTCCTTGGCAAAGACCGAAGGGTGCTCTGGGCCGCACCCTGAGACTCACCGGCTCCGGTTGCATCCGTTTTCATTTCTAACTTCGCAAAGCAGCCCATAGCTCGCAGCATTTCACGATTGTTTTGTGGGTCGTTCATCCGATCAATGAAAACGGTTCGACCTCAGGATCAAGTTGCGGCGGAGCCATATTCCGCGGGATGAAAGATTCTGAGGCCTAAACTGAAAGATCAACGATGCCCGGCTCGCGGTCCGGCTCGCCTCAGCCGATGGCGGCGTAATCTGGGCAACCAAGAAGGAAAGCAATGGCGCGAAGTACAAAGGTGCGAACGCCGGGCTGCCGGAGAGGGTGAGGGAACTTTTGTGGGACTTCCGTAAGCTGCAACCTCTATTGATCTCACATTAAATAATGCAATGACTAGCGCAAAAAAAGGGGCAGCTCTGATTGCAGGATGCAGCCCCGCAGTTTCGCTGGCGAACTTCGGATACCATTAATCGAACGGATGATGTCTTCCATCAACTCATCGACATCCTTGGGGCAGCTATTGGCGAGTTCCCGTTTGGCAAGAGACCAAACTTTACGCTGTCAAAAGCGTAAACGCTGTAATGCAGAGTGTATTGTTACGCGGAGTCTGCCTGCAGGAAGCCCCGCCAGTAATTCATTTTGAGGACTTTTTGCTCGGCATAAAATGGGCC
>Ga0209577_10000566_pt1 | contig 37261 bp, 27 predicted proteins | sample GraSoiAngelo_109_FD_185874 | JGI IMG/M metagenome (GOLD analysis project Ga0209577, IMG submission 185874) | Grasslands soil microbial communities from the Angelo Coastal Reserve, California, USA - 14_0903_12_20cm (SPAdes) (version 2) | ecosystem: Environmental > Terrestrial > Soil > Grasslands... | reverse complement strand
AGGAAGAGGAAGAGTAGGACACCAACGTCCACAATGGGAGGATTTATGCCCGCCCACAATCTGCAATTGCCTGGCTTCTTGTTTCGTTCTACTATCCGTGCAGTGGCAACCCTCAAAAACATTCCTAAACTTCCGCAGGAACGCGAGCGGCTGGTCTCAGCGGCGCCCGTCGAAGACGATTCTTCGTTTGAGCTCAAACTGCGTCCGCAGCGGCTGGCAGAGTTTATCGGTCAATCCAAAGTAAAAGAAAATCTGGCGGTTGCGATCGAAGCGGCACGCTCACGCGGTGAAGCTTTGGATCATGTGTTGCTCTACGGTCCTCCCGGGCTAGGCAAGACTACCCTTGCCAACATCATCGCCAACGAACTAGGCGCCGCCTTCCAGCAGACTTCTGGACCGACTTTGCAGATCAAGGGTGACCTGACCGCCATCCTTACCAATGTGCGGGATAAACAAGTGTTGTTTATCGATGAGGTGCATCGGCTGCAGCCCGCGCTGGAGGAGATTCTTTATTCTGCGCTCGAAGACTACAAGCTGGACATCATCATCGGGCAGGGGCCCTCGGCGCGCACCCACACCATGGATGTGAAGCCCTTCACTTTCATCGGTGCCACCACGCGGGCCGGATTGCTCTCTGCGCCGCTGCGCTCGCGCTTCGGCATTATGCTGCGCCTGGAATTCTACGGTCACGACGACCTGCTCATCATCGTGAAGCGATCGGCGGAAATTCTGGGGGTCGAGGTGGATAAAGCTGGCGCGATGGAGATTGCCAGCCGCTCGCGCGGGACGCCGCGAATCGCCAACCGCTTGTTACGGCGGGTGCGAGATTATGCGCAGGTGCGGGGAGCCGGCAAGATCGATCTCCCGACGGCGCAAGCTGCGCTACAAATGTTAGAAGTTGACCGCCACGGTTTTGACGAGATCGACCGCAAGCTGCTGCTGACCATCATCGAAAAGTACCAGGGTGGACCCGTTGGCGTAAACACGCTGGCCGCGGCGCTGGCGGAAGAACCGGATGCGATCGAAGAAATCTACGAACCGTTCCTGATCCAGATTGGCTTCTTGAATCGTACGCCGCGGGGCCGCGTTGCCACACAGCTCGCGTACGAGCATTTCGGGATCACCCCCAACCGGCGGCAGAGTTCCCTTTTCTGACTCAGGTTTGACCGCACGGAACTTTTCCGTACAAGTTAATACTGGATAAACCCTCGGTTAATGGGCGCAATGGTTCGTCCAGTGCGGCGAAACACCCCGATACCTTCACGTGACCCGCCGAGGTTTGTATTTCCTTCAATTGTTGTTAAGCGAACACCAGCAACTTGCTCCCCCAAACCGGTGTGACCGTTCCCACTGCCGGTGGTGATGACGAAAAGGCCTCCCGGCTGCACAACCGACGGAGTGGCAGCCGCCTCCGGGGCAGCAATCCGTCGAACACTCTGCGATCCGGCTTTGTTCCAAAGATCGAGTACGCCCGCCTCTCTGATCGCAGGATTCGGCACGTTCAGTGTGTTGGCCGCCTGTTGGAAGCAGAAGTAAACGAAGGCAGCGCACCAGGGGAAACTCCCCGCAGCAGGGTCAAGCCCCACCGCTCTCAAGTACTGGTCAATGCGCGGGCCGCGGTTCGACTCCAAGGGATCTTCCATCATGCCAACTTCGCCGGAAGCAAATTGAAGTACCGCGGCCAAGAGTTGGCTTGGTGCTGTCGCGTTGGTCGGCGTTGTTGCTGCACCAAACAGCGCAGCCCAAGTCATTGGCCCGACAGTACCGTCGATCTTGAGCGGCGCGCCAGAGGTGTCCTGGAAGCGTGTCTGGAACAATTCCACGGCATCCTGAGTTTCGGCGCCAAAAGTGCCGTCCTCCAGTACCGGGCCACATCCCAATTTATTGAGGCGTTGCTGAACCGCTAATACCGCGGATCCTTTCGATCCGGGGGTGAGAACTGTGCCGGGAAAAGTCATGGGAGCTTTTGTCGAAGATACCGAGGGCGCCGGCGTAGGAGTTACTGTAGGGCTTGTCATGTGGGCGACTCCAAAAACGTGAATAAGCCTGGGCAGGCGCGTGCGAGGGGGGGAATAAAGGTCTAAGAGCCTGCATAATGACAGTCAATCCTTTATTTTGGCGAAGGGCGCGCAAGCTCACGGACTAGCGAGGGCGGCGAACAACTGCCTGTCTAGGGTCGCACCGCGCTGTCGTCCCTTCTCGTTGCTACAATGGCGGCAGCATGATCGCCCATCTGCGCGGAAAACTGCTGGCGAAGCACCCCAACCAGGTGGTTGTCGAAACTTCCGGCATCGGCTACGACGTAACCATCAGTGTGCCTACATTTTCTGATCTGCCGGATGTGGGAAGCGAAGTCGCGCTGTACATCCACACTCACGTGCGTGAAGATTTGATCGCGCTCTACGGGTTTCTCCGGCCAGCTGAGAAGCAACTTTTTGAGAAGCTCATCACGGTCAGCGGAATCGGCCCAAAACTGGCGATTACGATTCTCAGCGGCATGCCTGCGGACGACATGGTGAGCGCAATTTGCGGCAACGATGTACCGCGGCTGACTCGCATTCCCGGCATCGGCAAGAAGACGGCGGAAAGAATGGTCCTCGAACTGCGCGACAAGTTGCCCAGAGAAGGCATTAGTACCGGGACGCCTTTGTCTTCGGCAACCCCGGTGGAAGAAGATGTGTTGTCAGCGCTGGTAAATTTGGGATACCAACGGGCAGCCGCCGAACGGGGACTAGCTTCAGTCTCCAAAAACGGTAAGACTGCCGGCTCGTTTGAGAGCCTATTTCGCGAGACGCTAGGGATTCTCTCTAAGTAGCGGGGGCCGAGCCGCAAGGTTTACAAGAGGCCTAATTTCCCACAAACCGTAAATACAAATCGCGGTCGCCTTTACAATTCTCGGCCATTTCCTTGACTTTCTTCCAGGCCTCTTGCTGTGGTTCGTCTTTGGCGCGGTCGCGGACGCGTTCCCATTCCTCAAGAAAAGTTTCCATCTGAAGATGGTTGAATACTGTTTTCCCGAAAGGATCAATGCAGCGTAGGAAGGGAAATTCAAACTCCTCAAGGGCGGGAATTACTCCATGCAGCATGACCCACTCGCTACGCTCACCGAGATCGTCCTCGAGCTTCACGACAAGAGACATGAAATCTCCTCTGTCTATTTTCCGGCAAGCTGTTTTTCACACTACCCAGGTGCCGGGACCAACCATGTTGGGGAGAATGTACCAATCCCAACGCAATTTTCCAAATCTGCTGCGCCGTCTGCGGCACATATCGAACATACCGCCAGCATGGGTCGTACGATACGAGCGACGTATCCTCAATTCACGAAACTTACTTGCCGATACAGAACGTACTGAAGATCAGGTTCAAGATGTCATCAGTAGTGGTGGCTCCAGTAATTTCATCCAGCGGACGCAGAGCGCTGTAGAGGTCCAGCAGAAGCATTTCATGCGGAACTTTGTTATGGACCGCGACTTCCACAGCATTTAGTGCCGTCAGCGAGTCTCGCACCAGGTTCTGGTGACGGACGCTGGTAAGAAATCCGCTCTCCGACTGTTTGCCGGCCTCCCCGCCAATGTGGTGAAGAATCGCATCGCGGAGTTCGGAAATGCCCTCGCCGGTAAGAGCCGAGGTTCGAATTCTGGTCAGCCTGGAACTGAGAGCTGGGAACTGAGTACTGGAAAGATCTGCCTTATTCTCGACAATCACTGCAACTCGTTGCGCCACTTGATTCAGGAGCTCTTGGTCTTCGGCAGCGCACGGCTGAGAAGCGTCGAGGACTATCAGGACAATGTCGGCATCGGCGAGGGCTTCCATTGACTTACGGATGCCAATGCTTTCGGCTTCATCCAAGGCTCGGCGGATTCCGGCCGTATCCACCAGCTTGAATGGGATTCCGCCAATGGCCACGGTTTCGCTGACCAGATCGCGTGTGGTTCCCGGGGTGGCGGTAACGATGGCGCGCTCGCGCTCGAGCAGTCGATTGAACAGGCTTGACTTGCCGACATTCGGACGGCCCACAATGGCGAGTGTCAATCCTTCGTGCACCAGCTTGCCGTAGGCGAAAGTTCCGGCAAGTTCCTGCAGCGGCGTTTTGACGCCGGCAATGCGTTCAAAAATAGTGGCATCGGGCAGAACAGAAACATCATCTTCGGCAAAGTCTATGCCGGCTTCAAGCAACGCGATCAGTTCAACTAGTCTTTGTTTAATGGGCTGCAATCTCCGGGAGAGCGATCCTTCCAATTGCTGCGCCGCGATTTTGGCCTGATACAAGGTCTGGGACTCGATCAGGTCGCGGACCGCTTCGGCCTGAGTGAGATCAATTCGGCCGTTGAGGAAAGCGCGCATAGTAAACTCGCCCGGCTCGGCAAGGCGTGCGCCACGTGCCAGGGCGAGCTGGACGATGTGTCGCAGCACCACCGGCGAACCGTGGGCCGAGATTTCGACAATATCGTCAGTGGTGTAGGAGTGAGGTTTCTGAAAGAAAGTCACCACGACCTCATCAATGCGTCCTTCTCTTGCGGTTTGCGGGGCTACGCTGATGAGCGCGTCTGCCGATTGCTCGTTGCCCGAGGCGTAGCCGATTTCTGCAGAGTTCATGTCGCGGGCCAATCCTGCCGTGAGCGAAGCCGAAGCCCTGTCCGCGCCAGAGGAACCTGGTTCAATCACTTCGCCGAAAATAGCGCGGCCAGGCTCAAGATCGTGTTTCAAGAGAAGCATCGGCATTGCAATCGCGCGAGCTTCCGGGCCCGCCAATCGGACAATGCCGATGCCACCCCGTCCAGGTGGAGTGGCAATGGCCACGATGGTGTCGTCGAGATTCACAGAGAGATTTTAGCGGGTTAAGGCGCCGAAGGGGCTCGGCTTCCCGAAGTTAACTGGAAGACAACTGCAGCTTCAAAGTTACAACTTCGAACTAAGCCGACGAACCGATTGCCCCGATGGCAGGGCATTGCGTAACTCACGCATGGAGCGCTTCAATACCGGGTGCCGTAGGTCCGGGGCGATTTCTGCCAATGGTTCTAGCACGAACCGTCGCTCGTGCAAGGCGGGATGCGGAATGGTGAGATTCTTGGTATTAACAATGGAACTTCCAAACAAAAGGATGTCAATGTCGATAATTCGGGGCCCTTTTTGCTGGTTCCGCCGGCGCCCCATCTGCTGCTCAATATCAAGGATGGCGGTGAGCAGTTGCTTGGGCATCTTCTCGGTTTCAAGAGCGACGACGTAATTCAGAAACCACGGCTGCGCCGTAACCTCCACTGGTTCAGTCTCGTAAAACGATGAAGCGGCAACGATGTCAGCGATCTTTTTGAGGCGCGCGATTGCATCGTTCAGGTTGGCCGCGCGATCGCCAAGGTTGGAGCCAAGCGAAAGATAGACCAATTTGCGCACGTAGCCATGATGGCAATTTTCCCGAAAAAAGTGAAATGCGGCGGAAAGGGCGGGCTTCCAACCGTCTCGTGGTCACACTTACTTTGGTTACTTTCACAAACAAGAATCGGCGGCTAACATCGACAGTAAGATGGCACTAAAGTCACTACTCGTTAGCCATGATTTGGCCACGGTTGAAGTGTTGCGGCCGGTGCTGGAACGATTGTCGGTCAGCGTGGAAGTGTGCAGCGCAGTAAAGGCGGGAAGTGAAATCCTTCTGGCGGAGAAGTTCGATGCGGTAGTTCTGGACTGTGACGATCTCCAAGGCGGCCTTAGCGTATTGCAAACCTTGCGAAAGGGCGCCAGTAACAGAAATTCAGTAGCATTCGCGGTTTTGAATGGCAAAACCGACGCTAGTGAAGCCTTCAAGATGGGCGCCAATTTTGTTCTACAGAAGCCGGTCTCCCTCCTCAATGCTACGCGTTGCTTCAATGCAGCCCTGGGCTTCATGCACCGTGAGCAGCGGCGATACTTCCGCCATCCCGTGGAAATGGAAGTTGTCATCTTGTTCAATAATGGGAAGGAACTCAAAGCTAAGACTACCAACATCAGCGAAGGCGGAATGGCGATCTCGTATCGCGGAAAATTCGCCAAAGAGTCGATTTCCAAGGTTCAATTCACTCTGCCCGGCACCAACCCATCGATGGAGTTCAAAGCGGAGGTTGCCTGGGCGGATGGGATGGGACGTGCCGGAGTACGTTTCGTCGAAGTGGCGCAAAGCTCACAGCATCAACTGGACCAATGGTTGGCCCAACGCATGGAATCTGCCGCCAACGTATAGCACTAGCCTAATCGAACCTCGCACGTAATCACTACTACTAAACGGATTCGAGTGCGGACGACATCAACTCCCAATGAAACCACTTGGGACCCTCAATTCCTTCCAGACCCCCGAATAAATAGCCGGCAATTGCGGACGGTACGGGAGCTATCCCATGGCAGCTCGAATAGAAATGCGGGGTGCGGTCACAGGTGCGGCGCGGTACTTGCTGTCCGCGGATTATGGATTCTATCACGCGCATTTACCAGATTGTTTGTTTACCCGCCCGCAGCCATAATGCGCGTCATGAAGGCCGAAAGCGTTCAGCTCAACGATATCGAGATGTATTACGAGACTGAAGGTACGGGAGACCCGCTCCTCCTTCTTCATGGCGGTGCGGGTTGCCAGGAACATTGGATCCATGCCGGCCGCGACCAGTTTGTGCGCGAGTATACCCTCATCAAGCCGGACGCACGCGGTCACGGTCGAACGACCAACCCCCACAAGACGATTACACACCGGCAGTGCGCGCAGGACACCCTCGCGCTGTTGGATCGTCTTGGCATCAGGAAATGTCGGGCGATCGGATTGAGCATGGGGGGAAATATCCTTCTCCACATGGCGACCTTGCAACCGCATCGAATTGAAGCGATGGTTGTCGTCAGCGCAGCCATGTATTTTCCGGATCAGGCCCGGGCGATCATGCGACAGGTCCCGCCAGCTGACGACCAGCCATCTCAAGAGTGGGAAGCGATGCGTAAACGTCACAAGCTCGGGGACCAGCAGATCGTGGCTCTTTGGGAATGGACGCGGGGCATGAAGGACAGCTATGACGACATGAATTTCACACCGCCTTCTTTGTCCAGAATCACCGCCTCAACATTGATCGTCTATGGGGATCGCGATCCACTCCACCCGGTCGAGATGGCCGTAGAGATGTATCGCGCAATTCCCCGGTCCGCCCTTTGGGTGGTGCCAAACGGCGGCCATGGGCCCGTCTTGTTCGACGCTGCGGCTCAGTTCGCTCAAACGGCAATCGCGTTCTTTCGAACGTCGGCTAGTGGGCAACCCTGACAGGTCACCTTCGAAGCGGATTAGCGTCGAGTTACATCGAAACTGGCCCGCTATCAAACAGCCCGATCGAAAACCGCCCGGCTGCTGATGGCTAGGTATTCAGCTTGCGACTTGCAGAACTCCTAATTCGTGTCAGGCTGAACGATGTAAATTCTCTCGATTGGTGGCGAGACGTGCTTCCCCTGGACGAAAAAATCGAAAGAACGCAACGCTTGCTGAGAAGGCTAGAGGAAGATGAGCCCCTATTGGCGCTGCGCGTTGCAGATTTGGGAAAAGACCATCAGCAGTCAGCGAAACGGTTTGCCGCTCAGGTTATGGCCCGGACTAGAGCGGAGCTCCAGAAGTTAATGGAGCAAAAATCCAGGGATGTTGAGTTGTTCCTGCCAGCGCCCGCGGACTAGCGAGGCTTTTCCCCGGAAGCGGCCTTCGGCGCAATGGACGACTCACACGTGAAATGTCATTGGCGGAAATTGCCAGGTCCTTTCCGCACATGCGAAAAGAACGTTGGCAGAAACCGAACGCAGGCCCACTACTTGGTATCCGATTGCAGGGCCTGATTTAGATGCTCGATCGCTTCATCGATAGACTTGATGGCTGCTGCCTTGTGACCTTTGAAATCGCTGGCCGCCTTGGTCTGTAACTGCATCTTGACGTGTTGCAGTTCTCGAATCGCGGCTTTTATGACCGGGTGTCCTTCTTTCCCCTCTTTTTTCTCGGCCAGGTTCTTGCCACCCGCTTGATAACCTCGGGCAAACGATATTGTTGGCATTAACAGACCAACAGCTAGCGTGGTTGCTGCAAGAATAGGTGTGGTTTTATTCAGAACGAACATGCGGATCCTCCAGGTGCCGTACTGCGGACTCACACGGTGGTTTATCAGAATTCGGAAACGATCGCAACCGAGGTGGATCAACAAAAGTACGCAGTTGCCCCTGAAACCGGGCAGCGCGCCTGATTCAGCCCCGACTCCTAGCACTCCAAGGCGCCTGAGGCCACCACCGCTTCAGGCGCGGATTGCGTGGGACCGCTGCTTTCTTCGATGGTAGTTTCTTCCCACAAACTCTTATCTCTGAGGATGCGGGAGACCAGCGCAGTGTGCATCGCATGACCGGCACGGTCGGCTACGACGCTGCCCAGAATCTGCTTACCTAAGAGCGCCAGGTCGCCTATGAGGTCCAGAACCTTGTGGCGAACAAATTCGTCCTGGAACCGTAACGGAGGATTCATCACATCGTCACGCGTGAGCACGATGACATTGTCAGTGGAAGCTCCGCGAATTAGTCCCTGTTGACGCATAGCATCCGCCTCATGAAGAAAACCAAAAGTGCGTGCTGGGGCAATTTGCCGTAGGTAATTGCCATCAGACAAATCGACCTGAAAAGTCTCGCGTCCGATGAGAGGATGGGGGAAGTTGATGGCATAGGAAACCGAGTACGTGTTGGAAGGATAAACTGCAATAAATTTGCTGCCTTCGCGCATTTCCAGTTCGCGAAGCATTCGCAAATATGTCCGTGGCCGCCGTTGTCGCCGGATCCCTCCCTTATTGATCATCTCGATGAAAGGACGCGCGCTGCCATCCAGGATCGGCAACTCAAGGTTGTCTAGCTCTACAACCGCATTGTCGATTCCGGTGCCGATAAATGCCGAAAGCAGATGCTCTGTGGTTGAAATGAGCACGCCCTTTTTCATCAAACTAGTGGCATAGCTGACGCGAGCCACGTTGCGGCTAGTTGCCTCGACCTCGAAGCCATCGAGATCAGTGCGTCGGAAGATAATCCCCGAGCCCGGTGGGGCAGGCAGAATGCGCAGGGTGACCGGAGCTCCGCTGTGGAGTCCGATGCCGCTGAATTCGACGGCGCCTCGAATTGTTTGTTCCTGTCTCAAGCAGGCTTTGGAATATCTCTAATACGATGACCAGCTTAGCGGGAACGATGAAAATTCGTATGTGGCAAAAAAGCCACAATTCGTGGCCGGACGGAACCCGGAGCATCCTGGCTGAGCCTTCACTGAGGCCTTTGTTGAGATGAGGCGATCCGTTGACCCGATGCGGGCAACCTCGAAACTTACCTGGAGACGCTTTAGGTCCCACGTCCTTCATTTGGGAGGAGACTTACCTGGATCGTAAGGAGCATTGGCATTGAACATTGCATCGCTCAGCCCACGGTTATAGCTGATGGAATTCAGGAATCGCTGACTGGCCATGTCGCCATTGTAATAACGAGATACGCTGAACGGCGTCATGATGCCCTGCACTGGACGGAAGTTGTCATACGCCTCCTCATCAGCGTTGCGCTCTTTATCAACCGGATCACGCCAGCTAAAACTCTTCTTGATCGGAAGGTGAGTACTGGGATCGATATAGATTGTGACCGCCTGATTGCGCGCATTCATGATGGTTACTTGCTCAGCAGGCTTTTGCTCGGCAATGTTTGTGCCATCGTAAAACAACGCGACGCCGGGCTCGTTGATCCAGCGGCGAAGGACCCAATCCAAGGAATATTCCCGGCGACGGAGGTATTCGGCCAACGCCTTTTCTTCCATGAAAGCCGCGCCCTTATATGTGACCTCGTAACCTTTGTTGCCGTTATATAAATATATGACGTCACGCTTTTTGGTCAGCTCGACGCGTTCCTTATCAGGAAATTTGGTAAAGCGCCAGTACAGCACCCCTACGCTGGTTGACTGGCCATGATGAAAGCTATAACTGCGTCCGTCCTGGCTGGAATCCTGCACGTTGAGGTACGCCTGCCCGCCGAGGGCCTGAATCATCTGATCGATCAGAACTTTTGCTTTGCGGGCGTTTTCCTGACCCGCGGGTAGCGTCTGAGCGGACTGGGCAGGGCCGGGGGACGCCGGGGTTTGCCCTAAGTTGTTGGCCAGCAGGAAAAAAATGGGGACGAGGAATTTCATACTCCACCATTTAGATGCCCTGAGGAGTAATTGTAGCCGCCCAGGCCGTGCTTCCCCCGCTGTGGACCGCCCAGAACGGTTCCCCTAACGTGTCCGGCGGCTCGGCGGCAACCTTATCCTGCCAGCACGGCGCCCCCGTTCACATTAAAAACTTCGCCAGTAACGAAGCTTGCGTGTTCGGTGCAGAGAAAAAGAATGGGCGCCGCAATCTCTTCCGGCTTGCCCGCCCGCCCCAAAGGGATGACGCTGAGAATTGCCTTGCTTGACTTGGCGTCGTTTAGCGCCGGAGCGGACATATCGGTGTCTACCCAACCCGGCGCCACGCAGTTGACGTAGATACCGTCGCCTGCCAGTTCGGTCGAAAGTCCCTTAACCATACTGATCAGCGCGCCTTTAGTGGCGGCATAGTCGCAGTGAAAGGCCTCACCCCTTTGGCCGGAGGTGGAACTGACCAAAACGATATGGCCGGCCGGGGAATCTGGTTTCCCCTGTCTTTTCATCTGTGCCACGGAATGCTTGATCAGCGCAAACACGCTGTCTAAATTCACCGCGATAGTTTTGTGCCACTGCTCATCGGCCATTTTGTCGATTGGTGTGTCCTCTGGCGGCCAGATGCCGTGGTTAGCAACGAGAATGTCCAGACGTCCAAAGCGATTTACGACGGCGGAGATGAGCCTGCTCACATTCTCAGTGCCGCTCAAATCCGCGGCAATGGCAATACATCTATCTTTGCCGCATTCCTGCGCAAGTTTGTCGGCCTCGGTTTTTGACTTTTGATAGTTGAAGACAACACGCGCGCCGGCGGCGACAAACATACGAACAGCGGCGGCTCCGATGCCGCGCGATCCGCCAGTGATGAGAGCGACCTTGCCGGAGAGGGAGAGAGAGACAGTCATGAGGGGAATAGTGTGAGGCTTCACGTTTCAAGTTTCAAGTGATGCGTGGCAGAGCAAAAGAAGTTCAGGGTGCGCCCGCATTCCAGCGCAGACCATGGGCCCATTGCAGAAAGGGATCATTGCAGACAGAGACCAAGAACCGACAACTGGCAACTGCTTCTAATTGCCCCAGCTCGGCGCCTTTTCGGCTTTGAGTTCGCGGCTGAGCACGCGCACCAACATTCCATCGTAGCGGGTGCCACTCAAGGTTTCCAGTTCGGCAATCGCCTGGTCGGCGGTCTTGGCCGGCGCGAAAGAGCGATCGGTGGTCATGTTCACATAAGCGTCAGCGAGTGCTACGATACGCGCCATCAACGGAATCTCTTCCCCGCGGAGACCGCTGGGGTAGCCGCTCCCGTCCAATGCCTCATGATGATGTTCGACTGCCTTCTGTAGTGTTTCACTGTCTGGTATCGTGGCCACGATCTCGCAACCCACGCGGGCATGCATCTTTACTAGATAGAACTCATCCTCAGTGAGCGAGCCGGACTTGTTAAGGATGCGTTCCGGCACGAAGATCTTTCCAACATCGTGGACGCGGGCTGCGAACACGAGATCGGCCAACTCTTCGGGCGGTAGGCCAAGGGCACGTCCGATGAGTTCCGCGTAGCGTGCGACCAGCTCGCCATGGTTTGCGGCATGGAGTTCGCGCAACTCCGCCGCGCGGTTCAGGGCTTCGATGGACTCCTTCAGCACATGAACGTTATAGGTATCATCGTCGCGGCCACCAAGTTTTTGCAGCGTGGTAACCAGTTCTTCGAGATGTTCCGGGCCAGTATGCTCGCGTTGTAAAAACCCTTCGATGTATCCAGAAATCAACTGCCGCTGTACGGCGAAGCTCTCCCCTTCGCCAAATTCTTCCGCAGTAGAAACGCGGTTGCCGCCGGCGTGCTTGGAAACATACATGCCGGCATCCGCTACGCGGATGATGTCCTCGCTGGAGAAACCATGTACCGGGAAGCTTGCCACTCCGAAGCTGCCAGTTATGTGGTGCTCAGCCAGCATAGGATCACCAGCTACCCACAACCGAAGCCGCTCAGCCAGAATCTGCGCCTGGTCCACTCCGGTCTCCGGCATAAGAATCACGAATTCATCGCCACCGTAGCGGGCCACTACATTGGATTGGCGGCACTTTTGCTCTAATAACCGCCCCACTCTCGCCAGCACCAGATCGCCTTCCAGATGGCCCAAAGTGTCGTTGACTTCTTTGAATTTATCCAGGTCCATGAGCACAACCGAGAAGGGGCGTCCCGAGCGCGAGGCACGCTTCCATTCCGAACTGAGGCCTTCCCAAAAGAATCGACGTGTTTTTACGCCCGTCAGCCCATCTGTAATCGACTGCTGCTGCAGCTTTTGGAATACAAATGCATTGTGCAAGGCGGTGGCCAGCAAATCTGCAAGGGTATTCATAATGAGAACGTCTTGTGACGAAAAAGCATTTTCGCTCTGACTCTCCACGTTCAGAACCCCTAACAGCGACTCTCCATAGGTGATGGGAATGCACAATACGGCACGCGATTCCGGCAGGATTCCCAACAGAGAACCTTCCCCGGCATTTTGCACCAGCGCGGACTCTCCGGTGCGCGCGACGCGGCCGAGAATGCCCACCCCGAGTTGAATCCGCTTTCCCATCGCCTTCGCGGTAGCGCCTGCTTCAGCCTTGATCTCGATATCTTTGGTGACGTAGTCGAGGATGCCTATACCGATATGGTCATAGCGGAAATTCTTCTGAATTTCGGCGACAATCTCGCCCAACATCTGCTCCGCAGATTCGCTCGAGATGGCTGTTTTCGAAATGTTGTTCAGGAACCCGAGTTGATGAGAGCGCCGCTGCTCTTCGGCAAACAACCGCGCATTTTCAACCGCCACAGAAACCTGACCAGCAGCTGTCCGCATGACTTCGAGATCGCGTGGCTCGAAGGCGTACTCACGGTCCATGCTCATCGCAGCCATCACGCCGGCGGGCTTACCGCCGAGCAGTATTGGTGCAGCGCAAAAGCATTTGGCGGGTCTGGCCGGAACGTAGGTGATACCAATTCTCTCCCGAGCTTTCTCGATATCGGATCGCAACAGCAGCGGCTGCCCCGTACGAATGATGTGCTCAGTCAAGCCCTTACTTACCTTGCGGGATCGTCTTGGCAGCACCTGTCCTCTCTCCACTTCCAGTTCGAAGCGGATCTCGTCGCCTTCCTGAAAGGCAATGTAGAAGTTGCTGGTATCGAAGATCTGCCCCAATTCTTTTTGGATGGTGCGCAACACTTCGTCCTGATCCAGACGAGAGCTGATGGCTTGGCCAATCTGCGTCAGCAGTTCGTATTCTTTAGTGCGACGTTGGGCATCGTGCATCACCACGTAGTTCTCCAGCGTAAGTCCAATTTGCAGCGCCAGTCCGATCAGCAGCCGGAGGTTGGAAGCTCCGAACAATTGACGCTCCGCGTGGGGAAACAAAATGACGCCGAAGTTGTGCTCCCTTGTCTGAACGCTGACTGCAGTAACGTTGCGAATGTCTTCCGCAGCCAGCACTTCCTTAAACCGCTCGAATCGCCCCCCGGGGAATGCGGGTAGCGGCTCCGTCATTTCCGGGACATTGCGAAAAGTAACGAACCCGCCGCGACGGTAAGCTAACTCGCAGATGTAATCTCCTGCACCGCCTTTCTCCAGCTTGGTCAAAAGTTCAGGCGAGAATCCGCGCTGCACCGAAGGCAAAATGCTGCGCCATGGCTCAGCGATGCAGATCACGGCGCGGCGCGCCGATAACGGCGAAATCAGCCGGTCAAGGATGCTCTGCAGGCTGGGAACCAAGTCTCCCGCCGAGAGCAGGCGTCGCGGGTCCACCCCCAGAGTGGAGAAGGCCAGCGCATTTTCCTGGACGGCGTTGCGCTCATTTTCAAATAACACCATAACCATGGCGATGCCCAACAGCATTTGTGGGATCGGGCCCAGGAAGTGGCCAAGGCTGCCAAATTTTTCCAGGAACGGATTCTGAAATTCTCCCGAGCCCATTAACACTGCCCACACTGCAAGCGAAATAGCCAGTAGTCGGAAAGCCAGCGATCCCTTCTGATAGGCGTAGCGATAAAAGTGAAATGAACAATACAGCAGGATTGCCGCAAGGCCGAACTCAAGCCGGTAGTGAGGCTGAGGAAGAACCTCGGAACGGAAGACACCGCTCACCACATGGACCCGCAGGTTCCAAAGCGCTAACCCTACGCCGACAATGGCTAGCGCTATGTCGTACCAGCGCAAGCGGAATCTTTCCCGCATCAGACGCGTGGAGACGAAAATACATAGCGCCATGGCTACCATGGTTAAAGAACCGAGAAAATACACCAGGCTCGAAAAATACACGTTGCTCCATGGAGCACGGAAAAAAGTCCACGCGTCGATGGCGTAATGCAGGGTGTAGGCGGCCCATCCCAATTGCCAGGCGCGAAAATAAGCCTGACGACTCTGCGCGTGCAGATAAGTGAAAAGGAGGAACAGCAGAAACGCCACGACCCCCGGGATGATCACCAAACTGATAGCAACACTGCTCATGGCGCCAAAGACAGCTCTCCGCCAGCCTCGTTGCAAGGCCGACTAGGGAAGTTAGTACCTAATGTTTTCACATGATTACAACTAAGACAATAGGGTTGAGGATGTCTTGAAATTAGGCCGAGGACTACGAATCTCCGAATCGAATCAATAGGTTCCGGACTTTTTACCACCCTTGACAAGCTTGATCTGGTTTATTGTGCAACGTAACACAGGGGAATTGGTTACCTGCCAAACGGATCCCTGCACGTGATTTGATCAACTCTCGCCCACCAGAAAAAAGGGAACACCTGCATCCGCGCCGCTCATGTTCCCATCTATTCTATAAGGCTGCTGAAAAAGATTCCGCAATCTGTGTCGCAGCATATTCGTGGGCACTTTCCCTGCGGACCAAACAAATCCGCTCGTAATCACCACGTCACATTCACCGCAAAGGATCAGAAACATGTCTCGCGTGAAAGCCGTGCAAGTAAGCAAACCGGGAGGGAATTTCGAGATCGTTGAGCGTCCCATTCCCGAGCCCGCTCGCGGACAGGTCCGTATCAAGGTCGAAGCCTGCGGCATCTGTCACAGCGATGCTCTGGTCAAAGAAGGACACTGGCCCGGAATCCAATATCCGCGCGTGCCCGGCCACGAGATTGCAGGGCGCATAGACGCGGTTGGCGCCGACGTGACACTTTGGAAGCGCGGCCAGCGCGTTGGCGTCGGCTGGCACGGCGGACACGACTTCACGTGCGAGGCTTGCCGCCGCGGCGACTTCCTGCTCTGCCAGTTCGGCAAGATCACCGCCATCAGCTTTGATGGCGGCTACGCGGAATACATGATCGCTAACGCGGAAGCGGTCGCCGCCATTCCCGACGACTTGCCCGCCGATCAGGCCGCTCCGCTGCTCTGCGCCGGCATCACCGTGTACAATTCGCTGCGCAATTCGGGAGCGCGCGGAGGAGACCTGGTCGCGGTCCAGGGCATTGGCGGCCTTGGCCACTTGGGCATTCAATACGCTCGCCAGATGGGTTTTCGCACGGTTGCAATTGGGCGAGGTGGAGATAAAGGCCCACTGGCCCGCAAGCTCGGCGCCCACGAATACGTTGACACCAGCGCCGGTGCTCCCGCCGAAGCCCTGCAAAAATTGGGAGGAGCGCGCGTGATTCTCGCCACTGCCCCCGATTCCAAAGCGATCTCGGCGCTAGTGGATGGACTGGCAGCGAACGGAAAGCTGGTAATTGTCGGAGCAAGTCCGGAGCCTCTCACCATTACTCCGCTACAACTCATCGGCGCGCGCCGCTCGATCCAGGGATGGCCCTCCGGCACCGCCAAAGACTCCGAAGACACCATGCAGTTCAGCGCGCTCACCGGCGTCCGTCCAATGATCGAGCGCTACCCGCTGGAAAAGGCCGCAGACGCCTACCAGCAAATGATCAGCGGCAAGGCGCGGTTTCGGGTGGTGCTGACCATGGTCGGGTGAACTGACTGAACCTCAACATTAACCAATATAAGATTGGAGCCGTCATCCTGAGCGAAGCCGAGGTATGAGCGAAGCGAATTAAGGCCCCCATTCACTCATGCGCTACTATAGCCTTGCGAGGAGTTCTCTCGATGGACAAGAGGCGGCAGCGTTATTTGAAACACACTCCATCAGTGATTTTTGCTGGCGCAACCGCGCTGCTCGTGATTGCTCTAACCTCCCTCCCATACGCTAGGGCAGATCAAGTTGCTACAAGACTTGCAGTCGTGCCGGCGTGGTCAATCCGATGGCAACCAGCCCGCCTGGTGAACGGCGCTCCGGTTCTATTTCGAGTGAAGCCGCCAACCCTGGTCAAATCGCTCAATGGCACTTGGCTTGGGCACGACCTGTCCTTTACTTTTGAGCCATCGACCAGAACTTGGTTCGCGCTCGCCGGCATCAGTCTCGAAACTAAACCAGGTACCTATTCCCTTACCCTCACCGCTGAATCGGAGAAAGGAATGCCTGTTTTGTCAGTGAAAAGAATACGAGTTGCCGCCGGCAAGTACCACACCATAGCCCTCCTGATCCCGAAGAAGTTCACCGAACCCAATGCCGCGCAACTGGAGGCGATTAATCAGGGCAAAAGCCTCAAGGACAAAGCATTTTTGCAAAGCGGGGCGCAGCGGGAGTGGTCAGGCGGTTTTCTTCCGCCCGTCAACGCACCGGTTTCGGATGTCTTTGGTACCCGCCGGACGTTCAACGCGGCAGTTCAAAGTGTGCACAAGGGCCTCGATTACGCGGTCCCTGCAGGGACTCCGGTTTTTGCCGTCAACAGCGGAACTGTAATTCTGGCGCACCCGCTCTTCTTTGAAGGGAATTGCGTTGTACTCGATCACGGACAAGGCCTCCTCACACTTTATCTGCATCTGTCCGAAATTACCGTGAAAGAAGGGGACCACATTGCTAGAGGCCAGCAGATTGGGATCAGTGGTGCTACCGGACGCGCGACCGGGGCACACCTGCATGTCGCGGTTCGTTGGCAGGGAGTATATCTGAATCCCGCGACTTTGTTCTCGCTACATTTACCCCGAACCTGACGCCCGTCTGTCAATTTGCTCCGGCTGTAGGTAGGTAGTGGGTCATCAGTTTGATCCTGCCGGGCGGTGTTAATTGGGGACTCGGGGGGCCCCCTCAACGGGTTCCCAATTACTTTTACTTTCTGCGACACGGACGGTCGTCAAATCGCCAGTCGTCCTGGACAAGGCTTTCCAATTCCTCCACTATTAACCCGTAGCGGCGGCCCCCTGCTGAGAACTGTCGTACATCGCATCCGCAACTGCTACGCCGTCACGAAAAGTGACGGACTTACCAGAAATAGCTGGAACTCGATCCCCGGGGACCAGGATACCCACCAGATTCAGGGGATCAGCAGCCGAGACCACGATGGTCTCTCCGGTGGGTGCTAGCTTTCGCGTGGCGCGCAGCGACTCCACTGCCACCGGCAAAGCGAACTGTTCGCCGAGGAATCCGCTCACGAACCGGCCACCGCGCACTTCGCCCCGATCTTCCGATCGCTTGAACGCGACTTGCAATTCTCGCCACTTCGGCAAATTCGTCTCACGCGTAAGCACATCGCGGAATACGATGCCATATCGTTTCAATAGCATCCAGCAAGTAGCCTCCACCGCTTTGGATCGTTCGACCGCCTGATCGGTGTAAAGCAACGCCCACCTTCCCGTACTGTGACGGGGACGAGCGCTGCGCCCGCTACCTTGTCCCGCACGGCGTTTTGGATCTATCAGGGACCGAAGGTTGTCGAAACCATCGGCTGTCACCAGCCCGCCCGCAACCAACTCCCACAGCGCCGTTTCGATTTCGGCTTTGAGCTTGCCCGTGCCGCGAACAATATCAGCGAAGAACGAGGCCCCACGCTGGCGCAAGAATTCCATCACCTGGCGCGCCCCGTGACTCAATCCGCGGGGCTCGGACTGTTCCGTCGCAGGATGGTGCGGCGTCATCCAATCCGATTCCTCACGCACAAAAAAAGTAATAGGAGCAACACTGGTCGGAATGACCCGTCGTTTACCCGCGGCCGAATCCTCAAGCGTTGCCGGATGGGGTGACAATCGTCCCCAGCCTACTGCGCCTGTGAGGCATAGTTGGTCCAATACTTTTGGATCGTAATCGGCGATACGCCGAGCCAGCACTTGTCGCTCCCAGGCGTTTGCGGGAATTTCGAATCCTTGGAGCAGATTGAGTATTTCCAGAGTTCCCCGTTCGCCTACAACCTGCGTGCCCGGCGCCAGGTGCTGCCAGCGCAGCAGCCATCGCATGAACTGAGCGGCTGTGACCGGCTCGATTTGCTTTCGAAGAGTAGCAACCGTCAGCCGGTGAATTCTCGCCAGCAACCGCCGGTCGCACCATTCGATTTCCTCGTCCCGCGGAGGCAGAACCCCCATCCGCGTGGCAGCATCCGTGAATTTGCCTCGCAAGATGGCACCGTTAGCCTCGAGCCTCAGCAACGTTTTAAAGATGTCGGAAGAAGACACACCCACCAGCGTGCCCAACTGCGCCGCGGTGGCTGGGCCTATATGCATCATCCAGCCTGTGATCAACGCCAGCAGAGCATCCTCGCGCGAGGGAAGTGCTGTGCCAACCTCCGGCAGAGCCCGATCAAAATTGGCTTGAGGAAACAACAGCGCAAAGGTCTTCGCTCGTTCCGCCGCAACCCAATAGCGCCGACCTTGGTCAACTGTCGCGATCGCCGCTCTGTTTGTTTCGCCAAGTTGTTCGAAGTACGCACTCCATTCGCTGCTTCTCACCTGAGGACGGACGCCCTCGTTCCCACTAAAAATCGCTGGAGGCACTGGCGTCTCGCCCGTCCACCCCGGCAAAGCCCTGATGTCTGCGGGCACAGCGACCAACGTATGCAGCACATCGTGCAACTCGTCGGCATCCCGCACATCCGGCCAAGCCTCTTCACGAACCTGCGCGATTGCTGCTGGATCGAGCTTGCCCACTTCTTCGAGGACGGATTCCGGCAATACCCGCCGCATTTCAACCGCGCGCGCCCGCCGCTCTTCCAGCGGTGCATCATCGAGATATGCGTACGGGTTTGCATTCAGAATCTCGTGCGAAAACTGCGATGGGACAGGTGTGTCCACTGCCAGGCAGCGAATTCTCCCGTCCTCAATCCCGCGCAACACATCTTTCAGCCCCTCGAGGTCCATGGCCTCGGTGAGTACGTCCTTCATGACTTCGTTCACCAGAGGATGGTCAGGAATCTGAATGTCCCCAGTAATATTTTCCTGGCAGGCAGCCACATCGGGAAATACTGAGGCTAAGAGATCGTCGGCGCGCATCCGCTGAATCTGGGGTGGAACTTTCGAGCCGCCCTGAAAGCGCAGAAGAGCGAGTGACCGCATCGCGTCCCATCGCCAGCGCGTACCGAATATGGGCGATGCACAAGCAGCCTGTTCGAGGATGCCCTGCACCGTTTCCTCTTGAAGAAAATGAAAGACATCGGCTAACGGAAAACTGTGCTGCTCCGCCAGCGCGATGTTCAGTCCGTTGTCCGTGGCGGCAGCCTGCAATTCGAAATTAAAACTGCGGCAGAACCGCTTGCGCAGCGAGAGTCCCCACGCCTTGTTAATGCGGCCCCCAAAAGGCGCGTGGATTACAAGTTGCATCCCGCCCCCTTCATCGAAAAACCGCTCGGCTATGATGGTGTTCTTCGTGGGAACCGCACCCAGCACCGCCCGCCCTTGCAGAATGTATTCAGCCATCTGCTCGGCGCCGGAGTCATCTAGCCCACATTCCTCTTTCAACCAGGCAAGGGTCTCCGCTACCAAGGGCTGAGTCGGCGAAAAGCCGACCGGCGAAACATTCGGCAACATGTTGCTGATAACTTGTCGCAAATCGGCCACATGCTGAGAGAGCTCGGCAGTCCTGGCGGGAGCTTCGCCCAACCAGAAGGGAACACTCGGAGGCGCGCCATGGGCATCTTCCACTAGCACCCGTCCCGACTTCCCCTCGATGCGCCGAATCCGCCACGAGCTGTTGCCCAGCAGAATGATGTCGTCGCGATTGCTCTCGACGGCAAAATCTTCGTCCAGTGTTCCGACGACCATTCCCTCGGGCTCTGCCACTACCGTGTACAAAGCGTTATCCGGAATCGCGCCACCACTGGTGATTGCGGCCAGGCGGCTTCCGCGCCGTGCCCGCAAACGTCCATTCACCTGATCACGATGCAGGTAGGTTCCATAACGCCCGCGCCGCGCCGCGATGCCCTCTGAAAGCATTTCAAGAATCGAATCGAAAGTTGCGCGAGAAAGATTGCGGTAGGGATACGCCCAGCGAAGCAATTCGAAGAGCTCATCTTCTACCCATTCTTCAGCCGCACAGGCGGCGACAATCTGCTGCGCCAGCACATCCAGCGGCGATTCCGGGATCATGATGCGATCGAGGTCGCCGTGCCGGATGGCACGCACCAGAGCGGCACATTCCAGTAACTCATCGCGAGTGGTCGCGAATATGCGGCCTTTGGGCACTGCTCCTCGCCAGTGGCCCGACCGCCCCACGCGTTGCAGCGCAACCGCAATCGATCGAGTGGAACTGATGTGGCAAACCAGATCCACCGTCCCAATATCGATTCCCAGTTCGAGCGATGCCGTAGCGACCAGCGCTCGAATCTCTCCGTTCTTTAATTTCTTCTCAGCATTTAGGCGCAACCTGCGCGACAGACTACCGTGATGGGCCGCTACCGCTTCCTCTCCCAGGCGCTCCGCCAGATTATGAGAGACGCGTTCCGTCAAGCGTCTGGTGTTCACGAAAACCAGCGTCGAGCGATGTTGCCTGGCGAGTTCAGCGATGCGGTCGTAAATTTCGTCCCACATCTCGTTGGTCGCGACTGGACCCAATTGGCTGCCAGGAACTTCGACCGCCAGATCGAGCTGCCGCTTGTGCCCGACATTGACGATCACCGGCGCCGGACGCCCGTTGCCAGTCAAGAAGTGTGCAATCTCTTCGATCGGCTTCTGCGTAGCCGAGAGCCCGATGCGTACCGGTGGCCTATGTGCCAGGGCATGCAGACGTTCCAGTGAGAGCGCGAGGTGAGCGCCCCGCTTATCGTCGGCGACCGCATGGATTTCGTCCACAATCACGGTCTCGACATCCCGCAGAATCGCCCGGCTCCTTTCCGCAGTCAGCAGAATGTAGAGGGACTCAGGAGTAGTCACTAAAATGTGCGGCGGACGTTTCAGCATGGCCCGCCGCTCGTGCGCCAGGGTGTCGCCGGTGCGGACAGCCGTTCGAATTTCCGGCATCAACAGGCCGCGCTCGCCCGCCATCTGAAGAATCTCGCCTAACGGAATTTCGAGGTTCTTCTGAATGTCATTTCCCAGCGCTTTAAGCGGCGACACGTACAAGACTTCTGTACGATTCTGAAGATCACCGGCCAGAGCTTTACGTACCAGTCGGTCAATACACGCCAGAAATGCCGCCAGGGTCTTGCCCGAACCGGTAGGTGCGGATATGAGTGTGGTGTGCCCGGCTAGAATGTGCGGCCATCCCTGCTCCTGTGGTTCCGTAGGTGTGCCAAAGCGCCGGACAAACCACTCCTGCACCAGGGGATGAGCCCAGGCGAGGGATTCCGGAACAGCCAGAGAATTGAGCCCAAGGGAAGACATCATCGACATTTTAAACGAAACCTTCAGTTTCGCAAAATGTTCGCCTTAACGATTTCTTAATCCCTAATCCCTACGTTGACCGCTTGGCGGCGGCACTGGTTCAGGCGCGGCGGGCTGTGCTGATAACCTCTGCCCGCGATTTCGAGAAGCGCGGACGCCACATTCAGGTCTTGTGGATCACCCGTCCCTGACACTCACGACCGATCCGTTACCGAGGCCTTCGCAGGGAATCCTTGACTACCCGCAGACTGAAAGGCCCCACTCTTGCATCACTCTTCAGGCTCGGCACAACAGGCAGGGACAAGCAATTGTACTGGCTGAATGCCGACTACTGAATGCTAAAATCCTGCCGATGCCCAACGTCCGCTCCTCCAAACGCCGTGCCAAAAAAATCAAGTTGATCCTATTCGACGTGGACGGAGTCCTCACCGACGGCAAGATCTTCGTCTTTCCCGCCCCCGCGGGTGCGCAACAAATCGTCTCCGCTCATGTGGCGCAACAAGCCGGACAGGGCGGCTTCGCCCTCCACAGCCAAACCTTGATCGAAGCCAAGGGCTTCCATGCCCACGATGGAACTGCGATCTCGCTGGCCCGCCTTGCCGGCATCAAGACCGGCCTGATCACCAAACGAATTTCGGAGACTGTCGCCCTGCGCGCTCGCGACCTGAAGATGGATTACGTCCACCAGGGCATCCAGGACAAGCTCACAGTGTTCGAGGAGATTCTCCGCCAGGAGGGAATCCGGCCGGACGAAGCTGCCTTCGTCGGCGACGATGTTATCGACCTTCCTGTCATGCGCAACTGCGGCTTAGCCATTGCGGTCGCCAACGCCCGCGAAGAGGTCAAGCGGGACGCACATTTCGTCACTCCTCACGGCGGTGGGGACGGCGCCGCGCGGGACGCGGTCGAATACATCCTCAAAGCGCAAGGGAAATGGAAGCGGGTCGTCAGCGAGTACATCTGCGAACGCAGCCCCCAAAAAACTAGCACTTAGCAATGGCGGTTAGCATGTAGCCCATACGAGGTCACCGGCCCACTGACCATAGACGGCTAACACCTGCCACTTAACCGACAGATCTATTCGGAGGGACGAGAGAGCTTAAGGGGCTGAGTGCTGATGCCTGTTGCTAGTTGCTGATTCTAAACGAGAAAACCCACCGGTTGCCTGCTTGGGGCGTGCTCGGGTTCGGCAACCGGCGGGCTATCATTTCTCCTTACTCACCTGTAGCTTTCAGGAGTACGTACCCTACCAAACCCAAAACACTCCAAAAGTTGCGGCCCAGGCAAATCTTTTTTTTCGTCGTAACGCCCGTTTCCCGACGCTAGTTAGGGATGCCCGGCACCTTGGCCGACATCAGAGCCGTAAACCTTGGATCTTTCCTCAGACTGGCGAACTCCGCGTCTTTGTAGACGTTGCCAATATCCTTGTAGCCCTCCTCCAACGCCTTCCGCAGGTACTCTAAAGATCGATCGGCGACTCCCATCTTCGCGTACAGCTTGGCCACCACGTAATCGTAGTGCGCTCGATCCTCGGGTTTGGACATTTGCGCCGAGACGCCGGTGTGCGACGTCCGCTCAAACACATCGGGATCAAGCTCAAGGGCCTGGTGGTAGGCCACTACCGCTTTCTCGAAGTCGCTCTTCGAGAAGTAGGCTGCGCCCAGGTTGCTGTAGTAAGAGGCAGCCTCCTTGCGTAGGGCAATTGCGCGCTCGTAAAGTTTGATCGCCTTTCCGTATTTCTTTGCGATGTAGTGAATCACACCCAGATTGTTGTAGGCGTCGGCATACTCGCGATCAGCCTTGATCGCGTGCTCGAAGTCTTTCTTGGCCTCCTTATATCGTTGCAGTAACAGTTCAGTGATGCCCATCTTGTTCAGGATCAACGCATTGTTTGGCTTCTTGGCAAGCGCAGCGTGGTAGTAGTCGAGCGCATCAAGATAATACTTTTGGGCGCGCAACTCATCGCCGCGCTTTTCAATATCTTCTGCACTGGCTCCAGACGCCGGAGGCTCAACTCGGTGCAACGGAGGCGGACCAACCTGGACTTGCTCGGAAGGCGCGCTTTGAGCAGACAGGTTTTGAATGGTAAATAGGGTTAGGAATACGAAGACGCTCAAAAGAAAGGCGAGACGCGGACGCATATCAGTACCTCCCACACTCAACCCAGGCGAAAGCCCTGCCCTCTTCCGGGAAACTGCCGCGCTCTGCTTCAGGCGGAGCTAGCGTGGTTCAGTGTCGCCGCTGGCTGGTGGTTTGGACGGCGGTGGCGCCGTTTTGTCGTCCTTAAAGATACCCACAATCTTGCCAAAAATACCTTTTTTCTTTTTCGAGGGGTCGTCAACCCCCTGGTCGCCGGCCACGGTAGGTTTTGCGCCGGGGGGTAGAACCTTCTCCTGGCCGCCTCCGAAGATACGCGAGAAGAAGCCGGTGATTCCACCACCCTGATCGCAGGTATCATGTGGCTCCGTGCCCGCGATGAAGGCCGCCGTGTAAGTATCTGGGCAGGAAGGTGTTGCCAGGCGGTTGGTCGCCTTGTCCAACTGCACATCGACCACTCCCGCCGGCTGGCTGAAGTCCTTGACGTCCGAATACTCGGGCAGCGCGACCGCTTTCTTCATGAACTCGGCCCAGATCGGGGCCGCAGTCTGCGCTCCGCTCAGCCGAATGTCGCTGTAATCGTCGTATCCCACCCACACAATGCACAGCAAGTTGCTGGTATATCCGGCAAACCAGCCATCGTGCGAACTCCCAGTCTTGCCTGCCGCGGGAGCGTTGAAGCCGCGCTGGCGTACCGGGTATCCCGTGCCGAAGTTCAATACGCCTTCCAGCATGTTGGTCATCACAAAGGCAATTCGGGGATCCATTACATTCCGCTTCTCAGGGCTGAAGTCTTTGATCACATCGCCCTTGGAATTACGCACCGAATCGATCAGCACCGGCGACACTCGCACTCCGCCATTGGCGAACACGGTATAAGCTGCTGCCATATCCACCGGAGTGGCGTCATATGCGCCTAAAGCCATCGCGGGAGTAGCCTTCGCCGACGTAATCCCCGCCGCCTTCGCTAGCTCCGCCACCTTGTCGTATCCAACCTGTTCCGCGAGTTTCACCGTCGCATTGTTCAACGACAGTGCCAGCGCGTATCGCAAAGTTACCTCGCCGTGGTATTCCTCTTTGTAGTTGCGAGGCTCGTAGATCTGATCGCCATAAGAAAAGGTGGATGCCTCATCCGTAACCGTGGACGCGGGGGTCAAAACGCCGTTGGTACCGTCCAAAGCCGTATTCAACGCCGCCGCATAAACGAACGGCTTGAAAATCGATCCCGTCGGACGTTTCGCCAGCGCATGGTTCAACTGGCTCACCCCATAATTTCGTCCGCCAACCAGCGCCAGCACTTGACCAGTGTGCGGATCCATGGCGATCAGGGAGACCTGCGCCTGCGGCCCCGGCAACACCTTAGTCTCGTATTTCCCCTTACCAGCCTTCACCTTCCTGGTGCGCATCTTGGTCACTTGCTTATCCACCAGCTCCATCCCCGTATCGACCGCTTGGGCGGCAGCTTTCTGCAACTCGGGATCAAGCGTGGTGTAGATGCGATAGGACTGTTCGTTGGCCTCTTTCTCGTTCAGTTCCCGGATAAGGCTGTCCCGCACCAGGTCGACGAAGTAAGGCGCATCGCTGGCTTCCGAGTTAGGCGGCGCCAGCTTCAGCGGCGACGCTTTCGCCTTGTCCGCCTGCTCCCTGGGGATGGCATGGGTCTCGACCATGGCATCCAGCACTACGTTTCGCCGCTCCAGGGCACGCTCCGGATGCCGGTAGGGAGATAAATAGCTCGGCGCCTGGATCAGCCCCGCGAGTAGCGCCGTCTCAGGCAGTGAAAGCTCCTTCAGATCCTTATTGAAATAAGCTCGTGCCGCCTCCGCAAGTCCGCTGATAGTGAACGAGCCCCGCTGCCCCAAATCAACACGGTTTGCGTAAAACGCAAAGATCTGTTGTTTGGTGAATTTTTGCTCCAGCTCGATGGCAATCAGAATCTCCACGAGCTTGCGCTTCAGGGTCTTCTCCGGGGTGAGAAAGAACGCTCGCGAAAGCTGCATGGTGATCGTCGAGCCGCCCTGCTCGTGACGCTGGTGAGTCAGGTCGATCCACGCGGCCTCAGCCAGGCGAACGTAATTCACTCCACCATGCTGGAAGAATCGTCGGTCTTCGATAGCCAGCACGGCGTCCACCATGGTTTTCGGAATATCGTCATAGGTGACGACTTGCCGCTTGGAGCGCTGTTCGGCGTCGAACAGCGCGGTAATCAGTTGTGGTTCCAACTCGTAGGCTGAGAGGTCGCCACCCGGTTTGCTGGTGATACTCTCCACTTTCCCACCACGAATCGCGACCGTGGCGGGCTCAGGGCTGTGGTAGGACTCCGGTCCAGGGCTGATTTCGATGCCATGATCTACCAGGCGATACGTACCCAAGTGCGACTGGCCTTCGGAATAACCCGCCCGCCGGAGTTCAGCGGCGATCTGGTGCGCGTCAATCTTTTCCCCGACGCGCACCGTTTTCGGAATTGCGTAGATTTTGGCCGAGTTGCTGAACACCGCTCCGCTGAATCGCTTATCAATGATGCGGCCGTACGTGACGTAGTAATAAGAGAAAACGCCAACCACAGCAGCCGACACGATAAGAAACACCAGTAGCGCGGCACGCACGATGGGGTCGCGAGGCAGCAGACTCTTGCCGCCACTCGCTCTCGGAATCTTCAGTTTGATAGCCACGATTTAATGGGCGAAATTCTTGCCGTCGGCGCCGGCCCCCCCGATCCAGTCTCCGGAGCGGTCACGCTGCACAATCAGCCTGGATTTTCAATCCGGTAGTCGCACAATGACCAAAAAGGCAGGGACCCTCCCTGCCCATTCTAATTCAATAAGAGTATGACGCGAGCCCGCGGGGTTGCTAGTACAATCCTTTGTTCTCAGACGATGGATGGAAGTGCAGATCGAGCGGGTATCCCGGCATGTCTACCCGTACCGTGTAGTCGACATCGATCAGAAGAGATCCTGAACCGGAGTTGCCGATACGCTTCACCTTAATCTGTTCTTCGGTGAGCGGGATCTCCAGAGCCTTGGCCGTTTTAAAGACCCCCTGACGAATATCCTCTTCGCTCTTGGTGCCATACATGTCATGCAGCGCGGTGTTCTTGATCTCGTCCTGAAACTGGTAGTTGGCGAAGTAAGGCGGGATCACCAACCATGACCCGTAAATCACGGCCGCAATGACCACAAACCCAAGTACCGCCTTAAAACTACCCATAGCACGCTCCGTCCCTGGCCTTTGCGGCCGAAGACGTAACTTCAGCGCGCTGGCCTGAGCAATTTCTGACAATATTCGGCTACGGCATCGATGCTAGCATCGTGAATTTCCCGAGTCGAGCGTTGAACGATCTCGACAGTACCTTCGGTAACCTTCTTTCCTACGGTTACACGAAAGGGTATGCCCACTAGGTCAGCGTCTTTGAACTTCACCCCTGGCCGCTCGTCCCTGTCGTCCAGTGACACGTCAATTCCTGCCTTCTCCAGTTGGTGTGCAATCTTCAGCGCCGTTGACATCAGCTTCTCATCTTTAACGTTGGTCGGAGTGACCACGATTTCAAAAGGCGCGACGGTGGGCGACAGCCAGAAGCCGTTTTCATCGTTGTTCTGTTCAACTGCGGCGGTCAGGATGCGCTCAATGCCAATCCCATAACTCCCCATAATCGGTGTGACTTCCTTGCCGTTGCGATCGAGAACGCGCGCCCCCATGGACTCCGAGTACTTGTAGCCGAGCTTGAAAATGTGCCCAATCTCCACCGCAGTATCGATGCGCAGCGGCGCGCCGCAGTTGGGGCACTCTTCTCCCCCGTTCACACTGCGCAGGTCGGCATATTCGGTCGGCTCGAAGTCACGCCCAGGCGTGACGTTTTTCAGGTGGTAGTCCGCTTTATTCGCACCAGAGATCAGGTTCGCGCGCCCTTCAAGTGCTTTGTCGACAAGCAGGATCACACCCTCTCCAAAAACCCCGTTTTTTGTCTTGGCTACGTTGCTAAGACCTAAGGGGCCGAGAAAGCCAGCAGGGGAGTGAAATACCTGTTTGATTTCGTCCTCCTGCATCGGCCGACTTTCTTTTCCGGCGAGCGCAGTGGATAGCTTCGCTTCATTAAGTTGGTGATCGCCGCGCAGCAGCACCACCAGGTCACGCGCCTTCGGCTTACCTGTCTTGGCATCGACCTCATTGACTATCAGGGCCAGAGTCTTGATCTTGTTCTTCGGCGATACCCCAAGGAAACGCGCTACGTCCTCGATCGTCTTCTGGCCGGGTGTGTGGACTTCGAGCGGTTTACCATCGCGTTCCGGCGCCAAATCTTCCACGGCTGCCAGTCTCGAAGTCGCTTTTTCCATGTTGGCTGCGTAGTTGCACTTTTCGCAGCTCACAATCAGATCTTCGCCTGCGGGCGTGCATACCACGAACTCGTGCGATTCTGAACCGCCCATTGCCCCCGAGTGCGCTTCAACAATCATGTATTTAAGCCCGCAGCGGTCGAAAATCCGGCGATAAGCGTCGTAATGCTTTTGGTAGGACACGTCCAGCCCGGCTGCATCGATATCAAACGAGTACGAGTCCTTCATCATGAATTGCCGTACCCGTAGCAACCCGGCCTTCGGCCGGGGTTCGTCGCGAAACTTGGACTGAATCTGATACCAGATTTGCGGCAACTGCTTATAGCTGCGTAGTTCTTTGCGCGCGATATCAGTCATGACTTCTTCTTCTGTCATGCCCAGGCACAAATCGGCGCCCTTGCGGTCTTTCAGGCGAAATAAAGCGTCACCCATCACCGACCATCGCCCACTCGCTTCCCAAAGTTCCCGGGGATGCAGCGCCGGCAGGTAAAACTCCTGCCCGATCTTGTCCATCTCCTCGCGGACGATGCCAATGATCTTGTTGAACGAGCGATTTCCCAGAAAAAGATACGAGTAAATGCCCGCAGCAAGTTGCCGGATGTAGCCCGCCCGCACCAGAAACTTATGGCTGGCGACCTCGGCATCCGCCGGCGCCTCGCGCAATGTTGGGATAAATAGTTCAGACCAGCGATGCATAGAGAATTCGTTCCGTGTTGGGGAATTGGTCATTGTAAATGATTCGAGGCGAGGGCCAGATAAGAGGGTTGTCAGCTGAGACAGCCGTGGGCGCTTTTCAATTACCCAATTACTCAATTACAAATTCTTCCTACATCATTTCCGTTCCCCACAAATCATGCAGGTGCACAATTCCTTGCAGCTTCATATTTCCGTCTACCACCACTAAAGACGTGATCTTCTTCTCTTCCATTAACGCCAGTGCCGTAGCCGCGAACTCGCTCGCAGCAATCGTGCTGGGATGCTTCGTCATGCACTCACCCGCGGTGAGGTCCATCACATCCTTGCCGCGCTTTTCCAGCAGTCGCCGCAGGTCCCCATCGCTGACAATGCCGACCAGCTTTTCGCCTTCAACGACGGTTGTCACGCCCAGCTTCTTTCGGGACATCTCGTAGATCACATCCGACATCTTTGTCTTCGGTGTCACCCGAGGCACAGAATCGCCCGTGTGCATCAAGGCTTCCACGCGGGCCAAACGCTTGCCCAGCTTGCCTCCCGGATGCAGGTTGGCGAAATCTTCTTCTTTAAAACCACGCTTCTCCGCCAGGGCAACCGCCAGCGCGTCTCCCAATGCCAGCATGCTCGTCGTAGACGCCGTCGGCGCGAGCCCCAATGAGCACGCTTCTTCGGCGACAGAGCAGTCGAGCGCCACATCCGCTGCGGCCGACAGGGTAGAGCTTGTCTGTGCAGCGCGGGCACCCTCGCCCGCGGATTTAGGAAGCGGCACGCCTTCAGCTTGTCGAGCTTGCCCTGAGCGCGGGCGAAGAGTGCCGCTGGAAGACTTCTTGGAATCGGGCTTCAGCCCATGAGATGAGTTGTAGATTTTGTCGCAGGTCACGCTGATCAATGGCACCTGCAATCGTTTAATCGTCGCCAGCAGCCTGAGAATCTCTTCCGTCTCTCCGCTGGCGGAGAGTGCAAGCACCACGTCCCCTGCGACAACCATTCCCAGATCACCATGCACCGCCTCAACAGGATGCATATAAAGCGCCGGCGTGCCGGTCGAGTTGAGCGTTGCCGCTACCTTGCGCGCGACGATTCCGCTCTTACCCATACCCGTGACCACCACCCGGCCGCGACCTGCGTACATCAAATCCACGGCGCGATCGAACGCCTGCGCCATGGGACCGGCAATGCGATCGGCCAGTCGGCGCAGCGCTTCCGCTTCGATGCGCACCACATTTTCCCCGACGTGTTTCATGGAAGGACAGAATGTTAGCAGAGTCGAAACTCATCTCTCCGCAGAAGCAGTTAACCACTCTAAAAGTGCTCTTCCATTTCAGGCACTTGTTCAACCGGCTCCTTGGTGCGAATTCCACCCAGCCCCCTGGCTTGAATTGCTTGATCCCACGGTCCGCCCTGCCAGTTGTCTTTTCGCTTCTCACTGCGAAGCCACGGCGGCAACGTGAGTTGCAGGTTCCGCGCTACCCCGGTTACATAAGGTTCATAAAGAGATCGCAAATGCGTCAGCTTCTCTTCCGCCTCCGCGCCATCCTTGATGTGTAATCCGTGCTCAAGCAGAACCCCGCGCAGACGAACCATTTCCTCCGGAGGCAGCCGATCAGGAACATGCGGATCGTATGTCGCCTTCACCACCTGCGCCAGATCCACCACCGCATGGCGCGCCATGGCGAATGTTAACTGGGCTTGGTCAGGCCAGATGTTACTAATGCCAACCATGATTAGGGCACTGGTGTCGAGCATGGTGGTGATCGCCGCAAGCCACGATTGGTTGATGTGTTGCGAACGAAAAAAACTGAGCACTGGATACGACAGATGGCTTTCCAGAACCTCCGCTGCCCAACCCTCCCAATCACGCAAGATTCCGTCCAGCACCTCCTGTTCCGGGCAACAGCCCAGACGTGCCAGCAGTTCCGACGCGCTGGGCGGAGAGCCGGCCCGCGCATCCAGCAGCGAGATCTCGATTTCGCGCTTCGAAAACGAAGAGTAAATCGTGGGCAGATAACCGATTACCACGCCTAGAAAGGCGAAGCCCATCCCCGCTTGCATTACGGTAAGTGCGCGTGCCACTCCGGAGACGGGTGTCACATCGCCTAGACCCAGGGTGAAAAAAGTTTCTCCGCTCAAATACAGCAAGCGGCTGAATGTGATGGGCTCATTCCCAAGCTGAACATGTTCGCCGAAACCATATTGCAGTAACGCGAAACCGAAGATCAGACCAGCCGCCCAGAACATCAGCAGCACCAGAATCGACAGCGGCCCGAAGTAGCTCAGGAAAGCTTCCCGCCAAGTGGTCGACTTGATCAGCCTTGCCAGCTTCCGCCATGGTCTCCAGGTGTTGCGATAAAACAAGGAGGTCAGACGAAACGACCGGTTCACCCGGCGCGGCAGGACGACAGTCTCAAACGCGTCCAGCAGAACGACCAGAATGACGATGATTCCGGCAATGGCGGCGAGAATGAACACTACTCAACCCCTGATGAGAAAGAGATGGTAGCAGATTCAACCCGGCAATCCGGCAGTGGTCCCTATGCTCCACGCCAGAATTCGGCGTCCGAAAACAGTTGAGCCGATATCAGGGCTGGGGAATCGAAGCCAGCACCTTCTGCACTGCCAGCAATTCCTTCAGTACGCCGCGAAGCTTGGTGGACTCCAGTGCATTGGCCCCGTCGGACTTGGCCTGCTTCGGATTGTCGTGGACTTCGAGGAAAACACCGTCCACTCCCGCGGCTACGGCGGCGCGCGCCAGCAGGGGAATGAACTCCGGTTGTCCGCCGCTTACCGTCGCGCCTCTGCCATCGCCTTCCGCAGCAGAAGGCAGTTGCACAGAATGTGTCGCGTCAAAAACTACCGGCGCAAACTTACGCATGATGGCCAACGAGCGCATATCAACCACCAGATTGTTGTACCCGAAGCTGGAACCGCGCTCCGTGACAAACACTTTGTTATTGCCCGCCGCGTTGCATTTTTCGACGGCATGCCGCATGTCCCAGGGTGAGACGAACTGTCCCTTCTTAATATTCACTACTCGCTCGCTCAGCGCCACCGCGGTGATCAGATCCGTCTGCCGGCAGAGGAACGCGGGAATTTGCAGCACTTCTGCGACCTCGGACACCTTGGCCACGTCTGCCACCTGGTGCACGTCGGTGAGCACCGGCACGTGAACTTCATCGCGAACTCTTTTCAGTACGCGCAAGCCTTCTGCAAGGCCTGGGCCCCGATAGCTTCTAATGGAAGTCCGATTTGCTTTGTCGTACGAGGCTTTGAAGATGAAAGGAAAGTTGAGTGAGCGCGTCACTCCCTTAATGATCTCAGCCATGCGGATGGCATGTTCTTCGCTCTCGATCACGCATGGCCCGGCGATGAGGAACAGGTCACCCGAACCGACGGTGATGTCCCCGATTTTGAATGATCTCGCCATTTCCTGCTGCGCAAGCCATCCTTCGCTTTGCCTTGGAGAAAGCCCTGACTCAGAGACGATTCTTTGCGTACCTTCGCACCCCTGAGCGGAACCGAAGGGCGGCTAAAGCTCTTTTTACCGCCGTCCCACTTTCTCCGGCCGGTGAAACATTTCTACTTCGGCGGCTTCGCGTTGGGCTCTGCGCTTCAGTTTATGCTCATACGACGCTCCCACAAAAGTCCTGAACAAAGGATGCGGTTCCAGGGGCTTCGATTTGAACTCGGGATGGAACTGGCATCCGATAAAGTGAGGATGATCGGGCAACTCCACAATCTCCACGTAAGTGCCGTCCGGAGTCGAGCCGGAAATTCGCAGTCCGGCGGCGGTCAGCATCTCTTCATATTCGCGATTGAATTCGTAACGGTGGCGATGGCGCTCGCTGATTTCGAGCTTGCCATAAATTTTGTGGGCGAGGGTGCCGGGCTCAAGCCGGCAGGGCCAGGCGCCGAGACGCATGGTGCCACCGAGTTCCTCAACTCCGCGCAGTTCACGCAACTTGTAGATCACTCGATGCGGCGTGGCTGGATCAAATTCGCTGGAATTGGCTTCCGCCAACCCGCACACATCGCGCGCAAATTCGATGCACGCAGTCTGCATGCCAAGGCAAATGCCGAAATAGGGAACTTTCTTTTCCCGCGCATAGCGGATCGCATTCAGCATCCCCGCGATGCCTCGTTTTCCGAAGCCGCCTGGTACCAGCAGTCCATCGTAGTCTTCCAATTGCGCTTCGTAACTCTGATCGCCGGTTTCCAGCCCTTCGGCTTCCACCCAATTCACATTGAGCTTCAGATTATGAGCCAGCGCCCCGTGCACCAAAGCTTCTTTCAGGGACTTATAAGAGTCCTCATACTCCACGTACTTGCCGACAATGCCGATCGTCACTTCATCCTTCGGGTTGTAAACCCGATGAACAATCTCTTCCCAGGCCGCCAGGTTGCGCTCTCCGGCTTCCAGATGCAGATACTTCAAGACCAGCGTGTCCACGCCTTCACGCGAAAACACCAGCGGCACTTCGTAAATCGACGCGACATCTTTGGCGGTGATAACAGCCTCTTCCCCCACATTGCAAAACAGCGCGATCTTGGACTTGATCTCTTTAGCGAGAAAGCGGTCGGTGCGACAGAGCAGAATATCTGGCTGAATCCCGACGCTCAGCAGTTCCTTCACCGAGTGCTGTGTCGGTTTGGTTTTTAGCTCTTGCGCGGCGGCGATAAACGGCACCAGCGTGACATGCATAAACAACGTGTGCTCGCGACCGAGCTCCTGGCGCATCTGACGGATCGCTTCGATAAAGGGCAACGACTCGATGTCGCCGACGGTCCCACCAATCTCAATGATGGCAACGTCCACGTCTTGCGCCACCTTCTTCATAGCCGCTTTAATTTCATTGGTGACGTGAGGAATCACCTGCACGGTCTTGCCGAGATAATCCCCGCGGCGCTCTTTAGCGATGATCTGCTCGTAAATCCGCCCGGTAGTCCAGTTGTTGTCGCGGGAAAGTTTGGCGTGGGTGAAGCGTTCGTAATGACCAAGATCAAGATCAGTTTCGGCGCCGTCATCGGTGACAAAGACTTCGCCGTGCTGGAACGGGGACATCGTACCCGGGTCAACATTCAGGTAGGGGTCAAACTTCATCAGGTTGACCGTCAGGCCACGGCTTTCGAGCAGGCATCCAATTGAGGCCGCCGCCAGCCCTTTGCCCAAAGAAGACACTACTCCGCCGGTTACAAAGATATACTTTGCCGACATCGCTTCCTCGCTCTGATTTTGGTTTTGGATTCGTGCCGGCTGGGGTGCACGACCAATTATGCCAGAAAAGGATGGGGAAGGAAATGGTGTAAAAAATGTCGGGTGGGCTGGTTTCAATTTGATCCGTAGACCCCAAGCCCAAACCCGACAAAATAAATCACGACCGCCGAGAGCAATACCGCGCCGAAGATACGCAACCCCCGATCAAGGCGACTTTTCGGTTCGCCTTTCCTAGGAGACAAACCACTGCGCCACAGATAGGCAGCGCCAGATGCGAAAAGTAAGAGTCGAAACCACCCAACAATATTTGTGCTGACCGTCATGCCGCAATCTTGTTCGACTTGCGACCCAATAGTGTCACAAGTTCTTCAAGCGTCCAAACGTGATCGGTAAGGCCAGCTTCCATCGCAGGGGTCAAGCGGAATGTCTGATGCACGCGGCAGAAATTGTGCCCGCTACCAAAAATGTTCGCTAGTGGGGCCACAACAAAGGCCCATTCCCGACCCCCGTGCGTTCACCACCACCTTTTTCTTCATGTTCCTTCGTATCCTTTGTGGCGAAAGGGTTTTAACTCTACTCAAAATCCGGCCTAACTCCAAAACCCGCCAATGCATCTAACTTCCAAGAGAAGCTGAATCGGACGATAATATCTGCTAACCATGCTTCCCATTGAATTCAAGACGCGACTTTTCTGGGTGATTACGTTCGGTCTCGCGGCAATCTGTTTATGTTTGTCGCCGCTGGCTTCTGCCCAGCAACTAGCCAAGCGTCTCATCCTCAAAGATGGCTCTTACCAGCTCACGACCAAATGGGAAAAGAAGGGCGACCGCATCCGCTACTACAGCGCCGAACGGGGCGAGTGGGAAGAAATTCCTGACTCCCTGATCGATTGGTCGGCCACTGACAAGTACGAAAAAGATCGTGCCGCCGGAGTCCCTCCACCCGAAGCCGTCGCATTGGATAAAGAGCTTGAGGCTGAGCGCAAGGCCGAAGAGTTGAGGTCACCGCAAGTGGCGCCGGGATTGCGTCTGCCCGATGAAAGCGGCGTCTTTCTTTTGGACAATTTTCAAAGCCAGCCGCAACTCAACGAACTGCAGCAGAATGGCGGGGAACTCAACAAGAATATGAAAGGCAACATTCTGCGCGCAGCCATCAATCCCATTGCCAGCGCCAAACAGACGATTGAACTCAAGGGCGAACACGCCAAAGTGCAATCGCATGTCACTATTCCCGCGCTCTACGTGAACACCACCCAGGAGAAGGATACCGGCGACGCATCGCGGCAACCACAACAGCCGCAGCAACCAGAGCAACCCATCCAACTACCCGTCGACCGTTTCAAGATTGTCCGCATGCAGGCCAAGCAGGATAAGCGCATTGTGGGAGACATCAAGATTGCGGTTTACGGTAAGGTCAGCCAGGAGCAAAAACTCGTGCCCACAACTTCACAACCAATTTCAGGCGGCTGGGTGAAAGTGACTCCCACCAGCGCGCTCACTCCCGGCGAATACGCATTGGTAGAGATGCTGGGCAAAGAAGGCATGAATCTTTTCGTGTGGGATTTCGGAGTGAACCCCACTGCACCAGCAAACCCCATGGCCTCGAAGCCCGATCCACGCGCCATCCCGCAGCCCAAGGACAAACCGGTAGAGCTGGAAAAACGGGACCAGCATTAGGTAGGTTGCTGACCGACAATTCCGAACCGACTGGCGCCCTCTTACTTCATCACTCCGCGCTGCGCAATCCCAATATTATCCCGCGTAGTATTTTTTACCAGGTACATCATTTCATCCGCTTGCCGAATGACGTCCTGCGGAGATTTGGCGTCGTGTGGATAGGTCGCCACGCCGATGCTGGCTCGCACATTCAGGTTCAATCCCTCTTCCTTGCAGAATGCGCTGACCCGCAAATTGTCACGCAGGCGCTTGGCGACGACTAGCGCGGCATCTTTCCCGGTCTGCGGCAGCAGCACAACAAATTCATCGCCACCGTAGCGGAAGGCGTAATCAATCAAACGCAGCTGTGCCTTGATAAGGTAGCCAATCTCAGCCAGCAATTTGCTTCCGATCAGGTGTCCATAGGTATCGTTCACCTGCTTAAAGTGATCCAGATCAATAAACAGCACGGTGAACTCATAGGCAAAACGCGACGAGCGGTAAACCTCGGTCTCCAGAATCTTATAAAGATGGCGCGCGTTGTAGAGTCCGGTGCAGTCGTCGGTAATCGTGAGTTCCTGGATTTTCTCTACGGCTCGTGCGTTATCGATCGCGATAGCCGCATAGTCGGAAAGTGACTGCAGAAAAAACATCTCTTGATCGGTAAAGTTGTCCAGATGAACATTCACCAACTGGATTACGCCCAGAACCCGGTGCTTGGCACGCAGTGGAAAGCAAATGATCGAACGCGTCTCCCACTTGGTGACCTCATCAATTCGTTTCGCGAACCGCGGGTCGTTAAGCACATCGGGCACAATAAGTTGCTCGCCGTGTTTCGCCACCCACCCGGCAATTCCTTCGCCGACTTTGAGTCGGACATTCTTCAGCGCCTCCGCAGCGTCTCCCACCGCAATCGCGAAATATAGTTCGTTCCGCTGTTCATCCACCATCAGCAACGACCACGTATCAGGACGGAAATACTCCGCCATCTTTTCCATGATGGCCTGCAGAATCGAATCCAGGTCAAGCATCGAGGTAAGGGCCTTGGCCACATCATGGAAGATGGTCAGCTCTTGAATTTGCCGTTTACGGTCGGTGCCGGTGGCCTCGGGCATGCCCTGAAATCCTCAGTTTTTGGCAGGAATTGCTTGGATTATATGCGCCGCCCTGAAGGATGGGCAATCAACCTTGGTAACCCCGTACCCGCAAAGCTAAGTGTTTGTAAGGGATGCAACATCGGGCATGGCGGCTGAACTCGTGTCCACCTGTCCACGGCAGTACATATCGAAGATTGTTTTGGGACGGTTTCTTTGTGTGGACTTCAGTCCCGGTGGATGTGCGAATGAGTCTAGGGAAGAACGGCAGGTGTTGTTAGCAAGTTAAAATGTCCGGTTTTCTTAGCACGTGACTTGTCCGGTTTGAGTTAAATGACCAGCAGCAGTCGGGGCTGTGGGAAAGTGGGAATCCAGCGCCTTTTGCGGGATTTCCAAGCG
>Ga0209577_10000563_pt1 | contig 37377 bp, 32 predicted proteins | sample GraSoiAngelo_109_FD_185874 | JGI IMG/M metagenome (GOLD analysis project Ga0209577, IMG submission 185874) | Grasslands soil microbial communities from the Angelo Coastal Reserve, California, USA - 14_0903_12_20cm (SPAdes) (version 2) | ecosystem: Environmental > Terrestrial > Soil > Grasslands... | reverse complement strand
TTCCCCTACACCGGCCAAGGGACCCGACTGCGCGGCCTCGACGGAAAGCTGGCGGCCTGGCTCGAGGAGATCTCCGCGCGGCGCGCGAACGTGGTCGTCAGCACGCGCTCGAACCTCGACGAGGTCGCCGGTCGGCTCGGGCTCGATGACCGAGCGCTCCATCCGATCCCCTACCCGGTCCGGCTCGGGGAGCCGGCGCCGATGCCCCCCAACGGGGCCCCCCGGGTGACGTTCGTGGGGCGGCTCGAGCCGCGCAAAGCCCCGGAGGTCGTCCTCCGCGCTGCCCCGAAGGTGCTCGCTGCGATGCCTGACGCGCGGTTCACGTTCGTCGGACGCGACGCGATCGCGGACGGGGCGCCCCCGTCGACCGCGTGGCTGCGCGAGGAGGCGGCGCGACTCGGCGTCGCCCACGCGGTCGAGCTCACCGGCCAGCTCGACCGCACGGGCGTCGAGGAACAGCTCCGCCGGGCGACCGTGTGCGCATTCCCGTCACGGTGGGAGAGCTTTGGCAACGTCCTCGCGGAGGCGGCGGCGACGGGAAGGCCGGTCGTCGCTTCGCCGATCCCGCCGTTTCGCGAGCTCGTTGACGACGGCGTGACGGGACGGCTCGCCCCGCTCGACGACGAGCAGGCGTGGGCGGACGCGCTGCTCGAGGTGCTCGGCGACTCAGAGCGCGCGTCGGCGATGGGACGCGCCGGCGCGGGGCGAATCGCCGCGATCAGCTCGCCGGCGCGCGTCGCCGACCTGGCTCTGGCCGCACACGAGCACGCGATCGAGCGATGGCGGCGGGGTGCGCGAGCGGCGGGCCGCTAGGAATGCGGTCAGAGCGCGTCCTATGGGTCACCGACGAGCCGCCTGACCGCGCGCTCGGTGGCGGGAGCATCCGCCAGTCGTACCTGTTCGAGGCCCTCGCGTCCACGTACCCTGTCGATCTGCTCACCGTCCAGGCGCCCCCGGATGAGCATGTCCGAGCGGCTGCCGCAAGCGTCACCGAGCTGCCACGGGGCAGGACCGCATGGACCGAGCACCCAGTCGGGCGGCGGGCGCTGGCGCTTGGGATCCTGCTCGGCTCACCCCATCCCACGGCGATGTATCCGACGGGTGCGGTGCGTCGAGCCATAGCCGATGTGATGGACGAGCGCAGGGACCGGTACGGGCTCGTGTGCGTCGAGCACGAGGCGCTGGCGCCGCTGATCCCGGCCAGCCGGTCGGAGCGATGGATGATCACGCTCCATCACCTCCTCTCGGGGATGATCGCGAGCGAGCTCGCACTCGCGCCGGGCAGACGCCAGGCCTGGTTCCGGAAGCGGGACCTGGCCAAGGCGCAGCGGCTCGAGCGACGCGCCCTCGCGAGCTACGACCGTTGCGTGGTGTGCTCCGAAGACGATGCCAGAGCGCTCCGTGAGCTCAGCCATGAGGGCGGCATCGCGGTGATTCCCAACGGCGTCGACGTCAGCGTCCTGCGGCCGACCCGGGTGCCGGACGAGCCCCGGGTGCTGCTTCCAGGTCACCTGGCGTGGCCGCCGAACGTGGACGGCGCGATCTGGTTCTGCGAGCAGGTCTGGCCGCAAGTACGGGCGGCGATTCCCGGGGCGACGGCGATGGTCGTCGGCCGCTCGCCCGCCGCGGAGGTCCGGGCGCTGGCGCAGCGGCCTGGCGTCGAGGTGCATGCCGACGTGCCGTCGATGGTTCCGTACTTCGAGTCCGCCCGCGCTGTCGTCGTGCCGCTACGGGTGGGGACCGGCACGCGCCTGAAGGCGCTCGAGGGGATGGCGGCCGGCCGGCCGGTGGTCGGCACCGCGGTGGGAATGGCGGGCATCGGAGTCGAGGACGGCGTCCACGCGCTCGTCGCCGACGACCCGCGGACATTCGCCGCCGCCGTGATCGACGCGCTCCGGCGGGACACGCTGGCCCGGTCGCTCGCCGACGCGGGGCGGGCGCACGTGGAGCGCAACTTCGGCTGGGACCGGATCGGAGCCAGGTTCGTGGAGATGGCCTCCGAGTTGTTGGAGAGCGACGCGGCTCACGCGTCGGCTATTGCCGCCGAGGGATAATGGCTCCCAGCCGCGAGTCCGCTGGTCCTGCGTCTGCATAGCCGAGCTCCAGCAGCTTCGGCCCGATGATCCGCTGCAGCGTTTCCTGCTCGTCGGCACTGAGGTTCCGCCGCCACAGGCCTGGTGTTGCGGCCCGGACGAAGGCCTTGGCTCCGCGCTCCTGCTCCGGGATTGCCTGAAAGCTGTGCCGCTCGATCAGTGAGCCGAGTTGCGCGGCGTCGCAATCAAGCTCCAGCCAGTCGAGCAGTCGCCGGACCTGGTTGGACGTGTCGCCGAGCAAATCCTCGTAGCGCAGCAGACATTTTGGGCCGGGATGCTCGGCAAATGCCCGTTGCACGACCTCTGTGGTCCAAAGCCATTTGTGCGCCGATCTGATCAGGAACTCCCGACGCTGTTCATCACCGATTCCCTGCACCGCGGGAAAGGCCTGGGTGACCCAGCCGCCAGGATTATTCGCGGCGAGCTGTGAGTCGATCACGTCGCGTCCATCGCGAAGCAGGAAGATGAACCTGGACCGCGGCAGGGCACCCATGATCAAGTCGGCGCTCTGTGATCCATTCGGCTCCTGAATGACCACCCTGGAACGGGAGAGCGGGGCTTTCGCCGGATACGCCAAGGCGTGGGCAAGAAAGCGCTGCCGCATCAGCTCACCCAGCCAAGGCAACCACACATCCCGGAAGCCTTCCGCAAAGAAATGGTTCTGGTTGTCGGCCGCAAACCGCCGCAGCGTGAAGTTCGTCGAATCGAACCACTCCATGCCCACCCCCCGGAGGTCAGCCAGGAAGGCCCCCAGGTACGCGCCGATGAGCGGCTCGTTGATCGACACGACTGCTTCGTGTTCACCCAGCATTTTGAGCAGCCAGGTGCTGCCACTGCGTGGCGAGCCGAGAATCCAGACCAGGCGAGACTCGATGTCACCGGCGCCGAAGCTCTCAGGCCCACGCCCCCGCTTGAATTTCGCGGTCCACCGAGCGAAGCTCATCGAGCTGACGGCACCCTAGCCCTCGCGCCGGCAGAGCGCGCCTCGAGCAGCTCGGCGTAATCTGCGCCGATCGTGGACCAGGAGTACCGGCGCTCCACGAGCTCCCTTCCGTGCGCCGCCAGCCTACCCGCCAGCTCGTCGTCGGTCAGGCACTGCACCACCGCCCGGGCCAGCTCGGCGGGATCGTCGGCGACCAGTGCTTCCCGGCCCGGCTCGACGTCCAATCCGCCGAGGCCGATGGAGGTGCCTGCCACGGGCCGTCCCGCGGCCATCGCCTCGAGCGCCTTCAGGCGCGACCCCGTGCCGATTCGCAACGGGACCAGCGTCACCCGCGCACGCTCCAGGAAGGGCGCGACGTCAGGCACGTCCGGGTGCACCCTCACCCCCGGCAGGGCGCCCAGCGCGAGCACCTCCGGAGCCGGCGCGGCACCCACGACGTCCAGCGTCGCATCGGGAATCCGAGCGCGGATCGACGGCCACACGTGCTCACAGAACCAGCCGATGCCGTCCCGGTTGGGCAGCGTGTGGAGCGCCCCGGTGAACGCGACGCGCGGGCCCGCCGGGAGCGGGGTCGGGCGAAGCCGATCAGCGTCTACGCCGTTCGGAACCACGGCGACGCCACCACCGAGGCGCGCCGCGTCTTCATTCGACACCGCGACGACGAGATCGTAGGCGCCGAGTGCCCACCGCTCGAGGCGGCACGAGTTGCGCTCCTCGAATCCCAGCATGATCCGCTGGCGCCGGCCTGGGGCGATCCGCGCGCTGTGGCGCGCCATCTCCGAGGTCAGGTTGTGCAGGGTGAGCGCCCAGAGGCCAGCCCGGCGGGCCGGCAACAGCTGCGCCAGCCCGATGTACTCGACGCAGACGATGTCGGCCCGCGGCCCGCCGGCCAGCTCCGACGCGAGCGCATGGCGGATCCGCTTCTGACGGGCGACCTCGTCGGGCTGGCGCTCGATGACCTGCCAGCGAATGTCGCGAAGCCGCCTGCGCGTCCGTCCACGAGGATCGCCCGCGATCTCGACCGGGACCTCTCTGACCGAGCCCGCCAGGGCGCGGACCCGCCGGTCCTCGAGCCTTCCGGCGAGGAGCAACTGAACGTCGAAGCGCTGTGCGAGCGCCTCGAGTAGGTGGGCTTGCCTGATCTCCCCGCCTCCGCGCGCGTCGAAGCACGGCGGGATCGCGGTCACCCACCGAACCGTCACGGCGTGAGCGCGGCTCGGTAGACGTCCTCGAGACGCTGCAGGTGCGTCGAGGTGTCCCATGGCTCGGACCAGAACTTGTCGTAGGCGGCGGAGCCGAGCCGCTCCGCGAGCTCGGGGTTGCGGTGCAGCGCCGCCAGCTTCTCCGCGAGGTCATCCACGTCGCCGTTGCGGAACCACAGCCCACTCACGCCGTCGGCGACAGCCTCCCGAGCCGCGTTCAGATCGGACACGACAGCAGGCACGCCGTGAGCCGCGGCCTCCAGAGCGAACAGTGGCTGGACCTCGTACCACAGCGAAGCGCTCACGACGGCGCGCGAGGCCCGCACGGTCGAGCGCACCTGCTCGCGCTCGAGCCATCCTGTCAGCACGGCATCGGGATACACGCGGCGCACCGTTTCTGCCTCATCACCGGCACCGACGAACACCGCGGGGACTCCGGCCAGGCGGGCGGCGCGAGCGAAGATCACCGGGCCCTTGTCGTGCTCGAGCCGGCCGACGAATGCGAACGCGTCGTTGCCGCCCACGTTCGCCGGAGGCAACCGAGGCGCCGGAACGGGATTGGGCACGATATGCACCCGCGCCGAGGAGGGGAGGAACGGTTTCAGGATCTCAGCCGCGAAGCGGGAGGGGGCGATGAACTCGCGCAGGTTCCCCGGCATCCCCCCGACGCCGCGCTGAACGGCCGAGCGACCGACGCGCCAGAGCTTGTGCGAGTACCCCCGCGCGTCGCAGTTGGTCGCGACGCACCGCGGCGACAGCGGCGTCAGCGGGCACACCTGGTCGGTTCGATAGTTGAAGAAGCCCCCGTTAGGGCACGCCGCGAAGTAGTCGTGGAGCGTAGAGACGGTGGTCAAGCCGGACCGGGCTGCGGCGCGGACGACGCTGGCGGACAGGACCTTGGTGAAGCCGTGCACGTGCACGATCGTGGACGCGGGGTCGACGTTCCGGGCCAGCTCGCGGACGACCGCCGCTGAAGCGTGGTTCCAGATGCCTCGGGCTGCCGCTCGGGCCCGATTTGGATCCGTCAGGGTCGTGCCCTGGCCCGTGATCCGGACATTCACGCCCGCCTCCGCCAGCTCGGCGTCGGGCTCGCCGTTGCCGGCCACGAACGTGACGCGATGTCCACGCCGTGCGAGGCCCGCGGCCTCGGTCAGCGCGACCCGTTCTGCTCCGCCCCTCACCGCGGCGAAGTCGTGGATCATGATCACCGTCAGCGGCCGCGTACCGACCAGCGGAGCGGTCGCCCCGGGGGCGTCGTCAACCGCGAGCTGCATCCGAGTAGACCTCGAGCATCATCGCCGCGGTCCGCTTCCAGCTGAAGTCGGCAGCTCGCCGCGCCCCCGCGGCGGCAAGCGTCGCTTGCCGCTCGGGATGTCTAACCACGTCGCTCAGCGCGTCCGCCCAGGACTCTGGCTGAGTCGGCTCGCCGACCAGGGCGGCGGCATCCCCGACGACCTCCGGAATCGAGGAGGTCGCCGCCGCGATCACCGGGGTCCCGGCGGCCATCGCCTCGAGCGGGACGAACCCGAAGCCCTCGCCGAGCGCGGGGTGGGCCAGCACCGCCGCTGCCTGCACCAGCGCTGCGGCGTCCTCGTCCGGCAGGAATCCCGTCCGGATGACCCGAGCGGTCCCCCGAAGCCGCGCAATCTCGGCTTCCACCAGCTCGACACCATGTCCGTCGGGCCCGACGAGCACGATCGGCAGCCGGTCGCCGCGCAGGCGGCCCGCCGCGCGCACGAGCGGAACCACGTTCTTCCGCGTGGACACCGCACCGAGGCAGACCACGAACCGGCCTGGCTCCACACCGAATCGGGCGCACGTAGACGAGAGATCGTCGTCGGATCGGGCCTGGCTGAACGTGCCGCTCACGCCGAGCGGGACCACTTCGACCCTGCCCGCGTCGACGTTCAGCGTGGCGCGGAGGCGGTCGGCGATGTACCGCGAGGGAACTACGATCGTCGTCGCCCGGCGAAGCGCCAGCTCCATGCTGCGCCGGTACGTCCAGTGCTCCGAGCGCCGATACCACTCGCGGTGCTCCAGCGGAAACAGGTCGTGGACCATGACCACCTGGGGCGCAGCCGTCCTCACCGGCGGGAAGGGCTGGATCAGGTGCGCCACGTCCACCGCTCCGAGGCTGCGCTCCAGGCGCGGCCCGAGCCCGAGGCACCAGGCGGCCTGGACAGGACGCCGTGACCACAGCACGACGCGGCGCTCGACACTGTCAGGGACCCAGTCCGCGGACTGCGGTTCTCGGGTCGACGCGACTGTGATCGCATGCTCGCCGTCGGCGACCTCCTTCAGCGCGATCACGAGCTCGCGCAGGTAGCGCCCGACGCCCGTCGCGTGGTGCTGCATCAACCGGTGCGCGAACAGCGCGACCCGCACCGCGCCGGGGCGACGGGTGCGGACAGCAGACTCGAGCGTTGCGGCAGACGCCATGACGACGAAACGCACGAGGGCGGGCCGACTTTCGCGACGCGCCCGGCCCACACATACAATCCCGCGCTCCGGTTTGCCCGCCGTGCAGTAGCTCCCGTGCCCAGATCGACACCGCATTGACCTCGGTCCTGATCGACGGGTACGCGCTTTCGGGCGGCTCGGAACGGCGCGGAATCGGGACGTACCTGAAGCGGATCATCGCGGGGCTCGCGGAACGGCCCGACCTGTCTGTGACGGTGCTGGCCGAGCGCGACGTGCCCCTCCCGCCCGCCGCGAATCGCGTGGTCTGCCGGTCCCATGCACCGAGGCGTTTTCGTGACTTCGAGCACGACCTGGTGCTCCCGGCAAAGCTGAGCCGCCGCGGCTGCGACGTGTTCCACAGCCCCGCCCAGCATCCGCCGCGCCGGAGCTCGATCCCATGGATCCAGACCCTGCACGATCTGACCCCGCTGATCTGGCCGCACCCGCTGCTGGCTGGTGAGCGGCGCCGATGGGAGCACGTCGGCCCCCGGCTGCGCCGCGCGTCGGCGGTGGCTGCCGTCTCGAGCTTCTCCGCCGATCAGGGGATCCGCCATCTGGGCCTCGATCCGCGCGCGATAACGGTCATCCCCCAGGGCATCGATCGAGCCGCCTTCCATCCCGGCGAGCCCGCTGCGGGCGAGGCCCCGTACCTCCTTCACGTCGCCGCGTGGGGCCCGCACAAGGGCTTCGGCGAGGCGCTCGAAGTGATCTCGCGGCTGGCCGAGCGCGGCCTCCCACACCGGCTGATGCTCGCCGGCCCCCAGGACGAGTGGATGCTGCGGCAGGTGCGCGCGGCGGTGGCGGCCAGCCGCCGACCGGACAGGGTCGAGGTCGCGGGGTATGTCGACGACCTGGCGGGCACCTACCGCGGGGCGGATGCGCTGCTGATGACCAGCCGTTGCGAGGGGTTCGGGTTTCCCGTGCTCGAGGCGATGGCCTGCGGCACCCCAGTCGTCGCGTTCGCAAACAGCTCGCTCCCGGAGGTGGTCGGCGACGCGGGCATGCTCATCGCCGACGGCGACCTCGACGCGATGGCCAGCGCAGTGCAGCGCGTGCTGGGCGATGCGGATGTGCGCGGTGAGCTCGTCGAGCGCGGCTTGGAGCGCGCTGCCCGGTTCCGCTGGGAGGACACGATCGAGGCGTACGCCTTGCTGCTGCGCTCGGTCGCGCGGTGAGCGGCCCGCCGCTACGGGTGGCGTTCGACGTGACCTCGGTCATCTCGGGCCGCACCGGGATCGCCCGATACACGACGCAGCTGAGCGCCGCGATCGAACGCCACGGAGTCGAGCTATGTCGCTACGCGGTCGGGCGAGCGACATTCGCGCTCCCGTCCGGGACTCGTCACCTGCGGGTCCCGGCTCGCGTGGCCGAGCGCTGGTGGCGGGCCGTGCCGTCGCCGCCGATCGAGCGGCTGGTGGGCGGCGCCGACCTGGTTCACGCGACGGGGATGCTGGCGCCGCCCGCCACGCGCCTGCCGCTCGTGATGACCGTGCATGACATTGCGGCCCTGCGGCACGAGGTGCTCCACCCGCCACGGCAGGTGCGCCAGCTGCGTCGCCAGATAGACGCGCTGGCGCGAGCGTCGGCGATCCTCGCGGTTTCGCGAGCCACGGCGGACGACCTCGCGGACCTCGGCGTGGCGCGCGAGCGGATCGTGGTGGCGCCGCTAGGCGTCACTCTGCTACCGGAACCGAGGCCGCCCTCCGAGGGCGATCGCCCGGCCGGCAGCTACCTGCTGACGGTCGGAGAAAGCTCGCCGCGCAAGCGCTACGACCTCGTGTTGCGCGCGCTGGCGCTGCTCGAAGGCGACCTCGAGCTGGTGATGGCGGGCCCTCCCGCCGACGACGAGCCGCGTCTGCGCTCGCTGGCCCACCGTTTCGGTCTGGAGTCGCGCGTGAGGAGGGTCGGACCGGTCAGCGACACGACCCTCGCCGGGCTTTATGACCGCGCGCTCGCGTTGTGCTTCCCGAGCGTCGCCGAGGGGTTCGGACTTCCCGTGCTCGAGGCGATGGCCGCGGGCCTCCCGGTGGTGACGAGCGACCTTCCGGTGATCCGGGAGCTGGCCGGCGACGCGGCCGTGTATGTGGACGGGCAGGACGAGCAGGCCTGGACGGAGGCGATCCACCGGATCGCGTCGGATGATTCGCTGCGAGCCAGAGTCTCGGAGGCCGGTCGACGGAGGGCCTCCGAGTTCACCTGGGAGCGGACGGCCGCGAGGACGCTCGAGGCCTACCGGCTCGCGCTCGAAGCCGCGAGCTGAGGCGCCGGCTCGTACGACCGGAGCGACGCGGATGTCTCCGGGGCCGCCGGGGCCGGGACGGTCGCCCGCTGGCGCGCCACCGCGAGCATCGCGCCCGCGATCCCCCAGTACGTCCATGCCACCGCGAACGAGCTCCACGTCTGCAGGAACCAGGCGGCGACGGCGAGTCCCGCCCCGGCGGTCCACGCAGCCGTGATCAGCGGGTCCGAGTACTCGCGGGAGGCTCGTCGCAGGCGCAGGAGGAGGGCGATGGTGAGCGCCGCGAACACCAGCATCGCGGGGATCCCGAGCTCGTCGCCGACCTCGAGATAGTTGTTCTCCGCGACCACGTCGTGCCTCACCCGGAAGCGCTGCCCGGTCCCCACGCCGGTGCCGAGCCCCAGGCCGAGCGGGTGACTGCGCATCGTGTCCACTCCGTCCGAGAACCCGGCGATGTGCCCAGCGGTAGAAACGTCGTGCTGATTGCCGGCGCTTTCCACCCGCTTGGATACTCCGGTGGCGATCGCCGCCGGGATCGCCAGCACTGCCAGAGCCACGAGCACGATCGCGGCCTGCGTACGCCAATGGCGGCCCCTCCCGGCGGCGGGCTGAAGGGCCAGGAATGCCACCACGAGGGCGCCGAGGAGCGCGCTCCGGGTCTGGGTCAGCAGCAACGCGCCACCGACCAGCACCGTCGTCAACACGACGAACGGGGAGGCCCGGCGCCGGACCGCTCGCTCGAGCCCGACCGCCCACGGGATCACCAGGTACCAGGAACAGAACAGGTAGCTGAGGAAGACCGACCCGATCCGGACGATCCGCAGCCCACCGACGAATCCGTAGAAGCGGATGTCGTACGGATTCATCGGGCGCGAGTGCAGCACGAACATCTGGTAGGCCGGGTACTTGATCGTGTGGACGACGAAGTGGTTCCAGGTGGACGAGAAGATCGCTTCGAAGATCCCCACCGCTCCGACGATCGCGCCGACCACGAGGACCGTGTTTGCCGCTCGCCCGGCGAACCGCGGACCCAGCGAGGCGTGGCGCGCGCCGAACAGGATCAGCACGAACGCCGCCATCTCGCGGAAGCCGAGCAGCAGGATCTTCGGCGCAGACGGCGCGCCGGGCACGATGCTCGGCCCCATCAGCGCGTAGAGCCCTACCAGGGCAACGAACCCCAGCGCCAGGCGGTCGACGGCGTCGAGCCGCCTGCGCGTCGCGAGCAGGCTCCTCACGCCCGCCAGGACCACCCCGAGCGCGAGCGTCTCCTTCCACGCCCCCAGGTGGCTCACGACCGACGCCGGCAGCCCCATTGTCCACAGCGCGGCGAGCACCAGCCCCTGGAACGGAAATAACGCAATCAACCCCAGCAGGCTCAGATCTGGTCGCCGTGCGGCCGCGAGCACGACGATCGCGGCGACCAGCCCGGTGACGGCGGTCTCGGGTGAGACGAGATGCCTCGGCGAGAAGTAGATCGCGCCGATCGCCGCGATCGGGACCAACCACACGAGCTCGAGCGTCGCCGAGCGAAGCGTCCGGTGCCCGAACGGCCGGGACATGGCCCTCATCGACGCCCCCGGATCTCCTCACAGCACGAGCGAGCGCCACTCGAGGCTGCCGAAGGCCAGGCCGGCGAGGGTCGCTGCGTCGAGCGCGGGCGCGCCGGCGGCGTGCACGGCTGCACGGCGGACACGGGCCAGTCGCGAGCCGGGCCCGGTTCGGTACATCGCTGCTTCTCGGCGTACACGGTCCAGATAAGGAACGACCGCGACCAGCCAGAGCTTTCGCCCGCCGATCACAGAACCTGCGATCCCCGCGAGGGCCAGATCGAACTGCGCCGTCCACTCCCCGAAGAACCAGCGGCGGTAGAAGGTCCCGTCACGCAGCTCCGGAACGAGCCGCGCCAGCCCGGGCATGTCCCTGGTCCAGTGCCAGCGGTCGGCGACCGCGTCGCGAATGCCGCCGGGCACGACCGCGTGATACACGAGCGCATCGGGGGCGAACGCGCTCCGCGCCCCCCGCCGCCGGGCGCTCCATGCAAACAGCGTGTCCTCACCGATCGGGGTCCGGGCTGCGCGGCTGCGCCTGCGGTCGACGGACCAGCTCCTTCGGCCCGGGCGCTCGAGCGCCCAGTCCCTGAAACCGCCGACGGCATCGAACGTCTCCCGCCGCACGAACAGGTTGGCGGTCTGGTAGAAGCCGCCGTCGCTCTCGACCCACAGCGTTCTGTCGAATGGGGTGCGCGAGACGAGGGGATCGGGCTGGACCGCCCCCTGCACGAGGTCGCCATGCTCGAGGGCCGCGAGACCGCGGGCGAGCCAGCGCCGGGTCGGGAAGCAGTCCGCGTCGGTGAACGCCAGCACGGGCGCCCGCGCGGCCGCGGCGCCGCGGTTGCGCGCGCAACCCGGTCCCTGGGGGCGGTCGTTCCGGATCAGGGTCACCGCGGGCCGGTGGCGCTCTACGAGCGCTGGGGTCGCATCGCGGGAGCCGTCGTCGACCACGATCACCTCGAACGGCCGGTCGAGGTCCTGGGCTGACAGTGCGTCGAGTGCGCGGCCGAGCGTCGGCTCGGCGTCACGGGCAGCGATGATGACGCTGAGGGCGGGAGCGCGCTCCACGGCGAGCGTTCAGGCGGCGTCGAAGTAGGAGGCGTAGCGGGTCGAGGCGAACAACTTCCTGACCTCGTCGAAGTTCGCGATGATCTCCCGCGTCTGCCGCGGATTTGCCTTCCGCAGCCCGGCGGTGACCGGCGCCGAGTCGATCCCGAGGTACTCGCAGACTCGGTCAACCGTCGTTTGGTGTGCTACCGAGTCGAGCAGATCGTCCTCATAGCTCAGACGCAGGTGTGGTAGGGGGCCGACTAACCGCGAGAGGACCTCCGTATCGGATTCGACGATCCAGGTGGCAGCCATGAGGCGCACCGGATCGACTTCGATCGGCTCGAACCCGTCGTCGCTCTCATTCGAATAGTGGAATTGCCGGTCCGCGCCGCTTATGAACGAGAGCGCCTGCTGCACCGGGTTCGCTCTCAGCAGCAAGACCGGCCTGTATCCCATCGCATTGAGCCGGGCCGGATATTGCGTTGGGTCGCCGATCCCCCGGATCGTGCCGCCGAGATTTCGGAAGTGCCCGGGCAGCAGCTTCCAGCCGAAAGCGCTCATGCCGCGTAGGCCCGCCATCGCAGCTCGAGCCGCGAGGTACTGCTGCGGGAACGCCCGTCCATCTCGCAGGAGCTCGCCACCACACCGGATGCCCGGATGTGAGTTCAGCAGCGAGACGAGCAGCTCGCTTCCAGTCCGACCGGTGGTGATGATCACGAACCTCTTCGCCGGGGCGCAGAAGCGAGCAAGCAGCGCGGGCGCGTAATCCCTGGTCGCCTGCAATGCGGGCACCGATGACCTCGCCGGCCGGCCGGATGATGCGGGGACCGCTCTCACGGAGTCGCGGAATCGACGCTGCGCACAAGCACGCAGCAGAACTGCGTCCCCTCGCCGACGATCCGCTCGATCCGCATCGACGACTTGCGCGCAGCGGCGCGCAGGTCGTCGAGCTCGACCATCGATCCGCGCCACCGCGGATCGCGCTGGCCCCGTGGCCCAAGCCCGACCGCGGCGAGCAGTCTGCCCTTCGCGGCGACGATCCGCGATCCACCGTCATGGACCGCACGATCGTTCGAGATCTGGAACGCGGCCCAGCCGGCCGGCCTCAGCACGCGGCCGATCTCGACGACATACGAGAGGGTGATCGCGGGGTCGGGAATGTGCTGGAAGACCACGTGTGACACGCAGGCGTCGACGCTGTCTGACTCGACGTCGGCGAGCGTCGAGCCGTCTCCCAGCACCCACTCGACGTTCGCGAGCTCGGGATTGTGCTCGCGGGCAAGCGCGAGCATCCGTTCGGAGACGTCGAGCGCCTGCACCGAGCGTGCCCGGGCGCTCAGCACCCGCGTCAGACGCCCCACCCCGCACCCGATCTCGAGCACCCGATTACCGGGATCAACGGACACTCCGACCGCGCCGAGCAGTCTGTCAAGGTCGCGCTCGCCTTCCGCCCAGAAGCACTCCAGATCGGGCCGCCGGTACTGCATGCGGTTGTCGACGAAGAAGAACGCGTCCTCTTCCGCCCGGCGATCCCAGAAGCGAGCCATCCCGTTCATCGGACGTTCCGCTCCAGAGCAGCAACCGAACCGTTGGCCGAACCGTTCCTCGACGCAAGCGGGAAGCGATACATCGCGACCGCCGTGATCCACGGGTGCTTGACGTCGAACACGAGCGTGCGGATCCAGCTGCTGCCATCCGCGAGCTCGTACCTCACAACCGTCGTGAACTCCTCTTCGCTGGAATCCACGCCACCCAAAAGCGGGCGTAGCCCCATCTCCTGATGGGCCGCGAGCGCGCTCAGGAGCTTGTGCGCGGCTACGCCACCTCTTCCCTGGAAGCTCGATGTCTCGTCGACGATCCGGACGCGAACCCCCGGACGCAGCATCGCGAGCGCATCGTCGAGCTTGCCCTCGGCAACGTTGCGCTCGAACGCCACCACGACATGGCGCTTGTCGTTGCGCGCGCGGAGGTAATGGCGCGCGTATGCGCGGTTGACGGCCGCCCTGGTCGCCGATTGGGGGCGCCAATGCCGAAGCATGAAGCGACGGCGGGCGCTGAGCAGCCTGGATGTGGGCCGTCGCGCGCCGGCTCCGGGGCCGGTGGTAGCCAGCGGGTATCCGCACGCCCGCAGCTGGTCGCCTGCGACGCGCTCGAAGGTGCGCACGTCTGATTCGGACAGCTGGCCTCGCCATTTGTCGGTCCCGAGCTCGGGGGCGCCCGGATCGACGTTGAACGCGCTCGAGGCCTCCGAGAAGATCCGCTCCCTCATGTCCTCGTCGAGCTCCAGGCCGAGCCACCCAAACAGCTCGTCGATCGTCGAGCTCTGCTGGTCCATGAGCCGCTCGTAGTAGATCTCGTGGTACCTCGGGCCGAAGGCCCGTCCGCCGGCGCGGGCGTCGGCAACAGCCCGACGCCAGTCGCTCGCGGCCTCCCTGACCGTCGTCGGCCCCCAGTCCATCGACAAGAGCGACCGGGCCACCGCGCGGCCGTCGCGGATCGCGTGCAGCACGTGGGCGTCGGGGTAGATGCTGCTGATCACGCCCAGATGCGACGCATGGCCCGGCGTTCGCTCCACGAGATAGCGCGCATCTGGACCCAGCCGCCGGAGGTTGTCGAGGAAGACATGGTCGAGGAAGTCCCGCAGCGCATCGAGGAATCCCTCCCGCTCGACGAACGTCCGCGACAGCGCCGGGAAGCCAGGGTTGGCGTGCTGGAATCTGCTCATCAGTGGTTCGATCCCATGCGAGAACAGATACGTCTCCGACGGCATCGCCACGATGTCCGGGTGCGCCGCGAGGATCCGCTCTACCCAGTTGGTACCGCTGCGGCGAGCGCCGACCAGGAAGACCAGCTTTCCCTTCATCGCGCTGTCCGGCCGACTCATCAGCTCATGCTCATTGTGCGCGTGGTCAGGCCTGGGAGGATCGCACCTGAGGTTCTGAGCCTCTGACGGCGAAGAGCTTCTGCGGCCGTATCCCGCGGAAGTACCCCACGCACTCCCTGAGCAGAGGACGCTCGAGCAGCACCGTCGAGCCGACCGCCACGACCGAGTACAGCGCCAGCTCGAGCACGACGCGCGCGGGCGAGCGCTCTCCACCTGAGACCGCTCTCATCAGCAGCACGAGCGCCGTCGGCGGAAGCGTGGGTAGCACGGCCCGCGCCATCTGCCTGAACGCGCTGAAGCCTCCGAACAGGCGCCGCATGTAGTAGCCGCGCAGGAAGATCTGCGAGAGCGCGGCGGCGATCAGGCCGATCGAGTAGCCGGTCATTCCCAGCGTGAGCATCGCGGGCGCGGTCACGAGCACGAACACCACCACCTGCGCGAGCGCGCCGATGAAGATCGGTCGCGTGTTGTTGACGGCCCTCAGAAAGACGGCCCAGTTGTACCCGACCTGACTGAAACCGGCCACGAGTGCGACTACCACGATCAACCCGATTGCCGAGCGCCAGCGATCCCCCAGCACGAAATGGATGATGTCACCGGAGAACAGGGCGATCCCCACCATCGCCGGCATTGCCCACATCAACGCCAGCCGATTCGATTTGACGAACGCCTCGGCCAGCGCCTCCGTGCGGTGCGCCACGGCGCATATCGCGGGGTAGATCGTCTGGCTGATGATCGTGTCGATGCCGTCGGAGGTGCGGGTGAGGTTGCTGGCGAGGCCGATCGCGCCGATGCCCGCCAGTCCGACGGTGGTGTTGGCGACCAGCATCATTCCCTGGAGCGTGACGAATCCACACAGGCCGAATCCCACCAGCGGCAACGAGAAGTGGACATACTCCTTGATCGTCGCGCGGTCGAGCCGCAGCCTCAATCGGTAGGGGCAGGTGATCGTGCACACGAGCCCCCCACAAAGGCTTCCGGCCACGGTGCCGATGACGAGTCCCCAGTAGCCGAACCCGGCGGCCGCCAGCGTGATCGACAGCACGAATGCGGTCAGCGGATCGGCGAAGGTGAGTGCTCGCTGCCTGGCGTACTGCAAGCGCCGGTAGGCGATCCATGCGGGCGACTCGAAGGCGGTCAGCGGCATCGAGATCGCGAGCACGATCCCCGGCAAGATCATCGCGGGCCGCCCGTACGCGACGGCGTACACGGGCAGCGCGAAACACACGACCACGAAAAACGCCATGGACAGCCCGAGCTCGATCGTGAACGCCTTCTGGAATGCCACCTCCTGATCGGGCTCGGACTGCTGGATGTACTTGTCGGCGATGCCGAAATTCTTGATCCAGGTCAGCGCGATCAGCGCGGCGAGGAGGATCCCCCACATTCCGTAGTCGGCTCGGGTGAGCCAGATCGCGACCACCACTCGCTGCGCGGTCCCGAGTCCGAACAGCCCGAGCTGGAAGGCAGAGTTGACGATCGTTCCGCGGGCCGCGTGCCGGCGCAGGCTCATCCCCGCTGGAATCCGCGAGGAGTCGACGCGGGCGTTCCCGGCCTCGGCCGAGCGGTGCGGCTCGGGCTCCGAATCGGCGCGTGCTTGGGCTCCGATGGTCACCGAGCCTCCTGCCGCACAGCGGCCCGTCTCCCGCGGGGCTGGAGCCTCGAGAGCAGCCACCTGCGACCGTCCTCGTAGCCGAGCTCGACCAGCAGATCACCGGCTGCGCGGCTGAACCGGAACGCGTCGCTCGCCGAGAAGCCCTCGCGCCAGGTGTGGTTGCCGCCACCTCCGCGAAATCCGCTGCGGCGCGCTCCCTCGGCGTAGCTCGAGAGCTCAGTCTGGCCGCGGATTCGCTCGAGCAGCGCCTCGTCGTAGGGGATCCGCGCGAAGTCGAACAGCGTCCGCATCGCTCCGACAACGTCCGCCCGCATGTGCTCGTAGCGAATCTCCAGATACCGCTCTCCCAGGTACTCGCGGTGGGCGCGGATGTTCAGCAGCTGACGCCGCCACGCTTCGGCGTGGAGTTCGATCGGCATGTCTGCCCCCATCGACGGATTCCAGCTCCCGCCGGCTCGCCGCATCGAGAGCGCGACGTTGCGGCCGTCCCGAATCACATGGACGAAGCGCGCCTCCGGAAACAGGATCGACGTCGCCCGCACGTCGAGAAACTCCTTGGCGATCAGAAAACGATGCTCCGCCCTGGCCTTGTTCGCGAGCCACTTCGCCACCAGCGAACCGAGGTCCCGCACCATCTCCTCATAGGACACGAGTTCCACCGCCCCGACGGGGACGTCGATCCCCTGCCTCCAGCGCTCGTTCACCCTCGGGTTCCAGTTGGGCTGAGCGAGCACGCCGGTGACGCCCTGTGTCTGACTGAGGAGCCAGCTCTCGCATATCGCGCACACCTGGGGATGACGGTCGAATAGATCGCACGTCCAGGTGGTCCCTGAACGCGCGCTGCCGCAGATGAACACCGGTGGGGCCGCGAACCGTGCGAATGCCTCCGGCATCGCCAGTGTCCGCTGATCGACTCCGGCGGCGACCGGGTCAACCGCCCACAGCGGCGCGGGGACCCACACTTTGCCCCTTCGCAAGGCGGACTCGTCCCGATTGAGGCTCTTTCTCAAGTGGGACTTCGCCACCGTCATCAGTCCGGCTTCGAAACCGCGCAAATAGCAGCCTCCCGTGCAGGTGCTCTTATCCTGCTAAACGCCGCAGCGACGCGAAACTGCCAGCAATCTCGTTTCCCGCCTACAGGGCTGCGACGCGGAGCGCGACGTGGGGGTCTCCGCGCAGGCGCTTGAGCGCCGACTTGCGTCCCTCGTCGCTGAACAGCATCCGCGGGCGCAGGGGCGGTAGCGGCTGTCCGCTGCCCGCCGGCATGAACACGCGCCTCGGCGCCTCGAGCACGCGGAAACGCGCTGCTTCCACGAGCCGAACGATTCCGGCGACGTTGCAGGTCCACCACCACGGACGGCCACGCACATCCAGGGAGGCGACGGGGCGGCGGCGGAACAGCACCGACAGCCACAGATCTATGCTGTCGACGATCAGGAGCTCGCCGCGGCACACCGAGTGGAGCCGGTCCAGCGCCTTGAGCGGATCGCGCAGATGCAGCAGCAGGCTCCCCAGGTACACGAAGTCGAACGTGCCGAGGGCATCGGCGTCGACGTCGTACACGTTCATGTCGTGGCGCTCGACCGACGAGCCCAGGCAGTCCCTGGCGATCTCGAACCCCCGGCCGGCGTCCTTGCGCCTGCCGATCGCTTCGATTGTCTGCGGATCGGTGTTCGGCGGCCAATCGGCGGCGCCCAGGTTCAACAGGTCGATCGCCACTACCTCCTCCGCCCCTCGGCGCTCCATCTCGAACGCCCAGAAGCCGTCGAACGTCGCCACGTCGAGGCAGCGCTTGCCCGCAAGCGACGAGGGCATCGGCAGCTCGCCCGCGACTGGCCGGGCGTCGAACCATCCTGGTGTGACGATCCCCGGAGCGAGCTCGATCGTGTGGTACCAGTCCCGGGCCTGGACCTCCGTGCGGAGCTCATCGAGCGTCCGCTCCTCCCACCGGGGCGTGTCGAGCATCGGCGGATCGTAGAGCACGTTTTCGCCGTCGGAGCCGGGCGGTGAATGGCGCTCGCCGGCCCGGCGACCAGCTAGTTTCACCCGCCGACTTGGATACCGATCCTCCCCACACCAAGCCCGTGACGGTGGCGATCGTTTCGTGGAACACGCGCTCACTGCTGGCCGATTCGCTGGAGTCGCTGCACGAGGACTTCAGCGATGGCCTCGCCGACGTGTGGGTCCTCGACAACGCATCGGCCGACGGTTCGCCCGAGTTGGTGCGAGACCGATTCGGATGGGCGAAGCTGATCGCGTCCAAGCAGAACCTCGGCTTCGGAGCGGCGGTGAACGCGGTTGCGGCTCGCACCTCATCCGAGTGGCTCGTACCGGCAAACGCCGACGTGCGAGTCGAGCGCGGCACACTGCGGAAGCTCGTCATCGAAGGCGAGCGCCATCCCGGCGCCGCCGTCCTTGCCCCACGCCTGATCCTTCGAGACGGACGCACCCAGCACTCCGTCTATCCGTTCCCGACGATCCCGTTCACACTCGCGTACGCGTCCGGAGCAGTCGCTTCGAGCCGGCGCCTGGCGCGTCACTGGTGCATCGACCGGGGCTTTGATCCCGACCGCGAACGGGAGGTGGGTTGGGCGGTCGGCGCGTTTCTGCTGGTGCGGAGGTCGGCATGGGACGAGGTTGGCGGGTTCGACCGGGCGCAGTGGATGTACGCCGAGGACCTCGACCTGGGCTGGCGACTACACCGGGCCGGCTGGACGGCTCGCTACGTGCCGGAAGCACGCGCCCACCACGCCGAGTCGGCAGCGACCACGCAGGCGTGGGGCGACGACCGGTACCGCCGCTGGCACGCGAGCACCTACGCCTGGATGGCGAGGCGCCGCGGAATCGCAATCGCCAGGATCGTCGCAGCGATCAACGTGCTGGGCTTTCTGGCGCGTGCCGGGCTGTCGCGCCGGGGCAGGAGCGATGCGCTTGGTGCGGCACGGGCGCATGCGATCGGGTTGCGGCCGCGGGCGACGCTCGAGCGGGTCCGGTGAGGAGCCGACCCCGCGCGGTATCGCTCAAGCTAACCTCGGCACGCCGTGCCAAGCATCAGCATCGTGGTTCCGACGCTCGGATCTTCGGGGACGCTCGCGGAGGTGATCGCGGGGCTCGAGCGGCAGGAGCCACCACTAGACGAGGCGGAGGTGCTGATCGTGCTGGACGCGGCGACGCCCGAGCGCGATCGCGAGCCAGTCAGGCGACTCGAGGCATCGCTCCCACTCGCCGTCCACCAGGCCGAGCGTCCGGGCGCGTCCGCCACCCGCAACTGCGGCTGGCGGGCAGCGAACACGCCGCTGATCCTGTTCCTCGACGACGACATCGTGCCGACGCCGTCGCTCGTGGGCGAGCATCTGAGCTGGCACCGCGAGAACCCCGAGCCCGAGGTCGGCGTGCTCGGAGCGGTCCGCTGGTCGCCGCGCGTGAAGGTGACCCCGTTCATGCGCTGGCTCGAAACGGGGATCCAGTTCGACTACGCGACGATCGAGTCGGCCCAGGTCGAATGGCAGCGGTTCTATAGCTGCAACGCGTCGGTCAAGCGCGAGCTGCTCGAGCGGGTGGGTGGCTTCGACGAGGAACGGTTCCCGTTCGGCTACGAGGACCTCGAGCTGTCCAGGCGGATGTCTGAGCACGGCTTCCGGCTGCTGTACAACGACGCGGCGGTCGGCGAGCACTTGAAGACGGAGACGCTCGACAGCTGGCGAGGAAAGCTCCCGCGGATCGCGGCCGCCGAGCGCCGTTTCGTCGAGCTGTACCCGGACGAGTACCCGTACTTCTACGAGCGGTTCCGGGTCGCCGCCGCGCAGCCGGTGGCGCGCGGGCGCTCGGGCAGGCTGACCGGGGTCGTGCCGCGTCAGGTCCCATGGCTCGGGCGGTTCGTGTGGCGGAGCTACGACCTTGTCTGCTGCCAGAGCCTCGCCCCAGACTTCATGGCCGCGTGGGCGGCAGCGGGCGACGCCCGAGGCTTGACCCGGCCCTCAATTGCCTGACGGTACGCCAGACCGCAGCCTCCCCACGCGCGTCCTCCTGGCGTGTTCCGGACTGGATCACGCGCGCCGAGGCTATGAGACCTTCGCTCGGGAGTGCTTCGAGGCGCTGCGCGACGACCCACGACTCGACCTCGAGCTCGTCAAGGGAAGCGGGGCTCGCGGCTACCGGGAGCGGGCGCTGTTCACCCTCCGTCGCGACGGCGCACTGGCTCAGGCGATGGGCCGCGCGTTCGGGTTCAGGCCGTTTCGGCTCGAGGCGCTTGCGTTCGCGTTTGCGATGTACCCGCTCCTGGTGAGGCGACGCCCTGAGCTCGTGTACCTGAGCGAATGGGATACAGCCGTGGGACTGGCAAAGCTGCGCTCGCTCACGCGACAGCAGTTCAGGCTGCTCCTCTGCAACGGGGGCTTTGCCAGCAGCGGATTCGAACACCTCGACCGGGTGCAGGAGCTGACTCCGGCTGCGCTGGAGTTCGTCCTCGCGCAAGGAGCGGATCCGAGAAGGCATTTCGCGCTTCCGCTCGGGTTCGCCATCGACCCGGTGCCCCGCACCCTGTCCGCGGACGATCGCTCCGCCCTCCGGAGACGGCTGGGACTGCCGCGAGAGCGGACGATCTGGATCTCGGTCGCCGCGCTGAACCATTCCCACAAGAGGCTTGGTTACCTGATCGATGAGGCCGCCTCACTGCAACCGCCACGGCCATTTCTTCTGCTGGTGGGCGAGCCGGACGATGAGACCCCCGCGCTTCGCGCCCTGGCTGCCGACCGTCTGGAGGCCGATGGCTACGACTTCCGCACGGTTTCACCTGGTGAGGTCCCACTCCTGCTGCGTGCGAGCGACGTGTTCGTGCTCGCCTCGCTGGCCGAGATGCAGGGCCGCGCCGCCGTCGAGGCGATGGCGCAGGGGCTTCCGTGCGTGGTCCACGACTCTCCGGTAATGCAGTTCGCCGTGGGCGAGCACGGGATCCGCATCGACATGAGGTCTAAGGGCGCGCTTGCCGACGCCCTCTCTCACACCGAGCTGCCGACGGATGGGGAGTCTGCAGCGTCGCGGCACCGGCACGTGTACGAAAGGTTCAGCTGGGACCGCTTGCGCACTCAATACGTGCGGGCCATCGTGGCGTCGGCCCGCGACCGCGAGGCGAAGACCACCGTCTCTTCCTCGACCGCCGAGAAGGTCTCGAGATAGAACCGATACTCGGCGCACGTCGCCGCTAACGCCGCGGGAATCTGGACGAGGTCATCGTCCTTGTGGTAGGCGGCGATCCCGACGCTCGGGGTGAAGCTCGTCAGGGTCCGTCGTGCGCCGTCCAGCACGTTCAGCTCCGCACCCTCGACGTCGAGCTTGAGGAAATCGACCCGATCGATCTGCTCCTCATCGACGAAGTCGTCGACCGTGATCGTCATCACCTCCTGGGCACGGTTCCCGGATGCCACCACGGTCGTCATGCGTCCGGCCTGGACGAACTGCAGCAGCTCGCCGGATCGATCCCATAACGCCCTCTCGATCACCTTGATTCGTGGCGCCAGCGCTGGGTTGAGCGCCAGGTTGGCGCGCATGATCGCCAGGTTCTCAGGGTCGAACTCGAACGTGTACACCTTCCCCTCGGGCCCAACGCGCGCAGCGAAGTAAAGGGCCGTGTCCCCCCAACAGCCCCCCACGTCGAGGACTACGTCTCCCGGTCCGGCCGCGACGGGATCGGGGCTCTGCAAGTAGCTGTACTGCTCGAGCAGCAGCACGCTGACGACATCCACTGAGTGGCTGTGAAGCCTCACATGGGAACCGTCGCCAACGGGGACCGAGTATTCCGAGAGCGGAGAGAACCAGGGGTCTGACACCGCGAACGTGTCGCGGGCAGTGCGGAGCGCACGGTCCGCGTAGGCCTGCTTGTCTCGGTACACCTCAGGGGTTAGGCGCACCGCGCAGTGGTAGGGGCCCAGCACACGCAGCTTCAGTACGTCGACCATCGCTCTGCGCGATGGTTCGTCTGCGAGCGCCTCGTACGTGGCCTGAAGCCCGTCTGACAGCTCGAACAGCCGCTGAAGTCGTTCCGCCGCGCGGTTGGGGTCAAAGTGCCGGCGGGCGAATCCCGCACTGTGGGCCGCTCGCTCGACGACATCGCGCACGCGCTCCCGGCCGGCGCGGATCAAACGTCGGGGCTTCGGGACAGACGAGGCAACCAGGGTCGGCCGTCGCTGATCGAGCCCCGGTTCGTAGCAATGCGTGTCATGCAAGATCTCCGCGAGCAGGATCTCCATGACGCTTTCCCGGGCGTCGGTCACCGTGCGCGCCAGAGCTCCGCCCATAACGAGCCAAAGATACGAGCCAGGTACGCCACTCGCGCGAGCCGGGCCATGCGCCGCCATTCGGCCGGCTCGAGGCTGTCGGAGGAGTGCCCGGCGTTCCTCAGCGCGCGGTCGCCGAACAGCGCCGGCAGCGGATCGCGCCACGCCCGATATCCCGCTCCGAGCCGGTAGAACGCCTGGTTGACCGAGTAGCCGTGGCGAAAGCAGCGCTCGACTAGCGGCCGAAGCTCCCGCTCCGCCTCGTGCTCGACGATCGCCTCGGCGCAGTAGCCGAGGCCGTATCCGGCGTCGCGCGCGCGGAAGCAGAAGTCGACGTCCTCGCCGATGTGTCGCCATGTCGGGTCGAACCCGCCGACCGCCTCGAATGCCTCGGCACGAACGAGCAGGTTCGCGGTCGCCGCCCAGCCCTGCTTGACCCACGACTCCTGCCCGAATCGCCACAACGCTTCGTAGCGTTCGATCGCGTTCGGGCGGTCGCTCATCCGGATGCGCACGTCGCCGGCGACGAGCGGGGCGAGCGGCTCGCACCCGAGCAGCGCCTCGACCCACCCGCGATCCGCCACGCAGTCGGCGTCGGTGAACGCGAACAGCCTCGACCCGGCGGCGCCAGCGCCTCGGTTGCGGGCGCGCGAGCGGTTCGGGATGGGCTCGGAGACCACCCGTGCGCCGAGGGCGGCCGCGATCTCGGCGGTGCGGTCGGCGGAGTCGTTGTCGACGACGATCACCTCGAACCGCTCGCGTTCGACCGTCTGCTCGTTCAGGCTCCGCAACAGCGTCGGGATGGAGCGCTCCCCGTTGCGGACGGGCACGATCACGCTCACCTCGCAGGGGGACCCGGTCGTCGTCATCGGCTCGGAGCGCAGGGTAGTCCGGTACCGTCCCGGCCGCTTCAGATGGCAACCACGCACGAGCCCCTCGACCAATCCGAGCTTCAGCGGCGGATCGCCGCCAACCACGACTGGTACCACACGATCGAGCTCGCGCCCGGAGCGATCACCCCCGGCCGGGTCGACACGCGGCCGGTGGTCGGGAACGTCCCCATGCCGGCGTCGCTGGCGGGGATGCGCTGCCTCGACATCGGGACCTGGGACGGGTTCTGGGCGTTCGAGATGGAACGTCGCGGCGCGGCCGAGGTCCACGCCGTCGACGTGCCCGACCCGTACAAGTGGGATTGGCCCGCGCGGGCGCGGATACGGGAGTCCTACGACGGGGGCAAGGCCAACCTCGAGCAGATCAAGCGCAACGGCAACGGCTTCCCGATCGCGAAGCAGGCGCTCGGCTCCTCGGTCGAGAGGCACGAGATGACCGTGTATGAGATCTCGTCCGAGCTGCTCGGGACGTTCGACTTCGTGTTCGTCGGCTCACTGCTGCTCCACCTCCGCGACCCGGTTGGAGCGCTCGAGCGGATCCGCACGGTCGCCGGCGGGGCGATCGTCTTCAACGACTGCATCGAGTACGTGTTGACCAGGCTGCTGCCGAGAACCCCGTTCGCGAGGCTCGACGCCGAGGATCGCGTGTGGTGGTGGCAGCCCAACCTGGCCGCCCTGCACTCGATGATCGAGCAGGCCGGATTCGAGATCCTCGAACGAGGGGCACCGTACTTCGTGCCGTTCGGACCGAGCTACCTCCCCCCCGATCAGGGCGTGCGCGAAACCCTGCGCCGGCTGCGCACGCCGCGAGGCTGGGAGGAGCTCGTCCTGTACCGGCGCGGGATCGCGCACGCGGCGGTGCGCGCCCGGGTTCTGTCGGCGTAGCTCTCGGCCTGCGCCAGCGGGCTAGCCGCCGCTGGACGACATGTCGAGGAGGTCGAGAAGTCGGTGCTGGCCCGCTCGGAGGTCTGCGAGCGCGAAGAGGTCGACGAGGCCGTTTCGGTACTGGAACGCGAGGCCATCCTCCGGGTCGTCGATGCGCCAATCTCCCATCAGCGACCGAAGCTCCTCGAGCACGGCTGCGACATCCGCCGGAAAGCCGACATACAACTCGCGATCGAGCCTCAGGGTTGCATCGGGCTCGTTCATTGGGGCCACCGCATGCTTCACCATCGAGTCAGGTTGCCTCGATCAGCTCGGGGGGCTTCATCTCGGCCGGACCGAAGTAGTCGATCACGCGCGCCGGCGCCCCAACCGCCAGCGTGTACGGCGGAATCGGCTTGGTCACCACTGAGTTGGCCCCGATAACCGCGCGATGCCCGATGCTGTTGATCACGGTGCACGTCGAGTGCACCTGCGCATCGTCCTCGATAGCTACCGGACGGAACTCGAATCCCTGGGCGAGGAAGGGGGTCGAGAGGTCGCGATACCGGTGGTTGCCGTCGTACACCGAGGAGTTGAACCCGATGCCGCACCGCTCCCCGATCGTGATCGTCGTGGAGCAGGCGATGAGGACGCCGTAGGTCAGGTACGAACCGGCGCCGATCTCGATCCTTGCGGATCCGTTACCGAACTCGGCCCGGAAATCGCGTCGGAACTCGACACGATCTCCCACGATCAATGTGCCGCCGTGCGGCATGTGCAAGCTGAATCCGGGGCCGAGGTAGACGTCTCGCCCAAACTGGATCGTCGCGTGCGGGTGCCGGAACAGGACCCAGCGCTTTCGAAGCGCCGACATCAGCCGCGGCCCGCGCCCATAGCCGATGAGTGGGAGATAACGGAGCCTCCGCAGCACGCCCGCGGCCCTGGACATGGCGGCATTCTTCCATGGGCCCTCCGCCGGTGCGCCGCCGCGTCCAAAGACAGCCCGATACCCGCGGCGACGCGCGCAAGTTTCGCGGGCGCCATACGTTCGGTGCATACGAAGTCATGACTACCGAACCGTCGAGTCCGGCCACGCGCTACCTGACCCTGCGCGACTACCTCCGCGTCGTGCGGCGCTACTGGATCATGATCGCTGCGATCACCGCACTCGGCGGTGCCGCCGCGTACGTGGTCGTGTCGAGGCAGAAGCCGGTCTACAAGGCCAGCTCCGAGGTCGTCTTCCAGGATCCCGGGCAGGCTCCCAGCCTGGCCGGAGTCGCATACAGCACGCCCCAAGGCCCGGCGCAGCTGGCCGCGACGAACGCCCAGACCGCGACGGGCGGCGCGGTGATGAGGCAGGTCAAGCACCAGCTGAAGAGCAAGGAGTCGGCCTCGGCGCTCGCCGGGGCGATCACGACGCAGGTCGAGCCGCAATCGGCACTGCTTCTGATCAGCGCCACCGGCCAGAGCCCGCACTTCGCCTCGAACCTGGCGAATGCGGTCGCCTCGGTGGTCGTCTCGCAGGACAACCAGCACACTCGCGCGCAGTTCGCGCAGGTTGCGGACGCGATCCGGCACCAACTCGCCCAGCTGCCCCGGGGACCCGCCGCCAATCCGCCCAACCCGAACGGGCCGGCGAACTACTACCAGAACCAGCTCGCGCGGATGAACACCCTCGCCTCGTTCGCGGAGAGCGCGCAGGTCGCGAAGCTGGCCTCTACGCCGGGCGCGCCGAGCTCGCCTCACCGCGCCACCAGCGTGCTGCTGGGGCTCGCACTCGGGCTGCTGCTCGGCATCGTCGCAGCGTTCTTCCGTGACACGCTCGACCGTCGCCTTCGCAACCCGCAGGACATCGACTCCTCCTTCCGGCTCCCGCTGCTGGGATATGTGGGCAAGCGGAGCATGGGCCGGGTCGTGTACATGCCCAATGGCCGCCGCGCCAAGCGCCAAGTCGATCTCGAGCAGTTCAAGATCCTCCGCCGCAACGTCGCGCTGCTCAACCCAGAGAACCCCCCGCGTTCGATCGTGGTGACCAGCACGGTCTCGGGGGAGGGGAAGACGACGGTCGCAAGCTCGCTCGCGTTCGCGATGGCCGCCGCCGGCAAGCGAACACTGCTCGTCGACTGCGACCTCCGCAGACCCGCGCTCGCCGACCGGCTACGGATCGAGAACGCGCCCGGAATCAGCGAGTACCTGGCGGGCACCGCCTCCCCCGAGGAGATCCTGAGGACAGTCGAGTTCAGCGAACCCCACGTCCTGAACGGGTCGGGGAACGGCAACGGCACCGCGAGCGTCACCTCCCAGCGACTGGTCTGCATCCCGTCCGGGCACTCGACCCCCCGCGCGCCGGAGCTGCTCGGGTCAGCTCGGTTCAAGGAGTTCGTCGAACAGGTGGCCGAGACCTACGACGCCGTCGTGCTCGACTCAGCACCACTGCTGTCAATCGCCGACACGCTGGAGATGTTGCCCCACGTCGACGCGGTCGTCGTCTGTGTGCGGGAGTCGAGGACCACGCGCGGCCAGGCTCTCGCGGCGAGGGCAACCCTCGCCCGGGTCGGAGGCCGGCCGGCTGGAATCGTGGTCACCGGCGTGCGGCCTGGCGCCGGCGAGGAGATCTACTCGTACTCGTACGGCTACGCCTGAGGACCGGGGGCACCCGGTGACCCCAGGGAATGGGAACGGACCGTTTTCGTACGAGGTGTGCATAACCCCAAAATCGTGGTGGTATAAGCGGTTAGCACGACGCGGGAGGCAGGCGATCTACAGGCGACTGAGACACGGAACGGCGCGCGCGGTCCTCCTCGCCGGTGTCCTGCTCATCGTGCTGCCCGGAGCCGCTCGCGCGTACAGCACCGCGCCGGGCTTCACGGCGAGCGATTACGCGACCGGATTCCCCGAGAAGCAAGTCAATCGATGGGGCCCGATCGGGATCGCGTTCGATACGTCGGACAACCTGTATGTGGCTGACACGGTCGACGGCAACATCTATCGGTTCCAGCCGGGCGGCGGGGTGGCCTCCGACGCCACCCGCGTGACCGCTTCGCCGGTCGGCGAGAAGATCACCGGACTGCTGGTAGCTCCCTCCGGGCAGCTGTATCTCGCTCGCTACGGCGAGAACGACGTCGTGCAGGTCGACCCGGACACCGGCCAGGTAGTGCGTACGATCGCGAACGTCCAGTGTGCGACGGGTCTCGCGATCGACCCGATCAGCGGCGACCTGTTCGTGTCCGAGAATGGCTGCGGCAACACCATCTGGCGGGTGTCGAACTACCAGAGCGGCCCCGGCACCGCGTCTCCGTACTCGTCGGCCCCCTACGTCGATGGCCTGGCGTTCGACACGACGAGCGGGACGCTGTACGCCGAAAGCGGCGGGCATGTGCTGAAGATCGCCGGCACCCACAGCTCGACCCCGGGGCAGGTCGAAAGCGTCGCAACTGTGCCGCAGGCGGACGGACTGGCCTTCGGTGCGCACTCGTCCGGGGAGCCCCCGTACCTGGTGACCAACCGCAACAACGGGACCGTGACCCGCGTCGACTTCGCCTCCGGGCTCCGCCCCACCAGCAGCGACATCTTCAGCGGCGGTAGCCGTGGCGACTTCGCCGCGGTCGACTCGAACGGCTGCCTCTACGTCACGCAGTCTTCCAGCGTCGTGCGCATCGCCCGCGACGGGCAGCCATGCGGCCTGCAGCCGACGACGGCTGGTCCAGCTCCGCGGGCCGGGGTGGTGCTAGGGGCCAGGGGCGCCTGCGTCCGGATCGCATCGCTCCGCCTCCGGATCCGCCAGCGCGGCCGCGTCCGGCTGCGTTCGGCGACCGTGTACGTCAACGGCCATCGCGTCAGGAGGCTGGGCCCTCGTGGGGTGACCGGATGGTTCACGCTCCGCCACCTCCCCCGCTCCGCTTTCACCGTCAAGATCACGGCCATCACCAGCCGGGGACGGGCGCTGGTGACGAGGAGGCGCTTCACGAACTGTGCGAAGCCCCCGCCGCGCAAGTGCAAGGCGCCGGTGAGGCTCGGGGTGCCGCGCCGGCCCGGTGCGCACGCATTCGTGGTGGACGTCTACATCAACGGCCGGCACGTCCGGCGCCTCCGGCGCCACATCGTCGGGCACGTGATCCTCGCGCACCCGCCGCGGCGGGCTTTCAGGGCCACGCTGATCGCGCACTACAACCGCCCGTACCGAGGCGCCAGGGCCACCAGCCACTGGACGTTCCCGGCCTGCTCGCGCTGACGGCGCTCAAAGAACGCGACGGCTGACGCGCGCTCGGAGGCCGCCGAGGGCGCCGAGCCCGAGCGACGGCGGATTGCTCCCACCGATGCGCTGAAGCGGTCGACCGGCCGGTGAGCAGAGCAGCCGGCCGGGCCCTACCGCACCCAGCCTCAGTCCGTGGAACCACGTCGTGCCCGCCGGGCGCAGGCTGGTGTCGGTGCCGGTCCGGTTGACCAGCCCAAAGTCGGCGGTCTCGTGGGCGATGAACGGATTGATCCAGTCATACGGCGCGAGCAAGCGGATGCCGCAGTTCGAGCGCGCGAGTGTCAGCGCGACCGTGTTCATCATCCACGCGCGCCTCGTCTCGCGAGGTCGAGCGCCGGTCGTCCACCCGAACTCGGTCACGTCAATCGGGGCCGCGCCCTCGCCCAGTTCGTCGAGGACCTCGCGGAAGTGCACGGTCCACAACACGGCGTCCCTGGCGGTGGGCGCGTACGGATGCAGCGCGAAGCCATCGACATTCCCGCTCAAGCTGGGCTCGGCGGCGAACATCCGCTCCACGAACTGTGCCGCCACGTCCCGCCACGCCTCGAACGGAGCGTCGCTGCCGGCTAGGCCTCCCACGGTGACGCTGGCCCGAGGATCGACGCTGCGGACCGCGGCTCGCGCGTCGAGATACAGCCGGGCGTAGCGGGCCGGGTCCGGGCCCGTCGACCAGAACTGGCGGGAGTTCTCCTCGTTCCAGATCTCGAAGATCTGCGCGGGGTAGTACGGCAGCGCCGGATGCTCGGACCAGAAGCTCCCGTGCTCGCCGTAGCGAGCCGCGACTGCGCGAGCGAACGCTGCGTAGGTGAGGTTGCTGCTCGGCGGGCAGAACCCTGGGCAGCGCTTCGCCCAGCCGACCGCGTAGTCGAGGATCGGTTCCCATCTGAGGTGGTTGCGGGCCAGCGCGCTGACCCACGCATCGGTCTGGGCGAACTGCCATGCCCCGCCACCGTGTGACGGAGGCCGCGGCTCGATCGTCGCCCAGGCTGCGTCAGCCCGTACCACCTGCACCCCGTTCGCGCGCATCGCGTCCAGCTGCCTGGCGAGCTGTGGGGCGGGAAGCCGCATCGCTGAGAACCCGTTCATCGCCGATATCGCCGGCGATGCGCCGGAGCCCACAGCATCGTCGCGGGCGGTCGCGCTCCCGCCGCAGCCCGATAGGCACGCGACCGCCAAGGCGGTGACCGGCATCAGCCGCAGAGTGGCCCAGATCGTCATCCGAACCGGCATTGTCCGAGATTTGGCCTCAGAGATCGGCACTACTCCCATGGCGAGTGTGATCGACGCTTGCCGGCGAAGTCTCGACGGCGAGCCGGTTCGCGAGGGCGAACCATACGTTTTTCATACTCGGCGCCTGCAAGGAGGTGACGATCCAGCCGTTGTCTTGATTGGCAATGGGAGCGGGAGTGGCCATTCGAGCCAGAACGGGCCTGGACGAGCTTCATGCCCCAGGTGCGGTCGCCTTGTGCGCGAGCGATGAGGCCGTACGCGCCCGGATCGAGGCCACGCTCGAGCTCGGCGGCTACGAGATCGCGTTCGGGTGCGACTCGACCGACGAGCTGCTCGAAGCCGCGCGACGCTGCCCGCCCGCGGTCGTCGTTCTGGCGTTCGCCTTTGAGCCGTTCGTTCCGGCGGCCGACGTCGAGCTGGTCGGGGACGAGCTTGCGGGTGTCCCGCTCGTGCTGGTCGCCTCGGGCTTCGTCGGGTCGTCGTGCCGCAGGGTGGTTCGCGCGGGGCTGGAGGGCTTCGTCCACGAGGGCCAGATCGAGCATGCCCTGGTGGCGACGATCGACGCGGTGCTCGCCAGGCAGCTGTGCGTTCCGGCATCGATGCGAGCCACGCTCGCCCAGCCCGTGTTCAGCCACCGCGAGAAGCAGGTGCTCGAGCTGCTCCTGGAAGGACTGACCAACGGCGAGATCGCGGCGCAGCTGTTCCTGTCCGAGAGCACGGTCAAGAGCCACCTCGCCTCGAGCTTCCGCAAGCTCGGAGTGTCCTCGCGCGCGGAAGCGGCCAGATGCATGCTCGCTCCCGACTCAGGGCTGGAGCTGCGTGGGCTGTCGCTTGGCGGCCCCGGCCCCTCCCTCACCACGAGCTGACGCCGCAGATGCACGGACCGGGGCCCAGATGAGCGAGCCGGTCAACCTGATGTCCGCCGCGCTCGCTCCGCTCCGCCAGGCGGCCCCTCGCTCGTCCCTTGAGCTCGTCCAGAGACCGTCCGGCCGGACTGCCGAAGCCGCGAGGCTCCAGACGCCCACCGCCGAGGTCGTGTTGCTCACCCGCAACTCGAGGAATGAGCTGGCCGCCACGCTCTCCGGAATCCGCGAAGCCGCGGCGGCGGCGAACGCACCGCTGATGTTCGTGGATCTTGGCTCCACCGACGGAACGCAATCGTTTGCGGCCGGCCACGCTCCCGGAGCGCGAGGCGTGTGGCTGACCGAGCGCGACGGGCTCATGGACGCGCTGGGAGCCGCGGCGGCATGCTCGAGCGCCGATGTGCTCGTGGTCCTGAGCCCGACGCTCGAGCCCGCCGCGCCCGATTCGCTGGTGCGGCTCATCGATCATCTCGATCAGCACCCGTACGCGGGAATCGCCGCCCCTGCGCTGCGGGGGGGGACCGGCGAGCTGCTGAGCTCGACCAGACCGGGGCCGCGTCCCCGTGAGTACTCCCGGGTCGAGTGGGTGCTCGATCTTGCGTTCGCCATTCGCCGCTCGGACCTGGACGAGGTCATGCGCTGCTCCGGCCGGCTGCAGCGGTCGCTGGAGGAGCTGCGCCTCTGCCGCCAGCTGCGCCGCCGGGGGATGGAGGTCCACTACGTGTCCTCGATCGAGCTGCTCGACACCGGCGGGGGCGCCGCCGATGCGGTGGGGCGCCGCCCGTTGCGATCCTCGGTGGGCGCGTGGGTCCGCCTGCTGTTGCGCCATCCGCGATACGGATTGAGGCTCGCCGGGCGCAGGCGATTCGGGAGGAGACTGGCTTGGGCGCTGACGAGGACCCTCGAGATCTCGGTGGCCGTGGTGCTGCTCGCCCTCCTCTCACCGCTGGTGCTGGCGATCGTGCTCGCGATCCGGTTCGACTCCCGGGGCCCCGTCCTGTTTCGCCAGGTCCGCCTGGGACGCGGTGCACGGCCCTTCGAGATGTTCAAGTTCCGCACGATGTACCGCGACGCCGATCCGGCGCCGCACGCGCACTTCGTGCGCGACATGATCGTCAACCGGTTGCGCGGCGGCGAGAACGGCGGGGCGCCGCAGATCTACAAGCTGCATCCGGACCCCCGCGTCACCCGCGTCGGGCGCATCCTGCGCCGGACCAGCCTCGACGAGCTGCCACAGCTGTTCAACGTGCTGCGGGGCGAGATGACGCTGGTGGGCTTCCGGCCTCCGATCCCCTACGAGGTCGACGACTATCCCGCCTGGTACCACAGGCGCTTCGACGGCAAGCCGGGGATCACGGGCCTGTGGCAGGTGAGCGGTCGCAACGAGCTGGGCTACGAGGACATGGTCCGCCTCGACATCGAGTACCTCAACCGCCGGAGCTGGCTGCTCGACCTCTGGTTGCTGGCCCGGACGGTCACCGTCGTGCTCCACGGCCGCGGCGCCGTCTGAGGACGCGCGTCAGCTGCCGTGCAGTTCTGAGAGGGCGAACCCAGGAGAGGCCCCGAACTCCTTGGAGAGCCGGGCCCGGAAGGTCGAGTAACGCCGCAGCGCCTCGCTGCGGCGCCCCGACACGAGCAGCACCCGCAGAAGCTCCTTGTGGATGTCGGAGTCGAACGGCTCGAACTCGGCCAGCCGGTCGAGATGCTTGACGGCTGTCGCGTGGTCGCCGCGCTCGAGCGCGATATGGGTCAGCGCCCGGAGGCCGTCGGTCGCCATCGCACGGAGCCGGTCGCGCTCGGGCATCGCCCACTCGGCGTACGGCTCGTCCTCGAGCAGGTCCCCGCGGTACAGCGACATCGCCAGCTCGAGCAGCTGATCGCCGCGCTCGGACTCACCCCGGTCGGCGGCGGCGAGCCCGTCGCGCACCGCCTCGGAGAACGTGTCCGCGTCGATCCGCACGTGACGGCGGTTGATCGCATAGCCGCCGCGCACAGTCACCACGAACGTCGACTCGGCCCGCGGCGCGCGGCCGGGCTCGAGCTTGTCGCGCAGCGCGTGGACGAAGTGACGGACGCTCGAGAGCGCCTGCCGGCCGGAGGACGGCCACAGGGCCTCGGCGATCTCTTCGGCCTGGACGACGCGGTCCCGTTCGCAGATCAGGTACTTGAGGATCTGGCCCGGGCGGTGCTGGAGCCAGCTGCCGCCGAGCGGCCCCTCGCTCGAGTCCACCCGGATCCGGCCGAGCGCCTTGATCGTCAGCTCAGGACCCTTGATCCAGTGGGGGTCCGAGCGGCGCCTGCGGTCACGCGCGTCTCCGGGCCGCAGATGGAGCAGCACGCCGGCGTCCAGCCCGAGCGGGACCACCGTGACCCAGAACGCGCTGACGGCGGAGCCCGGGAGCGTGTCGATCCGGATCTCCGGCAGGTTCTGGCCCGTCTGCGCCGCGCGCTGGACCAGGCAGCCGTGGGCGCATGGCCCGCCGGCGCGCCGGCAAGAGAACATCTCGTAGCACACGGTCGGGGGCGCTCCCTCGTCCGTGTGCCACCCCATGTCGATCGCCGCCGGGTTGGCGGTCTGGACGCTGCCCTGCTCGTCGACTACCACCAGCGCGTACGGGAGTCGCTCGTAGACCACCGGAGCGATACGGTCCGGCTCGGCGGGGGCTCCCCCCGGCGTATCGCGCTGCTTTGTCGCCATCGTGTCCTCCCCGTGCAGGGATCGGATCCACGGCCGCTAAGGCCCTGAGCCAGCGGTCCGGGCTGGCACCTGCGGCCGGCTTATTGGACGGAATTCGACTAATTCCGGACTAACACGGATTCTAATCGACTGGAAATCGGCACTTCGTACCTTCCGCGAGCCGCGACGGAGCAGTGCGTGAAACCGCTCCCAGCGGCAGGCAGATTCTCTCCCGATCCAGCCCGGGCCCGGAGTGGCGAAGGCGGGATGGGAGCCAACGGAAGGCCTCCGGGCCGAGATCGCAGGACGAGGAGAATCCACATGTCGCAGGGGTGCTTTCAGAGCAAGCGGACGCTCGACGAGGAGCGACGCCCGGGTGAGGTCGCCCGTGCCGTCGCGCGAGCCAAGCAGGGAGATCAGGCAGCACTGCGTTACCTCTACATCCGCTACTCGGGCAACGTCTACGGCTACGCCCGCTCGATCGTGCGCAACGACCACGATGCCGAGGACGTCGTACAGCAGGTGTTCACGCGGATGATGACCGCGATCCAGTCCTACGAGCAGCGCTCCGTCCCGTTCTCGGCGTGGCTGCTGCGCATCACCCACAACATGGCGATCGACCACGTCCGCAGGCGGACCCCGACCGTGGATGAGCCCGAGCGGCCCGTGGCCGAGGATCGCCCGCAGTTCGAGTCCCATCATCTCCGGGGGGTGCTCCACGAGGCGCTCACCGAGCTTCCCGAGGTGCAGCGCGAGATCCTCGTGCTGCGTCACCTCGGCGGCTACTCCCCCGGAGAGATCGCACAGCACCTGGGGCGCTCGGAGAACTCGGTGCACGGCCTGCATCACCGGGGCCGACGGGCGCTGCAGCACGCGCTCACCGAGGCGGGCGCGACGCCCTGTACGCTGGCCGCGTAGAACCCTCCGGCCGCCGGGCCGAGCGCACCCGGGTTCCCGTGCTGGGGCGATAGGCGCAAGTTTCGCCGCACTGCACCGTTTTTTGAGCAAGGAAGCAGACCGCGGTCCCCCGCATCTGGCAAGGAGCTGACTCACGTGGCGATATCAACGGTTCGCATCTCAGCTGCGAGCGCGCCTGTGCTCGCACCGGCGGCACTCGGGATCGTGGCCAACGAGATCGAGCGCCGGCGACTCGGATCGCTGCTACAGCGCGTCCCGTACGAGGTCGTCGCTTCCGCCGAAAACGTGAACGCGCTGCTCGATCACGCGAGCCGCCCGCTGGAGGCGGTTGTGTTCGCCGGTGGCTCGGAGCTGCTCGCGCGCGGCGGGCCCGTGGAGCTGCTCCACACCCTGCGTCCGGCGTCGGCGATCGTTGTCGTCTCGGGCGGTGGGACCGGAGTGGTGCGCAAGGCGCTCCGCGCGGGGGTCGACGGGTTCGTGGTCGACACGGAAGCCGACCACGCCCTGCGGGGAACGGTCGCGGCGGTGCTCGCGGGTCAGATATCCGTTCCGCAGGCGATTCGGGAGCGGATCGCCTGGACGACGTTCTCACTGCGGGAGAAGCAGGTGCTCCAGCTGGTGGCCGCGGGGCTGACGAACGCGGAGATCGCGGACCGGCTCTTCCTGTCGGAGAGCACGGTCAAGAGCCATCTGTCCTCGAGCTTCCGCAAGCTCGGCGTCTCCTCGCGCGCCGAGGCGGCCGCGGCCGTGCTGGATCCGGACACGGGCCTCGTGATCGGCCAGCGGATCTCCCCGCCGCCCGCGCGGCTCGAGCAGGAGCTGCTGGGCGCACAGGCCTGAGAGGTCGATCGCGGCGCCCGAGACGGCGCTCCCAAGGGCGAGGGGCCGCTCGGAGGCGCCGTTCTCGTTTTGGCCCGAAGGACCGCTCCCTGTACCCTCAACTCGGAGAAATGGCCTACGCCGAGGAGAGCACCGGGTCACGCCGCGTGGGGCTGGACGCGACCATGCTGGCCGGGGAGTGGCGGCGCCTGAGACGGGCGGCCACCGCGGTCGCGCTGTTCACCAGCCCGCTGTTCTTCGTCGTGCTCTACGACAAGCTCGGGCTGTCGGTGCCGGGGGCGATCGCGGCGACGATCGGCAGCGTGATCGCGTTCCGGGGCCTGGTCGACGTGCTCGCCCGCCGGCTCCTGCCCTGGCCCAGCATGTACGGCGTCGATCGCGAGATCGCCGAGGAGGACGTCGTGGCCCGGCGACGGACCTGGTTCTGGAGGCGGCTGTACCGCCTGGCGGTCACGATCGCGATCTTGCTCGCCGTGATCGGCGGGATCATCGCGCTCGCGCAGCACAAGAGCTTCGTCGATGGAGTGGGCCAGATCTTCCACGCGATCGGTTCGGTGGGTGGGCTGCTGCCGAACCTCGCGTTCAGCCTGGTCGTCCTGTTCTTCATCAACATGCTGATCCTGTTCGGGCCGCTGCTGGCGGCCAACCTGCGCCAGGTCCGCGGCTACGAGCCGGGAGACGCCAGCTGGGGCGTCCAGATGGAGGACGTCCGCGGCCAGGCGGAGCCCAAGGAAGAGGTTGCCCGCGTCGTCAGGCTGTGGCAGTCGGGCGAGGAGTTCGAGAAGGCCGGCGGCAAGCGCGAGCGCGGGCTGCTGTTCCTCGGCGCGCCGGGCACCGGCAAGACGATGCTCGCCAAGGCGATCGCCACCAACTTCAACTGCCCGTTCGTGACGATCCCCGGCTCGGGCTTCGCGGCCACGTTCATCGGGATCGACGTGATCGTGGTCATGTTCCTAATCCGCAAGGCGAAGAAGCTGGCGCGCAAGTGGGGCGGCCAGTGCATCGTGTTCATCGACGAGATCGACGCCGTCGGGATGCGCCGCGCGAGCCTCGGCACGGGCGCTCCCGGCATGGGCGTCGGCAGCCAGACGGTCGGCACCCAGAGCTTCGAGGACTACTGCTTCTTCGGGTCCTGGGGAGCGCTGACTCCGACCGGCGACCTGATCCTCGAGACTCGGGCGTGGCGCGAGCGGCTGTTCGCCGAGCGAGCCGAGGTCCGTTCCAGCGGAGTGCCGGCGCTGTTCGCCAAGCCGGCGCAGTGGATCCAGAACATCATGTTCCCCGGGATGATGGGTGGCATGGGGGGCGGGCTGGCGCTCAACCAGCTGCTCGTGCAGATGGACGGAATCGGGGAGGCGCCGTTCATGCGCCAGCAGACCACCAAGCGACTCAACACGCTGCTCGACGCCCTGTACTTCACCAAGGAGCAGGTGTTCTTCATCGGCGCCACGAACGTGCCGATCGACCGGCTCGACCCGGCGCTGATCCGCCCCGGCCGGATGGGACGCCACGTCTGGTTCCGCACCCCGACGCTCGATGACCGCAAGGACATCTTCAATCTGTATCTGGGGAAGGTCGACCACGAGCCCGATCTCGACACCGACCGCCGCCGCGACGAGCTGGCGCGCATCACCAACGGCTACGCCCCGGCGATGATCGAGCAGGTCTGCTCGCTGGCGCTCACCTACTCGCACGCCGACGGCAGGAAGACGTTCGGATGGTCGGACATCGTCGAGGCGATGACCACCGTCGAGGCCGGGACCGCCGTGGCGATCGACTACATCCCAGAGGAGACCCGCGCGGTCGCGATTCACGAGGCCGGACATGCGGTCAACGGCCACCTGTACATGAAGGACGTGCTCTCGACCCGGCTGTCGATCCGCAAGCGCGGGGAGTCGCTCGGCCACCACCAGGCGATCGAAACCCAGGAGCGGTTCTCCTCGTGGCGCAGCGAGGAGTTCTCCAAGCTCGTGTGGACGCTCGGGGCGATGGCCGCCGAGCACGTCTTCTACGGCGAGAACTCAACTGGCGTCGGCGGCGATGTGATGAGCGCGACAGCGCGGGCAGCCTGGATGGTGGGTATGTGCGCGATGGGCCCCAACCCGATCGATCTGGATGGACGCTTCGCGTCGGCCGAGGACGAGACGGAGGAGCGCGACAAGCTGCTCGGGCGATTCGAGGACATCGGCGTGCAGATCATGAACCGCGCCGGCACAGGCGGGCCGTTCGAGCAGAACCCGATCGCCGCCGTGCTCTCCGACCGTGACAAGCGCAAGGCAGTCAGCACGCTCCTGGGTCAGGCGTACGTGACCGCGTACGTCACGATCGCGGCCAACCGCGAGCGTGTCGATCGGATCGCCGAGAACCTGATCCAGCGCAAGGAGATGCACGGCGACGAGGTCGTGGAGCTGCTCGACAGCGTCGGCCTCGTCCGCCCGAGGATCGATCTGCTCGAGGAGAGCACCTGGCCACCGGTATGAGCGGGCGATGGCTTCCATCTGCGGCCCGCACGGGGCAACGGTCCACGCCTGA
>Ga0209577_10000562_pt1 | contig 37500 bp, 30 predicted proteins | sample GraSoiAngelo_109_FD_185874 | JGI IMG/M metagenome (GOLD analysis project Ga0209577, IMG submission 185874) | Grasslands soil microbial communities from the Angelo Coastal Reserve, California, USA - 14_0903_12_20cm (SPAdes) (version 2) | ecosystem: Environmental > Terrestrial > Soil > Grasslands... | reverse complement strand
TGGGCCGAGTGTCGCCCGGCTTTGACCCTAGCCACGTTCTGACTTTTCACCTCACCGGCTCCTATGCCGAGACGGCCAACCCCAAGACTCTAGCGCAGCGAATTGATGGGACGATTGCCGCGCTTCTACGCCCGGCACGCGGCGAAGCGCGGCAATCGTCCCATCAATTCGCTGCGCTAGAGTCTTGGGGACGATTGCCGCGCTTCGCCGCGTGCCGGGCGTAGAAGCGGCGGCGGCTTCGGGCGGCCTACCAGGGTTGGCGCGCGAGTATGAAACGGAGCTGAAGTTTACGGATGGAGAAGTAAATCCGGACCGCAAAATTCTTGCCGAGGATCGTTTCATATCCGACGGCTATCTTGCCACGATGAAGATTCCGCTTCTGCAGGGTGAGGACTGCCGCCCAGGTTTTGGCACGCAGGAAGGGGGCGCGCTCATCAACCGTAGTTTTGCGAATACATATCTAGCGGGTTCAACGGGCATCGGGCGACATTTGAAAGCCGTAATGGAAACGGCGTTCATCGGGCCGGGCGAAATCCGAGGAATCGTTGGCGATGCGCGCGAAGAAGGTTTGAACCGCGAGCCTACGCCCACGGTGTATTGGTGTGGCAGCGGTTTCGATCCCGACCCGTATTACCTAGTGCGGACAAGTACGAACCCAATGGCCATGGCCGAAACACTGCGTAAGAAGGTTCACGAGGTCGAACCGGCCCGCTCGGTGTTTGAGGTCATGCCGCTCGAAGAGCATTTGGGCGAAGCGTTTGGGGAAGATCGCTTGCGCGCCATTCTGCTGAGCTTTTTTTCGGCTACAGCGCTGTCGCTCGCGTGCGTGGGTCTGTATGGAACACTCAGCTATACCGTGAGCCAGCGGCGGCGGGAAGTGGGCTTGCGCTTGGCGCTAGGTGCACTGCGCGGGCAAATCGTGAAGCAATTTCTTCTCCAAGGACTCGGCGTTACCTTACTTGGCTGTGTTGCCGGCTGGGGGCTCGCCGTGGGCTTCACACGAGTGCTCTCTGGGATGCTTTATGGGGTCTCACCGACCGATGCGGTGACCTTGTCCTTTGTAATTTTCCTGGTGCTCTTTGTCGCCGCGATTGCGTCTCTCGCGCCCGCCATTCGTGCCGCGCGAGTGGAGCCCATGCAGGTTTTGCGCGAGGAGTAGCGCAGTACCATGCCTTTGCATTTGCGTCGCACGCAATATGACCCGTTTATTTTTGCCGGTTGAAACACGCCGAAACGTCTCCCCTCGCAGCTAATCGGAATGCAAAACCCGTGTGCGAACGTGCCGAGAACGCTCGCAGGGAACGTTATACTCGAGGAGAGCGCTTTCGCGGAGCAGCGGCTTTCGATTTGCGTTTTTGGGAGGGCCGCCAGAAGTGGCGTTTCAGGTCGACACGAAATTCGACGACGGGTACGCCTTCGCTTTCAAGGAGCTTCTTTTGGAGCAAAGCATGTGGCCCGCGAATGAGGATTTTCCCGCGATCGCCAATCACGCGGTGCCACGGAATGCCTTTTCCCGAAGGGGTGGCGGCCATGGCGCGTCCAGCCGTGCGCGCTCCGCCAGGCAAGCGCAGAGCCTTAGCCAACCCTCCGTACGTTAGAACCTTTCCGCGAGGAATTCGTTGTACCAGACGATAGACGGGATCCCATGACATTTTGCCGTGACTCCTGAGTCGAAATCGCCAACAATCGAGGGCATCGTCATGGTAGGTTTGAGCCCCTCCGAAGAACAAGAGAAAAGTGCCGCAGCCGGGTTTAATGAGTAGCCGCTGTTGCGGACCTAGGGAGAATCAAGGCGTATTTCCTATTTCCTGCGCATCGAATCAGCGGGGAATGTGCAGAAAAAGGACAGACAGATTGCGGAACAACAAGTAAGAAGGCACCGAAATCGATGAAAATTAGAGAAGAATTGAGGGTGATAACCGCTAGCATGTTTCAGGTGAAGGCGTTACTGATAAGGTGCAACTTTTGATGAAATTCTGTGTCTAATATTGCAGAGCGTAGTGGAAGATGTTTACACTACGCGCACGGAATGGAGCTTAAGACGAGGTAAGTCATGGCTTTCGTCCGCCGCAAAGGGAATTCCTTCTATCTGGTGCACAATGTGCGCCGCGGCGGAAAAGTGCAGCAATTGCATCTCGCGCGGCTGGGACAGCGTGCGCGCATTACCGAGGAGGTTGTCAAGGAAGTTTCGAAGAAACATCCGTTTGTGGAGCTCAATTGGAGAGCTCTGCGTGAGCAGTGCAACCACTCCGCGGACCTGGCGGATCCCCACTCTCCGGCGGTCCAAAAACTTGTTTCCTCTCTTCGTACGCTCAATCTTGAATTGGCGGATGTGTTTCCGCCGCTGCTCGGAATTTCAGGATCGCCCCTGGTGGCAAGGGAGCTGCTGATGCAGTTGCGGCTCCTGCAGTCGACCATCCAGGTCAAATTGGAACAGTTTGACCGAGGACGCGGGCGGTATGGCAACTCGCACGGGCGGGTTCGCTAGGAGGCAGTTATGAGCGACTACACCCTTTCTCTCGATCCGAATAAGCGCAGCGCGGAAACGGTCGATTTTCAGGCCGCGCTCCGTTCGAAGATTGTGGGCCAGGAAGAGGCGGTGCAGGCGCTCGTCGACCTGTATCAAGTTTTCCGCGCGGGCTTGAATTCCCCCGGCCGCCCGGTGGGGAACCTGCTGTTTCTCGGTCCAACCGGTTCCGGAAAGACGCGTATTGTGGAAGCGGCCGCCGAAATCCTCTTTGTAGAAGCGCGCGCGGTCATTAAGGTGGATTGCGCGGAGTTTCAACACTCTCACGAGATTGCCAAGCTGATTGGCTCGCCTCCAGGCTATCTGGGACACCGGGAAACCCATCCGCTGATCACTCAGGAGACCCTGGCGGCCTGCCACACCGACAAGCTGAAACTCAGCTTTTTGCTCTTCGATGAAATAGAAAAGGCCAGCGACGCTTTGTGGCAGTTGCTGCTGGGCATTCTGGACAAAGCCACGTTGACGCTTGGCGACAATCGCAAGGTGGACTTGTCCAAAACGGTCATTTTTCTCACCTCCAACCTGGGCGGCGGGGAAATCGCCGAATTGATGGAAGGCGGCATGGGCTTTATTCAGCCGAAAGACAAACCGGCAAGCGGACTGGACGAAAAGGTAGAGCGCACCGCCGTCGAAGCGGCGCGACGCAAGTTCTCCCCCGAATTCATGAACCGTCTAGATAAAGTTGTAGTGTTTCATCCCCTCCGGAAAGATCAGTTGCAGGAAGTGCTGGACATCGAACTGGGCCAAGTGCAGCAGCGCGTGTTGGACACCGCCAAGGGACAGTTTCTCTTTCGCGTAACTCCTGCGGGCCGCGATTTCCTGCTACAGGAAGGCACTGACCAACGCTACGGAGCGCGGCACTTGAAGCGCGCCATAGAACGCCATGTCGTTTATCCGTTGGCCAACCTTTTGGCCACCGATCAAGTGAATTTGGGCGATTTGGTATGCATTGATTGGGACAAGACCAACAACCGGCTCACTTTCGTGCGCGAAGGTGAGGGGGCCCTTGTGGAGCCAGCCGCAAGAAAAGCTGGAGCGGCTGCCGCGGGCGCCGAAGCGACCGACGGCAAATCGGCTAGTCTGCCCGAGGAAACCGTGGCAGAGGAGAGGAAGTCGCGCGCGGCCCAGTCGGGTGGTGGGGCTTCCACGGCGCAGCCGAGCCGCAAGAAGCAGGATCGGTCGAATTCGTAGTGCCTTTAACGGCGCAAATCTCTTAAAGTAAGACTTTAGCTGGTGACGAGGAGAGTCGGGGAGTCAATAAGAGCCCAGGCTGCGAACGCCGCAGTAAAGAGCAAAGGAAGCATCTTCGAAATTTTCGAGCCTGCGACTGGGCGCAACGGGGAATCCGCCCCTTTTTGTCGTTTGCCGCATGACACAAAATGTTCTGCTCTTGTGCATCGCTCTCTCATTCTTGACTCAATTGGGGCGTAATCTCAAGCAGTGAGACGCGCTACAAAATTTGAAATCCTGTATCTAACTGAAACCAGTGCGTTTCCTCCTCAGCAACAAGCAGAAAAGAATTGGCACTCTCCATGCTCTATCTTATTTTTCGTGCGTAGCCTGAGACGCGCGTTCGCGTTTGGGGGAACAGACGCGGAGAAGGGGCAAAGCGATGAGAGCTGCTGTTCGTCATCAACTGGACCCAAGTATCCGCAGCAACGACACCCGGGATTTCCATGCGTCCTTGCGCGCCAAGATCGTCGGCCAGGAAGAAGGCATACAGTCCCTGGTGGATATGTACCAGGTCTTTTGTGCCGGGTTGAACTCGCCCGGCCGCCCAGTAGGCAACCTCCTTTTCCTTGGCCCTACGGGCTCAGGAAAGACCCGCATCGTGGAAGCGGCAGCCGAAATCCTCTTTGGGGACGCCCGGGCGGTCATCAAGGTCGATTGCGCCGAATTTCAACACTCCCACGAGATTGCCAAGCTCATCGGCTCCCCTCCGGGCTACCTCGGCCACCGCGAGACCCACCCTTTGATCACCCAGGAAGCTTTGGCTGCCTGCCACACGGACAAGCTGAAGCTCAGCTTCCTGCTCTTCGACGAAATCGAGAAGGCCAGCGACGCTCTCTGGCAATTGTTGCTGGGTATGTTGGACAAGGCCACGCTGACACTGGGCGATAACCGCCGCGTCGACCTTTCCCAAACGGTCATTTTCCTGACCTCGAACCTTGGCGGCGGCGAGATTACGCAACTGATGCAGGGTGGCATGGGCTTTGTCCAGCCAGCCGACAAACCGGCCTCCGGACTGGATCAAAAAGTAGAGCGCACGGCCGTCGAAGCCGCGCGGCGCAAATTCTCGCCAGAATTCATGAACCGCCTGGACAAAGTGGTGGTATTTCATCCTCTCCGTCGCGAACAATTGGAGCAAGTTCTTGAAATTGAGCTGGCCCAGGTGCAGGAGCGGGTTCTGGAAACTGCCAAAGGGCAGTTCCTCTTCCGCGTGACCCAGCCGGGCCGCAATTTTCTGCTCGAGGAAGGCACGGATCAGCGCTACGGCGCGCGCCACTTGAAGCGGGCCATTGAGCGCCACGTGGTCTATCCCCTGGCCAACCTGCTCGCCACGGAGCAGGTGCACCTGGGCGACCTCATTTGTATCGACTGGAACAAAGAACAGAATCGTTTGACCTTTGTCCGTGAAGGCGAAAATCTCGCGATTCCGGCACGTAAGCCCGAGCCGCCGCCGGCTGCGCGCGCCGTTGCCGCGCGAAGCAAGGCAGCCGAGGCGCCGAACACGACCCCTTCTCCGGAGCCGTCGCCGCGCGTCGCTCGCTAAATCGAGTTTCCTCTTTGCTTTACCCCCCAGCCCGGGTGTCCCAGCCACCTGGGCTTTTTCTTTTTGTCTCGCCCGAGTGCTAAAGTAATTCCGAAACGAGAGATTTCCTTGTGAGAAGGGTTGGAACGGTTTACGGAGGCATGTGTGAACGCGCGGAGTAAGAAAGAATATGGGTTAGGAAGGGGCTCCTTCCGGGCGTGGCAGCCTCTCGGGGGCCATGCCACCTGGGCCTGCCTAGCCCTTTTGTGCTTTCTGCTCGCGCCGGCGGCATCTGCGCAGCGCACCGTGCTCAAGCCGGGCTGGAACATGTTCACCCCGCAACAAGACATCCAGTTGGGCAAGCAAGCCGCGACCGATGCAGAGAGACAATTGCCTCTCTGCAATGCGCCCAAAGTCGACGCTTATCTAACGCAACTCGGAATGCGGCTGGCAGCCAAGCTCCCTACTGGCGGAGTACCGTATCCTTTCGAATTTCATTGCGTGAATGACAAGGCCATCAACGCGTTTGCCTTGCCCGGCGGTTATGTGTTCATCAACCGCGGAGCCATCGAGGTAGCCGACAATGAAGCGCAGCTCGCTGCGGTGATGGCGCATGAACTTTCGCACGTTGCGCTGCGCCACGGCACAAATCAAGCCTCAAAAGCCGAGTTTGCGAACGGCGTTCTTGGAATTGCCGATGGAATCCTTGGCGGCTCTACCGGTGGGGCGCTTTTGAGCAAGCTAGGCGCGTTTGCCGCCGGGGGCGTGTTGCTGCGCTACTCGCGAAGCGCCGAATCGCAGGCGGACGTGATGGGCACGCAGGTGCTTTACGATAGCGGCTACGATCCGCGGGCAATGGCGCAGTTCTTCGAGAAGCTCGAAGCAGAGGGGAAAGGGAAGAATCCGCCGGAGTTTTTCTCCGACCATCCGAGCCCCGAGCACCGCGTAGAACGCGTAGAGGAGGAAATCGACAAGCTAGGCGGGGCTCCGCCAAACGCCAAGCGCGATTCTTCAGAATTCGAAGCCATCAAGCGCGAAGTGCTGGCGTTGCCGGCGGCGAAGAAGCTGACGCCGGCCGCTCGGGGAGCGGCAAAACCTCCGGCGCCTCCTTCGGGGAATTTCACTGCTTATCAGGCGAGTGCCTACACGCTGAAATATCCGGACAACTGGAAGAAGTATGCCGACAACGGCGGCAACAACGTTTCGTTCGCTCCCGAAGACGGTGTGGTGGACGATGGCACGGGTCATGCAGCGCTTGCGTACGGGCTTATCGTGAGCGTGGCCCAGGCCACAGGCGATTCCAATGATTGGGACGCCCTAAACAACGCCACGCAGCAGGCCATTCAGGAACTTCAAAAGTCGAATCCCAACATGAAAATCACGCGCCAGCCGGAGCGCGTGCGCCTAAACGGCCAGCCCGGCCTCGCGACGTATCTCAGCAACGATTCTCCCGTGGGCGGGCAGGAAACCGATTGGATCGTCACCACGCTGCGTCCCGAAGGGTTGGTCTCCTTCGTTTGCGTGGCTCCGCAGTCTGCGTACGAAAAGTACGACAAGACCTTCAACGCCATTCTCGACAGCGTGCGCTTCACAAAGTAAGTCACAGTGACGTCAGTCGCCTGCCATGGGATGGCGGAAATAGAAAGGGCGCTCCGGCTGGGAACGCCCTTTTTGCTGTCATTCCATTCGATTGAGCCATTATCAGTTTCCGCCGGCGAAGAGAGACGGCAGCACTGGGGTCCCTTCCATCCTAACAGCGTCCAAGGCGTTCGGATCCAGGCCCAGGAGTTGCAGAATCGTGGGAGCCACCTGAGCGGTTTCCACGAAGCTGTGGATGGTGCGTGCCGGAAAGGAAGGATTGGATACCAACAGCATCACGTTGGTATCGTCCCATGCGTAGCCGCCGTGTTCGGACTGCTTTTTGTCGCCGCCGGTATAGACCACGCCGACGTTTGGAATCACGACGATGTCGGGTGTACGCGGGTCGCCCCCTTCTCGAAGCTGGCAGCAGGGGCCAGGGTGGTCCGGCACGCCAGGCCGGTTAAACAGTGTGTTCAGCGAGGAGCCGTAGTAGATCTGGCCTAGTCCGATCGCCGTCGCGGCATTCTCGAGAGCCGCCACTGCATTCCCGGTCTGGCTTGAATTTGCCAACCAGATTTGGGAGATGTCGTCCTCAGCTATTCCGAGACCGTTGGTCGGATCGCTATAAACTGCAGGCAAAAGGTTGGGATTAGGGGGCAGGAGCACGGCGGAGGGCGGCTCACCGTTGTTGGTCTTCCCAGGAATCGGGAAGAAGCGATTCGGGTCGATCGGCGACTGCCCGTGCTTTGCGGTGATGATGATGGCGGTCGAATCCAGAAGACCTTCGTGTTTGAGCGCAGACACCATCTGCCCGATGGCCCCATCCACGAATACGATTTCCTTCATCATGAGGGTTCTGGGCGTACCCTGGGCATCCTCATAACCACCTGAGTTGCTGTCGCTTCGGTCGGCGGGCAGAGCTGCGGGACTAACGAGCTTCTCGCCGACGCTAACCGCCTGGAAGTTCATGCCCAAGATCACAGGGACGGGGGCATTGCTCGTACCGAGATGGTTCTTGCCGTTGATCTCGTTCACCACGGCGTTGACTTTCAACTGGTCATAGCATTTGATGGCATCGAAATCGGTCGTCCAATCATTCCCGTCCATTACGACGTTGGCGCATTTGTAGTTGGTTCCCGCTGTAGTCAGGCCAGGGAGGGGCATCTTATTGGAGTTGACTTCCGGGGAATAGTAATCATCCACGTTGCTGGGCTGATCGGTTCCGGTGGGGCCCGAAACAACCGCGTAAACAGCGTGCTTGTCCGACCACGCTGTGTAGCCGCCAGCGGCGTGGATCACGCCGTAAATCGTGTTGGTGCGGATGAAGTTCCAGGGATAAACCGGCTTGCAGCCGTTAAACGGATCGCGTTCGAGCTTGTTGGGATCAATGGATTTCACTCCGCCGTCAATGGGGGAGTATCCGGAAAAGCCGCCGTTGAGTTGCGTCTGGTCGATTTCAACGCCTTCCTCGTATTCGGTCTGCGTCCCGTTGATTTGTCCCTCGAGGCAGCTTCCGGCCGGCAATCCGTTGCCTGTAGCAATCTTCGGTGGCGCCAGAACGCGATCGTAAGCCACGTCGTAGAATGCACCGACCGTTCGCGGACTCCCACCGGTCACGAGTGCCATCAGGCCGGGAAACGAGTCGGACGGCCTCGAGGTGGTCGTGCGTGTGTAGTTGACTCCGGTCTTGCCGAGTGCGGCCAGATTTGGACAAGTCTTCGATGCCACGCAATTCTCATAATCAACCGCATGCATGCCATCAATGCTGACGAGCAAAACGTGCTTAATATTGGACCCGCTGACGTTTTGTGCGGAAGCCGGGACAGTGGCTCCGATCAATCCAAGAGACAGGGCGACAGCCAGAAAGTTTTGTTTCAAGTCGGTCTCCTTTTGATTGGGGAAACAAATGGAAACCAGCGTTTCCCCGGTAGACATTAGGAGTGCTGTGTTACAGGAGAGAAAACGGAGTTTGTCGGCTTAATGAATCGGAGAAGTCGAGTACTGGAGCTCTCAAAACAAGCCAAATAGGTGCTTGGGCGCGTACTAGCAGCGGCTTGGGAGGAACTCTTCCGCCGTTTTGCCTGCGTCCTGCGAACGGTGAATTTCCGCCGCGCGTTCCAGGGCTTCGGTGATACTTCCGCAAATGTTTTCCGCGCTCACATGGCGCTCGAACTCCGCTTGCTTCATTAATTGCGAAGGTTGCTCTCGAGCGCCGCAAAGCAGCAGGGAACGCCCCGACTCGTGCACCGTATCGGCGAGGTCGCGAATCGCGCCGAGCCCGGTGGCGTCAATCGCGGTCATGTTTCTTAAACGCAGAATGATGATGGGCGGGAGCTTGTCGAGGTGGTGGAGAATATCCGCAAACTTGTCCGTCGCGCCAAACAGAAACGGCCCGTGAATGCGGTAAACAATTACATAGTCCGGGATGTCCTTGCCCTGCAGCACGTGGACGCGGCTGTCTTCAACGTAATCCTTAGTGACGGGGCTCACGGTGGTGGTTCGCGAAACCTTGCGAATGAACATCAGCGCCGCGAGCACCATTCCCACTTCGACCGCAAACGTTAGGTCGGCTACTACAGTCAGCGTCATTGTCAGCAGCCACACCGTAATATCCGCCGCGCTCAGTTTCAGGATTTCCGGAATTTCCTCCCAGTCACCCATGTTGTAGGCGACGATCATCAGAATCGAAGCCAGCGCCGCGAGCGGCACACTTTTCACCAGGGGCGCGGCGAAGAGAATGATCCCCAGCAGCGTGAGTGCGTGAATCATTCCGGCAACGGGCGTTTTCGCTCCGGAACGGACGTTGGTGGCGGTGCGCGCAATCGCACCCGTGGCGGGCAATCCGCCAAACAGAGGCGAAAGGATGTTCGCTACGCCCTGGCCGATCAATTCCATATTGGGATTGTGCTTGTCGTTGCTCATACGATCCGACACGACAGCCGACATGAGCGATTCGATCGCCCCCAGCATCGCTACCGTGAACGCAGAAGAGAGCAGTTGCCGGAAGATGTCGTAATGAAATTGCGGAATGACAATCGTCGGGAGACCTTTGGGAATGCCCCCAAAGCGCGTTCCGATGGTTTCCACGTTCATGTGGAAGAGAACGACCGCGGCGGTTGCTCCGAAAGTGACCAGGATCGCTCCCGGTATTTGCTTGGCGTACTTCAAGCAGAAAATCATCACCGCAATCGAAAGGATGGAAACCGCGGTCGAGGGCATGGAGAACGTGTTCCACGCTAAGGCCAACGCCTTCATGCGATGAAAGAAGTCGCCCGGGACGTGATCCATTTTCAAGCCGAAAAAGTCGCGGATTTGCGTGCTGGCAATGAGAATGGCGATTCCGTTGGTGAAGCCGACCACCACTGGCCGTGGGAAATACTTCACCAGCGTGCCCATGCCAGTGATTCCAAGCAGTACTAGCAGCACACCCGCCATCATCGTGCACATAAACAAGCCGGCGATGCCGTGTTTGGCGATGATTCCTGCGACGACCACGACGAAAGCGCCCGTCGGGCCGCCAATTTGCGTTTTTGAGCCCCCGAGAGCCGAAATCAAAAAGCCTGTGACCATCGCGCAGTACAACCCGGCTTGTGGTGGTACGCCCGACGCGATCGCAAACGCCATCGCCAGTGGCAGCGCCACTAGCCCCACGGTGACCCCGGCAATCAAATCCGAGACGAATTTGTGCCGGTCGTAATGACGCAGCAGGATTACAGATTTGGGTAGCCAGTCTTCGATTTCGAATTTCATGCTTTCTTCGATCTTCGAGGAGAAAGAAGTGCATGTCAGTTTATCAGAAGCAGAAAAGATGCAAGCTAACTGACGCGATTTGCTGTGCGTTCTTGCAAATAGACGGAAAGAAGCGGATTTTCTGCGAAATTAAGGTAATCGCGCCAGCGGCTAATCCGCAGCGGTGCTGCGCGGCGCAGCGGGCTTCCAGCGCAAGACAGGCTTGCGCGCCGCGCCGACTTCATCCAGCCGCCGCACGCGCGTAGTGTGAGGTGCCGCCTTCACGATTTCGGGTTCCGTCGCAGCCTCTTCTGCGATGGATTTCATCGCATCAATGAATAGGTCGCACTCTTCCCGGGACTCGGATTCCGTCGGCTCGATCATCAGCGCGCCGGGAACAATCAACGGAAACGCCGTGGTATAGGGATGAAATCCATAGTCAATCAGCCGCTTGGCGATATCCATGGTGTTCACGCCGTTTTTCTTTTGAATGGCGTCGCTGAACACGACCTCATGCATCGAAGGCAGGGAATACGGCAGTTCGTAAACCCCTTCAAGATGCTTTCGAATGTAGTTCGCGTTCAGTACTGCGTCTTCGGTGGCCTGGCGCACGCCCGGACCGTACGCAAGGATGTAGGCGAGCGCGCGAACCAGCACGCCAAAATTGCTGCTGAACGCTTTCACTCTACCAATGGACTCCGGCCGCACCGGCTCCAGTGCCAATCGGCCGCCCTCTTTTTCCACGAGGATGGGCACCGGGCGGAACGGCTCGAGGATTTTCTTCATCGCCACGGGTCCAGCCCCTGGCCCGCCACCGCCGTGCGGCGTCGAAAACGTCTTGTGCAAATTGAGGTGCATGACGTCCACGCCGAGATCGCCCGGCCGCGTGATCCCGGCGAGCGCGTTCATATTGGCGCCGTCCATGTATAGCAGCGCGCCTTGGGTGTGCAGAATCTCGGCAACATGAGGAAGGTGCTGCTCGTAAATTCCCAGGGTCGAAGGGTTCGTGATCATCAGCGCTGCGACGTCTTGGTTTACCACCCGGCGTAGATTTTCTATGTCCATCTGTCCGTTGACGCTCGACTTGATGTTTTGAACCTCATATCCCGCGATCACCGCCGTCGCCGGATTTGTGCCGTGCGCAGAATCGGGGATCAGCACTTTCTTGCGCGGATTGCCCTGTTTCTGTAGGTACGCGCGAATCAGCAGCAAGCCAGTAAGTTCACCTTGCGCTCCCGCCGCCGGCTGCAAGGTGATGGCATCCATGCCGGTGATTTCCAGCAAGCACTTCTCCAGCAGGCGCATAATTTTCAGGCAGCCTTGCGAGAGGTCCTGCGGCTGATACGGATGCTCCGTAGCGATTCCTTCGAGCCGCGCCACGAATTCATTTACGCGCGGGTTGTACTTCATGGTGCAAGAACCGAGCGGATACATGCCCAGATCAATGGCGTGGTTCCAGGTAGAAAGCCGCGTGAAATGGCGAATCACCTCGATTTCGCTGACTTCCGGAAAACCTTCGACGCCTTCCCGCCGATGATGCGCACCAAGCGCCTTTGCCGGGTCCGCTTTTGGCACGTCGGGCGGCGGCAATTCGAACGCGCGCTTGCCCGGGGACGATTTCTCGAAGATCAGGCCTTCGTTCTGATTCATGTGCCGCGAGGCTTTTTTGATTTTTTCGTTCATTTCTTCCTTGTGCTTGAGGCCGCTGCAAGCGCGCTGGTCATCACAACCCTTCCGCCTGCTAGACCGGCTGCTCCAGCGCCCGTTTCACTGCGCCAGCAAATCTTTCGATCTCCGCGCGCGGCGTCGTTTCCGTGACGCACACCAAGGCATTTTTCGTCAATTCCGGGTATGCCGTGCCCAGCGCCAACGGTCCGATGATTTTTTCGCGCACCAAATGTGAATTCACGATTTTCACCGAGCGCGGCAGTTCGACCGTGAATTCATTGAAAAATGGCGCGTCAAATGTGCGCCGCACGCCGGGAACTTTCAGCAGCTCCCCGAGCGCAAACTGCGCTTTTGAAAGATTCTGCTCCGCCATCTCGCGGAAGCCCTCCTTGCCGAGCAGGGTCAGGTGCACGGTAGCGGCTAGCGCGCAGAGCGCCTGATTCGTGCAGATGTTCGAGGTGGCTTTCTCGCGGCGAATGTGCTGCTCGCGCGTCGCAAGCGTCAGCACAAATCCGCGATGACCTTCGGAATCTGTCGTTTGTCCTGCCAGCCTTCCCGGCATTTGACGAACGTATTTCTCGCGCGCGGCGATTACTCCGGCAAACGGTCCCCCGTAACTTGGCGGCAAGCCCAAGCTCTGCGCTTCCAGCGCCACAATATCTGCCTCCGTTGGCGGCCGCAACAGTCCCAGCGAAACGGCTTCCGCAATGGCCACCACGAACAGGGCGCCCGCCGCGCGCGCCGCCTCGGCCAGGGGCGCGTACGTTTCGATCGCGCCAAAAAAGTTCGGCGATTGTACGACGACCGCGGCCACGTCATCTTTCAGCGCGCCCTGCAATACCTTCGTATCCATCGTTCCGCTCGCGGTGAACGGAATCTCTTCAATCCGCAACCCGGAATTTTTGGCGTAGGTTTTCAGCACTTCGCGATATTCCGGATGCACGGAGCGCGCCACCAGCACGCGCCGACGCCCCGTCAGCCGCTCCGCCATCAACACGGCTTCCGTGGTGGCCGTCGAGCCGTCATACATCGACGCGTTTGCCACGTCCTGCCCGGTGAGCTGGCACAGCAACGTCTGAAACTCAAAAATGGCTTGCAACGTGCCTTGTGAAATCTCTGCTTGATACGGCGTATAGGAAGTGAGGAATTCGCCGCGCTGAATGATCGTGTCCGTCACCACCGAACGCAAATGGTTGTAAACGCCCGCGCCAAGAAAGCTGGTGTACCCGGCCGCATTTTCGGCGGCGCGCTCTTTGAAATATTGGATAATTTCCGCTTCCGAGTACGGCCCGGGAATCTTCAGCGCCTCACGCAGCCGGTACTTTTCCGGAATGCTCGAAAACAACTCGTTGATGGATTTTGCGCCAATGGCGGCCAGCATTCCCTGCCGCTCGACGGGGCTTTTCGGGAGGTAGCGCATTACGCGGAGGTTTCCTTGCCCTTCTCCGCGATATAGGCTTCATAGGCGGCCGCGTCCATCAAGTCGCTGATTCCCTTCGCATTCGTCAAGCGCACTCTGATCAGCCACGCGGCTCCGTGCGGGTCGTTGTTAATCGTTTCCGGCTTGTTCTGCAGTTCGCCATTGGCCTCGATGACTTCTCCGCTGGCCGGGGCGTAAATTTCGCTGACCGCTTTCACCGACTCCACGGTGCCAAACGATTTTCCAGCCTCAATTTTTGCGCCCGGCTTGGGCAATTCCACAAAAACCACGTCGCCCAATTCATGCTGGGCGTGATCGGTGATGCCGATGGTAGCGAGGTCGCCTTTCACCTCAATCCATTCATGCTCTTTGGTGTAGCGGTATGACTTCGGATAGGCCATTAACCTGCTCCTCGCAGTTAGTCTAAGTTAGACTAGCTTCACCTTGCCTGCGGCGCCGCTGCTTTCTTTTGCCGCTTGTAAAACGGAGTCGCAACCACCCGCGCTTTATACTTCTGCCCGCGGATTTCCACGTACAAAATCATACCCAGCGCCGAATACGCCGGCGGCACATACGCCAGCGCGATGTTCTTGCCCAATGTCGGTGAGGGCGAACCGCTCGTCACTACACCAATGCGTTCTCCGGCTTCGTTGCAGCAGCAGTATTCGTCGCGCGCAATTCCGCGGTCGATCATCTCGATGCCCACCAGCGTCCGCGTCAATCCCGCGGCTTTTGCGCGTTCCAGCGCCGGGCGGCCGATGAAATCGCCTTTCTCCATTTTGCAATAGCGATCCAGCCCCGCTTCCCATACATTGATCTTGTCGCTGATCTCGTGTCCGTACAGCGCCATTTTCGATTCCAGGCGCAACGTGTTGCGCGCGCCCAAGCCGCAAGGAACGATGCCGAATCCGCGCCCCGCCTCGATCACCTGATTCCAGGTTCTTTCGCTTGTCGCCACGTCGGACGGAACATAAATCTCAAATCCATCCTCGCCCGTATATCCCGTGCGCGCAATCAACGTGTTCTTCAGCCCGCAGACGGTGCCGTGCGTAAACCAGTAATTCTTGATCCCGCTGAGGTCGACATCTGTCAGCTTTTGCACGACCTCCGCCGCCCGCGGCCCTTGGATCGCCAACTGCGTGTACGCGTCGCTCAATTCCTCTACCACCCGATCGAATCCCTTGGTGTTCTCTCGTACCCAGTTAATGTCTTTCTCGCGCGTTCCCGCGTTAATCACCAGCAGAAAATCATCTTCCCCCAGGCGGTGTACGATCACGTCGTCCACAAACGTACCGTCCGGATAAAGAATCGCCGAATATTGCGCCTGCCCGATTGCCAGCTTAGACGCATCGTTCATGGTGATGTGCTGAACCGCCTCGAGCGCTCCGCCCGGTCTCTTGCCGCTTCGAATGCGAATGTCCCCCATGTGGCTGACGTCAAAAACTCCCACACTTCCGCGCACCGCTTTGTGCTCCGTGATCAGGCCGCCGCTCGGCGGATACTCCACCGGCATGTCCCAGCCGCCGAAATTGACCATTTTTGCGCCAAGGCGGCGGTGCAATGCGTTAAGCGGTGTTTTGCGAAGCGCGCTAATTTGTGGAGTTGTGGAGGATTCCATTCCTATCGCCCGGGCAGGAACCGATACTAACATGCACACCCGAAGCGGTCAAAGAAGCCCGCTTTAAGCCAGCGATTGAATTGGAATCACGAAGAGACTACCGTCGCGCTTATAGGGAATTTCGACGATCGCAGGGACGGAGTCGCTCGACAAGGCCGGCGCGCGCCACCGGCAAGGAAAGCAACTAAAGAGAGGAAGATCGAAGACAGAACGCACAGACCAGTAGGTGAAATTATTTTGGACGGGATTTCGCGTCAGGATGGCGCGGGGACCAGTCTTTGGGCGGGAAGGCCACGTGCCAGAAAGTGGGATTGGGCAAGAGGAACTCCACGCCGACCTTCACTTGGTCATCATCAGGGAAGCGGTCAATGTGCGCCACCACGCACTCGAGCGAAGCTTTGGTCTGCGGATTCTCTAGCGTGAGCCGCTGGCCTCGGTAGAGCGGCGCGGACGCGGCGAGCAGTGCGCCGTGGGCGCTGACCGCCAGGGTGTAGGTTTCTTGCTCGGTGAGCGCGGCGGCGCCCGCTTGAACCGAAACGCGCACGGGAACTTTCATCAGGACACGCTGGCTGCGGCGGCGATTGTTTGCAAGCCAGGAAGTTTCGCGGGACTCGTTGATCCATACATCGAGAGTCCCGCCGTGTTCCGGCTTGACCGCAGTAAACATGAGCCCCATGCCCTTGCCGGGCTGGTTATAGACGACTCGGCCCTGCACTTCGAGCGATCTGCCGCCCTTCATCATGCGCACATGGACCGTGGTGCCTAGGGGGAGCGGATTGTCGGCGTCAAGGTAGCATCCCTGCTGGCTCAAGTCGCGCACGTGCGTCTTGCTTTTTGCGCCGGAGTCGGTGGCTAGGACTTCCGCGGTGGCGTGGAATGTGTAGCGAGGGCTGGTGCGGCGGTCGGCCGCGGTTGGAGGCGACGCCGGCGCTTTTCGAGAAGCGGGGGGCGTTCCAGGGTGCCTTTCAACGTGGAAGGAGTTCGTGAAATTCTCGATTTCCTGTTGCAGCTCGATGGCCATATCGGGGCTATCGTTTTCGATGCGCGGGTCAACGGGCGGATCAGCATGATTGGAAACCGGAGGGCTAGCGCCTTGCATGTGAACAGTGACTTGTGCCCCGAGTTTGGCGTCGCGCTCCACCGGCTGCGGGTCGTTCTCGGCCACTTGCGCGGCCTTTCCCACGGGTCTTCGGTCTTTCTTGACTGGCTTCGGGTCCCGTGTGGGATTCAGCTTGCGCTTGCCACGCTTCATCACAGAGAGATTTTACTGCAAAGCAAGCATGGGGGCGCGAGTTGCGAGGAGGCGTGCAAACTAAAAGGAAACGCCCCGGTTGATTGGAAGTCCTGCTAAGGCCAAAGCGGGAGACGCTGAGGTTGGACAAGCGGTGAAAAAACGTATTTCGTTACGTTTGACGTAACACGTAATCCTTGATACCGTCCGAGTGGTGATCGTCAGCTGCCGGGACCAGCCGACCCGAGACTTCGCTGGGGGGAGGCGGGTCAAAGCTTTTTCCGGGTTTGCGCGTCCCGCTCGCCTGCAACTCGACCGGCTAGAGGCAGCGGCTTACCTCGGAGACCTCGCGGCCCTGCCAGGAAATCGTGGTGAGGCTTTGGCTGGCGACCGCCAGGGCCAGTACAGTATCCGGATTAACGGTCAGTGGCGAATTTGTTTCGAGTGGCTCGACGGCGCACCCGGGCCATCGCATGTGGAGATGGTTGACTATCACTAGGAGCATTTTAATGGGCATTACGGCTATCCATCCGGGAGAACATTTGGCCCGGGAACTGCAAGGGCTTGATATGAGCGCAGCAGCATTGGCTCGAAAACTCGGCGTGCCTACCAATCGCGTCACACAAATTTTGAATGGAACGCGCTCGATCACCGGCGACACCGCTCTGCGCCTTGGCCATTTCTTTGGCACGAGCGCCCAGTTTTGGCTCAATCTGCAAAGTCTCTATGACCTGCGCCGAGCCCAGGAAAAGGCCGGGAAGTCCATCGAGCGGCTTCCCCGGTTGAAACGGGGCGAGTCTGTCTATGCGTGAAGCTCGCGTTAGGATGAGCGGGAAAGAGAGAAAGTCATGAATGCGACATTGCCAGGAACCTTGGCGGAGGCCGGATTGTCGAAAGGGCCGTATCGCGCGCCGCGCGGGACGGAGATTTCCTGCAAAGGGTGGCAGCAGGAAGCGGCGCTGCGCATGCTGCTGAACAATGTGGATCCGGAAGTGGCAGAGAAGCCCGAAGAATTGGTGGTGTACGGCGGAACGGGGAAAGCGGCGCGAAACTGGGAGTGCTTTCACGCGATTGTGCGTTCGCTGAAGGCGCTCGAAGCGGACGAGACGCTGCTAGTGCAGTCGGGAAAGCCCGTGGCGATGTTTCGGACGCATGACTACGCGCCGCGTGTGCTGCTGTGCAACTCGAACCTGGTAGGCCAGTGGAACAACTGGGAAAAATTCAACGAACTGGACCGCGCGGGCTTGATGATGTACGGGCAGATGACCGCCGGAAGCTGGATTTATATCGGGACGCAGGGAATTTTGCAGGGTACCTACGAGACCTTTGCGGCGGCGGCGAAGAAACAGTTTGGTGGCGACTTGAAGGGCAGGCTGGTGGTCAGCGGCGGCATGGGCGGTATGGGTGGAGCGCAGCCGCTGGCAGCCACGATGAACGGCGCGGCGTTTCTAGGAATTGACGTCGACCCGGGGCGCATCAAGAGGCGCCTGAAGACGGGCTATTGCGACGTGCTGGTCACCACGCTGGACGAAGCGTTGCGCATTCTAAAAAACGCGGTGCGCAAGGGGGAAGCCACCTCGGTCGGGCTCGTGGGCAATTGTGCGGACGTGATTCCGGAGCTGGCGAAACGCGGCGTTGTGCCGGACTTGCTCACCGACCAAACGAGCGCGCACGACCCGCTCGGGGGCTACGTGCCAAATGGAATGTCGCTCGAAGCCGCGCTGGAGCTGCGGAAGAAAAATCCCGAGGAGTATCAGAAGCGCGCGCTGGCAGCAATCGCAGTGCACGTGCAAGGCATGCTCGATTTGCAGAAGCTAGGTTCAGTGACGTTTGATTACGGCAACAACATTCGCACCTTCGCGTTCGAGCAGGGCGTGAAGAACGCCTACGACTTTCCGGGATTCGTGCCGGCGTACATCCGTCCGCTCTTTTGCGAGGGCCGAGGGCCGTTCCGGTGGGTGGCGCTTTCGGGCGAGCCTTCCGACATTGCGCGGACCGACCAGTTAGTGCTGGAAATGTTTCCGCACGACGAGTATTTGACCCGCTGGATCAAACTGGCGCAGAAGCGCGTGAAGTTCCAGGGGCTGCCGTCGCGGATTTGCTGGTTAGGTTATGGCGAGCGCGATAAATTTGGCTTGGCGTTGAACGATTTGGTGGCCCGCGGGGAAGTCAAAGCGCCGGTGGTGATGGGGCGCGATCACCTGGACTGCGGGTCGGTGGCATCACCGTACCGCGAGACGGAGTCCATGCGCGACGGCTCGGACGCGGTGGCGGATTGGCCGCTGCTGAATGCGCTGATTAACACGGCGAGCGGCGCGTCCTGGGTGTCGATCCACAACGGCGGCGGCGTGGGGATTGGCTATTCGCAGCACGCAGGCCAAGTTACGGTGGCCGATGGAACCAAAGAAATGGCCAAGCGCATCGAGCGCGTGCTGAGGAATGATCCGGGGATGGGTGTGGCGCGCCACGTCGATGCGGGTTACCCCGAAGCCATGGCCTTCGCAAAGAAAACTGGCGTGAAAATCCCCATGGCCTAGACATTGCCCCCTATGCGAAACCAGCAAAAAGAAGAAGCATAACGCACAGACGCACAGTACACAGAGTTTGTGCCGAGAAGTCGAAGGCACAGACGGACGTCTGTGCTACTTGAAACCTTTCCGGCATAATACCAGGGCTTTGGGTGACTCCCTGCTCATCACGGGCGCATCGCAATTGCTGACGCTGCGCGGACGTGGACCGCGGCGGGGCCAGTCCCTTTCCAACCCGGGCATCATCAAAGAAGGCGCGTTGCTGGTGCGCGATGGCGTGATCGCGGCCGTCGGCACGCGAGCACAAGTGGAAGCGTTGCCGGAAGCGCGCTCCGCGGAAAACCTGGATTTGGGCAGGCGCGTGGCTTTGCCGGGATTCGTGGATTCGCACACGCACCTGGTTCATGCAGCGAGCCGCACCGAAGAGTACGAACGAAAGATTCAAGGCGCCAGTTACGAAGAAATTGCACGCAAAGGCGGCGGCATTCTCAATTCCGTGAACCAGCTGCGCGCGGCGACGGCGGAGGAACTCAAGAAGCGGGCGCATGCGGCGCTGAAGCAGTTTGCGGCGTATGGAACGACGACGATGGAAGCCAAGAGCGGCTACGGGCTGGACGTTGCCAGTGAGCTGAGGATTCTGAAGCTACACAAGGAACTTGCGGCGGAGCAGCCGCTCGAAATTGTCTCGACGTTTCTTGGCGCGCATGTGGTGCCCGAAGAGTTTCGCAAAAAAGCACACGGAGCAAAGCGCTATATCCAACTGCTCGAAGAAAATCTCCTCCCAGCCATTGCCGAGCACCAACTCGCGGAATTTTGCGATGTGTTTTGCGACCGCGGCGCATTTAACGTGGCGGAATCAAAACGCGTCTTGCAGGCTGGCCGCCAATACGGGCTTGCCCCCCGAATGCATGCCGAACAGCTTTCACACACGGGCGCAACGCAATTGGCGATTCTTTTGCGCGCAGCGAGCTGCGACCATCTCGAGCATGTGAACAAGAACGACATGCGCGCCCTGGGAAAATCCGAGACCGTAGCGACGCTGCTTCCGGGATGCGATTTTCACTTAGGGCTGAAAAAATATGCGCCCGCGCGGCAGTTGATCGAGGCGGGCGCCATTGTCGCGCTAGCCACGGATTACAATCCGGGAACAAGCCCGACTTTGAGCATGCCCATGATTTTGTCGCTGGCGTCGACACAATTGCGCATGACCCCGGCGGAAGCCATCACCGCAGCGACCATCAACGCCGCCTGCGCGCTCCGGCGCGAAGAACGCATCGGTTCGCTCGAGGTTGGCAAACAAGCGGACATCGCCGTATTCGAGGTGGCCGACTACCGCGAAATTCCTTATTATTTTGGAGTGAACCACTGCTGGATGACGATCAAGCGTGGTCGCGTGATTCACGCCTCCAATGAGTCCAGGAACTAGCTATACGGGCAAGCCCGTCCGGAGACTGAAGCTTCCGAAGATCGGGGCGGCAAAGACCACAAGCCTCTTCGAAGAATATTTTTATATCCTCCTGGCGATGCTCTTTTTTGCTGTGGCGATCCTGGGGAAGGCGGGGGGATTCAGCACATATAACGCAGCGGTGGTAGCGGCCTGGATCGCAACTTTGATTTGGTTTGTGCGCGAGTGCAAGGGCTATTTTGCAGAGAAGTCAAAGACGGAGAACGGCAAAGCCATGTCCACGCCAGCGCCGGCTCCAGCCGCTAGGCAAGCAGCCAAAAGACCTTTGCTTCTTCCGCCAGGCATGAAGCCGATGATTGGACCACAGTGGCCGGTCAAACCAGGAGCGCGGCCCGGCTGGCCAAAGTTCCGCAAACAGAGGCCAGAACCGGAGGCTCAGAAACCTGTTTCTCAAACGCCAGTGGTTGGAACATCCAGCGTTCAGACGCCACCCAATCAAGCGCCCGGTACGAATTCAAACGAGAAAAAGCGCGCGTTTGTTTACGAGCGGCCAACGCTGCCGGGTCGCTCGCCAAAATTGCCGAACAACTGGGTCAATCCTGAAGACAAAAAGCCGAACAACAAGAAACCGAGAAAATGAAACGACTGATTGAGTGCGTGCCGAATTTTTCAGAAGGGCGGGACCCGGCGAAAGTGGACGCTATCGTCGCGGCCATGAGCAGCGTGCCCGGCGTGTACGTGCTGGACCGCGAAATGGATGCAGACCATCACCGTTCGGTGATTACGCTGGCGGGCGAGCCGGATGCCGTAGCCGAAGCAGCGCTGCGGGGCGTTGGCAAAGCGATGGAGTTGATCGACCTGACGAAACACTCGGGCGCTCACCCGCGCGTGGGTGCGGCGGACGTGGTGCCGTTCATTCCCGTCGATGGCGTGACGATTGAGGATTGCGTCGTGCTGGCGCACCGCGTGGGCCAGGAAATCTGGAAGCGCTACCGCATTCCCGTGTTCTTTTATGAGGCAGCGGCGACGCGGCCGGAGCGAGTAAATCTGGAAAACGTGCGGCGGGGACAATTCGAAGGGCTGCGCGAGGAAATGAAGAAGAATCACGACCGGCAGCCGGATGTGGGGGAGCCCAAGGTTCATCCCACAGCAGGCGTGACGGTGGTCGGCGCTCGCAAGTTCCTGATTGCCTATAACGTGAACTTGAATACGTGCGATGTAGGCATCGCGAACAAGATTGCCAAGGCCATCCGCTTTTCCTCCGGTGGGTTGCGGTATGTGAAATCGATGGGCGTGGAACTGAAGGCGCGCAACCTGGCGCAGGTTTCCATCAACCTGACGGATTTCGAGCAGACGCCGATGTATCGCGTGTACGAAATGGTGAAGCGCGAGGCGGAGCGATACGGCGCGATGCCGGTGGGCAGCGAAATCGTCGGGCTGGTGCCCAAAAAAGCGCTGGAAATGACGGCGGACTTTTTCCTGCAACTGGAGAATTTCTCCCCGGCCCAAGTGTTTGAGAACAGGCTGGCCGGTGCCTTGAGCGGCGCGCCGTTCATAGCTTCCAAAGACCGCAAGCTGGCGGGCCTGGCGCGGCCGTTCTTGGATGCGCTGGCAACCCCGGCCGCGACACCGGGAGGCGGAAGCGCCTCGGCGTTTGCGGCGGCGCTGGCGGCCGCGCTCGGGCAAATGGTCGCGGGGCTTTCGCGGAAAAAGAAATCGCAGGCCGCGCACGTCGACCAACTTTCGGCCGCTCTCGATGAGATGCGCAAAGCCGCGGACGAACTCGCTCAGGCAATAGACCGTGATGCCGAGTCATACGACGCGGTAATGGCGGCGTTCAAACTGCCTCAGGGAAACGAGAAGGAAACACGCGAGCGTACCGAGGCGATTCAGAAGGCCACCAAGGGCGCTGCCGACGTTCCCCTGCAGGTGGCCGAGCGGACGGTTGCCCTTTTCGAACGCCTGGGACAACTGGATGGTATCGTCGCGGCATCCATGCGTTCAGACTTGCATGTGGCGCGTTTGCTTGCGGATGCAGGGGCCCGCGGGGCGTTGGCGAACGTTGAGATCAATCTGGAAGGTTTGACGGATGCGGCGTATGTAGCATCCATGCGAGCGAAAGCCGCGGCGCTGCGCAAGCGATTGGGCAGTGCGCCCCGCGCAACGAGCGCGTAAAATGGTAATCCCCTCGGCCCTTTTCGAAAGGAGCATTTTATGACCGTTATCAAGGCGATCGGCAAAGCCGGAGTCGCCACGATTGTGACCGCTTTTCTGCTTGCAGCGCCGAAGCCTGCCCGCGCAGGCCGCTTGGGCACAGACGTCATTGCACTGTTTCCCAAGAACGTAGGAGAGTTTGCGTACTGCGATTTAAAGAAAGCGCGGTCTCAAAAATGGTTTCCGCAGTTGCAGGCGCAGATGATCCCGGAGCGGTTCCGGGAATTCGAGAAATTTCTGGCGTCGGCCGGTGTGGACCCCAATTCACAGGTCGATGAGCTGGCGTGGGGGCTCGTGGCGGAAGGAGTGACCGCGAAGACCGAAGGAACAGGCTCGACAGCGGTTCCCACGGGAGAAGAGGTCGTGGGCGTCGCACTGGGTAGCTACAACCCGAACTCGACGGAAGCGTATTTCAAGCGGCAGAAGCTGCCGACCTTCAAAGTGCGCGGCTACACGTTGTACTCGTTCGGCACCGGCTCGGGAGCGAGTGACCTGTTTTTCTTGTTCATCGATTCGAACACCGCCGCGTTCGGGCACCGCGCGATCCTCGAAAAAATGGTTGACGTGCGCTTTGGTGAAGACGAAAGTCTGCTGAACAACGACAAGCTGTTCCCGCTCATCAATGAAGCGAACGGCAGCGGCGTCGTGTGGGCGGTGCTGAATCCGGCCTACACGCGGCTGGCCCTGCAGCAGCTTGCTCCAGAAATAGAGCAGTTTCCGGAAGCCGCGAAGCTCGTTTCGCGCATGCAGAATTTGATCATCAATGTGGACGCGGGCAGCGGCATTAATGGAAAATTCCAGGCGATTTGCGGATCCACCGAAGACGCCAATACGCTAGGCCAACTGCTCCAGGCGGGATTTCTTTACAAACGCTATCAGGCCCAAAAGGACAACCCGGAGCTGGCGGACCTGCTGGACCAGGCGCGCATCACGCCTGCCGGAGACCGCGTCACGCTCAACATGTCGCTAAGCGACGACCAGATGACCTCATTGATTCGGAAGAATACCTTCGCGCTGAAGATGTAGGCCGCAAGCTTACTGAACCTTATTGAAAAAAGATGGGCCGGGTAAAAACCTTTGTCCGGCCTATTTTGTTTTAGAGGCCGCTAAACGCTGGGGGCTACCTGGCGCAGGTACTTCGTGAGCCGGGTCACAACTTCCTTGCCGCGGGTTTCGTGTTGCACTCGGTCCACGCCGGATAACGTTTCTGAGCTCCCGGCGGTTGCCGCCTTCTTTGCGGCCAAACTTGTAACCCTGCGCGTGCCGAAGACGGGAGCAACCTCTTCGTAAGAAAGGGAGACTTCCAGGCGGTCGGGAAAACGCGCGAAATCCACTTCCAAATGAGGATGTTCGGCGGCCAGGCGCTTAAAAGCTTCCGTGCACGCCTCGATGACCGCAGATTGCAATCCGGCGCTAGCCTCATTGTCCAGGCCAGCTAGATCGGCCAAGAAGCGCGCTACGCCGCCTGCCGCCGCGGCCAGGCGAACGTCGGCATCCATCGACATGTGCAAGTTTTTCGCCTTAGCGGCCACGGCTGCTCGCCAGCGCCACGTCGCAGGCCTCCCGGCAATCCGGGCAGTAATAGAGCCCGTCGGCGCAGAGACGGACGCTGTGCTGTCCCTTGCAAATGGTGCAGTATTTTTCGCAAGTACAGCGGTCTTCGGTCAGGTCGCATTGCACACAGACAGTTGGACCTTCCATGAGCGCCCTCTAGAAAAACTGTACCTGAGGCAATCTGCGGCGGCAAGGCGAACGTGGGTGCGTCGCTATCGGTCATGCAACTGCCGTGACGGGGCAACCGCGAGTGCCAATCGGTCATTGTTCACCCCACATCGTCCCTCACGCGGTGAGGGATCTCAGTACCCCGGTTTCGAGACCAGCATTTCGAGGGAGCCGAAAAGAAATGTGCAAGGGGCGCTAAGGGTTGACTAGGTGTTTCTCGTCCGTAAGGCGGACGCGGTCGGCGTTGCCTACGCTAGACATGTCCGAGAGGATGACTTTCTCGCCCTCCTTGAGCCCTTCGAGGACCTCGATGGTACTCACCGAAGCGCGGCCGAGCTTCAGGTTGACGCGCACCGCCTCCGTGCCATTGTTGACGATCTTAAAGAGGCTAATCTCGCTGTTCGGAGCGCTATGCACCGGGCGTCCGACGAAGAGAACGTCATCCAGTTTTCCGATGTCGATGTTGGCGCTAACTTCGAGACCCGCCGTGGTTCCTTGGGGCACAGCATCGAGCGCGATGTCTACGGTTCGCGTATTGTCAGATGGCGGGCCAACGCTGCTGACGTGCCCCTTCCCAAGAGGGCCATTCTTCGAGGCGACTACGGCGTTTTCACCCGGTTTCACGTCGCTCGCCATGGCTGCCGGAACCGTCACGCGAGCGACGAAGGTCGCGGAACCTCCTCCACGCACGAGTGTTCCCAAGCCGCGAGCCTGGAGCGGCATGGGGCCTCTTTTGACGGTGTCGAGCCAAATCGCGGAAATGTCCATGCTGGGTTCACCCTGGTAGGCGCGCGTGCTGATTCCCCCGGAAATACCGCCGCTGACCCCGTTGACGATTCCCTTAGAGACTCCATTCGCCACGCCATGCGAATCCCTGCCCACGATATTGCCCGCAATACCTCCTGCAATGCCGCCGCTAACACCGCCGTCCCGTCTGCCTGGTAGGACGGTTTGCTGATATACGTCAAATTGCAAGACGACGTAATCGGTCGATCGCGGCCAGGGGGACAGGGTGCCGCGAACTTCGACGGTTACTCCGCGCTCAGCCCAGAAGTCTTCCAGAACTTTCTTCATCTCGTCCACTATCGCAGGGTCGTAGACCGTTTCGACCTTGGAGCGGTCGAGAAGTTTACTCAGCCTAACCTGCGCGGCATTTACCGCAGCCGTGTTCGGGGCATTGTCGCCGAAATGGTGATAATTGACTTCCACTCTCTGGAGTCCGGGGACCGGCGTGGGACTCTTTTGTTGCTGAGAACTACCGTCTTGAGGTCCAAGCTGCGCGGGACGCGGCGCGGCTTTGAGGGGGAAAGCCCGCGCGGCGAGGGCCATGACCAGCGCGAGACAGCAGGAAACGAGACTTAGCGAGACAATCAGTCTTCTTCGGGACATGCGAACCTCCTTGAGCATGAGTGTGACTCGCTCGACGAGCTGGCGTTCGGCGAGAAAGGGCGGCGCGGGAATGGCCGCGAGGGCTCTGCGGCTGTTGGTGAATTCAAGCAGGGCTTCGAGATAGGGCTTCCGCGCTTCTGTCAGCCTAACCACTTCGAGATCGACGATTTGCTCCCGCGCGAGCCGGGTGCGCGAGATGAGCCAGCCGATGGCGGGATGGAACCAGAACACGGTGCCTAGGACTTCTTCGCCGAGATGATGCGCCCAATCGTGGCGGCGGACGTGGAGCAGTTCGTGGCAGGCAATCGCGGATTGCAAACGCGGGGCCAAAGATGCGAAGCGCTCCGGAAGGAGCACGAGCGGCGCGAGAAAGCCAAAAGTGACGGGCGAATCCACTTGAGGGGAGAGACGGAACTCCGCCGGAGCAGCCACCAGAATACGCATTGCTTGGAGAACAGGACCATATTCAGAAGAAGAGGGGATGGGGGAGGAGGCTTGGCGGAGACGGGAAAGTTGGAGAAGGCCGATTGCAAGGATGGCGAAGCGGAAGGCGATTCCGGCGAGAATCAGGATGCCGAGAGTCGCAGCGATCGTCTGAAGGCTGGGAAGATGCCAGGGGGTAGCGGCGGGAATGGATGGCGGGGGAAGCGGAACGCCGACAAAATCAGTGTTGATGACCTTCGCCGCACTAGTTTGTGGGCCATGCCAGGGCTGGAGGAATGGGAGCGCCAGGCTAATGGCGAGAAGCGCCCGCCAATAGGCGAGAAGAACGCGGGGCTGCCGAAGTTTCCCGGCGCGCGAGAGAAGGGCGGCGGCAAGGACCAGAAAAGCTACTTGGACGTACCAGAAAGCCAGATTGTGAAACCACAAAGGCATTTCCATAAACGACTCCTGACATCCGGGCGGCTGACTCTCATTTGCTTTCCTCGACCATACGCACAATGTTTTCCAAGTCTTTTTCCCGAAGCTGGCGTGATTTGACGAGGTGGACGAGTAGAGGTTCCGCCGAGCCATTGAAAACGCGGTCGATGAATTCGCGAATCATGCCGCCGATGATTTGATTTTTGGGATGCGCGGGGCGGTAAAGGAAAGCGCGATCCTGGCGGCGCTTCTTCAGATAGCCCTTGGTTTCGAGGATCTTCATCATGGTCATGACGGTGGTGTAGGCGATTTTGCGGCGCTCGAGCAAGACTTCGTAAACATCGCGGACGGTGGCGGCGCCGCGTTGCCAGACGAGCTTCATAATTTCGAGCTCCTGAGGGGTAAGCGTGTTGTGTTTCGGACGCATAGCAAGTATTTAGTACTAATTAATTCGTACGTCAAGCGAAAAGTGAACTCTTTTTATGTCGCAGGTCGGCAGTCTCATCGTGCCCGTAATTTCGGAGTGCTCTTCGGCAAGCCAGGGCCACACCTGACAGGGCCGCAACGATCGATAGCCTTGCCCATCCGCGTCAAAAGGCCTTGTTTGCGTCTAGGCCAGCCGCCAGTTCATTTCCCAAAGTCCGATCCTTTTCCAAAAGGCAGCGTGGCCAGGCGGGTGGCGAACAGGCCCAGCTGTGTTCCAGGAGAACGCGAATCACGGGACGCGGTTCACGGGTCACCGTGCGGCATTCACGGTTCGTTGCGTGTTCCGCACCGCTGCGCTACAGTGACTCTCAGGCCACTAATTCAACCATGAGCTACGGAACGCTTCCCTCGCGCTTTCTGAATACCGTAGACCATCTGCCGCATCCGCGCGCGCAAATGGCGCGCCGCGACGGCAAATGGCAAGCGGTTTCTTCGCGAGACTTCCTGCGCCGGGTGGCCGGAATTTCTTCCGCATTGGTGGAATTGGGCGTAAAGCCGGGCGATTGCGTTGGGCTCTTGTCGACGAACCGCCCGGAATGGCACACCGCCGATTTGGCCATCCACGGCGCGGGGGCGATTACCGTACCGATTTATTTCAACGAATCCGCCGACCGCATGACCTACATCCTGAAGCACTGCGGCGCCAAGGTGACATTCGTGGCAGGCAAGCCGCAGCTCGACAAGCTGCTCTCCGTGCGCGGCAATCTGCCCGAACTGGAGGATATCGTTGTCGCGGATAGTGGCGCCGACGTTCCGAGCGAATGCCTCCGCTACGAAACGCTCATCGCCGGCGGTGGCGAAAAGGACGTTGCCGCCTACCGGGAGCGCGCTTCGCAGGTCCTGCCGGGCCAGCTGGCGTCCATCATTTACACCTCCGGCACCACCGGCGAACCCAAAGGCGTGATGCTCACGCATACGAACTTTTGCTCGAACGTCGCGGACGTGGGGAAGGCTTTTCATCTCAATCCCGCGGAAGATGTGGCGCTGTCGTTTCTGCCGCTTTCGCATGTCTACGAGCGCACCGTCGCGTACATGTACATTTTTCAAGGTTGTCCGGTCGCCTATATCGAGTCCATCGACGCGGTTCCGCAGGCGCTTTTGGAAGTGCGGCCGACGGTCCTTGCAGCGGTTCCGCGCTTTTTTGAAAAGATTTACGCGCGCCTGGTCGAGCAGGGCTCGAAAACAACGGGTTTAAAGCGCATGATCTTTGACTGGGCGATGAAAATCGCCAATCAATCCGTGCATTGGCGGTCGAGCGCCGGGCATGCCAGCCTCGCGGTAAAGCTGCAATGGGTGCTGGCAAACCAGCTGGTTTACAGGAAGGTTCGCGCACGATTGGGCGGGCGGGTGCGCATCGTGAGTTCCGGAGGAGCGCCGCTGGCCAAAGAGTTGGCGGAATTTTTCTGGGCGGTGGGCGTGCCCATCTATCAGGGCTACGGGTTGACGGAAACTTCGCCGATTGTTTCGACGAATTATCCGGTGAATCGCGTGGGGAGTTCCGGAAAACCGATTCCCAACGTGCAAGTGCGCATCGCGGAGGACGGCGAGATTCTCGTCAAAGGCCCCTGCGTCATGCAGGGTTATTACAAGAATCCCGAAGCGACGCGCGAGGCGCTCACGCCGGACGGCTGGTTCGGCACCGGCGACATCGGATTTCTGGATCGTGACGGCTACCTGTATATTACGGATCGCAAAAAAGACTTGATCAAGACGGCCGGAGGGAAGTTTGTGGCGCCGCAGCCCATCGAGAACTCGCTCAAGACCAGCCCGTACATTCTCAACGCCATGGTCGTTGGCGATAAGCGCAAGTTCGTTGCCGCGCTGATCGTGCCCAACCCCACTACGGTGGGCGAGCGGCTGGCCGCGGAAGGCCTGAAGTTTTCCTCCAATGCCGAAATGGCTGCGCATCCGCGCGCACACGCCTTGATCGAAGGCGAGGTCAAACGTCTTACGGCGCGCTTGGCGCAGTACGAAACTATTAAGCACTTCGCCCTGCTCCCGGATGATTTCACGTTCGACAGTGGCACGCTTACCTTTACGCTGAAACTCAAGCGCCGCGTCGTCGAAGAAAAATACCGCAACGTCATCGAATCGCTTTACGCAGACGTGGCCGAGCCTCGCCCGATCTACCAGGAATAGGTTTTCAGTTCTCAGTCGCCGGCTTTGGAGCGGGTGTCCGGACATCCGCGCTGAGGGGCTAGGCAGAGCCGAAAAGCAGATCCCTCGCTTCGCTCGGGATGATTGGTACTTTCCTTCGCAGCGAACGCACCAAACGTTTTTTCACGGCTACCGCGCAGGGCCAACGCGGACCTGTTCTTGCGTACAGTTTGATTTTTAAAACAGCGCGTCGTAGGCTGCAAGAAGGGGGCATCCTCTCCTCGTAGACTGGAATCGAAGAAAACAACGCCTATCGCAATCCCAGGTTCCTGAAAAGTTGTCTTGCTTTGTTGGGGCAAATGCAAGTCAGCAAGCGTAAGAAGAACGACAAATCTAGTTTGGAGGCGACTGTGAACGTCATTCACGGCTCGACTGGGGAAAGTCGTATCGATCGTGGGGAAAAGAGAATTCATCATGCGAGCAACAGGGCGCAGAGCTTGGCATGTGCCGCGGGCGCAGGATTCTTGTGCCTGCTTCTTCTGGCTCTTTGCCCTTTGATGGTGGCGCAAAGCCCTGTACCTGCGCCCAGCAATCCGTCCAGTAAAGAGTCGGGAGGCTTTTCGCCCGGATGGACGCTGGGCGCGCGATTCGAAGGCACCAAGAGCAGCGACGCGGGGGTCTACGACCTGGGGACCGCCCTGGGATACAACTTTTCAAGCCATTTTGGGGTTGACGGGGGCGTTCCGATTTACTTCGTGACGATTCCGTCTTCGGTGCAGCAAAGCAATCCAGGAGTGGTTTCCGGGAAAGGGATCGGCAGCTTCTTCACGGATCTTTTGCTGACGTATCCCAGCCCTTCGTTGAATTACGCTTCAGCGATTCATCTCACGGCGCCCACTGGCAACACCAAGAAGGGCCTCAGCACAGGCCACGCAACGTGGAACATCAACAATCATTTCGATCACGCCTATGGCAACTGGTCGCCGTTTCTCGACGCGGGCGTGGGCAACACGATCATGGACACGCGGTTTTTCACGCGGCCATTCGCGACTTTTGGTTATAACGCGGCGTTCACCGGCGGATTGGAGTACGACCAAGGGCCGTTCAGTTTGCAGGCGGGCGCGTACGACGTGGCGCCATGGGGCAACCAGGCGGTGGTGAGCCGCGTGTTTCGCTGCGGCTCGGCTGCGGCTTGTAATTCTCCCGGGTTCACGCACAACCGTCAGGGGTTTAACAACTCCAACGTAACCACGGGTGGCGCGGATCTGGTGCGGGACAACGGCTACGAAGCGGGCATCGACTTCAAGCCGGTTTATTACCTGGATTTCGAATTCGACTACGGCCGCAGCGTGCCGTTGCACCTGAACAACTATTCGTTCGGGATTGGCATCAATCTGAGCTCGCTGGTGCGGCCGCACGCGCACTGACAGTTAACAGTAAACAGTCAGAGGAAGAGAAGGAAAAAGCGGGGGCACGGTCTATCGTGCCCCCGCGGTTGCAATGAGAATTAGATTCGTTTGCCTTGGAGGCAGATTTTCTGGCCCGAGGTTCAGCGGCCTGACACTGCCTGGCCTTCGGGGGTAAGGAGGCGGAATTCGCCGAGATTCAGCTCCTTCACGCCCGGTTCGATTTTCGAGCGGTCGCCGACAACCACCCAGATCAAATCATCCGGATGAATCACCGTTTTCGCGGCGTCCTCCAGGTCGCCGACCTTTAGCGCGCGGACTTTGCTTGCGTAAGTTTCGTAATAATCGTCCGGCAATCCGAAGCGCACGAGGTCGAGGATGGACTGCCCGACTTCGGCCTGCGTTTCGCGCGAGCCGGGAAGCTTGAGCGTTTCGTTCGCTTGAACTTTCGCGAGTTCCTCGGGCGTAATGGGTTGCGCGCCGAGGATGCCGCGAAACTGCTTGTTCATCTCCTCGAGCGATTCCTTGGTCTTGTCGGTCTGCACGGGAGCAAGGGCAAAGAAGGGGCGCTGGCCTCGTGCGGGCCAGAGGATGCTTCTTGCGCCATAGGACCAGTGCTTGTCTTCGCGCAAGTCCAGATTCAGCCGCGAAGCAAACATCCCGCCGAAATCATCGTTCATCGCTTCCATGGCGATTTCCTTGGGATTGACCTGTGGCGGCGCAATGGCGCCGGCAATGATGACGGATTGCACGGCGCCGGGCTTGTCGATCAGATACACCGCGGACCTCTGAGGAGGAGAAACCGTGCTGATATTTTTCTTCGGGACTTGCGCGGGTTTCCAGTTGGCAAACAGTTTTTCGAGTTTTGGCTTGATTTCGGCGAGCGTGGTGTCACCGACGATCACCAGCGTGGCGTTGTTCGGGTGATACCAGGTGTCGTGGAATTTGACGAGGTCCTCGCGGGTCATCTTCGAAATGCTTGGGGTGGTGCCGGAGCCGGTGAGCGGATTTCCATACGGGTGACCGGGGCCGTAGAGCAGGCGCGGAAGTACGCGCAGGGCCATCTGGATCGGCGTGTTTTCTTCGCGTTCGATGGCTGCGAGAGCCTGTTTCTGCTGCCGCTTGAAATCGCTTTCGGGAAAAGTGGGATGTAAAATCACGTCGGCAAACAAGTCGAGCGAGGGATCGAGTTTCTCCTTCAGCGCAGAAAGCTCGACAAGCGACATATCCAGATTTGAATAAGCACGGAGCTCGGCGCCGAGCAGCGCAAGTTGCTCGCTGATTTGCAGCGCGTTTTTTGTGGCCGTGCCGCCATCGAGGAGGCTGGAGGTCATGTCGGCGGTTCCGGGCAGCTCGGACTGGTCGGCGGCGTAACCGGCGTCGAAAGCCATCCAGAAATGCACGAGAGGCACTTCGTGGCGTTCGGCGAGGATGATTTTTAGGCTGTTCGAAAGCGTGGAGCGCTCGAGCTTGGGCAGCTTTAACTCTGGGGGCGTACCGGTTTCGGGCGGTTTCGAACGGTCGGCGCCTTTGGCAGCGGCTTGGTAATCCGGGAACGGCAGAACGTCCAGGATGTACACGCCATCAGAGAGCCAGCGATTCGCGGCGGCTTTCAAATCTTCAACGGTGGCATCCTGAACGCGTTTCAGCGAAATCTTGTAGGCGGCTGGGTCGCCGAGGAACACCTGATTGCGGGCGAGTTGGTCGGACTTTCCACCGAAGCCGCCGATGCGTTCGATGCCGCGGACGAAGTTGGCCATGTAATCGGTCTTAACTCGCTGCAATTCTTCGGCGGTGGGCCCGTCTTTCAAAAAGCGCGCCAACTCTTCATCCACCTCCTTTTCTACTGGGTCGAGACTCTGTCCCGGGCGCGCGGTCGCTTGAATGTAGAACTGTCCGCCGATTTCTCGTAGATCGACAAAAGCATTGACGCTCGTGGCGATTTGGTCGTCGTAGACGAGGCGCTTGTAGAAGCGCGAAGTTTTTCCCGTGCTGAGGACATCGCTGACCAAATCCAGGTAGTCCGCGTCAGCGCTTCCGTACTGGGGGATGTTCCAGATTTTGTAGATGCGCGCTTGAGGGACACGGTCCTGAACGATTTGCCGATGCGAGCCGGTCATCCTGGCGATCCAAACTTCCTGGTGAGCGACTGGCGGACCAGGAGGAGTGTCGCCAAAATATTTTTCGACTTTTTCCTTCGCGGTGTTGGTTTCAATGTCGCCGGCGAGCACCAGAGTGACGTTGGAGGGGCCGTAGTAAGTCTTGAACCACTCCTGCACGTCTTTCATGGACGCGGCGTCGAGGTCAGCCATGTCACCGATGGTGGTCCAGGAATAAGGATGGCCGGCGGGATAGGTATTGTGCGCGATGAGCTCGCGGGTGACGCCATAGGGCTGGTTTTCGCCTTGGCGTTTTTCGTTTTGCACCACGCCGCGCTGCAAATCAAGTGTCTTCTGGTCTAGCGCTCCGAGCAAGTGGCCCATGCGATCGGATTCCATCCAGAGCGTGTAGTCGAGAGCGTTCCTGGGCACGTCCTCAAAATAATTCGTGCGGTCGGCGTTGGTGGTGCCGTTGAGGTCGGTTGCGCCGATTTTCTCCATCGCGTCGATGTACCGACCGGGAGCATGCTCGCTGCCGCCGAACATCAAGTGTTCGAAAAGATGCGCGAAACCCGTTTTGCCGGGCTTCTCGTTTTTCGAGCCGACGTGATACCAGACGTTTACGGCGACGATCGGTGCTTTGTGATCTTCGTGGACGATCACTGTGAGGCCGTTTTTGAGGATGAATTTTTGGAAGGGGATGTCAATGTCGGCGGCAGTCTGCGCCAGCAGACGGAACGTGAAAATGCCGCATGCGGCGAGCGACAGAACGAGAACTAGCACGGCTACTCTCGACTTCATCCGTGAACCTCCGATAAGAATTGCGACAAGCGCCGAAAGCACATCCCTCGCGCTGCTTGGGATGGCCTGGGGAAAGCGTGTCGTGCAAGCTCCCCAAAGTCCTGCGAAAGAAGATCGCTAAAGAAGACACCACACGTCTGATATAAGCGATGACCCCCACGGAAAGTTCCAGCGGGAATTGCAGTTTTACCCTGGCATGAACGACTTCTATCTGTGATCTTCCGATTGCGAGTCTACACCTCAGCGGCAGAATTGAAAAAACATTTCTGGGGCTAATCCCTGACCGTTGAGATGACAGGGCTCAGCGCAACCAAGACACACGCTGCGCTAGGGGAAATGCCGCGGGCTGATTTGTTCCGGCGCGTCACAAGGTCTAAAATCCCCTTGAGGTTACTTATGCAAGACAATTTGGTGATTGCGGGGCGGGCGTTTCACTCGCGGCTCATCGTCGGAACCGGCAAGTACCGGAGCTTTCAGGAAATGGCGCGGGCGCATGCGGCTTCGGGCGCGGAGATGGCGACGGTGGCGGTTCGGCGCGTGAATTTGACGGACAAGTCGAAGGAATCGCTGCTCGATTATATCGACCGCGAGAAGATTTTCATTTTGCCGAACACGGCCGGGTGCTATACGGCGGACGAGGCGATTCGCACGGCGCGCCTGGCGCGCGAAGTGGGGTTATCGAACTGGATCAAGCTCGAAGTCATTGGCGACCAGCAAACGCTTTTCCCGGACACCGAGCAGCTTATTGAAGCGACACGCGTGCTGGTCAAAGAAGGTTTCGTCGTGCTGCCTTACACAAACGACGACCTCATCGCGGCGAGGAAACTGATCGACGCGGGCGCTGCTGCCGTTATGCCACTGGGCGCGCCGATTGGAAGCGGGCTGGGGGTGCAGAACCCTGCGAATCTACGCATTTTGCGCGAACGCATCACGGAAGCGCCGATGATCGTCGATGCTGGAGTTGGTACGGCTTCCGACGCCGCGATCGCTATGGAACTCGGTGCCGATGGCGTCCTGATGAATACCGCGATTGCCGAAGCAGAAGATGCGGTTCTGATGGCGGAAGCGATGCGCGACGCGGTCATCGCTGGGCGTAAGTCCTATCTCGCGGGGCGCATGCCGAAGCGGCTGTACGCGTCGGCATCGAGTCCCATGAGCGGTGTCGTGCGCTAAACAATTTAACCCTGCTTCTGACGTATCGTTCGGCGGATATCGTGAGATGAGGGTCGTCAAAATGGACCACGAAAAGGTCTTGTGCAATCACAGGGTCAAAGTCCTAGCCGAATTAGCTCCCAGCTTTGAGGCCTTGGTCCAGAGCACGATCAACCTTGCCAATCGCGCGTAATTTCCTACCACGAGTCCGGCTGTTTCCCGGAGCCGCCGCGGGCGCAACGGACCTGAACGAAAGGGCTAGGGGGTTTACCTTAATTACACATACGATACCGGGATGGTATACACCTGATGTCCCATCTCCGTCATTTGACACTAACTAGAGGGGACGAATTCGCGGGCTTGGCGCGCTTAGAACCTTGTCCCCGGGGTCGAGCTCTCGGACGCTTATGGAAAGAAAGTCCAGCGTGTGGCGTTCGGATTTGCTGAAACCACTGCTCGTCGGCCTGGCCGCCGGCACCACGTACGTCTTGGCCGCGAAGCTAAGTCTCCGTCTGGCCACGGTGCATCCAAGCGCAAGTCCCTTCTGGCCGCCAACCGGGATTGCCATCGTCACGCTGCTCCTGTTGGGTGTCCGGTTTTGGCCGGCAATTTTTGCGGCGGCGTTTCTCGTCAACTTGACGACGGCAGGCTCAGCGCTCACATCCTTGGGCATCGCAGCGGGGAACTGTCTGGAAGCCGTCACCGCTTGCTATTTGGCCTCGCGCTTTGCCAATGGCAAAGACGCTTTTGATCGAACGCGGGACATTCTTCGCTTTGCTCTTTTTGCAGGAATCTTGAGCACGGCGATTGCCGCGACCTTTGGCGTGACCGGCCTGGCCCTGGGCGGCTTTGCGGCGTGGCATCAATACGGCGTTATCTGGCGGACCTGGTGGCTGGGAGATGCCGCAGGAGCGCTGGTGTTCGCGCCGTTCCTGCTCCTGTGGAGCGCTCATCCAATCCCGCGCTGGTCGAAACGCCAGTTCCTGGAAGCGGCGGTGCTACTGATTTCGACGCTGCTTATTTCCGGAATTGTCTTCGGCCCCCTGCTTCACTCGGAAGTGCGGAACGATCCGTGGACCTTCCTTTGCACACCATTTCTCATCTGGGCGGCATTTCGCTTTGGGCCGCGCGAAGCTTCCGCGATTATTTGCCTGGTGGGCGCGATTGCGGTTGTGGGGACCATTCATGGGTACGGGCCCTTTGCGCGCCAGTCAGCGAATGATTCGCTGCTCCTCTTGCAATCCTTCCTCTCCATCTTGGCGCTGACGACGCTGGTCTTTGCGGCAGAAGTTTCCGAACGGCGAAGGCAGGAAGAGCAAGCGCGACTGCTCGCTGTGCGCGACCCCCTGACGGGGCTGGCGAACTATCGATTGTTGGTCGACCGCGTGGACGAAGAGATCAAGCGTTACGGGCGCACGGGCAAGCCCTTTTCGGTGCTGCTGCTCGATTTGGACGGCCTGAAAAAAATCAATGACCAGTACGGGCACCTGGTGGGCAGTTTGGCGATTTGCCGAGTAGCTGAGGTTTTGCATTTGAGCTGCCGCGAGACCGACACAGCGGCGCGGTACGGCGGGGATGAATTTGCGCTGGTGCTGACGGAGACCACGGCGGAAGCGGCCACGGTGGTGGCCAAGCGCGTAGCTCAGCGATTGTCGCGGGACGCTGAAGAGCCGCGGCTCTCAATTAGCATCGGTGTCGCCGAATTTCCCCGGGACGGCTCTACTATTGAGCACCTGCTCAGCGCTGCCGACTACTCTCTTTATGACGACAAACGGCCACGCCACAAATCTTCGTCGGCATCCGGGGTGGAGAAGTAAGTAACCCACACGACAACTCAGTTCAAGCAAATTGTGCCTAGCGGCCTGCGGCTTTGCGAGCCTGCGCGTCGTCGTAACTCTCGCCGTAGATGGAAGGAACCTTCGCGCCCATGCAGCGCAAGTAGGAAGAGAGCTGGCCGCGATGGTGAATCGTATGGACCATGCCGAGCAGAGCAAAGGAAACGGCAGGGCGCTGGAAGAGGCCTCGAAAATCGACCATTTTGACGAGTTGATCGCCGCTGAGCTTTGTCAGCGCTTCGAAATTCTTCTTAAAGCGCTGCTCGTACCAGGAGGCGACTTCCTGCGGCGTCTTCACCGCATCAGGCAGGGCAGCGGCGTTCGCATCAAAAACGCCGTTGATCACCGTTTCCAGAAAGCGGTTCTCTGCCACGGCGATGTGCCGGACAAGTTCGATGGCGCTTTTGGATACGGGGTCAGGACGGTGCTCACATTTGTCCGCCGGGACCGCGTCGAGTACCTTCTTGGTGATGCGGCTTTCGTTTTTCAGCGAGCCAAGATAAACCTCCTGCATCAGGAACACTGCTTGCTCCGCTGTCATTGCGCTCATTTGCTAACCTCCTTCGCTCTCGCTTGTTTGTGACATTCCAAGAGTTTTTGGGACTAGGTTCCTTGCCGTCTTTGATGCGTCAGCCTTATTTCGGTTTCATTTTAGCGCGGCCTTTGGCCACGTGGCTTGCTGCCATAGAGGGTCACTTTGCCGTCAACCACCTTGGCGACGTACTGGCCCGCGAAGGGAAATTGCATAACCTTGTGCCCGGACCGGGCAAGCTGCGCCCATCGTGAGCCCGTCGCAGGATTTTGCTCCAAGCCACGCAATTCCCGGCCGTCGAAGACGAAATCGGCTTCGCGCAAGCGCTTCTTGGGAGTGGTGCGCCGAGGGAAAGTTTCACCGCGCAGCGTCACCTCGCGAGAGTTCCGAACCAGAGCGGAGCGCCAAACAGTGATACGCTTCTTCCAGGGTCATGGTTCTTTCCAC
>Ga0209577_10000561_pt1 | contig 37510 bp, 35 predicted proteins | sample GraSoiAngelo_109_FD_185874 | JGI IMG/M metagenome (GOLD analysis project Ga0209577, IMG submission 185874) | Grasslands soil microbial communities from the Angelo Coastal Reserve, California, USA - 14_0903_12_20cm (SPAdes) (version 2) | ecosystem: Environmental > Terrestrial > Soil > Grasslands... | reverse complement strand
CGGGAACCAGGCGTTCGTCGGGTTCTGGCCCTCTCCGGACGACGACCCGGGGCTGGACCTGGGCCGCGAGCCCATGGTGGCGGTGAGCCCCGACGGCGCCGTGGTGCGGGGCATCCTCTGGAGCCCACCCGGGCCGCGGCGCTGGCGCACGGCCGTGGTCCTCAGCCACCCCCGGGCCGACTTCTCGGTGCATTACGCCTGCCCACTGCTGGCCGCCGCCGGCTACGGCGTTCTCGGCTTCGCCACCCGCTATGTGAACAACGACATCGACTGCCTGCACGAGCGGGCGGCCACGGACGTGGCCACCGCCGTGACCTGGGTCCGGGACCAGGGGGCGGAGGAGGTGGTCCTTCTGGGCAACTCGGGCGGGGGCGCGCTCATGGCCCTGGCCCAGGCCGGCCACGCCCACCGGGGCGGGGGCGAGGAGCTGGGCCAGGCCTTCGTGGCCGTGGCCGCCCACCCGGGCGAGGGGGTGTTCATGCTCCAGGTCATCGACCCCTCCGTCACCGACGAGGACGACCCCCTGTCCGTCGATCCCGCCCTCGACATGTACGACCCAGCCAATGGCTGGCGGCCCTGGCCCCAGCCCTCCTCCTACGCCGAGGACTGGCTGGCCACATACCGCGCCGCGCAGCGGGAGCGGGTGGCCCGCATCGACGCCACCGCCAGGGCGGCCCTGGAGGAGCGGGACGAGGCTGCGCTGAAGGCCGGTGCCGAGCCCCGCGGCTCGGAGGCTTGGAATCGGGCCCGGCGCCGGGCCGTGCACGCCCGCTACCTCACCGTGTACCGCACCCTGGCCGACCCCGCCTACCTCGACCCCACCATCGACCCCGACGATCGCGCCCTGGGGAGCATCTTCGCCTTCCCCGATCCCCTGGACGCCAACTACGGCTACGGCGGGCTGGCCCGGGTCATTACCGCCCGGGGCTGGCTCTCCACCTGGTCGGGGCTGTCATCGCACGCCTCCACGGCCGAGACCCTGCCCACCGTGCGCGTCCCCACCCTCATCGTCCACGCCACGGCCGACACCGAGATCCGCCTGCACCAGGCGAGGGCCCTGCACCAGGCGTCGGGGGCGGCGGACAAGGAGTACGTCGAGCTCGAGGGGGCCACCCACTACCTGCGGGGCCGCCGCCGCCAGGCCATGGACGTCGTCGTCGACTGGCTCCGCTCCCGCCTGGGGCGCTGACCCGCTCCCGCCTGGGCGCTGACCCGCTCAGACGCGGGCCATGTTGGCGAAGCGGGTGTAGTGGTCGAGGAAGGCGAGGCGGCAGACGCCCGTGGGCCCGTTGCGGTGCTTGGACACGATGACCTCGGCCGTGCCCCGGTCGGGTGACTCGGGGTTGTAGAGCTCGTCGCGGTAGATGAACAGGACGACGTCGGCGTCCTGCTCCAGGCTGTTGTGGACGACCACGCCGTTGGCGATGAAGTTGTGCACGTCGGCCACGGTGGCGTCGTAGACGGGCTGGGCCCCCAGGGGGTCGATCCCCACGACCGCGTCCCACAGGACGTCGGAGCGGGCCAGGTGGCGCAGGCGGTCGTCGTCCACCAGCTCGGCCACCGCGGCCAGCCGAGCCCTCCCCGGCGGGGGCCGGTGGCGGGCGCCGCCGCGGTAGGCCGCGACCAGCCCCGGCCCGGGCCGGCGGGCCCGGGCCCGACGATCCCGGCCCCCGTCCGCCGGCCCCGATCCCGGCCGTCGGCTCGACGCCGGAACCCGCCTGAGCACGGCGACCCGGTCACCCACCTTGAGCTCGTCCAGCCTGGTCCAGGAGTCCATGGTCCGGAAGGGGTGGTTTGCGCTGGCCTTGACCCTCCGTCCCGACGCCAGCCTCAGCTCGAATACGGGCTTGACCCCGCTGGGAAAGACGTGGGTCATCTGAGCCTGGACCAGGCTCAGGTCGTGGTCGAGGCTCCACACCGGGATGTCGCGCTCGCCGCTGCCCACGAGCTCGCCCATGCTCGCCTCCGACCCCGTGTCCGCCCTCAGCACCCGTGCGTCGGCGGTCAGGCAGCCCGACTCCCGCAGGTCGGCCAGCACCGGCCTCTTGTCCGAGCGCATCTCCAGATTGCGCGACAGCTGGGAGAGGGCGACGACGGGGACGCTCAGCTCCCGGGCCAGGATCTTCAGGCCCCGGCTGATCTCCGACACCTCGACCTGGCGGTTCTCCGCGCTGGTGCGTCCCGACATGAGCTGGAGGTAGTCCACGACGACCAGGCCCAGCTTCTCCCTGCTCTTGAGCCGGCGGGCCTTGGCTCTGATGTCCATCACGGTGAGGTTGGGGTTGTCGTCCACGAAGATGGGCGCTTCCCCCAGGCGCCCGATGGCGTGGCTGATCTTGGGCCAGTCCGCCTCCAACAACCTCCCGTTGCGCATGCGGATGGCGTCGACCCGGGCCTCGGCGCAGAGCAGGCGCTGGGTGATCTCCAGGTGGCTCATCTCCAGAGAGAAGAGGAGCACGGGAACACGGGCCTCGATGGCGGCGTGGGAGGCCAGGCCCAGGGCGAAGCTGGTCTTGCCCGCGGCGGGGCGGGCACCCACGATGACCAGGTTGGACGGTTGCAGCCCGGCCAGCTGCTCGTCGAGGTCGGTGTAGCCGGTGGGCACGCCGGTGATGGTCTGGCCCCGGTCGAAGAGCGCCTCCAGCCGGTCGAGGCTCGCCTCCAGCAGCTCGCGGATGGGCGCCAGCGTGTCGACCACCCGGCGCTGGGCCACCTCGAAGACAAGCGTCTCGGCCCGGTCCACGGCCGCGGCCACGTCGTCGGGGACGTCGTAGCCGAGCTCGGCGATCTCCCCGGCCACACCGATCAACCGGCGCAGGAGGGCGTGCTCCTCCACGATCCGCGCGTAGCGGGCGGCGTTGGAGGTGGCCGGGGTGTTGGCCTGGAGGGAGACGAGCATGACCGGGCCGCCGATCGCGTCCAGCAGACCGGCCCGGCGCAGCTCGTCGGCCACCGTGACCGGATCGGCCGGCTCGCCCTGGCTGTACAGCGAGGTCACGGCCTCGAAGACGTGCCCGTGGGCCGGCTTGTAGAAGTCGTCTGCCCCGCAGATCTCCACGGCCGAGGCGATGGCGTCCTTGGACAGGAGCATGGCGCCCAGCAGCGACTCTTCGGCCTCGAGGTTGTGCGGGGGAACGCGCGGCGAGGCCGACCCCCGAACCGATCGGCGTCCGACGTCGGACAGCGCCTGCACCATTCGCCCCTTACGCTCTGCCCGCCGGCCTGTGTGGTGCCAGAGGAAGACGCTGTTGATCTTGGGGCCGGACTGTGGGTTTCCGGTGGATGCCGGCCCGGGTTTCACACACGAACATGCGTTCGAGTGTACCCGGGGCCAGTGACAGCGGCGGCTCAGCCGCCGGGCACGACCTCCACCGTCACCCGGAACTCCACGTCGGGGTGGAGCTTGACGGGGACCTCATGGGTCCCGAGGGAGCGGATGGGCTCGTCCATTCCAAGACGCCGGCGGTCGAGCTGCACGCCGGACTGAGCGGCCACGGCCGCGGCCACGTCGGCGGTGGTGACCGAGCCGAAGAGCTTGCCCTCGGCGCCGGCCCGGGCCGGGATGCGCACGACGGTGGAGACCAGGGTCCGGGCCACGACCTCGGCCGACTCCCGGTCCCGGGCGTCCTTCAGATCCCGCGACCGGCGCATGGCCGCGGCCTGGGCGACCACTCCGGGGGTGGCGGGGATGGCCCGCCCCTTGGGGATCAGGTAGTTGCGGGCGTATCCGTCGGAGACGTCGAGGATGTCGCCCTTCTTGCCCACGTTCTCCACGTCGTGGCGCAGTACGACGCGCACGTCACACCTCGTCCGCGTCGGCCATGACCACGGCTGGCGACGGGGTCCCGGGCTCTCCCGACCCGGGCCCGTCGACATCGCGATCGCAGCTGCGGGCCATGCTCTAGAAGGGTTCCTCGTCGTAGGAGTAGCCGCCGGTCGTGGCCTCGGCGGGGGCGGGGCGGGGGCCGCCACCTCCACCCCCTCCCGGCCCGTCGCCGGGACCCCGGCGCTCGTTCTTGGTGATGCTGGCCGTGGCCCAGCGAAGGCTGGGGCCGATCTCGTCGGCCACGATCTCGATCTTCGAGCGCTTCTCACCTTCGGGGTTCTCCCACGAGCGCTGGTCGAGGCGGCCGGTGACGATGACCCGCGAGCCCTTGGCCAGGCTCTCCGAGGCGTTCTCCGCCATCTGCTGCCAGCACACCACATCGAAGAACGACGTTGCCTCGTCCCACTCCTGGGTCTGGCGGTTCATCCAGCGCCGGTTGACCGCCAACCCGAAGCTGGCCGTGGCCTGGCCGCTGGGTGTGAAGCGCAACTCGGGGTCGCGGGTGATGTTGCCCACCACGGTGACCGTGTTTCCGTTCGACATCTCACTCTCTCCGTTCGCGTCAGCCCGCCTCGGCCGCCGGCGATCCGACCGCCTCCGGGCTGGAACGCTCGGAGACTACGTCGGGCAGCCGGATGACCTTGTGGCGGATCACCTCGTCTGCGAGGAAGAGGATCCGGTCGAGCTCGGCCACGGTGGCGGGGTCGGACGACGCCTGGATGACGACGTAGTAGCCCTCCCACCGATGCTTGAGCTCGTAAGCGAAGCGGCGCCTTCCCCACCGGTCGACCCGGCCGAGGCTCCCGCCCCGGGCCCGGATCAGCTCCGTGACACGGTCGACCACCGCCCTGTTGGCCTCTTCCTCCAGGCCGGCGTCGAGGATGATCATGAGCTCGTAGGGCCGCACGTGCGGCTCACCTCCCTGTGGACCCGCGTGCTGGACGCGGGGCCCCGGCTCTCGGGGCAGGGTATGGGTGGAACTCGGCGATCGTACTCGACGCCTGCGATAGGTCCATCGGCTCTGAGTATGCCCGGGCGGTGTGACACCCACGGGTGAGGCGGGACACACCCACGCGGTCAGTGACCAGCGCAGGCGCCCCCGACGGCGATGGACGACCCCGGCCCCACACCCAGGGCCTTCAGGCCTCCCTGGGTGACCTCGAGCCCGAACAGATAGGGCCGGTTGGGCCCGTAGAGCGGGCAATCGGGGCGGTCAGGACAGGGCGCCATGTCGGCCGAGCCGACGAATCGCCCCGAGGCGTCGAACCAGGCGATGGACAGGGGCAGGGGCGTGTTGCGCATGTAGAAGGACGACGTCGCCTGGGCCGGGAAGCGGAACACCATGCCGTCGTAGCCGCCCAGGTCGTGGCGGGCCATGAGGCCCGTCTGCCTGCGCTGCTCGGTGTCAGCCAGCAGCGCGCAGAGCGACGGCCCGGAGGCGGCGGTGCCGGTGGCGCCGGGACGGACGCGGAAGGCAACCTGGGGGAAGCCGGGGACCTTGGAGGGCACGGGCTCGTTGACGAGGAACGGGTCCAGCGGGCGCGCGGTACCGGCCCGGAACAGCGCGGCCAGGCCGAGCAGGGCCAGAAGGGCGATGGCGCGCTGCAACCGGCGGGTGCCCACCTCGGTGTCGGCCGCCACCGCCACCCGGCGCAGCGCCCTCGGGGCGCGGGCGGGGGCATCGAGGAGATCCTCGGCTCGCACCGGGACATGCTGACACGCTCGGACCCGCCCGCCTCAGCGGGGCGGGAGCGGCCCGAACCAGACCGGGCCGTGCAGGGCCGGACTAGGCCGACCGACTGGCGCCGGCGCCGTAGAGCCCGGTCGCGGACTCGGCCGCGGCCATGGCCTCGCCCGGGAGGTGATACGACTCGGCGTCGGCGGGGAAGCGGCCCGCCCTCACGTCGGCCGCGTAGGCCGCGATGGCGGCGATGGCATCGGCCTTGAGGGTGGCGTACTGGCGCACGAACTTCGGCCTCACCCGGTCCTGGAGCCCGAGCAGGTCATGGAACACAAGCACCTGTCCGTCGCAGGCCGGCCCCGCGCCGATGCCGATGGTGGGCACCCCGACGGCATCGGTGACGGACCTGGCCACCACGTCGGGGACGGCCTCGACCACGATGGAGAAGCACCCGGCCTCGGCCAGCAGGGTGGCCTCGGTCACCAGGCCCCGGGCCGCGTCGGCTTCCTTGCCCTGGACCTTGAACCCTCCCAGGGCGTGCACCGACTGAGGCGTCAGGCCCAGGTGGCCCATCACCGGAATCTCGGCGTCGAGGATGGCACTGACGGCGGGGAGGCGCTTGCGCCCGCCCTCCAACTTCACGGCCTGGGCGCCGGCCCGCACCAGCCTGGCCGCGTTGCGCACCGCGTCCTCAGGGCCCAGGTGGTAGCTGAGCCACGGGAGGTCGGCCACCACCAGCGCCCGGGGCTTGGCCCGGGCCACGGCGGCGACGTGGTGGGCCATGTCGTCCACGGTGACCTGCAGTGTGTCGTCGTAGCCGAGCACGACCATGGCCACCGAGTCGCCGACCAGGATGATGTCGACCCCGGCCTCGTCGGCGATCCTGGCTCCGGGCGCGTCGTAGGCCGTCACCATGACCAGGGGCTCGGCGCCCGCTCGCGTCTTGCGGGCGCGAACGGCGGGGGCGGTCAGCGGCTGAGCCATGACTGATGAACCCGTGCGGGACCAAGCCATGCCTGATGAGCCATGGGGCTCCTCCTTCCCGTCCAGCGCCACGTGGCTGCCGGCGGATCCCGCCAGTGTACTGTCCCGCCGGTGGACCGCGTCTGCGAGAACTGCGCGGGCGAGGACGACGAGCTGGTGCTCGTACGCCGCCTCTACGTGGTGCCCGAGAGCTGGGACACACCCGGCTCGGTCACCAGGGTCGAGGAGCCCGAGCTGTGGTGCTTCTCGTGCCGGTCCCTCTACCCCCACGAGGTGGCCGACTAGGGCCCGCCCGGCATCACCGGGCCGTGGTCGAGGTGGACGAGCCCGGCTTGGCTCCCGTCGTGGTCGGGCCCCCTGTCGTCGTCGAGGTCGGTCGCAGCCCTCCCGTCGGGCCGCCCGTGGTGGTCGTGGCCCGGGGTCTGGTGGTGGAGGTGGTGCTGCTCGTCGTGGGTGTGGTGGTCGACGTCGGTATCGAGAAGGGCAGCCGGTCGGACGAGAGCACGCGGCCCGGGAAGCTGGACACGGGGGCGAAGCTGCCCGTGTCGATCCCCCGCAGGGCCGCGCCCATGAAGCGCCGGAACATCTCGGCCGGGATGCTCCCTCCGTTGACCCCGGGCCGGATCCCCCGCACGTCGGTCATCTTGTGGGTGCTGGCCTCGGGATAGCCCATCCAGACGGCGGCGGTGAGCTTGGGGGTGTAGCCGATGAACCAGGCGTCGCCGTAGTCCGAGGTGGTCCCCGTCTTGCCCGCCAGCGGGCGTCCGATCTGGGCGCCCGTCCCCGTCCCCCGCAGGACGACCTGCTGCAGGCAGAAGTTGACGAGGTCGGCTTCTCGGGTCTGCAGCACCCGGGTATGGGCGGGCTTGGCCCGCTCCAGCACCCGACCGTCGGCGGTGCGCACCTCCAGGATCACGTGGGGATCGACGTGGTCGCCGCGGTCGGCGAAGGTGGAGTAGGCGCTGGCCATCTCCAGGGCCGACACCTCCGAGGTGCCCAGCACCAGGCTGGCGTTGGGCTCCAGTCGCGACCTCACCCCCAGTGCGTGGGCCATGTCGACCAGGTGCGGGGGACCGATGATCGCCTGCAGCTGCGCGTACACCGTGTTCACCGAGTCCCTGGTGGCGTCGATGAGGTTCAGGTTCCCCGGGAAGGACTCGCCCTCAAAGTTGGTGATCGTGTAGGGGTTGCCGTTGTCGGCGTGGGGGATGGTGATCCTGACTGGGGCAGGGAAGGCGGACTCGACGGTGTAGCCCTCCTTCACCGTCTCGGCCAGCAGCAAGGGCTTGAACGTCGAGCCCGCCTGCCGGCCCGACCCGCCTCCTTCCTGGCCCAGGGCCAGGTTGACCTTGGACCGGGCGTAGTCGCGCCCCCCGACCATGGCCTTGACCCCGCCCTGGTCGTCGAGGGCGACCAGGGCCCCGGCGGGGTCGCCCTCTTTCAGGTACCCGTAGACGGCGTCGTAGGCGGCGGCCTGGGCGCCCAGGTCCATCGTCGTTGTGACCCGCAGCCCGCCCCCGTCCACGGTCGGCTCGCCGTAGCGCTGGATCAGCTCGCTGCGCACCACATCCACGAAGTACTGGGTCCCCTTGTCGGCCCGGGACACGACGGGGTCCTCGAGCCGGCTGGGGATCACGTAGCCCGCCGGTCCCATGAGGGGTCGGGCCTCCGCCTCGGCTCGCTTCGCGGGGGTGATGACCCGGGCCCGCTCCATGGCGGCCAGGGCCCGGGCCCGACGGGCCGTCGCCTGCCTGGGGTCGCGCTCGGCGTCGGCCGTGACCGGGGCCCGGATGAGACCGGCCAGGTAGGCGGCTTCGGGAAGGCCGAGGTCGGAGACGTCCCGGCCGAAATAGGCACGTGAGGCCGACTGCACGCCGTAGGCCCCCCGGCCGAAGTAGATGGTGTTGAGGTAGCGCTCCAGGATCTGGCGCTTGGACAGCTTGCGCTCGACCTTGACCGACAGGGCCGCCTCGCGGATCTTGCGCCACAGCGTGCGCCGCCGGCCCACGTAGGCGTTCTTGACGTACTGCTGGGTGATGGTCGAGCCGCCCTCCACCGAGCTGCCCCGGCGCAGGTCGACAAGGGTGGCCCGGAGGATGCCGAGGGGGTCGACTCCGCCGTGGCTGAAGAAGCCGTGGTCCTCCGTCGCCACCACCGCGTCGATCACGACGTTGGGCACGCCGGCCAGGGGGACCTTCACCCGGTTCTCGGTCCCGACCAGGCGGGCCAGGGGCTTGCCCGTCGCGTCGGAGAGGAAGGTGGTCTCGGCCGTGACCCGCTCCGGGGGCAGGGGCAGCCGGACCAGGAGGTAGGCCGCGCCCCCAACCGCCGTCACCGTCAGCAGACCCACCAGGAACAACAGCCGCCGGTAGCGCCAGGCCCAACTCCTGCGGGTGCGGGCCCGCACCGAGGTGTCAGCGCCTCACGGACGCGGCGCGACCCCCCATGCGAAAGGTGCGGGCCAGATGGTTCCACGAGCACTCCGGGCAGACCTCGACCACGTAGCAGGCCAGATCTCTGCCGTGTCGGGCCAGCTTGGCCATCTGGGCCCGGCTGGTCACGCACGTGCCACTGGCCGGCAGCCGGGGTCCGAAGGCGTAGGAGACGAGGACGACCTTGCTCTCCTCGCAGATCGGGCAGTCCTCGGCCGTCGCCTCACCGACGTTGCGGGCGGCGCGGAGGAGCTCGGGGTGAGCGTCGCAGACCTCGACGCGCGAGAGCCGTCCGGCGTGGAACTGGTCGACGACCATCTTGCGGGCCAGCCGGTAGTCGATCTGCCCGGCGCCGTTGTCGGCGGTGGCGCCCCGCAGCGACTCCGGTCGGAAGGTCATCGCCGGAAAGGGTAGCCGGGCCGCCCTCCCCTTCCCCCGGCCCGGGGCGGGGCCGAAGCGGGCCCGGCTCGGCGCCGGGGAGGGGACCGGGGCCGGGTGCTTGACCGGAGCCGGCGGCCCCGTCAAACTGTGTCTCCGATATATCGAATCGATACATCAGCCGGGCCTCCGACGGGGACCCGGGCCGGACGAGAAGGACCTGGTCGAGAAGGACCCGGACGAGAAGGACCCGGACGAGAGGACAGAGAGGGCGCGTGCTGGAGCTGGCCATCCTGGGGCTGCTCAAGGAGCAGGAACTCCACGGCTACGAGCTGAAGCGGCGGCTGACCCAGATGCTGGGCCTGTTCTCCAGCGTGTCCTTCGGCTCGCTCTACCCCGCCCTGTCCCGGCTGGAGACCGCGGGGGCGGTGCAGGCGGTGGACACGCCGCCGGCCACGCCCCCCATCCCGGCCACGGGCTCGCTGAGCGGCGAGCTGGCCGCCTTCAGGACCAGGCACGGAGCGGCGCGCGGGGGCCGGGGCAAGAAGGTCTACCAGGTCACCCCCCGAGGAGAGGACCTCTTCGAGGAGCTCCTGGCGGCCGACACCCAGTCCTCGGAGGACGAGCGGCAGTTCCGCCTGCGCCTTGCCTTCGCCCGCTATCTACCCCCCGAAGCCCGCCTGGGCCTGCTCGAACGGCGGCGGGCCCTCCTGGTCGAGCGCCTCGCTCAGGCTCGGGCCGGCGTCCGCGGCGGGCGCGAGCGGCTCGACTCCTACACCCGCTCGCTGTTCGAGCACAGCACCGAGTCGACCGAACGTGACATCTCGTGGCTCGATCGCCTCATCGCCGCCGAACGCACCCAGCAGCGTAGGAACAGGCCACCCGGCCCCCGTCGCCGCCCCCGACCCCGAGGGGTGAGCACCACCGCAGCTCCGGCTCCGCCGGAGTTCCCCAGCACACCGGCGCCGACGGCAACCTCGCCGGCCGCGCCCGCACCATCCAGGAAGGACGTCCACTCATGAGCACCATCCGCGTGGCGATCGCAGGCGTTGGCAACTGCGCCAGCTCGCTCCTGCAGGGCCTGGCCTACTACCGGGAGACCGAACCGGGCGACGGTGTGCCCGGTCTCATGCACGTGACCCTGGGGGGGTACCACGTGCGCGACGTGGAGGTGGTCGCCGCCTTCGACGTCGACGCGTCCAAGGTCGGCCTGGACGTGTCCAAGGCCATCTTCGCCGGTCAGAACAACACCATCCGCTTCGCCTCCGTCGCAGAGGTCGGGGTGACGGTGGAGCGGGGCCCGACCTTCGACGGCCTGGGGCGCTACTACCGCCAGACCATCGAGGAGTCCCCGGCCGAACCCGTGGACGTGATCGAGCGCCTCCGGGCCACCCGGGCCGACGTGCTCGTGGCCTACCTCCCGGTGGGCTCCGAGCAGGCCCAGAAGCACTATGCCGAAGCGTGCCTGCAGACCGGAGTCGCCTTCGTGAACGCCATACCCGTGTTCATCGCCAGCGACCCCGAGTGGGCGAGTCGGTTCGCCGACGCCGGGGTCCCGATCATCGGCGACGACATCAAGAGCCAGGTGGGATCGACCATCGTCCATCGCATCCTCACCCGCCTGTTCGAGGACAGGGGGCTGGCCGTGGACCGGACCTACCAGCTCAACTTCGGCGGGAACATGGACTTCAAGAACATGCTGGAGCGGGAGAGGCTCCAGTCGAAGAAGATCTCCAAGACCCAGGCCGTCACCAGCCAGCTGGACGAGGCCCTGCCCGCCGACGACATCCACGTCGGGCCCTCCGACCACGTCCCGTGGCTCGAGGACCGCAAGTGGGCCTACATCCGCATCGAAGGCCGGAACTTCGGCGACGTGCCCCTCAACCTCGAGTTGAAGCTGGAGGTCTGGGACTCCCCGAACTCCGCCGGCGTCATCATCGACGCCGTCCGCTGCGCCAAGCTCGCCCTGGACCGGGGCATAGGCGGGCCGTTGCTGGGCCCGTCGGCCTACTTCATGAAGTCACCTCCGGTGCAGTACCGCGACGAGGAGGCCCGCCACATGGTGGAGGAGTTCGCGTCGGCGCCCGCCGAGGCCCACCGCACCACCGACTGAGCCGCCCCGGCGGGGCCGCCGGGGCAGGGGGCGCCGGTCCGCTCGCAGCCGACCGCTCACGCTGGCAACATGCCCGCCGTGCCCACTGACAACGCAGCTGCCTGGGACCGGCACTCCGCGGGCTATCAGGCGGGGGCGAAGCTCTCGACCGAGGTGGCCCACTACGGCCCCGATATAGGCACCGAGGCCGACTACCGGCTCCTAGGGGAGCTCAAGGGCAAGAGGGTGCTCGAGCTGGGCTGCGGCGGGGGCCAGTGCTCGATCGCCTTCGCCAAGCACGGTGCCACCGCCATCGGGATCGATTTCTCCGCCGAGCAGCTCGCCTTCGCCCGGCGCCTGGTGGAGCGGGAGGGGGTGAAGGTCGAGCTACGCCAGGGCGACCTGGCCGACCTCGCCTTCCTGCGGGCCGACTCCATCGACGCCGCCTTCTCCGCCTTCGCCTTCGGCTTCGTCGACGACCTGAACCGCGTCTTCCGCCAGGTCCACCGTGTCCTGAAGGTGGGCGCCCCCCTGGTGTTCAGCCTCCCGCACCCGGCCTACGACATGATCGACGACGACGATCCCGACCAGCCGCTGCTGGTGCGCCGCTCCTACTTCGATCGCTCCCCGATCGACTACGAGTGGAACGGCGTCCCCTTCACCGACTACCACCACACCATCTCGGACCTCTACATGGGGCTGGTGCGGGCCAGCTACCGAGTCGACGTGATCCTCGAGCCCGAACCCACCCCGTCCGGTCCCCGGAGCCCGGACTGGAGAGAGGCCTTCCGCCACGTGCCCCGCACCCTGATCGTCAGGGTCCGCAAGGAAGGCAACTGACGAGGCGTTGACAGCATCACCCGCCCGAGCCAGCGATCTTGGGTCAAGGTCGGCCGCCGACCGGTCGACACCTGTCGAGACAACTGACGTCGGGAAGTCCTGAAACAGGGACAACCGAAAAAGGCATCCCTGGGGAAACCCAGGTCACGCAAAGCCACGGGTCTAACGGGAGCGATCCCCACGACGGCCGGGCTGCCGAAGGGGTCTCCAAATGCCGCGTTTCAGGCTTGCACTGCTATTGACGGGCGTCACGCTGGGCTCGATCGTGGGGACTTTCGTGGCCTTGAGCGCCCCCGCGGGCGCCGACCCGGCCAGCGACGCCGCCCGCTTCGTCACCCTGACCAACGAGGCCAGGGCCGCCCAGGGCGTAGGTCCGCTGGCCGCCAGCGGCGCGCTCTCGGGCATCGCCCGGACCTGGTCGGCCCACATGGCCGGCGCGGGCGGGATCTCCCACAACCCCAGCCTCGCCTCCGAGGTGAGCGGTTGGCGCTCCATCGGCGAGAACGTGGGCATGGGCCCCTCGGTGGACTCCATCCAGCAGGCGTTCATCAACAGCCCCGAGCACTACCGCAACATCATGGATGGCGCCTTCAGCTTGGTCGGCGTCGGCGTGACCTACGGCGGCGGGACCGTGTTCGTGACCCTCGACTTCGAGCAGCCCATGGCTACGGTGGCCGCCGCCGCGGCGGCGCCCCCGGCCCCGGTGGTGGTCCATCCCGCCCCGGCACCGCCAGTCCATGCCGCGCCGGCGCCCGCCCCCCGGCCCCCGGCTCCGGCGCCCAGCCCTCAACCGGCGCCCCAGCCCGCGGCGGCCCCGGTCGCGGCGCCGGCACCGGCAGCACCGGTCCCGGTGGCCGCCGCGGCCGCGGTGACCACCACCCCGGCCGCGATCGCGGTCAGCCCCCGGGCCCTGCCCGACGCCGGCCTTCCCCCCACCGACGGCATGAACATGGTCCCGGCCCGAAGCTCGAGGAGCGAGGCGGGTCGCGGAGGCAGCGCCCGGCCGTGGGCCATCGCCGTGTCCCTGCTCGCCATCACCGCGGTGTGGGTCCTGGGCGTGGCCGAAGGGCCGGCCGCAGCCCTGGCCCGCCTGTGGCCCTGGCGGCTCAAGGCCGCTGCGTGATCCAGCTCGCGTAGCGGGAGGCGAACAGGGCGGGCATGCCCCCGGTGTGAAGGAACACCACGGGGGCGCTGACGTCGAGACGGTGCTCCCGGGCCGCGGCCACCAACCCGGCCATGGCCTTGCCCGTGTAGACGGGATCGAGCACCAGCCCCTCCAGCCGGGCGGCGAGGTCGAGAGCCTCGCGGCAGGCGTGGGTGGGTGCGCCGTAGCCGTCGCCGAAGCGGTCGCCGTCGATTTGGCACCCTCCTCCGGGGACGGGCAGCCCGGCCGCCTCGGCCACCGCCGCGGCCTTGGCCGGCACCTGCTCCAGGAGGTCGGGGCGGGTCCCCACGTCCACGCCCAGGACCCGGCCGTGGTCTCCCAGCCCGGCGACCAGCCCGGCGTGGGTGCCCCCTGAGCCGTCGGCCACCACGACCACGGCCCTGGCCGCAGCGCCGGTCCCCACCGCCTCCCGGAGCTGGGCCTCCAGCTCGGCCGCGGCGGCCACGTAGGCCAGGGCGCCGGTGATCGACGCCCCCCCGACCGGCATGCCGTAGGGATGACGGCCTTCCCCTCGCAGGCGCTCGCAGGCGGCGTCGATGGCGGCCTCGGTGCCGTAGTAGTCGAGGTCTCCGCCCCAGACCAGCTCGGCACCCAGCAGGTGGTCGAGCACGACGTTGCCCGTCGGGCGCAGGCCGGGGTCGCTGGCCAGGACCACGGTGCAGGCCAGCCCCAGCCGGTTGGCGGCCGCCGCGGTCATGCGCACGTGGTTGCTCTGGCGGCCGCCCCCGGTGACGAGTGTGTCGCAGCCCTGGTCCAGGGCCTCGGCGCACAGGTACTCGAGCTTGCGGGCCTTGTTGCCGCCCCCGGCCAGGCCGGTGCAGTCGTCGCGCTTGACCCAGAGGGTTCCGGGGCGCAGGCCCAGGGCCGCACCCAGGCGGTCGCCCGGCTCCAGGGGCGTGGGCAGATGGGCGAGCGGGACGCGCCGGACCCGCGCACCATCGGGGGTCGGCGCCGTCACAGGACGGCGACGCTACTTTCTCGGCCGTGCTCACCCCGGCCCTGCAGGCGCTGGTCGCGGCGGTGGAGGAGGCGCTGGGGACACACCCCGAGGCTCTCGAAACCGGGACGGGGGCGGCCGCAGGTCGGGTGTGCGACGAGGTCGTGCCGGCCATGGAGGCCCTCCTCGCCACGCCCGACGCCGTCCCGGCCCCGTCCCGCCTCGCCCTCGGGGGAGCGGCCGTCGGCAACCTCCTGCACGCCGACGGCGCCGGCCGCTTCCACGTCCTGGCCGTGGTCTTCCCCGAGGGGACATCGAGCGGCGTCCACCGTCACGGCTGCTGGGGCGTGATCGGCTACCTGCAGGGAGGAGACGAGGAGACCCGTTACCGCGCCGCCAAGGAGGACGGGGGCCGGGCCGAGCTGGTCGGAACCTCCCGCCACGTGTGGCACCAGGGCGACGTGACCGTGCTGCTGCCCCCGGACGAGGCCTGGCACCGGGTGCGCAACCCCGGTCCCGGCACCGGGGTGAGCGTGCACGTGCTGTGCCGCAACCCGGCCGACCACCCCCACAGCTACTGGGACCGGGCCACCGGGTCGGTGCTCCCCTTCCCCTTCGTCGAGGTCGCGCCCGGACGCTGGCGGGCCGAGGTGTCCGGGCTGCCCTCCTGACCGCCCCGGCCCCCGGCGCCTCGCGCTCGGTCCCCCCCGTGCCGATCCCACCACTGCCTCAGTCGGCGCACGGCCTCCTCCTCGCCCACCAGGCCCTCGTCCAGGCGCAGCTCGAGGAGGAAGTCCAGGGCCCGCCCCACGGCCGGCCCCGGCGCCAGCCCCAGGACCGCCATGACCTGGCGGCCGTCCAGCTCGGGCCTGATGGAGTCGAGCTCCTCCTGCTGGCGCAGCTCGGCGATCCTGGCCTCGAGTTCGTCCATGCGGGCCGAGAGAGCCTTGGCCTTGAGGGCGTTGCGGGTCGTGCAGTCGGCCCGGGTGAGCTCGTTGAGCAGACCGAGAAGGGGGCCGGCGTCGCGCACGTAACGCCTGATGGCGCGATCGGTCCAACCCATGCGGTAGGTGTGGAACCGGAGGTGGAGCTCGACCAGGCGGGCCACCGTCTCGATGTCGTCGACCGGATAGCGCAGGGCCCGCATGCGTTCGCGGGCCATACGGGCCCCCACCACCTCGTGGTGATGGAAGGACACGCCCGTGGGGCCGATGCTGCGCGTCTTGGGCTTTCCCACGTCGTGGAACAGGGCGGCCAGGCGCAGGATCCGGTCGGGCCTGGTCCGCTCGACCACGGCGATGGTGTGAGCGAGCACGTCCTTGTGGCGGTGGATGGGGTCCTGCTCCAGAGCCAGAGCGGGCAGCTCGGGCAGGAACTCGTCGGCCAGTCCGGTGCGGACCACGAACGACAGCCCCGGGCCCGGACGCTCGACGACGAGCACCTTGTCCAGCTCATCGCGGATCCTCTCGGCCGAGACGATGCTCAGCCTGCCCCGCAGGCTCTCGACCGCGGCGACCAGGGCGGGCTCGGGCTTCAGGCCGTAGCCGGCGATGAAGCGGGCCGCCCGCAGCATGCGCAGGGGATCGTCGTCGAAGGAGACCTCGGGCGCCAAGGGGGTGCGGAGGCGGCCCTCCATGAGATCGACCCGGCCCTCGAAGGGGTCGACCAGCTCGGCGTCGGGGAGGCGCAGGGCCATGGCGTTGACGGTGAAGTCGCGCCGGGACAGGTCGGCTTCGATGTCGGTGCTGAAGGCGACCTCGGGCTTGCGGGAGTCGGGGTGGTAGGCCTCGGCCCGGTGGGTGGTGATCTCGAAGCGCAGGCCCCGGTGGGAGCAGCCCACCGTCCCAAAGCGCTTGCCCTGGAGCCATACGGAGTCGGCCCAGCCCCGCAGGAGGTCCTCGGTCGCTTCGGGGCGGGCGTCGGTCGTCAGGTCGAAGTCTGCGTCACCGGGGTCGCGGTCGAGGAGGGCGTCGCGCACCGCGCCGCCCACGACGTAGAGGCGGTGACCGGCGGCCTCGAAGCGTTGGGCCAGGGGGCGGGTGCTCTCGACCAGGCCAAGGAGCCGCTCCCGGATCACCCCAGGGAGGGTACTGGGGCGTCCGCGGCCGGCCCCGGTGGTGGCGCCGGCGCCGACGGCCGGGCGCGGGCGCGACCGGCGAAGGGGTCGGGGGCGGCCGGTCAGGGGGCCAGGAGGCCGGCCTGCTGCAGGGCGATGCGGAAGTCGTGGGGGTGCGAGGCGGTGGCCATGGCGTCGCGCAGGGTCACGAGGCCGTTCTTGTACAGCCCGAACAGGCTCTGGTCGAAGGTCTGCATGCCGTAGTACTCGCCGTCGGCTATCACGTCCTCGATCGAGTCCTGGCCCTGGGGGTCGACGATGCGGTCGAAGACCCGCCCGGTCATGACCAGGGCCTCCACCGCCGGCACCCGGCCCTTGCCGTCGGCCCGCTCCAGGAGGCGCTGGCTCAGCACCCCGCGCAGCGAGGAGGCCAGGGTGAGGCGAACCTGCTTCTGCTGGTAGGGCGGGAAGAAGTCCACGATGCGGTTGACGGTCTCGGTGGCGTTGGTGGTGTGCAGGGTGGAGAGCACGAGGTGGCCGGTCTCGGCCGCGGCCAATGCGGCCCAGACCGTCTCGGGGTCCCGCATCTCGCCGATGAAGATGACGTCGGGGTCCTGGCGCAGGACGCGCTTCATGGCCATGGCGTAGTCGCGGGTGTCGCTGCCGATCTCGCGCTGGTTGACCAGAGCCTTCTTGTCGACGTGGAGGACCTCGATGGGGTCCTCGATGGTGACGATGTTCACCGCCTTGGTGGCGTTGATGTGGTCGATCATGGAGGCGATGGTCGTGGTCTTGCCCGAGCCCGTGGGCCCGGTCACCAGCACCATGCCCCGGTGCTCCTCGGCCAGCCTGCGCACCACCCCGGGCAGGCCCAGGCTCTCGAAGGAGGGGATGCCGGGCAGGACCCGCCTGAACACCAGGCCCACCGAACCCCGCTGGCGGAAGATGTTGACCCGGAACCGGCCCAGCCCGGCCACGCTGTAGGCGAAGTCGGCCTCGGCCGTGGCCACGAACTCGTCGGCCCGGTCCTGGGGGAGGATGGCGAAGGCCATGCGCTCGGTGTCGGCGGGCACGACCTTGTCGAACGGCGTGGCCGAGAGGCGCCCGTCGGTGCGGACGTGGGGGGCGGTGCCCACCTTCACGTGGAGGTCGGATCCGCCGTGCTCCACCGTGTGGCGCAGCAGCTCGTTCAGGTCCAGCACGACGCGAATCACCCCTTTCCAGGCCGGTCGCTATTCCATCGACTGGTCCCGGCGCCGACCTGAGCCACCTCCCTGCCCGACCAGGCGGGCCGCCGCCTCCACGGCCTCCCGGCCCACCTCGCCCGACGTGGGCGCCTCGGGCCGGTAGTCGACGCCGGCCATGCTGGCCACGCAGGCGCCCGCCGACCGGGCCAGGGCGTCCAGGTCGTAGCCGCCCTCCAGGAAGGCCAGCCTGCACCCGGGCGGGGCCAGGGCCAGCACGGGCCCGGCCAGGTCGGCGTAGTCCCCGGCGGAGAGGGCCATGTCGGCCAGGGGGTCGTCCCGGTGCCCGTCGAAGCCGGCCGAGACCAGCACCCACGTGGGGCCGAAGCGCTCGGCCGCGGGGACCACGACCTCGGCCACCGCGGCCCGGTAGGCGTCGCCCGCCGTACCCGGGGGCAAAGCCACGTTGAGGTTGGCGCCCTCACCGGGCCCCTCGCCCGTCTCCTCCGGCCGTCCGGTGCCCGGGTAGAGGGGGAACTGGTGCAGAGAGATGTACAAGACGCGGGGATCGGCCCAGAACACGTCCTGGGTGCCGTTGCCGTGGTGCACGTCCCAGTCGGCTATCAGCACCCGCTCGCCCCGCTCGACAAGCACCGCCGCGGTGATGGCGATGTTGTTGAGGAGGCAGAAACCCATGGCCCTGCGGGCCGAGGCGTGGTGACCGGGGGGGCGCACGGCGAGGAAGGCGGCCTCGCCCTCGCCCCGGTCGAGGCGCTCGACGGCGTCGGGACCTGCGCCCGCGGCCAGCACGGCCACCTCGTACGACGCCGGCCCGGCCCGGGTGTCGGCGTCGATGGCGCCGCCTCCTGCCGCGCAGAAGTCGGCCAGGGTGTCGAGGTGCTCGGGCGGGTGCACCAGCTCCAGCTCCCGGCGCGTGGCCGGGCGGGGAGCGAAGGAGACGATCGCCTCCTCGACCCCGGCGGAGGCGATCCCCCGCAGCACGGCGGCCAGCCGGGCCGGCCGCTCCGGGTGCCGGGGCCCGGTGTCGTGGTCGAGGAAGCGGCTGTCGCTCCCCAACAGCACGGGCACGGGCGGGGACGCTAGCTCGGGCGCCCCTCCCGGGTGCCGGGGGCCTCCGGGCACCCACCAGTACGCTGAGCGGCAACGGTGATGGGCAGGGTGCGCGCCGCAGACAACCAGGTCATTCGCTGGGGCCCCGAGCGGGCCCGCACCGGCCCCTGGCGCGGAGACGCCAGGGTGGCCTACCTGGCTCCCCTGCCCGAGGCGCCCATCCCCTCGGTCGACTTCGTGCGGCGTTGCCTGGACCAGCTCACCGGGCTCGGGTTCGCCCGGGTGGTCACCGGAGCGCTGGCCCCGGCCGAGCAGGGGGCGTTCCTGGCCGCGGGCTTCGAGGTCACCGAGCACCTCCACCTTCTCGGTCGCGACCTCCGCCACGTGCCCGCCCGGGGCGCCTGGCCCAGGCCCGACCTGGCCGGGCTCAGGATGCGCCGGGCCGGGGTGGCCGACCGCCCCGCGGTGCTCGCCCTCGACCACAGGGCCTTCTCTCCGTTCTGGAGGCTGGACGACGCCGGCCTGGACGAGGCCCTCTCGGCCACGCCCAGCAGCCGCTTCCGCGTCGCCAGCCACGACGGGGGGGCGGTCGGCTACGCGGTGACGGGCCGTTCCCGGGGCCGGGGCTTCCTCCAGCGCCTGGCCGTGGAGCCGGCGACGCAGGGCCGGGGCCTCGGGCGCCTGCTCGTCCTCGACGCCCTGGCCTGGCTGAGGAGGTGGAGGGTCGACCGCGTCGTGGTCAACACCCAGCTGGAGAACGGCCGCGCCCTCGAGCTGTACGAGAGCCTGGGCTTCCGGCGGGAGCCGGTGGGCCTCTCGGTGCTGGCCGTCGGCCTCGGCGGGTGACCCCGGCGCCCGGCCGCCGCTTGATGACCCCGCCGGTGCGTCGGTCACGTGGGCGCCTCCCGCGCCTGGTCGCGTCCGCGCTCATGGTCGCCACCGCGGCCACCCCGGCGTCGCTGGCCACCCGCCCCCGGGCCGCGGGGGCGGCCACGACGACGACCGCGCCGCCCGTGAACCACATGCGCCTGGCGTCCCAGACGCCCTGGGTCGGACCGGGCAGCTACGAGCTCGACCTGCGCCTCTTCGTCACCACCCACGAGCGGCCCAACGACGTCGAGCTGGCCGTCACCGTGTACCCCCGCCTGCGCAACCGCTCCGAGTACGCCCGCTCCCTCGACGACAAGATCGGGCGAGGCCCCCTGCGCACCATCTCCAGCACCCTGGACCAGCTGGCGCCGGACTCGGGGGGCGCCTTCCTCGTGCGCATCCCCGTGCGCGATCCCGCGGGCCCGGCCGACTCCGGCCGGCTCAATCTCAGCCTCCCGGGCGTCTACCCCGTCCAGGTCGAGCTGCGCCAGGCGGGCGGAGGCGAGACCCTCGACCGCTTCACCACCCACCTTCTCTACACGCCGCCGTCGCCCTTCTCGCAACCGTCGGCGCCGGGGGCCCCGCTCCAGGTGGCCTGGGTCCTGCCCCTCAGCGCCCCGCCCGCGCTGCAGCCCGACGGCACCCGGAGCCCGCCCGCGCCCGCCTACGACGCCGCGCAGGAGCTGGTGCGGGCCATCGACGGTCACCCGGCCGTGCCCCTGGTGCTCGCCCCCACGCCCGAGACCATCGAGGGCCTGGCCGCCAGCCCCCGCGAGGGGGACCGCGCCGCGGTGACCACCCTCGCCCGGGACCTGGGCGGGCGCCAGGTCCTGGACGCCACCTATGTTCCCGTGAGCCTCAAGGCCTTGGGCGACGCGGGGCTGGAGGGCGAGGGCGTGGCCCAGGAGGACCTGGGCCGGCGCACCCTCTCCGACACCCTGCGGGTGCGCCCCGATCCCCGCACCCTGGTGGTCGACGGCCGGCTGGACGAGGTCAACCTCACCCGCCTGGCCGAGCGGCAGACGGACCGCCTGGTGATGCCCGACGCCGACCTGGCCCCGGTGCAGCTGCGCCTCACCCCGGCCAGCCCCTTCCGCCTGGACAACAGGCAGCTGACCCGGCCCGAGGCGCTGGTCGCCGATCCCGGTCTGGCCGCCCACTTCGGCCCCACGGCGGACCCGGTCCTCGCCGCCCACCAGCTCCTCGCCGACCTGGCCACGATCTACTACGACAACCCCGGGCTCGTCCGGGGGGTGGTGGCCCTCACGCCCCGCTCCTGGCAGCCCAGCCGCGAGCTCCTCGACGCCGCCCTGGACGGCCTGGGCTCCAGCCCCATCCTCAGCCCGGCCACGCTGGACACGCTCTTCGACACCGTGCCCGCCTCCACCCTGGTGCGCCGGCTCGGCCCCGGCCCGGCCGAGGGCGGCGCCCTGTCGGCGGCCGCCGTCCGCTCCGCCCGCGACAGGCTCGACGCCTTCGCGCCCATCCTGGACGCCAACTCCCCACTGCTCGACGCCTACCAGGAGCTGATCCTGGTCTCGGAGTCGGCCGACCTGCGGCCCCGGCAGCGGGCCGCCTACGTGACCGGCCTCGACCGCCAGATCGATCACCAGCTCGCCCTGGTGAAGCTGCCCTCGCGGCACACCATCACCCTGACGGCGCGGACCGGTGAGATCCCCGTCACCATCGACAACGGCGCCGACCACTCCATCCACGTCGTCGTGCAGGTGGAGAGCGACAAGCTCGAGTTCCCCGCGGGAGCGGCGCGGCGCATCGACCTCACCCCCCACCGCAGCACGACCGAGAGATTTCGTGTGCGCGCCCGCGCCACCGGCGCCTTCCCGCTCAGGGTCTCGGTGGCCTCGCCGGACGGGAAGCTCGTGCTGCGCCCGTCCCACCTCACCGTCCGCTCCACGGCGGCGTCCGGGGTCGGCGTGGTGCTGTCCGCCGCCGCCGGCTTCGTGCTTTTGACCTGGTGGGCCCGCCAGCTGCTGCGCGGCCGCCGGGCCCGCAACCGCCGTCTGGTCCCGGCGTGAGCCTGGACGAAGGCGAGATCACCCCGGGGGCACCGCCGAGGCCGCTGGGCCGGTCCACGGCGGTGATGGCCCTGGGCACCCTGCTCTCCAGGCTCACGGGCCTGGGCCGGGTGGTGGTGCTCGCCTACGTGCTCGGCGCCACCCGCCTGGCCGACTCCTACAACCTGGCCAACAACACGCCCAACATGATCTTCGACCTCGTGCTCGGGGGCGTGCTGTCCGCCACCCTTGTGCCCGTGTTCGTCGAGCGCCTGGTCACGCGCGACGACGAGGAGGCGAGCGGGGCCGTCTCGGCCGTGCTCACCCTGGCCGCGGCCGTGCTCGCGGTCGCATCGGTGGCCACGGCCGTGGGGGCGCCTTGGGTGATCCACCTCTACAACGCCCTCAACCACACCGGCGCAGCCCGCGACGAGCAGGCCGTCGCCACCGTGTTCCTGATCCTCTTCGCCCCCCAGGTCGCCTTCTACGGCTTCGCGGCCCTGGCCGAGGCCGTCCTCAACGCCCGCCGGCGCTTCGCCGCCCCCAAGTTCGCGCCCGTGCTCAACAACCTGGTGACCATGGCCGTGCTGCTGGCGGCCCGGGCCACGGTGAGGGGCCTCTCCCTCCACGACGCCCGCCACCGCACCGGGCTCCTCCTGCTGCTGGGGCTGGGCACCACCGCGGGCGTGGCCCTGCAGGCCCTGGTCCTGCTCCCGGTGGTACGGGGCGCGGGCCTGCGTCTGCGCTGGGTCTGGCAGCCGGCCCACGAGGCGGTGCGCCGCGTCGTACGCCTGTCGGGATGGACAGTCGGCTTCGTGGTCGCCAACCAGGCCGCCCTCCTCGTCGTGCTGGTGCTGGCCAACCAGACGGCCGGGGGCGTCTCCGCCTACCAGTACGCCTACCTGTTCTTCCAGCTTCCCTACGGCATCGTCGCCGTCTCGCTCATGAGCGCCCTGCAGCCCGAGCTGGCCGAGCGCTGGTCGCTGCGTGACATCGCCGGCTTCCGGCGCCAGCTGGCCCAGGGCCTCCGCCTCACCACCGCCGTGCTCGTGCCCGCGGCGGTGGGGATGGTGCTGCTGGCCCGACCCCTCATCGGCGTGGCCCTCCAGCACGGGCGCCTCGACCCCCAGGCCGCCCACACCACCGCCGTGGTCGTGGCCTGGTTCGCGGCGGGCCTGCCCGGGTTCAGCATCTTCCTGCTCCTGGTGCGCGCCTACCAGTCGATGCAGGACACGCGCACGGCCTTCGCCCTCTACCTGGTGGAGAACGGATTGAACGTCGCCCTGGCCCTGGCCCTCTACCCGGCCTACGGCGTGCGGGGCCTGGCCGCCTCCCTGGCCGCGGCGTACTCCGTGGCCGCGGTGGTGGCCGCGGCCGACCTCCGGCGGCGGACAGGTGGCCTGGAGGGCGACCGCCTCCTGGCCGTTTCGGCGAGGGTGGCGGGTGCGACCGCGGCCATGGCCGCGGTGGTGGCCCTGATCGCGGCCCGCGTGGGGTCGGCCCACGGCGCCGGTCAGGTGGCGAGAGTCGTTGCCGGCGTGGTGGCCGGTGTTACCGTGTACGGCATCAGCGCGCGTGTCCTCGGGGTCGATGAGGTGACCGCGCTCCTCAACCTGCGGAGGCGGGCAGCATGATCGGCAGTTGGCTGCTGAAGCTGGTGATCGGCATCGCCCTGCTCGGCGCCGTCGTGGTCGAGGCCGGCTCGCCCCTCGTCGTGCGAGCCCAGGTCGACGACGCGGCCCACGCCGCGGCCGACCAGGCCGCCTTCGTCCTGAAAGACAGTCACGCCACCCCTGACCAGGCGCTGGCCGCGGCCACCACCATCGCCCAGGAGAAGAGCGTGAGCCTCGTCCCCAACTCCTTCTCGGTCGACGAGCTCGGCGTGGTCCACCTGAGCGTCGAGAAGGAGGCGTTCTCCATGGTGCTCAAGCACGTCGACCAGACCAAGAGCTGGTACCGGGTGAAGGTCACCGTCACGGCCAAGCCCGCCAGGTAGGCAGGACCGGTGACCGGCGTGGGCGTCATCACCGACAGCGGCTGCGACCTGCCCCCCGGGCTGACCGATGAGCAGGGCATCGACGTGGTTCCCCTGACCATCCGCTTCGGCGAGGAGGAGCTCCTCGACCGCCGCGACCTCACACCCCAGGACTTCTGGGCCCGCTGCGCCCGCACCCCGCGACTGCCCGAGACGGCGGCACCTTCCCCGGGCGCCTTTCAGGAGGCCTACGACCGAGCCGCGGCGGCGGGCGCGACCGGCCTGGTGTGCGTCACGCTGTCCTCGGCTCTGTCGGCGACCTACCAGTCGGCCGTCACCGCCGCCCAGGCTGTCGCCGACCGCATCCCGGTGCGGGTCGTCGACTCGCGCTCGGTCAGCATCGGCCTGGGTTTGATGGCTCTGACCGCGGCGCGCATGGCCCGGGACGGAAAGGCCCTGGACGACGTGGCCGGTGCGGCCGAGGACCTCGTCGGTCGCACCCGCGTGTTCGGGGCGCTCGACACTCTCGAGAACCTCAAGAGGGGCGGACGCATCGGAGGCGCCGAGGCCTTCCTCGGGTCGCTGCTCTCAATCAAACCCATCATCGAGGTGCGAGACGGCGTGGTGGAGAGCGAGTCGCGCCAGCGCACCCGGGGCCGGTCGCTGCAGTACCTGGTGGCCAAGGTGCGCGAGGCCGGCGAGGTCGAGAACCTTGCCGTCATGCACGCCCGCGCCGCCGACGTGGACCATCTCCTCGATCTCCTGGGCGCCGTGTACCCCCGCGATGGCATTCTCGTGGGTGAGATCGGACCCGTCATCGGCACCCACGCCGGCCCCGGATGCATCGGCGTCGCCTTCCACGTTCCCGGATAGAGACACCCCGGCCGGGCCTGCCCTCGCAGATACGCTCGGCCCATCGACGTCACCGCCGACGAGCCCGACGACGCCGCGCTCGTCGCCGCCGCCCAGCAGGGCCAGGACGATGCCCTCGAGTCGTTGCTCCGCCGCCACCACCAACGGCTGCACGCCGTTTGCCGGCGGATGACGGGCCACGCCGCCGACGCCGAGGACGCCACCCAGGAGGCCCTCATCAAGATCGTGCGGGGCCTGCCCCGCTTCACCGGTGGCAGCGGCTTCGGCACCTGGGCCTACCGGGTGGCGGTGAACGTCTGCCTGGACGAGCTCCGCAGGCGGCGGCGCCGGCCCACCCCGGGCCTGCCCGAGGACGATGGAGCCGCCAACGGAGGGGCCACCCTGGGCGGCAGCAGACCCGCCCCGGCCCCGGTCGAGAGTGTGGTGGCCGACCGCGTCGACGTCGACGCCGCCCTGGCCCGGGTGACGCCCGAGTTCAGGGCCGCCGTGGTGCTGCGCGACCTCTGTGGGCTCGGGTACGCCGAGATCGCCGAGGTCCTCGACATCCCGCCCGGTACGGTCCGGTCCCGCATCGCCCGGGGCCGGGCCGCCGTGGCCGATCTGATGGGCGGGAACCTGAAGACACCGCCCGAGCGTCCTATCCCCAGTCCGTGACCGGCGATCGAGGCAGCCGCGCTATGAGGACAGCCCTCCGGTGAGCACCTTGCATCCCGACGACGAGCTCCTCAGCGCGGCGCTGGACGGGGAGGAGGAGGCCGCCGCGGCCCACGCCCGGACCTGTCCCGTCTGCCGGGGCCGCATGGCCAGCCTGCAGGCCGCCGCCCAGGCGGTGGGGGAGCCGGTGGCCCCCGTCGCCGCCCCGGTTCGCGACGCGGCCGTGGCCCGGGCCATCAGGGAGGTCAGGGCCGCGGCCTCGGGCCCCTCTCCGGCCCACCGGGCGCCCCGCCCCCGCGCCCTACGCAGGTGGGCCCCCTGGGTCGCCGCCGCCTCCGCCGCCGCTGCCGCCGCCGTCGCCATTCCCGTGGTCATGACCCGCGTCTCGTCGCACCCGCTGTCGGCCAGCCGGGCCCTCAAGTCGCCCAGCTCGGCGTCGCCGCCGGTGATGGACGGGGGAGACCTGGGATCCCTGTCCGATCAGGTCGTCCTCCGCGACACCGTGCGCCATCAGCTCGACGCCGCTGCCGGAGCGGGGACGCCGGCCCAGGCGGCTGCGCCCAACCAGAGCGGTCCGCCCAACCAGAGCGGTCCCGCCACCGGCAGCCCTTCCGGCTCCGCCGGTGGGGCCGGCCCATCGGGCCCGGCCCGGTCGGCCACGGCTGGCGCGGCCGCGGGCGCGGGCGCCAACCCCTCGCCCGCGTCCAGCAGCCAGTGCCGGGGCCCGGCCCAGCAGTACGGCGGCGCCGGCCTGGGGACCCTGGTGTACGCGGCCGCGGTGCGCTGGCAGGACGCTCCGGCCGAGGTTCTCGTGTTCCGGGTCCCGGGCGGCAGCCTGGGCTACCGCCTCTTCGTCATGGCCCGGGACGGGTGCCAGCTCCTCGTCGTGCAGAGCTTCTGACCCACACCGCGGCGGTGGCCGCTCCCAGCCCGGCCGCCACCACCCCACCCGAAGGGAAGCCGGTGCCCCGGTGGCGCACCGAGATGAACCCGGCCCAGATCAGGCCCCCGGACGTCAGCAGCGCGCTCAGCGCCGCGACACGGGCGGTGTCGGCCCGGCCCACGGCCACCACCACCTCCGCGATCACCACACCGAAGAGGAGCCCGGCGATGAACGGCGTGGCCCCCCGGAGCTCGTACTCGCCCAGTATCAGCGCACCCAAGGCGGCCGCGGCCGCTCCGGCGAGGACCGAGGCAAGCTGGCGCACCGGTCGGCAAGGGTAGTGTCGGGGCATGGCCCAGACCCGCTCTGCGGTGGCTCTCGGCGACTCGGCAGGGGCGTCTCCGCCCGCCACCACGGACCGGGACTGGCCCGCCCAGGCGGCCGGTGTCATCGAGTCGGTGGTCACGACCATCCGCGATCGGTCGGTGGCCCCCCTGGAGGCCGTCGCCCGCGTCCTCGTGTACGGACTGCTGGCCGCGCTCGTCAGCTCCGTCCTCCTCGTGCTCGTCGCCGTGGCCGTCGTCCGGGTCCTGGTCGTCTACGTCCCGCCCCACCGGGCCTGGTTCGCCGATGCCGTCCTGGGCGGGTTCTTCAGCCTGCTCGGCCTGATCCTGTGGTCCCGGCGCCGTCCCCGTAAGGCCAGGGCCCGTTGACCACGTCGCCGGCTGGACAGGGAAGCCCGCCTATCGAGGTGGTGATCGTGGGCTCGGGGCCGGCCGGCCTGACGGCGGCGATCTACACGGCCAGGGCCAACCTGCATCCGCTGGTGATCGAGGGAGAGCCGTCCTCCGACAGCGACCAGCCGGGCGGCCAGCTCATGCTCACGACCGAGGTCGAGAACTACCCGGGGTTCGAGGACGGGATCATGGGCCCCGAGCTCATGGCCCGCTTCCGGGGCCAGGCCGCGCGCTTCGGCGCCGGGTACCTCACGGCGAAGGCTTCGCGCGTCGACTTCTCGGCCCGTCCCTTCGGGATCTGGGTCGGTGACCCGGAGACGCCCGAGCCCACCTACCGGGCCCGAAGCGTGATCGTGGCCACGGGCGCCCGGTCCCTGATGCTGGGCCTGCCCTCTGAGGCACGCCTGCTCGGACACGGCGTGTCCACCTGCGCCACCTGCGACGGCTTCTTCTTCAGGGGGCAGCACATCGCCGTGGTCGGGGGTGGCGACTCGGCCATGGAGGAGGCCACCTTCCTGACCAAGTTCGGCGAGAGGGTCACCGTCATCCACCGGCGCAAGGAGCTGCGGGCCTCGAAGATCATGCAGGACCGGGCCTTCCGCAACCCCCGCATCGACTTCATGTGGGACGCCCAGGTGTCCGACGTCCTGGGCGAGCGGTCGGTGGAGGGTGTGCGCATCAAGAACGTCGCCACGGCCGAGGAGTCCACCCTCCCCGTCACCGGTCTCTTCGTGGCCATCGGGCACGCCCCGAACACCGACCTGTTCCGGGGTCAGCTCGACATGGACGAGAACGGCTACCTCGTCACGCACGGCGGGGCCCGCACCAACGTGGAGGGGGTGTTCGCCTGCGGCGACGTGCAGGACCACGTCTACCGCCAGGCCGTCACCGCCGCCGGGTCCGGCTGCATGGCCGCCATCGACGCCGAGCGCTGGCTGGACGCCACCTCCGACAGCTGAACGTGCGGCGCCGGCCCGGCCCGCGGTTGGACACCGGGGCCCGCGGGGCACCGCGTCCGGGGCCGGGCCAGGTACTGTCGTGCTCTGCGTCCACGGGGCGAGCCAGCCACCCTGCCAGCCGGAATGGCCGGCCGCACGTGGACGTTGTGAGCTGCACAGGAGCTCACCGAGACCGCAAGGAGCCACCGTGGCCGATGGAATCCTCACTCTCAGCGACAACACCTTCGAAGAGGAGGTGAAGACGGCGGATGTCCCTGTGCTGGTGGACTTCTGGGCGGAGTGGTGCGGTCCTTGCAAGATGATCGGGCCCCTGCTCGAGGAGATCGCCGTCGAGCACATAGGCCGGCTGCGCATAGCCAAGCTCAACGTCGATGAGAACCTGGAGACGGCCCGGCGCTTCGAGGTGATGAGCATTCCCACGATGATCCTGTTCAAGGACGGCGACGTGCGGTTGCGCATCGTGGGCGCCAAGGGGAAGGGCCAGCTCCTCCAGGAGCTCCAGGCATTCCTGTAGGGCCGAAGGCCGAGGCCGCTTCCACGCCTGCCTCCCCCGGTGCCTCCCAGGGCGGGGGTGGGTCGCCGCTTGGCCCGCAGCCCGGGCTACCGCTCGGTCCCGGATCCCGCGGCGATGCCGTTCGCGACATCCAGCGGCGCCTGACCGCGCTGGGGCACGTCCCCGGGGGCGACGCCCCCGGGCACTACGGCGAGGGCACGACCGCGGCGGTGCGGTCCTTCCAGACCCAGCGGGGCCTGCGCATCGACGGGATTTGCGGTGCGCAAACCTGGTCGGCGCTGGTCGAGGCCGGCTACCGCCTGGGCCAGCGTCTCCTGTACCGGCGGACCCCGATGCTGCGGGGCGACGATGTGGCCACCCTGCAGCGGCGCCTCGGCGGCCTGGGCTTCGACGCGGGGAGGATCGACGGAATCCTGGGCGACGGCACCGCCGCGGCCCTCGTGGACTTCCAGCGCAACGCCGGGCTCACCGTGGACGGTATCTGCGGGCCGGCCACCGTCGCCGCCCTGGAGCGGCTCAGCACGCCGGGTCGGGACGAGGAGCCGGTGGCAGGCCTGCGCGAGCGCGAGCACCTCCGCGGCGCGCCCCGCGACCTGGCCGAGCGGCGGGTGGCGGTGGGACACGAAGGGGGACTGCCGGCCCTGGTGACGGCTGCGACCCGGGCCCTGGCCCAGGAGGGGGCCCGGCCCCTGGTCCTGGCCGACCCCGACGGGTCCCGCCAGGCCGCGGAGGCCAACCTGGCCGGGGTCGAGGTCTACCTGGGCCTGCGCCTCGACCCCCACCGTGAGGGCTGCAGCACCTGCTACTACTCGGGCTATCGATACGAGTCGGCCGGGGGGCGCCGGCTGGCTGAGCTGTTGCAGTCGGCGCTCACCCAGGTGCTCCACAGCCCCGATCTCGGGAGCCGGGGCATGAGCATCCCCATCCTGCGGGAGACGCGCATGCCTGCGGTGGTCTGCGAGCTGGGCCCCGGGACCACGGTGGTCGAACACAGCCACGAGATCGCCATCGCCCTGGTGAGGGCGCTGGCCCGGTGGACGGCCGCCCCCTGCGACTGAGCGGGCGGAAGGGGCGGCTCACCCGCTCCATTTTCACTCAGCGTGTCGATCAAGGCACACAGCGTCGCGACTCGGGTGCCGCAGGCTCCAGGAACTGGAACTACACTCCAGGTATTCACAGTGTTCTGCACAGCCTGTGGACGAAACGTCAATCCCTGGTTCAGGGTCCCTGTTCCTCAGGTTGAGGTGGCTCGGTCATAACCCGGTAGATGCGCTCCAGGTCTTCGAGGGTGGCGAAGTCGATGATGACGCGGCCCTTCTTGGCGCCCATGTCCACCCTGACCCTGGTGTCGAGATGAGCGGACAGCAACTCCTCCAGCTCCAGGAGACCGGGGGCCCTCAGGCGACGGGGGGAGCGCGGCGAGCCGGGATCGACGTCGCCCGGGGTGGGAGCGGCCTCGTTGCGGGCCCTCACGGCGTCCTCGACGGTTCTCACCGACAGGTTCTCTGACAGGATGCGCTTGGCCAGCGACTCCTGGAAGGCCCGGTCGGGGGTGCCGAGAAGGGCACGCGCGTGACCGGCTGACAGTTGCCCGTCCGCGACCATACGCTGCACGTTGGCGGGGAGCTGGAACAGCCTCAGCGTGTTCGTCACCGCCGCCCGGCTCTTGCCCACCCTGGTGGCGACCTCGTCGTGGGTGAGGCCGAGGTCTTCGATGAGCTGCTGATAGGCGGCCGCCTCCTCCAGGGAGTTGAGGTCCTGGCGGTGGAGGTTCTCGACCAGTGCCTGTTCCAGGGCCCCGGCGTCGTCGGCCACCCGAACCAGGGCTGGAATGGTCTGCAGGCCCGCCCGGCGTGCCGCCCGCCACCGACGCTCGCCCGCGATGAGCTCGAAGTTCCCCTCGCCGAGCTCTCTCACCAGCACGGGCTGGAGGATGCCGACCTCCCGGATGCTGGCGGCCAGCGAAGCCAGGCTCTCTTCGTCGAAGTGCTCCCGGGGCTGTCGCCGGTTGGGCTCGATGCTTGCCACCGGGAGCTCCTGGAGCTGCGAGCCCTGCTCACCCATGACCTCGGTGGGGATGAGGGCGCCCAGGCCCTTACCTAACCCGCTGCGGCGCGCCACCGCTCACCTCCTTTGCCAGCTCGCGGTACGCCAGGGCGCCCCGCGAGGAGGGATCGAACACTATGATGGGCTGGCCGAAGGACGGGGCCTCGGAGAGCCTCACGCTCCTGGGCACCACGTTCCGGCACACCTTGGCCCCGAAGTGGGTGCGCACCTCGTTGGCCACCTGCTCGGCGAGCTTGGTGCGTGCGTCGTACATGGTCAGGATGATGGCGCTCAGCTCCAGACGGGGGTTGAGGTTGCCCTTGACCAGGTTGATGTTCCGAAGCAGCTGTCCCAAGCCCTCGAGCGCGTAGTACTCGCACTGGATGGGCACCACCACCTCGCCGGCGGCAGCCAGACCGTTGACGGTTATGAGGCCCAGCGAGGGAGGGCAGTCGATGAGAACGAAGTCGAAGTCGTCCCCCAGACCCTCGATGGAGCGACGGAGCTTCAGCTCCCGGGAGAAGGCGGGAACGAGCTCGATCTCCGCGCCGGCCAGGTCGATGGTGGCGGGCACGACGAAGAGATTTCGAACCGCCGACGGCTCGATGGCGTCCTCAATCGGGGTATCCCGCATGAGCACGTCGTAGACCGACGCGGTCAGATTTCGGGGGTTGATACCCAGGCCGGTGGTGGCATTGCCCTGGGGATCGAGGTCGACCACCAGGGTCCGGTAGCCCATCTCGGCGAGACCCGCCCCCAGGTTGACGGCCGAGGTCGTCTTGCCTACTCCTCCCTTTTGGTTGGCGATGGCGATGACCCGCGGCAAGGGACGGGCGAATGAACCCGGCTCGGGATACTCGATCGCGGGCGCCCGAGAGGCCTGACTCGAGCCGTCGGGAGACGGCCTGGGCCGTTCCTCGATGTCCTCAGGCCTAGGCAGAGCCGCGGACGAGTTCCTGCTGGCGGGCTCCGATTCGGAGCCTGGGGACGGGCGGACGTCGGTTCCACGTGGAACTGGGTCCTCCCCCGGCGAGGTTGGTTCGGTGGCCTCGGCCGTTGAGAGCCCCGGTTCACCGTCCGGTGTTCCTGAGGCGCTATCCGACCCTTGCACCGCCTCCAGATCCCGGAGGTGCTCGAAGATCGCCCGCCCCCGATCCGTGAGGTCGGGGGAATCATCCACGGCGTCCCATCCTCCCTGCGCCGCCGGGCCCGGGTCAAGGACCATCTCCACATCCTCTACAACTTCCTGTGGCTCGTCCGCCGACTGTCCGTCTGTGACGCCGCGTCGTCGGGCCCTCCTGCGCCATGGCCGCAGCACATCAAGCCACGAGGACCTGTCGACCGGAGGGGTGGGAGCCGAGCCATCAGAGCGCCGGGCGGGGGAAGCGCGCATAGTTCTCTGTTTCTCTTCTTTTCGTGCTCACCGCCCGTACTCCTGCATCCGCAGGCAGAGATATCCACAGGCCTTTGAATTTTGGGCCTGGATGGGCACAGGACTGACGCCAACCACCTCGACACCCCCTCCGGGAGCTGCGGCTCCGAGCCTCAGCAACGCGGCGGCAGGGGGCGGCAACGACGGCGATCACCCGCCTCACGGTCCGGGTCGGGCGACGGCCGGGTGGCCCCGGTCGCAGAATGACGCTCGAGGCGCCATTCGGAGCCCCCGGACAGGGCCACCCGTGGGAGGGTGACTGCTTCGACCGGGCCCCAGCGCTCGAGCGCCCGTGGGCCTCGGGCCCCTCAGCCGCGATCCCCATGCACGTGGCCGCCGCCGCGTGCGGGCATCCCGGCCCGTTTGACAACAGCGGTGCAAGCCCGCTGCCGAGGGCCTTTGCAGAGTGGGGCTCGGTGCCGCCGGCTGGCCCCCCGGCGGCCGAGTCGGAGCCCATCGCCCGGGTCCGAGCTGAGGGGTCGGGGCGGGGGAGATCGGGTGGTGTCGTCGACCTTGCACCCCAGCGACTCTGGCAGCCGACCGGCTTCTCCCCGTCCCCGTTCTCTCGAGGGCGGGGGGTCAGCGATCGTATGGCCGAGATCCAGAGCAATGGCGCTTCCCAAGATTGGCGGCCATGAGGGAGCCCGTCGCCGGAGTTCTGACCCGTCGCCGTGCCTGCCGGGCGGATGAGACGGCCTCGGCGGGCCCATGTCGATCGCCAAATGGACCGGCCGGGGATCCGGGCAGGCGGTGTCAAGGCGGGTCCGTGCGCGGTTCCGGTTCCACACGGACAGGTGCTGAGGAGTCTCGCGAAGGATGGGCCGGACCCACCCATCTCGCCCCTCCACCAGGCTGACGTCGGTGATCGACCCCGCGCCTGAGCCGGTCACGACTCGTCGCTCCAAGGGGAGACCCGAGGGGGAACGGGACCCGAGGGGGGGAGGGACCCGAGGTGCCGCTCGGCTAGATCCCGAGACGTCGGCCCACGACCTCCAAGGCAGCCGCGGGCGCCACGTGAAACCACGGCCGGTTCCAGGTGCCGACCCGCGACCTCTCGGACTCGGCGCCATCGCTGAGCGCGGCATCGTCGTCTCCCGGCGAGGTGCCGAGCCGCCGCAGGTCTCGGACCACCTCCGCCCGGTGGCCAGCGAGGCGATCGGCCCAGACGCCGGCCCACAGGACGGACGCCTGACCGACGATCGCCGATCCGGGGTGGGTTCCGTAGCCCGCCCCGGGCCCAATCGCCACTCCCCAGTGGAACCTACGGCGGAGTCGGTGATGGGACCGCCTCGGCCCTGGCCGCGCCGGCCGCTCCGAGCTCGCCGCCTGGCACAGACAGGTCGATGGTTGCGACTCTCCCCACCGGGGCTCGCCGTGAGACACGAACACACACGACCCGGACCCACCCTTCCAGAGGGCAGGGCGCCAGCGCCGGACGTGCGCAGCGCCCGGCCCGGCGTCCCGCGAACTCGTTGGCCGTTGGCGCCATGAGAACTGGGTCGGGGACGGGGACAAGGGTCCTGGACCCGAGAGGGAATCGGGAAGCGGGCGGCAGGATGCCCGGCGTGTGTTCAACATGAAACATCGACCAGACCTCAGCGTTCCCCGGCCGAGGTCCCGATCCTGAGACCGATAGCCGAATGGCCCCGATGAATCGGGCCCCGTGGTTCATCCAAACAGCCCGCAATGCTCGCCCACCGCGACTGTCTACCGCCCCTACTGCTTTCCGACTCAGGTGCGATCGTGGTCGTGGCCGGTGCCGAAGCACGCCTTTGGCCAAGACCCTGCGGGCACGGGAGGTTGCTCGGGCTCCGGCATCCCATGGCGGCCCGTTGCGGTCAGCTCCGCCGCACATGGGTCGGGCTGGGGTGGGGCTCAATGCCCTGGCCGGCCATAGAGAGCGGGCCGATCCGCGTGTCCTCTCCATCCACGGCATCGGCCTCATCCACGGCATCGGCAATTCGTGGGTCTGACCGTGGGTCAAGACCCTCGCCGTGACAGGGCGGGGGGTCGCCCCGCATGACCGGCCCGGAGGAGGTGAGGGGTGGCGACCGGCCTGCAGTCGTTACGCCACCCCAAGTGACAGTGGCCATGCGCAGGCGGGAGGCTCGGGGGCGTCCCCTGGCCGCAAGGCCACGCCCGAGGATCGACCCCAACCGGCTGAGAGTCGACCCACGACGATCTCGAGCCAACAGATGTGGCGCCAGCTTCGGAATGGAATCTGTCCCGCACGAGTTGTTGTTCGAGCCGTTGGGCCAATGCCCCCGCTCGGCTTCACCTTCGAGCCGGCTCGGGTGCCTCGTCGGCTCTCGTGCACAGCCCGATGACAAAGGGCGCGCCGTCGAGTTCCCCGCCCCTTTGGAGAGCACGGAGCCCAGGCGGCCTGTTCATGACGGAACGTCGGAGGGAGAGCCGGTGCCGCCCCTCTCATCCAGTGGAGCACGCGCTCGTCGACGAAGATCCGACCACCTGGGACGCCAACCCACGGCTGGAGGAGCTCGTCCAGCCGGGCGTCTGACGTCGGGATCCACCCCCGATCTCTTGTCGACCAGACCCCGTCAGGGCCGCGGGCCGCGGGCCGCGGGCGGCGGACGGCGTGGACGACTGGTGGGCTTCGACCAGGACTGCGGCGGGCAGCTGCTCCGGCCTCTTCTCCCGTTTGGCACCCGCCTATCCGGGCGGCGCGCGATTACCGAGCCCACCACGGGCCGCCCCGAGCTGAGCTCCGCCAGGAGCATGGGACCACCCTTCCGCCAGCCATGGGACCGCCCCGCCACCAGTGAGGCAACCTGGTGTCCGCGGGCGCCGGTCCGCCCGGCCGGGCCACTCGCCGCCATCGGTGCGCGGATCGGAGAAGCGCCGTGGCCTTCATGGAGGTGCGCGTGCTGGAGGTGCAGGAGGTGCTCCGGCTTAGGTGCGGGCGAGGGGCCTGCGAACGTGGGGCGGCTGCAGCCGTGGATCGGCAGGACGGCTCGGCGGGCTCGGCGCTCCATTCGGGCCGTCGATGGAGCGGGCCCGAAGCGGGCAGGGTCGAGCAGAGCATCTCGACGACTCGTCATGGCCAGGGTGGTGGAGGCGGCCCCAATGCAGGACGGAGACTGCCCGGCTTGGCGGGCCCCTCGAGGCCAGCGGGAACAGATCGCGGGCTGGATCGGCGACTAGGCCATCACGGTGACAGAGGTCCGGGACCCTCTGACCCGCCGAGCTGGGGTCGTGCCGCCCGCAACGCAAGAGCTTCTCTCGGGTCCCCGGGAGCTCGATGACGACCTCCGGCCGCAACCCGCTCTCAGGCCTGCCGCTCACCCCCCGAGGGGGCGGCCAACGAATTGGTCTCCTGGACCCAGCGCCGGGCCTCGGCCACGGTGCCGGCGGTCAGCCGGGACAGCTCTGGCGCCGCCGACGTTTCCCCTCTCGAGCGCCGCCCGCTCGGTGATGACTCCGGCCGCTACCCTCCGGGGTCTGACGACGGGAACCCCGCCGACTGGACACGGGAGGGGTTCCGCTGACCGCCATCGAGAGTGCCGTCCTTTCCAGCAGCCACCCGTGAGCGGCAAGTCTCGTCCCGATCTCCCAGTCGCCCGGCTCCCCTCGTCTTGGGGTTCCGCTCGCTCCACATCTCGGGTCTGCGCCTCACTCCGACCAGGACCCGGTCACACACGAGTGTTCTTGTTCAGGTGTGAAAGGAAGCACCGCGGGTAGGGAGCGCCTGCGGCAGTACGCGAGAGAGGTGCAGCACAAGCGCTCGCCCTCGACCGTTGACCTCGTTCCACGTGGAACCGATCAGACCTCACGGCGGCGCGGCTGTGTCACGCGCCACCGCGGGATCAGAACAGGGGGCGCTTGGACGGCACGCCGGTACGCCTCGAGTAGCGTTCGGGGCAGGGTTCGCGCTGCACCAGAACTCGGAACAGAGCCTCCTCCGACCTCCGGGTGCCGGCGTCTGTCAGGCCGAGCAGTGCCACTCCAGAGGCGGGCCATCGCGATGAGTCCGCGGGTTCATCCCGCCTCCCTTCTCTGGCCGGATTCGCGGGCGAGACCCCGGGGGGCTCCGAGACCACCAGGCGTCCTCCCACGCATAGAAAAGGCGAGCTGCACTCGGCCGTGATGGCTGGTCGCCCAAAGCTTCTCGCCACCACCAAGGGGAACTGGCCCCGCAGGCCGGGATCCCTCCCGGCCTCCTCCGCCCTGGCGCACAGCACCATCGCCCGGGGTGCGAGGCCGAGCTCTGCCACGGTCTCCCTCAGGAACTCGGTCCGCCTGTGGCTGCTGTCCAACAGGACAGCCTCGGCGCGCGGCCATGTGGCGAGAAGCGCCAGCCCGGGGATGCCACCGCCGCTACCCAGATCGAGGAAACGCTCGACCTGACCTCCAGCGGCCTCCCCGAAGCCTCGAGCGTGGCGAACGTGATCGCTCACCGATGCCGGACCGAGGAACCCTCTGGCCTTGGCCCGGGCGAGGATGGCGAGGAGGGGGTCGGCTACCGGCTCGGAGATGTCACGACGCCCATCTGGAGGAACCGGGGCGGCGGCTCGCCCGGAGTCAGCTCAGCCCGAGGGCAGGATGACGACTCGACGACGGGGCTCCTCGCCCTCCGAGGTGGTGGTCACACCGTCGATGGTGTTGATGAGATCGTGGACGATCTTGCGGTCGGCGGGCTGCATAGGCTCGAGCACCCGCCGGGTCGCCGTCGACAGAACCTCTTCCGCCACTTCCTGGGCGAAACGCTCCAGGGCCGCCTTGCGCTTCTCCCGATAGCCTGCCACGTCGACAAGCAGGCGTCCGTTGTGCCCGCCGGTCTGACGCTGGACGACGGTGCGGGTGAGCTCCTGGACTGCCTGGAGGGTGGCCCCCTTGGGGCCGATGAGGAGGCCCAGGTCCTCTCCCGTGATGGCGAGCTCGACCGTTTCCTCGTCCACCTGCCTTATCTGGACATCGCTCCCGCCGGCGTCGAATTGGTCGAGCAAGCCAACCAGGAACTGGCGGGCCACCTCTCCCTGCTCGTCGAGGGGTACGTCCTCGTTCATCGTCATGTCCTCCTCCCCTGCGGCCCGAGCAGCCTCGCCTCGGCCCCGGCCGGACCGGCCTGCCGAGGGCTCAAGGCGCTCTCCTCGCTCGTCGTCGGCTCTGCCCGCTCCCACAGCGGCGCCCCGGCCGGCCGCGCCGCCGGAGGCACCCGTGCGCCGGCCTCGGCTCCCTGATCGTCGACGGCCCGAGGTTTGGCCCTCGCCTCGGCCCGGCTCGTCACTGGCAACCGTGGCCCGTGGGGCCGCCGCTCTTCCGGTCGACAGGACCTCACCGTCATCCGCGTCCTGCCCGGACGACTCGTCCGCTGTGCTCCCGCCGGATGCTCTCGACCGGCCGCCACGTGAACCCTCGCCCCGGGCCCGACCGCGCCGACCCTCCTTGGCCCTGGGCCTGGTCGGGCGGACCCTCGCCCGCACCCGCGCCTCGGCCCTGAGGCGCCCGAAGAGCCCGCTCTTGGGTTCGGCCAGGATCTCGAACTCGGCATCGTGCTCGTCCACTCCCAGCTGATCAAGCGCGGCGTCCTTCGCCTCGGCGACCGTGCGGCCCGTAGTCTCGACCCACTCCATGGCTCAGTGATCCTTGCGGGGGCTCAGCGTCCCCTCTTGGAACGACGCCTCCCGGATCTACCCCTGCCCCGGGCGCCATCTCGCGAACCATTACCCGTAGGTGGCGTCCCCGGGCTGCGACCGGCGCCGTTGCCGCCGCCGGAGCGCGGAGGCGCGCCGGTCGTGTCACCGGTCCCACTCGAGCGCGGTGGCGCGCCGCTGTCGCCGGCACCGCCTCCAGCCCGTGGCCCTCGACCGGAGTCTTGACTGGGGCGTTTGGGCGGCGCTGGCCTGGGCTGCTTGGTCATCCCGGCGGTGGCGGCCAGGGCAGGATCC